>Ga0137435_1000006_pt1 | contig 152337 bp, 116 predicted proteins | sample EasRivERMGT100_2_FD_104904 | JGI IMG/M metagenome (GOLD analysis project Ga0137435, IMG submission 104904) | Soil microbial communities from meander-bound floodplain in the East River, Colorado, USA - East River MetaG ERMGT100_2 | ecosystem: Environmental > Terrestrial > Soil > Floodplain ... | reverse complement strand
TCAAAGGTTCGAGGATGTTCCACTGTTCGTCCGTGAGGTCCATGGCTCCCTCCTCGACGCCATCCATGACGTCGTGAGAAAGCACGTTACATCACATCAGCCCTTTGTGAGACCACTTCTAGCGTTCGGCTGCTTTCCGCCACGGTCGCGCGTACCGTGACTGGGAGAATCACGCTCCGCTCGCGATGCGCTCAATGTTCCGTTTCGTCATAGGTTGTCGCCTGGGCTGCCTGAACGCCATGCACGTTGTTCAAGTAATCGATCAACTCAGAAAGGATGACCCCATAGAATCTGATGTCACCGCTTGCTGAATCACGGAAGACATGCGTCTGGCCATGGAACTCGCGGGCCGAAAGGTGCCGCAAGTCGAGCAGCGAAGTCACCTCGTATCGCTGTCGCCACTCCTGGTCCATCCTCCAAGCGACCACAAGATTCACGTTGCCCTCATGCTTGTCTCCGCTCTCAAACTCGTGGACCAGTCCGTCAACAGAGAACTTGTACTCGAGAACATATGGTCGTGAGCGGTATGGGCTCTGGTACTTGCCAACCTCAACCCCAAGCGGATTCAGTGCCTCATCGAACTCGTGGTGCGCGATTGGCTCTTCAACTACGTAGCGAAACACGCCGTCATACTGTTCGTGTTGGCTCGTCGCCAATACTCGGATCCCGCGAATCACGCCGCCGGCGAGAAGCTGATTGAACAGCACAATCACATCCTGCTCTGATTGGGGCGCCGCCGTAATTGCAATGCGGTTGATCGGCACGAAGAATTCCGGGTGGGATAGCTCCATTGGGGCCGTGGCCTCGTGCCGTTCCTGGTCGGTGATCCATTTGTGGAGATCGCCTTGCTGCAGGATCTGTGCCCCTGCTCCAGAATCGGCTTTGAGAAACCGACGCTGTTTCTTGAGCAGGTTGACGATGGCAACTGAAGCGACCTCAGCAGCATGGCGAAGCTCAGGTTGAAAACCCTTTCGACCAAGATCAGGCTCCGCATCCGCGAAGTGCACTACAACCAGTACCTGTTTCTGATATCCGATGTTTGAAGTCAACGGAATCGTTATCTCATCGCCTTGCGGCATGTGCTGTGCGGCCATTTGTAGACCACCCCGCAGGAGCCGCATTCCTGGCCTGAGTTGGGCCGTCGTGTCGTTTAACGCATCCCAGACCGAGGTTGAGTACGCGAAGTAGGCGTACGCCGTCGCTCCGTGTGCAGCGAGCACCGCCATTTCCGCTGCACCCCGCGCGCCCAGCAATCCGGCCAATGCAGCGGAGTCGTAGAAGGCGTACAAGCCGTTGCGTTGATAAAAGCGCGGCGCGAGTCTAGTGACATCCTGGCCTCGCGCCAGGCGCCGTTGTAGTTCGTCAATGATGGCGCCGGCAGCCAAACTGTTGCCGATTACCTCGTGGGGGTAGAGATACTGGCAGTCCTGATCTGCAAGCGTAGTAGTGCCTCCGTCACGAGCCACGACCGTTAAGTCAAACAAAACATCGCTTCCCGGGGCAGAAGGAGCACTAAGGTGTCCCAACGGTGTCTTCCAGAGAAGAATGTGCCTCCACTGTTCGGCGGTCTGCGCCCCAGGCCATGAGAGATCTCTCGGCCGAGTTCCCTCACCACCGAATCTCAGGCGAAAGATGGAGCCACGCTCGAGTCCTTGAAAGACGGGCTCCTGAATGGTGACCCTCCGGACCATTGGTTTCGGTGTTTGTCCAAGTTCGTCCGTCACCCATTTATGGCCGTCGACGATTTCCGCCGTTTGTTCGTATCCTGGGGCGCGAGTCCCAATTGTCAGGCCATCGAAGCCGAACGCCAGGTACGTCGCCCCCACGCCTTTTCTCCCGCGTGAGGTTCGGCTGTCCTTGAATGAAATGCTGGGCGAGAGGAATAGCTGGAAAGCCTCCTCGGTGAAGCCCACACCGTTGTCAACAACGGTTACGCTGTTGTCGGAAAGGTCGATCGTGATCCAGAGGTGCTTGCGGTACGAAGTGTCGGTCTCAATGGCCGCGCGAGCATCGACCGCATCCATCGCGTTCTGCAGCATTTCGCAAAGCGGATCGTACAGCCCCACGTAGGATTTGAGGATGTTTCGAATCTCACGACGCTTGGCAGCCGCAACAACCGCACCGTTCGCGGGCGAGTTTTCAGGAAGGGGGTCCCAAAGGGCAGTCTGTGCACCAACAGAGGCAATCGCTTCGCTCATAGCGTGCCACTCCAGCAAGGGAGAATCAGTCCGATAGGCACCTGCTCTCCCTGCTACGGTTCTTGCTACGGTCTCAGGGTCGTCTCACGTCTCCAACAGTCCGCGCGGGACCTTAGCGAAGAAGCGGCCCCGAGTCATCAGCCCTCGGAGCCGCCTCGCGTTTACCTGGCGACTTTCTTGCTCGCACGACTCGGGTTGGTTCAGCGCATGAGGATCAGGCGCTGGATATGGTCGCCGCCGGGCTTCTGGTAGCGCAGGAAGTAGACGCCGGGTGCGGCGCGGTTTCCTGCAGTCAGGCCGTCCCAGGTCATGGGGTAGCGTCCGGGTGAGAACGTTCCTTCCGCGAGGACCGCGACTTCGTGGCCGGTGACGTCGAGGACGCTCAGCCGGACCTTCGCCGTCCGGGCCACCGCGAACTCGAATGAGGCTCGACCTCGCGCGGGGTTGGGTGACGGACGGCCCAGGGAGAACTCGAGCGGTGTCGCCCCGACGCCGGTCGTCTGCCCGAACAACGCGATGATGGTGTGGGGTCGGGTCACGTTCGTAAACGTGTAGCCCGGTACGGGGCCAATACTCACGTTGTCGATCAGGACGCTCACGAGCTGAAAACCGGGGTCGGGCGTGAAGGTGAGTGCCAGGTCGCCGCCACAGCTCACGACCGTGCTGCCGGACGGTGATACCGAGCCGCTGCCGCGGACTTCCGCGGCGATCGCCGGGTCTTCGCCGGCTCCGACCGTGACGCTCGTGCTCGCCGTGCAGCCCGCCGCATCCGTGATCGTCACGTCGTAGGTCCCGGCGGCCAGCACCGCGAGGTCCTCCTCCGTGGCGCCGTTGCTCCACAGGAAGGCATAGGGCTCGGTTCCGCCGGTGACGGTCAGGTCGATGGACCCGTTCGACTCGCCATCACAGGAGACATCGACGTGGGTCGCGCCGGCCGAGAGGATGGCTGCGAATGACGCGGCGACCGTGTGGTTGCTCGCGACGTTGGTGAAGGTGTAGCTCGTCACGGGGCCGACCGAGGACCCGTCCACGGACACATCGGCGATCGCGTAGCAGGACGCCGGCGAGATCGTGAACGTCTGGTCCGTACCGTGGGTTACGAGGACGCTGCCATTCGGCGTGATCGTTCCGCCCGCCCCGGCGCTGGCGACGATCGTCCGCTGCACAGTGCCGCCTTCCCAATCGTCGAAGCTCGCACCGGTCTGGAATGTCTCGAACCCGGGATGTCCGCTCGTGAGCGTGGTGGTGTTGGCGACGCTGGCGAAGACGGCGCCGTTGATCTTGGCGTAGATCGTCCCCGCCTCCAGCACCGCCTCGATCATGTCACCGTCCTGCAGCGTCGACGCGACCGTCGTCAGGTTGCCGCGATACGTTCCGGCCGAGTACCAGTAGAAGTAGAGGGTGCCGGCATTCCACGCCACGACCAGCGCCTGATTGGGGGCGCCGAGCAGCACGAGCCCGACCTGCCCGCTCGCCTGGTCCACCTTGAGCCGTGCGAACTGGTGCGCGTTGTCGAACGCGCCGAGGCCCTGCCAGTAGTAGAGCGCCTCGCCCGCGGCGCTGACGACGTGCTGGCTCGCGAGATTGACCGACCCTCCGCCAAACGGCTGCTGCCAGTTCCCGCCCACGGCGAGCGGCGTCTCGTCGGCGCGGTTGAAGTCGTCCGACGCGGTCGCGGGTTCCACGACCGGGGTGCTGGTGAAGTCCTGGCCCGTCACGTTGGCGTTGACCGGGCCGGCGACGTTACGCGACAGCGGACTCATCGCGTGTCCGGAGAGCGTCGGCGTCAGCACGATCGAGGTCGCTTCGGCCGGCACGCCAGCGATGGTGTAGGCGCCGGTGCCGTCGGTCGTGGCACTCCCGCTGAAGCCGCCCGAAGCGGTCACGAGGACACCGCCCAGGCCGGCCTCTTCCTCGGTGACTGTCCCGCTGATCGTGTACGACTGCGGGGTTCCCGCCTCCCAGTCGTCGAACACGGCGCCGGATTGATACGTTTCGAACCCCGGCTTTCCGGCGGTCAGGCTGGTCGTGTTCGCGACCGTCTTGACCGTGACGCCGTTGATCTTCGCGCGGATCAACCCGTGGTCGAGCTCGCCCTCGATGGTGTCGCCGTCATGCAGGATCATGGCCTCGTTGGCGAGCTCGCCCTGGTGCGATCCGTTCAGGTACCAGTAGATGTAGAGCCGCCCGCCGCCCCACGCCACGACCAGCGCCTGATTGGTTGCGCCGAGCAGCACCACGCCCACCTGCCCACCCGCCTGAAGCACCTTGGCCCGCGCGAACTGGCTCGTGTTGTCGAACGTGCCGCTGCCCTGCCAGTAGTAGAGCGCCTCGGCCGCGACGCCGGCGACGTGCTGACTCGTGAGGTTGGCCGTCCCTCCGCCGAACGGCTGCTGCCAGTTCCCACCCACGGCGAACGGCGTCTCATTGGCGCGGTTGAAGTCGTCCGACGCGATCACGTTGGGGGGCTCGAAGCCGGCGGTGAGGGTGCGGTCCTGATCCATCGTGACGACCAGCGGATTGTCGTTCGCGTGGCCGACGGGAACGTCACCGCTCCAACCGGTGAAGGTGTAGCCGCCGTCGGGAGTCGCGGTCAGCGTGACGTCGGTGCCGAGCGGGTAGGTCGCCAGGTCGGGATCCTTGGTCACACTGCCATGGGTGGCGAGGACGGTGAGGACGAAGTCCGTGTTCGGGGTGCTGGTGAAGTCCTGGCCCGTCACGTTGGCGTTGACCGGACCGTCGACGGTGAGTGACAGCGGGCTCATCGTGTGTCCGGCCCGCGTCGGCGTCAGCACGATCGAGGTCGCTTCGGGCGGCACGCCGGCGATGGTGTAGGCGCCGCTGCCGTCGGTCGTGGCACTCCCGGTGAAGCCACCGGTCACGGTCACGAGGACACCGCTCAGGCCGATCGCCGCCTCCGTGATGGTCCCGCTGATCGCGTAGGACTGGCCGGTGCCGGCCTCCCAATCGTCGAAGCTTGCGCCGGATTGATAGGTCTCGAACCCGGGGCGTCCGCCCGTGAGCGTGGTGGTGTTGGCGACGCTGCCAACGACCGCACCGTTGATCTTGGCGGAGAACGTACCCGCCTCCAGCACCGCTTCGATCACGTCACCGTTCTGCAGCGTCGACGGGACCGTCGTCAGGTTGCCCTGATACGCGCCGCCCGAGTACCAGTAGAAGTAGAGCGTGCCGGCGTTCCACGCCACGACCATCGCCTGATTGGGCGCGCCGAGCAGCACCAGCCCGACCTGCCCGCTCGCCTGAACGACCTTGGCCCGCGCGAACTGGCGCGTGTTGTCGAACGTGCCGCTGCCCTGCCAGTAGTAGAGCGCATCGCCTGCGACGCCGGCGACGTGCTGGCCCGTGAGGTTGGCCGACCCTCCGCCGAACGGCTGCTGCCAGTTTCCGCCAACGCTGAACGGCGTCTCGTTGGGGCGGTTGAAGTCGTCCGACGCGATCACGTTGGGGGCGAGGAAGCTGGCGGTGAGGGTGCGGTCCTGATCCATCGTGACGATCAGGGGATTGTCGGTCGTTTGTCCGATCGCGACGTCCCCGCTCCAGCCGGTGAAGGTGTAGCCGCCATCGGGAATCGCGGTCAGCGTGACATAGGCGCCGAGCGGGTAGGTCGCCTGGTCGGGGTCGCGGGTCACGCTGCCATGGCTGGCGAAGACGGTGAGGACGGCGTCGGTGGTCGGGGTGCTGGTGAAGTCCTGGCCCGTCACGTTGGCGTTGACCGGACCGGTGACGTTGAGGGACAGCGGGCTCATCGTGTGTCCGGAGAGCGTCGGCGTCAGCACGATCGCGGTCGCTTCGGCCGGCACGCCGGCGATGGTGTAGACGCCGCTGCCGTCGGTCGTGGCACTCCCGCTGAAGCCGCCCGACGCGGTCACGAGGACACCGCTCAAGCCGGCGGCCGCCTCCGTGATGGTCCCGCTGATCGAATAGGACGGCGGCGTTCCCGCCTCCCAGTCGTCGAGAATGGCGACCTCAGCGGGAAGGCCGGGATTCAGGTAGGTGATGAATCCGGGAGTGCCCGAGGTCAGGGTGGTCGTGTTCGCGACGCTCAGGACGGTGACGCCGTTGACCTTCGCGTAGATCCTTCCGGCCTCGAGAACGGCCTCGATGGTGTCGCCGTTGTTCACCGTCGAGGGCCCGGTCGCGAGCTGACCGCGATCGACGCCTCCCGAGTACCAGTAGATGTACACCGTGCTGCCCACGCCGGGAGGCCCCCAGCCCACCATGATGGAATGGTCCGGCCCACCGAGCAGAACCAGACCCAGCTCGCCATCCTTCTGAACGACGCGCTGACGCGCGAACTGTCGCGTGTTGCTGAAGGTCCCCGCCCCGCTCCAGTAGTAGATGCCCTCGTTCGAGGCGCTGTGGACGGTACCGTCCGTCAGGTTCGCGAAACCGTCGTAGTTGCCGGCCACGACCCGACCCCAGTTCCCGGTCGGCGAAAACGGCGCCTCATCGGGCCGATTGAAATCGTCGGTGGCAATGACGGTCCCCTGCGCGCGCGCGGGCGCGGCGGTGAGTGGAACGATGGCGAACAGGGTCGCGACGAGAAACGTCAGGCGCAGGCATTTGCGGAGTGACACGGGTTCTCCCCTATGCACGAATCGGCGTGGACATTCGTGGAGTGGTTACGGGCGAGCCGACGACGCGTGCCTGGGTTCCGCGCAGCACATGGTGCGGGGCGAAACGGGGGGAGGGGCGACCGCAGCCTACGGCCAGCAGGTGAAATCGAGCGCCGGATCCTCCCACAGGTCGATCACCGCTGCGAGAGGAATCTGCGATTACCGGGCTGAATTGACGCCTTCGGTCGGACCTCTGGCGCGTCCCTAACTCGCGCCCAGTTACCAGATCCGCACGAGCTGGTCCGCGGCGCGCGTCATCGCGTCGCCATCCTTGCAGCCCCAGGCGTCGCGGAACTCCGTCAGGTTCGTCATCGGGCCGTTGATCCGCCAGTGGCTCGGCGAGTGCTGGTCGGTGAGCACCTGCGTGCGGAGCTCGCTCGGCGTGGCAAGGTCGTGCCACACGCGCGCCCAGCCGAGGAAGAAGCGCTGCTCGGGCGTGAACCCGCCGATCTTGTCGCGCTTGCCGGCGTAGGCCTTCTCCATGCCCGCGTAGGCGATCGCGAGCCCGCCGAGATCGGCGATGTTCTCGCCCAGCGTGAGCCGGCCGTTCACGTGCACCGTGTCGAGCACCGTGTAGGCGGAGAACTGCTTCGCGATGCCGTCGGCGAGCACCTTGTAGTTCTCGACGTCCTGCGGAGTCCACCAGTCGCGCAGGTTGCCCCTGGGATCGAACTGGCGCCCGCGGTCGTCGAAGCCGTGGGACATCTCGTGCCCGATCACGGCGCCGATCGCGCCGTAGTTGGTGGCATCGTCGGCGTTCGAATCGAAGAACGGCGGCTGCAGGATGCCGGCCGGGAAATTGATGCTGTTGAGCGACGCCTGGTAATAGGCGTTCACGGTCGGCGGGCTCATCACCCATTCGCCGCGCTCGACCGGCTTGCCGATCTTGGCCATGTTGCGCCTGGCCTCGAAGGCGCGGGTCTCGAGCCGGTTCGCGTACTGCGAGCTGGGCTTGATCTGGACCGACGAGTAGTCGCGCCAGGTGTCCGGGTAGCCGATCTTCTCGGTGAACGCTGCGAGCTTGGTTTGCGCCTGGGCGCGGGTCGAGTCGCCCATCCACCGGGCCGCAGTGATGCGTTCGCCGAGCGCCGCCTCGAGGTTCTTCACCATGCGCAGCATCCGCGCCTTGTCGTCGGCGGTGAACGCGACTTTCAGGTACTCCTTGCCGAGGATCTCGCCGAGTCCGCCGTCGGTCTCGGCGATGCAGCGCTTCCAGCGCGGCAGCATCTCGGTGACGCCGGCCAGGACCTTGCGCATCTCGAACCACTGCGCCAAGAACGGCGACGACAGCGTCGGCGCGGCGTCCCGCAGGATGCAGGTCTTGAGGTAGGCCTTCCAGGTCTCGAGCGGCACGCTCGCGATCTGCCGGTCCAGTCCGCGGAAGTAATCGGGCTCCGTCACGTTGACCACGACCGGTTTCACGTTGCGGCCCGCCAGATACGCGGTCCAGGTGAAAGCCCGATTCATCGCGAAGAGCGAATCGGCGGGCAGTTTGTGATAGGTCGCCTTGGGATCGCGGCGCTGCACGTTCGTCATCGCGACCTTCGCGAGCTCGGTCTCGAGCGCCAGCACCTGTTCCGTGTGGCGCTTCGCGTCGGCCGCGCTCTCGCCGATCAGCTCGAGCAGCCTGGCCGTGCTCCGCGTGTACGCATCACGGGTCGCGACCGCGGCCGAGTCGGTGCGCTGGTAGTAGTCGCGATCGGGAAGCCCGAGCCCGCCCTGCCCGGCAAACGCGATCACATCATCGCTGTTGCCCGGATCCTGCCGCGAGAAGAACGCGAACATGCACAAAATGCCGTGCTGGTGGAGCCACGCGGTCCGCGTCGCCAGGTCGGCCGTGGATTTCATGGCGTCGACCTCGGCGATCAGGCCCTCGACCGGCTTGGCCCCCGCCGCCTCGGCCCCGGCCGAATCCATGCACGTCGAGTACATGGTGCCGATCCGCGCCCAGTCGGTCCCGGGCTTCGCCTGCTTGTCGGCAGCGGCGCGCTCGAGAACCTTGCGCAGCACCGCCTCGTTGCGATCGTAGACCTCGTCGAACGCCGTATATGAAGAGTAGCCGGGCGGGAGCTTCGTGCGCTTCTTCCATCCGCCGTTCGCGAACTGGTCGAAGTCGCGGCACGGGGAGCAGGTCGTATCGAGGTCCGCGGGATTGAACGACGCGGGCTGGGCGTGAGTCGCCGTGGCGAGCGGAAGCACGAGCACGAGGTGGGCGACAGCCGCTAGGGCAAAACGCATGGGGGGTCGTCTCCGACAGAAGTTGACGGGCAGCGGAAGGGTTGATCCCGGTGGCGAGCCCCCCACAATAGGCGCGGTTCGCAGAGAACGCACCTGCCGGCGGATGCGGCCGATGACCCACTCGGGTCTTGCGTTCTGCGCGGTGGGGGCGTTCGTAATCCACGCTCGACGGTCCGCCCGCCCCTGGAAAGGGACTTCGCGCCCTTTCACCCGGGGCTAATGGTTTTCCCCCCAAGTACCGATGACAGGCGGGAATGGAGACCCGACCCGTCCCCCCCGGGCCCGCTTTCTCATTGCTGGCCGATGGCTTGCCACAGTTCAGCATTGTGCGAGTGCGTCCTGACATCCGATCCCGTGCGGCCCTTCGGCCGCGCTCCGAGAGGGGTTTCACCCTGGTCGAGCTGGCCAGCGTGGTGCTCGTCATGGGGATCATCTTTGCGTTCGCGGTGCCGTCGTTTCAAAACATGCGACGGACCTACGACCTCAAGGGCGCTCGCGACAACATCATCGCCCAGATACAGATGGCGCGCGCCAAGGCGATCGCGACCGGGATCGACCAGCCGATCCATTTCTACACTGGGTCTTTTGGCTACGACTTCCACCTTCATCCTTCCGGGGTGACCGCCGGCTGGAACCTCCCTTCCGGGGTCGTCTACGAATGGCCGTCGGGCTCGCCGATGAACGTGACGATGGAGAAGGACGGTACCGCCAACTCCTCGCTCATGATTCCGCTCGCCAACAGCCAGGGGCTCCGCGACACCGTCCAGGTGCTCGCCTCGGGTCTGGTGCTCGCGCAATGACCGGCCCCCTCCGCAACACCGAGCGCGGCACCACGCTGGTCGAGCTGCTGGCGGCGCTGATCGTGATCTCGATCGGAGTGCTGGCGGTCATCCGGTTGTTCCCGGCCGGCGAGCGCAACCAGCTCCAGGACCGGATGATGACGATGGCGAACCACTTTGCTCAGGAAAAACTCGAATACCTCTCATCCGTGACGTGGAACGGGGCCGAGCTCACTCCGGGCCGCCATCCGGCCGGAACCGCCGCGGAAGATGTTGGTTCGAACCTCACACGCTTCTACGAAGTCGAGAGCATGGCTGCTCCGCTCGATAACCTGAAGAAAGTCACTGTCACCGTGAGCTGGAATGTGATGGGCCCACGGTCGGTGGCGACCACCACATACCTGAGGCGATGACCATGCGCACCGAACTCACCGGTTCACGGAAGAACCTCGCCGTGGCCGGGGGCTTCTCCCTGGTCGAGCTCCTGATCACCCTGACCGTGCTGGCCATGGTGATGGGCATCGTGGCTGCCATGGTTTACATCGGCTCCAAGAGCAAGCAGGCCACCTCCACCCGTATCGAGTCGGTCCAGGGAGCGCGCGCCGCTCTCGAGTTGATGGCGGGCGACCTGCGGTCGGCCGGCTACGGCGCCGACATCAACTACGGCACGCCCCAGCCTCAGATCGCCTACATCGACTCCACCCAGGTCCTGCTCTGCGCCAACCTGTCCCAGTGGCCGGACACGGCGACGGTGACTTTCCCGTTCCCGCGCGCCTACGACCCGGCCGGTTCACCACGCCCGAAGCCGCTCGACGGCACCGCCTGGCAGCCGCCGATCAAGTACCGCACCGGCGCCGAGATCATTCGTTACACGCTGGACGCCAACAACGACGGATCGGTGAACAACAACGACCTGTCGGATGCCATGGGTGCCCTGGCCGCCCGCACCACCAACCCCGACGACTACGTCCTGCTGCGGCAGGTCTATGGCGACTCGGTCGGCAACGCCGCCGGTAACAACGGCGGCACCACCGAACAGATCGCGCTGGTGCGCGCGCCCGGCGGCGGCGTGCCGCCGATGTTCACCGTCTTCCTGCGCGGCTCGAGCACGCCCTGGAACTGGACCAACGGACCGGTGCCGGTGACGCAGCTCAACAACGTCGAGCGCATCACCCTGCAGGTCACTGCCCCCAGCGGGACCCCGGACTCCAAGGGACGCTACGCGGAGACCACGCTTCGCACCGAGGTGAACTCGATGCGCAACGTGCCCAATTTCGGTGGCACGCAGTATTCGGTGTCGGGCTACGTGTTCGACGACGAGAACGGCGACCAGATCATGAATTCCGGCGAGCCGGGGCTGCCGAACGTGCGCGTGACGCTCGGCAACTACAGTGCCTTCACCGGTGTGACCGGCGCGTTCCTGTTCCGCGTTTTCGAAGGCACCTACACGCTTCGGCACCAGCCGCCGGTGGGCTATACCGTCACCACCAGCCCGGACAGCTTCGTGCTGGCGGTCAACGGCTCCGCGACGCGGAGCTTCGCCGACGCTTCGATCCCGGGCGGCCAAGTGATCGTCAACGTCTTCGAGGACAAGAACGACAACCACGCCTTCGACACCGGCGAGCCCGGCATCCCGACCATCCGGGCGACGCTCTCTCCGAGCGGCGTGCAGGCATGGACGGACGGCAACGGCGACGTGCGGCTGTTCTCGGAGCCCGGCTCGTTCACCGTTGCGGTCGTGACGCCGGATTCCTTCAGGGTCAACACCACGCCGTACCCGCTCGTCGGAACCATGGCGGACGGCGACTCCGTGACCCTGCAGGTCGGCCTCGAGCGCTCGCTCACCGGAACCCTGGCCGGCAAGGTGTACCGCGACAACAACCGGGACGGCATCTACCAGACCAACGAGCCCGGGCTCACCGGAGTCTGGGTCGGCGTGACCAACGACGGCGGCTCCACCATCCTCGGTTATGCGTACACGGGCGCGGGCGGCGACTACTCGATCGACGTTCCGATCAACGATCCGCCGCACTCGACGCCCTACGCCGTATTCATCATTCCTCCTCCGGGCGACTTCCCGACCACCGCGACTTCGCGGGGCGGCCTGTGGGTCCAGGCCTCGGGCACCACGACCGGCCTCAACTTCGGTGTAGCGGCGTACACCGTCATCACGCTGAACGCGAGCCGCGTTCTGAGTCTTGCTTCAGCCGACATGATCGAGAAGGACTGGAACGGCAACCAGATCGACAATGCGGTCGGTGACGCCGACCTGATCCTCGGTGCGGACGCCGGCACCACCGACAACATCTCGGTCTGGCTCAACCGCTATACCAGCACCCCGCTCTTCGGGGCCAATCCGACCGGATCGGACGGTTACACGCGGCTCGCTCCGCAGTCGGTGCTCTCGATCGCGGTGGACACCCTGGACAGCGACCCGAGCTGGAAGGAGCGCCCGGACATCGTCACCGGGACCAAGAACGCGGCCACCGGAAACCTGTTCGTGTGGCTCAACCAGAACACCAGCGGCAATTACGGCATCCTGCCCGCGTCCTACACCGCGGGCCAGAACTACCGGACCAGCGATGCCGGCGACGTGCAGGCGGTGGTGACCATGGACTGCTCAGGCGGCCTCATGCCGGACATCATCGCGGGCACCAAGTCGACGACCGCCTTCCAGGGCTCGATCGAGTTCTGGGAGAGCAACGACGCCGTGACGCCGTCCTTCTCCCGGCAGGAGGTCATCCCGTCCGCCGGCCAGATCCCCGGGAACAAGCTGGGCGAAGTGAACGCCCTGATCCTCGCGGACCTCAACAACGACGGCCGCAAGGACCTGATCGCCGGAACCCGGACCAGCGCTGACGGCGGCGAGATCGTGGTGTTCGAAAACGTGAGCAAGGCGAACGGAGCGCGCTTCATCTGCCGCGCCGTGCTCGCGTCGACCCTCGACATCGTGACGGCGCTCGCCGCGCTCGACATCGACGGCGACGGCAGACGGGACCTCGTCGCCGGCACGCAGAGCAGCCTTTCGTCCGGAAATCTGATGGTCTGGCGCAACGTGCTTCCGTCCGGAACCAACTGGAACTTCATCAACACCCGGACCCAGGCAGCGGACGGCATCGTGATGTCGCTGCTCGCGGCGGACTTCGGCGGCAGCCCGCGCGAGGACCTCGCGGTCGGCGTCCGCGCCACCTCCACCGGATACGTGGGTGACGTGGAGATCTACTTCACGGACATCTTCGGCCTGTCCCCTTCGGGGACGGATCCCTCGGCCGGGTCGATCGGCAACATGGTCCCGGCGCTCACCCGCGGGAACTACAACTTCGGTGTGAATCCCATGCCGTCCGCGCCGTACCTGACCGACCTCGCCTGCGGCGTCAAGATCTCGGCGACGACGGGCGCCATTGTGGTCTTCATCCGCTAGGGAGAGAACTGTGCGCCCGTCCATCCGGATTCACCCGTCCGAGCGCGGCATCGCGCTGGTCATGGCGGTGATCTCGCTGCTCGTGATCGCGGTGATCGCGCTCGTGCTGACGACGTCCCTGAACATGGAGAAGCGGCTTGCGGGGCACGACGTACGGGACTCCAAGGCACTCAACCTCGCGGAGGCGGGCGTTGCCGAGGCCCTCTCCCGCATCCGCAGCCAGGACATCGCGCTCTCGACCGCGAACCCGCGTGCGGTCGCGCAGATCTTCCTGGCCCCCGCGGGCAGCGTCCCGGTGCTGGGCGCGGACTCGACCGGACTCGAGACCGCGCAGCCGACGGGCGAATGGCTCAACTACAGCACGCCTACGAAGAGCCGCGACGCGTTGACCGTCGAATTCAAGACCGACGCCAACAAGACGGTGATCTACCGCTACGACTCGAATCTCAATCCCCCGATCCAGACCACGTCCGGCCTTCCGGTCTATCGGGTCACGTCGACCGGCCGCGCGGGCCAGAACCGGGTGCGCATCCAGTCGGACGTGATCCAGAAGCCCTTCAACGTCTCCGTCCAGGGCGCCTTCATGGCCGGAGTCCCCGTCAATTTCTCGGGCAACTCGGACGTCTGCGGCTACAACCACACCGCGAACGCGCCGGCCGGGACCAAGGGACGGCCGCCCTGCGACGACTATGAGACCGGCAATGGAAACCTGGCGGGAGGCTGGAGCACGGGGAACATCACTACTCCCGGCTCCTCCGTTCAGAACGGTGTGCCGCAGATCTCGCAGGGGAACGCCGGGCAGTTCTTCGACGGACCCTGGGAGGTGTTCGGGATGGGCCAGGCGGAGTTCTGGAGCTGGTTGGGCGCACCGGTCGGGAGCGAACCCGGCTCGCCGAACGGCATCTACTATCTGGACGACAACGGCACGCAGATGGATCAGTCCGGCAACTTCGCCTATCACGGCGGGAACGGCGAGGGATTCCTCTACATCGACGGGGACCTGACCATCAACGGCAACTTCAACTACAAGGGACTGATCTACATCGAGGGCGATCTCAAGGTCAACGGCACCACCTGGATCCTCGGCGCCCTGGTCGTCCGCGGCAAGACCACCGTGAAGCTCGCGAACGGCAGCTGCACCGTCCTCTACAGCAGCGAGGCGATCCAGCAGTCCATCGCCCGGTATGGCGGCCAGTTCGTGACGCTGTCCTGGCGCCAGATCCCGCTCAACTGACGACACCGGGGCCGTCCCGCGCGGGACGGCCCCGTGTTCCACCCCGCGTCAGTCCAGCACGCTGATCTTCCGCGTCGCGGCGATCCTCCCGTCCACGCTCATCCGCGCGAAGTAGATTCCCGCCGGCAACCGCGTGCCGTCCTTGCTCCGCCGCGAGACCTCGAGGCTCCACTCCCCGGCGTTGCGCACGCCCTCGTCCACCTCGGCCACCCGCCGGCCGGAGAGATCGACGATCTGGATCCCGACGTGTGCCGGACGCGCCAGCGTGTAGTGGATCGCGAAGTCGGATCGGGCCGGATTCGGCACCACTCCCGAGAGCCCGGTTTCGTAGCGCGGGGTTGGATCTCCGACCGCGGTCGGTGTCGTGACGATCTGCAGCGTGTAGGGCGTGTCGAGCATGTTGTCGTCGGCGACCACGATGCCGTACCAGCCCCGCAAGGGCGCGACAAACGAAACCGTCCCGCCGGTCTCGGTGAGGCGCGCGCTCTTGGGCGCCCAGTAGGGCCCCGAGACCGGATTCACGAAGACGTACGCGTGTAGCGAGCCACCCGCCGGCTGAACGAGCCGGAGCTCGTAGGGAGCGCCGTTGATGAGATAGGCCTCCCACGCGTGCAGCGTGTGATGCCAGGGCAGGGTATCCGGCGCCGGCGGCGCGTTCTGCAGGAGCTTCATCGCCGATCCGGTCCAGGTCAGGAGGGCGAACTCGGGCTGCCCGCTGCTGAATTGCTTGGCTCGCACCCGATAAGTGCCGGCCGGGTTGAAGTGGAAGTCACCGACGACGAAGTCCTGACCGGACGAGGCTTCCGACGAAACCAGCAGAGGCGAGTAGCAGTCCGGCCACGGAGCCCCGGAGGCCGTTCCGTACTGGAAGAGGTCCCAGTCGGCGGTGGTCGAACGAACTCCCACGGCGTTCCACGATCCGGGCGCGGGCGTGAATTCCGCGTACGACATGTTCGGCGCTGGGAACATCGAGGTCAGCGGACTGAGAACATTGGGCGCCGGACAGGTTCCGATCCTCAGAGCGAACGTGCCCGCGTTGTCGTCGTCCTTGATCACGGCGACCCCGTAGTAGCCGCTCGAGGGTGGGGTGTAGTTGAAGTCAGCGGTGGTATTGATGACCGCCTGCGAGCGACCGGCGTAGTAGGCGCCGTTCCCCGGATTGCGATAGAGCAGCACCCGGAAGTTGCCGCCCGGGTTGTAGAACTGGAACGTGTACGGGGTGCCCTGCACGAGGAGGGCGTCCCAGATCTTGACCACGTCCGACGCCGCCCACGCCTCTGCCACCTGTGGGCCGTTGGGTACCAACGATTCACCCAGAGCGTTGGAGCTCGTATCCCATTCGAGGGATGCCCCACTTCCTCCGCTGTAGCGAACGGCATGGACCGCGAGATTCGCGGGCACCGAGACGAAGTTGTAGTCCGCGACCACGATGTCCGCGCCGAATCCCGAGGTCGAGCTGGCGAGAACGTTGCTCTGGCATGCGGGTCCTTCGCCGCCCGCGTAGCCGTCTCCGACTTCGAGATCCCAATCGTTCCCGACCGGCGCGCGCACGCCAATCGCGTTCCAGAAGTTCTGCTGCGGTTGAGCCGAGCTCCGATGCTCGGCCAATGTCGAGGGCACGGCGACCTGGATCGACGAAACGAGCGGAACGGCACAGGCGCACGACGGAACCGTGGTGACGCCGACCGTGTAGCTCCCCGTGGTCCAGCGATCGAGCACCACGACCAGCCCGTAGTACCCGGTGGTGGGAGCGGAATAGCTGGTGCAGCCCGTCACTTCGAACTGCGCCGCGTTGCGCCCGGCGAAATAGGTGCCGCCCCCCGTGTTCCGGAACAGCAGCATCTTGGCGTCGGTGCCCATGTCGCTCGCGAAGCGGAAGTAGTAGGTCGACCCGGCGCTCAGGAACACGTCGAACACCTTGATGATCCGGTCACCCGGGACCGGGTTGCCGCCGCCAAAGCTGACGGTGGTCGGCGGGAAATCCACGAACAGGAACTCTCCCGGCCGCCACACCACACCGTTCCACTGTGGTCCCGATTCCGGGGTGCACGTTCCGCTGTAGCACCACACGCGCGGGTAATAGGTCCCCGGGGAATTGAAGTTGAAATCCCCGATGACGAAATCCGTGCGTCCGGCACCATTGGTCGAACCGGTGATGTATCCCTGGAGGCAGTAGGGCTGCGGGCCGGAAAACGTGTTCTGCGTGGAATAGAGCTCCACGTCGCCATCGTCTCCCGGATCGAACGGCATGGCGGCGACCACGGCCCAGAAGCTCGTCGACTGGGTGAACTGATAGGGGTATTCGGCCGTGGTCTGGTATCGGGGCTGATCCGGATTCAGGGCAATGGTTCCCCAGCAGAACGCGGACGCCGTCTGAGGCAGCGCGGCGATCGCCGCGGCCAGGAGCATCGCCTTCGACCATCGCGGCCATGCCGGCCACCGGAGAGTGCGAAACGCCTTCATGGCTGCCTCCCGGCGTCACTGCGCACCGGAATGCCGTCGGCTTCCCATTGCCTCATCCCGGTCCAGACCCGGTCGCCGCTCTTGCAGATGCCGGCAGCGCGACAGGCCGCCGATTCTGCGAAGTACGGCATCGGGTCGGACGATGACGTGGCGCCGACCTTCACGCCCGCGCGCGCTCGAGCCGCTTCCGGTGTGATGAGCGATTCGCCGGGGGCGGGCGGCGCCTTGAGCGACGGCGCTCCTTCGGGACCGGGAATCACGGTCGTGAACTCGCCCGACTTGACCGGTGTCCCAGGCGCAGCGGCCGGAGCCGGAGTCATGCGCTCGACCATCGCGCGCTTGGAATCGGCCCGGGCGCGTTGCTCGGCGGTGAGCGGAGCCGGCGGCAGCGTGTAGACCGACCCATTGTCGACCTTCTTCACGCTGCCGGCTGCCGCACCGCCTGCACGCGGGACGCCCGGAAGAACCAGGAGCCCGAGCAGTGCGGCGGTAGCCCGCAAGCACCGGTCGGCCATCCAGTGGTGGGACCGGGAACGGAACTGGGTATGCATGCAGAGCCTCCGGATGTCGGCCGATCGCCTCGGGTCCGGCCGAATGCCCATGCGAGCCGGGCCGGACCCTCGCGGGTGCACATCTCGCGCACCTCTGTGGTAACGAGCGAGGGCTCGAACCCGAACGGTTTTCCGGCTAGAACCGGATCTGGAGCTGCCCGATCAGCGTGTCGATCCGGGTCTGCGCCGGGCCCGAAGTCCGGCGGACCCCGTCGACCAGGAGCCTCACCCGCCCGGGAGCGATGTCCACGATCGTGCCGATCGTGGTGGCCCGGACCCTTCGGGAGACGCCGAACGCCGGGCGCTGGAAGTCCTCTTCGCGGCCGAGCACCTGGAGCCGGGGAACCACTCGATAGGAAGCGAGCACGTACCAGCCGAAGTCGTCCTCGAGCGGGGAATTCCGTCGGTGGCGGACGAGGTACTCGCTACTCGCGGCTGAATGGGCTCTTGAATTGCCCAGCCGTGAGCGCGAAGGGACCCGGGGCCCAGCGGATCATCGCCTCGCGCAGGCTCACCGCGGCGGGCGTGCGGACTCCCGTGGGTGGGGCCCGGTCTCTTCCTGCGCCGAGACGCTGCCAGGTGCCATCGCGATCATGACCAGGCAGCTCTTGGCGAAGGGCCTTATGTGGTGCAGTATTCCCTCGAAATCCATCGTGACGGCACTTTAGCACTACTTACAGCGTTCGTAGGAGACGCCTTGATGCAGACGCTCACGGTCCACCAGGCAGCCGAGCTCCTCCACATGAACGTGAAGCGGGTCCAGGGGCTGGCCCGCTCGGGGAAGCTGCCTGCGGTTCGGGTCGGACGGCGGTGGCTGTTCCATCGCGACCAGATCGAGCGGCTCCTGGGAACGGCCGCCGGCGTAGGCCCGACACCCACGCTGGCGCTCAGCGCGCGCAACCGGCTGCGCGGAAGGATCGTTCAGCTCCGCACCGACGGCCTCATGGCCGAGGTGGTGATCCGCATCGGCGACCAGGACCTGGTTTCGATCATCACCCGCGATTCCGCGGAGCGCCTGAGCCTCGCGGTCGGCGTCGAGGTCTTCGCGGTGATCAAGTCGACCGAGGTGATGATCGGGCGCGAGTCGGAGGCCGGGAGTTGATCGCACGACACCTCGCGCTGCTCGCCACGATGATCGTGGCTCTGCCGGCCGCCGGCGCGGCGCCGTCCCGCGAGCTACGCGTGTTCGCCGCCTCCTCGCTGGCGGGCGCGTTCGGAGACATCGCGCAGCGGTACGAGAAGGCGCACTCCGGCTTCGTCGTCCGACTCAACCTCGCGGGCTCGCAGCAGCTCGCGGCCCAGATCGAGCAGGGCGCGCCCGCCGACCTTTTCGCGAGCGCCGATCTCCGGTGGATGAGCTACCTGGCCGAGCGATCGCTGGTCGACAGCACGTCCCCCACCTTCGCGCGCAACCGCCTGGTGGTGATCGTCCCGCGCACCAATCCCGCGCGGATCTCGCGGCTCCAGGACCTGGCGCGCTCCGGGGTGAAGCTCGTCATGGGGGCGGCCACGGTTCCGGTCGGACGCTACGGGCGGGAGATGCTCTCCTGCGTGTCACGCCAGCCGGGATTTGCGGCGGACTTCGCGACGAAAGCACTCCGGAACATCGTCTCCGAGGAAGAGAACGTGAAGTCGGTGGTCAGCAAGGTGCAGCTCGGCGAGGCCGACGCCGGCGTCGTCTATCGCTCCGACGTGACCGGAGCGGTCGCACGCTACGTGCGCACCTTCGAGATCCCAGACAGCGCCAACGTCCTCGCCGAGTATCCGATCGCCGTGCTGCGCGCGGCCGCCGAGCGCGATGCGGCGCGCGATTTCATCGAGCTCGTGCTCTCCGCCGAAGGACAGGCGATCCTCGAGCAGCGGGGGCTGATGCGCGCCGCCGGGCGCGCCCCGTGACCCCGGGCCCACGCCCGACGGCACCTTCCGCGCTCTTCCCGGCGCTGGTGGTCACCGGGATCACGCTGCTCGCGCTGTTCCTCGCGCTGCCGATCCTGGCGCTCGTCCTGCGGGTTCCCCCGGGCGTGCTCGCCGCACACCTGTCCGAGCCGGTGGTGCAGGAGGCGTTGCGTCTCTCGCTGCTCACGAGCGTCGCCGCCACGGCAGTAGTTGTGGCGCTCGGTTTGCCGGCCGCCTACCTGCTCGCGACGCGGGCGTTCCCCGGCAAGCGCGTCCTCGAAGTAATGGTGGATCTGCCCATGGTGCTGCCGCCGACGGTGGCGGGAATCGCCCTGCTGCTCGCCTTCGGGCGCATGGGGCTCGCCGGCCGTGCACTCGCGGTGTTCGGCATCTCGATCCCGTTCACCACCACCGCCGTGGTGATGGCGCAGGTCTTCATGTCCGCTCCCTTTTTCATCGCGGCCGCGCGCGCCGGCTTCGCCGGCGTGGACTCGCGCCTGCTCGAGGCAGCGGCCACGCTGCGCGCGTCGGAGGCGCACCGGTTCCGCCGCGTGATGCTGCCACTCGCCCTGCCCTCCCTGATCGCCGGCGCCGCGATGGCCTGGGCGCGGGCGCTGGGTGAGTTCGGCGCCACCATCACCTTCGCGGGCAACCTGCCGGGCGTGACCCAGACCATGCCGCTCGCCGTCTACATCTCGCTCCAGTCCGACCTCGATGCCGCGGTCGCACTTTCCATACTGCTCCTCGCGTGGTCCTTTGCCCTGCTGCTCGCGCTCCGCTCGGCGCCGGCGTTCTGGATGGGAGGCGGCGCCGATGCTCGACGTTCGGACCCGGCTCAGGCTCGGTAGCTTCCAGCTCGACGTCGCACTGACCGCGGCGATGGGCAAGGTGACCGTGGTGGTGGGCGAGAGTGGGTCGGGGAAGACCACCCTGCTCCGGCTCGTGGCCGGACTGCTGCGCCCCGACCAGGGCGCGATCACGCTCGGCGCGCGGGTGCTGGTCGATCGCGAGCGGTCCGTATTCGTGCCGCCCGAGTCGCGGCCGGTCGGCTACGTCGCGCAGGACTACGCGCTCTTCCCCCATCTCACCGCGGAGGAGAACGTCGGGTTCGGCCTCACCGCCTCCCGCCTGCCGCGCATCGAGGTTCGCGAGCGCACGCGGGCGGCACTCGAGCGTTTCGGCCTCGGAGGGCTGGCGACGCGCCATCCGCGCGAGCTGTCGGGCGGGCAGCAGCAGCGGGTGGCGCTGGCCCGGGCGCTGGTACTCGATCCGGAGGTGCTGCTGCTCGACGAGCCGCTCTCGGCACTCGATCTCGTCTCCCGCCGCTCCGTGCGCGCCGAGCTGCGACGGACGCTCGAGAGCCTCTCCTGCGCGACCTTGCTCGTCACCCACCAGCCGGATGAGGCGCTCTCGCTCGGCGACCGCATGGTGGTGCTCGAATCGGGCCGGATCACCGCCTCGGGCACGCAGGGCGAGCTGGCCCACGATCCCCGCTCGCCCTACATCGCGGAGTTCTTCGGCCCGGCATCCGGGCGCTGAATGCCCGAGGGGTCGGGAGGCGGCGCAATCCGCGCTGACCCTCCTGCACTCCGCCCGACTGGTGCGAGGGCCCTCTCACCCGAACTTGTAAAGGCGTGCTCGGCGAGCCGTGCACGATGCCGGTTTCGAGCGCTTTCTGGGCCGCCCCGCCCACCACTGCCGGCCGCCGTGCGATCCCGAAGCGGATTTCCGGGTGGCCCGGCCCAGATTCCGATGATGGCGTCGTTCTTCCATAGGGTAGATACAGACTCACACCCTTGGAGGTTTCTCATGCAGGTCCCCTATCGAGCACTGATGCGAGGCGCTTTCATCGCCGGGCTCGTCGCGACAGTGGTCCCACGACTTGCATGGACGCAGTGTGAGATCAGCGGTCCCGACGTGCTTTGCACAAGCGGATCGAGTATCGAGCTGTGCGCACCCGCTGGATCGATCTACGAATGGTGGGGCGAAGGAGCAGTCGGCGATCAGCAGTGCATGACCGTCTCCTGGCCCGGCACCTACTACGTGACGTGGTTCGATCCGAACAGCGGCCTGTGGTTCGGGCCGTGCGCCAAGGAAGTGACCTGGGGCTACGGCGAACCGGCCTCGATCACCGGGCCGAGCACGGGCTGCGCGAACCAGCCCGTCGAGCTGTGCGGCCCCGAAGGCCCCTTCGGCTACGCCTGGACCGGTCCCACGGGATTCGCCGCCACCACGCGGTGTGTCTCGGTATCGTCGAGTGGTGTCTACTCGCTCGTGCTGACCGGGGCGAACGGCTGCCCCGGCGCTCCCGCGTACCAGACGATGGCGATGGATCCGTGCCCTTCCGATGATCCGCCGCCGGTCCTGGGCAACTGCCCGCGGCCTCCGAGCTGGTGGCTCAGGCAGTGCAATCACGATCGCAATCGTTGCGTGGACGCCGGACGGATGGCGGACCTCGCGGCGATGGTCGACCGGGCGAGTCCGGCTCTCGACTTCTCGCGTGAGAGCTTCTGCAGAACCCTCGCCGCGCGTTACACCCTGCGGGCCCGGGCGCGGCGTCACGTCGCGGCCGTGCACGCCAACATCTGCGCCGGTGAGATGGGACTCGAGATGCTGAGAGGCCCGGCGGTGAGGCTCTCGCGCTCTGCTCAGATTTCGCTCGCCGGCGTTTCCACCACGGTCGGTGAGTGGATCGACGGCGCCGAGCAGCAGCTGATCGCGCTGGAGCCGCGCTCCCAGTTCGACCGTGAGGTCCGCCGCCAGTACGCCGAGATCGTCCGCGTCGGCTGGTTGATCGACCACGGCCGCGGCCTGGGCGTGGTCTGCACCGACGGCATCGTCAAGCCGCTGCCGGAGGACGCGAGCCCTGCGATCGAGATGGCGGACGCCGTCGCGATGCTGGACCTCGAGGTTTCAGCGTCCGCCGGGTCGGCCGACGTCGACTTCGCAGTCTCCTCGGAGACGACGGAGAACGTCACGATCTCGGTGTACGACGTGGCAGGCCGCCGTCTGGCGGAGCTCGCCAACGGCCCGTACGCGCCGGGGACCTACCGTGTGCACTGGAGCGGTCCGACGGTCGGCAGCGGCGTGTACTTCGTCCGCGGCCGGATCGGCGACCAGGCCTCCACGCAGGCACGCGTCGCGATCATCCGATAAGTCTAGGGCTTCATCCGCCGGCCAGGTCCTCCCCAGGACCTGGCCGGCGTGCTTTGGGGGGCACCGTCATCCGAGCAGCGTCACCCACGCGGTGATGAGCGCGATGGCGCCGAGGTCGAGCAGGATTCCCGCGCCGATCATCTCGCGGATCGTGAGCCGGCCGGTCGCGTAGACGAGCGCGTTGGGCGGGGTCGAGACCGGCAGCATGAATCCGAAGGAGCAGCCGATTGTCGCGGCCAGCGCCGGCTTCACCGGATCCACCCCCGCGGCCGCGGCCAGCGCGAGCACCACCGGGACCACCAGCGAAGCGCTTGCCGTGTTGCTCGTCAGCTCGCTGACCGTCACCGCCATCACTGTCGCCGCGAGCACCACGCCGGCGAGGCCGGCCAGCGGAACCGCGCGGAAGATCGCCTCGCCGAGCGCCCGTGCGAGCCCCGACTCGAACATCATGGCGCCGAGCGAGAGGCCGCCGCCGAAGAGCAGCAGCGTCCCCCAGTCGACGCGCCGCAGCACGCCCGCATCGAGCAGGCGCTCGCCCTCCCCGCGCGCGCGCGGCAGCATGAACAGCACGAGCGCCCCGATCAGCGGCACCACCGGCTCCGGCAGCCGTGTCCGCCAGGCACGCACCCACGCCGCATCCGCGAGCGAGGTGGCGGCGAGGATCCCAGGCGTGATCCACAACGCGATCACGGCAACGAAGACGACCATCAGCGTCCGCTCGGCCGCGGACCAGGGTCGCCTCGCTCCCGCTTCCGACTTGGCCGGACCGTCCGCCGGGGGGGTAGCGGCCGGCGTGGCGCCCCGCGCGCGCCAGGCCAAAACCCCCGTGCAGAGGAGGCCCGCGATCACGGCGAGCGGCGCGAACACGAGGCACCACTCGCCGAACGAAGGCCGGCGTCCCGTGAACTCCTCGAGCAGCCGGAGCCCGATCAGGTTGGGCGCGGTCCCGACCGGAGTGGCGATGCCACCGATCGAAGGCGCGTACGAGCACGCGAGAAGCGCGCTGGTCGTCAGCCGGCGCGAGCCGAGTCCCTCGGAGGTGAGCGCGAGCGGGATGAGCATGACGGCGGTGGCGGTGTTGTTCACCCAGGCCGAGATGCCGATTCCGAGCCCGCCAAGCGCCCACAGCAGACGCCCCGGGTGCTCGCGCACCGCGCGCATGCCGCGCACCGCACCGGCGAGCCGCGCGGTGAGGCCGTGCCGCTCCGCGGCGTCGGTCAGCAGGAAGGTGCCGAAGAAGAGGAAGACGATCGGATCGCCGAAGCCCGCGAACGCCTTTCCCACGTCGCACACTCCGAGCAGGGTGCCCAGCACCGGGATCAGGAGCGCCGTCACGGAAATCGGCAGCGCTTCGGTCATCCACAGGCCGGCGGCCACGACCAGCACGCACAGCGTCCGCTGTGCGGCCGGCTCGAGCCCGAACGGCGGAAGCAGAGCGACGCCCACCGCAACGAGCGCGGTGAGCGCGGTCGGAAGCGGCCGGAAGGGCAGACTCACCGGAGGAGCGCGATTCTCCGGAGATGGTTCGTTCCATTCACGCGCACCCGGGCATGGTAGAGGCCGGGCGCGGCGCGCATCCCGTCCGACGTGACGCCCGGCCAGCGCAGCGTCCAGCGACCGGGATCGCGGCGGATGTCCTCCGCGCGCCACACGAGGCGCCCCTGCAGGTCGTGCACGTCGAAGCCGACGGTCGCCGCGGCGGGAAGATCGAGCCGGAATTCCACGGCGCCGCGGCTCGGGTTCGGGAACGGCGGAGACAGCGCGAACACGCCGGGGGCTCCGCCCGGAGCGTCGAGCGGCCCCGAGGACGTCCAGAACGAATCCAGCGGAGTTTCCGCCCAGTTGCCGTGCGGGTCCTCCGCGCGCACCACGAAGTAGTAGCGGGTGGCCGGCGCGAGGCCGGATAGCGTGACCTCCTGCGCGGTGTCGGCGTCCGCCCCCACCACGTCGGCGGGAACGGGATCGGGACCGTAGCGGACGCTGCCGAACGCCCATTCGTTGGTGGTCCAGTGAACCACCGCGTTGGCGCCGAACGGGACCACCGTCGGTCCGCTCACGAAAAGTGGCGGCAGCGCGTCGAGCGCGTGGTCGGGGAGCAGCGCGGTGGCGGCGGCATCGTTGTTCTCGTCGTCGGTCTCGGGCACGGCCTTCGCGGTGTCGACCACCACCCGGAACGTGCGCCATCCGGGGAGGAGCCCGCCCGTGATCGTCCGCACGACGATCACGCTGTCGTGGGCCGGACACAGCGTGTCGCCCTGGGCCAGCAGGACGGCGCCGTCGTACAGCCGCCACTGCGCGAACGGACTCGGCATGCCGCCCGCGTTGGCGATGCCGAACCGCACCCGGAGCGGAGCGTCGGCTCCCGCCGGGGACAGCAGCGCGGGCGCCGACGGCACGAGGTCGACCTCGGGGAACAGGTCGACGGTCGCGGTGTCGCGGGCGCCTCCGGTGTCGGTGACGATGAGCCGCGCGCGATAGAACACGCCGGTGCCATCGTCGTGGAGACCCATGATGAAGAACGGTGACTGCGCGCTCGAGACCATGAAGCTCGGATGAACGTGGTTGTTGTGGTGGAGATCCACGCGCCAGCTCCACGCGAGCTCCGACGGCTGGTCCTCGAAGTCCGTGGGGGCGCCCTGGAAGCGCACGGTGTCGCCGAGCGCGAAGAACGACCCCGGGGACGGCACGCTGATAAAGACGGAGGGCGGCTGGTTCGGTCCGGTCGCGAACGATCCCCCGCCGAAATCGTCGAGCAGCGAGGATCCCGCGCCGCCCAGGGTGAGGCCGATGCGCCCGCCCTGCGCATGGAACGGCCACGCCGACACCGACGCGGTGCCGATGCGGGTCGCGTTCCGGTAGACCTCGACCTTGCCGTCTTCGAAAGCACGCGCGCCCAGCCGGTCGCCCGCGACCAGCGTGATCGGGTTGATCACGCCGCGCTGGACCCAGCCCGGGCCCGGCTGATAGGTCCCGATCGTGATCCGCTTCACCGCGGCGTCGTAGCGCACCTCGATGTGCCCGGCGCTCCAGCTCGTGCCCTGGATCTTGAGCATGAGGTCGTGGTCGGTGGCGTTCGGCGTGATGGTCGTGAGCTTCACGTAGGCTTCCTGGTTCGGGCCGTAGACCTCGCCGTCCCAGACGATCGAGCGGTAGCCGCTCGGGGGGTCGAGCGCGTTGGAGCGGATGACCACGGATTCGGTCTCTCCCACCCATGACCCGCCCACCGGGCCGTCCGGCCGGTTGAACGTGTCGATCACGGGCTTCGCGGGAAAGGGGCCGGGTCCGTGGGCGGCGATCTGCACCGTGTCCTGAGCGAAGTGTCCGACGCTGTCGGTCACGGTGAGGATCGCCTCGTAGGTCCCGATGACCGAGTACACGTGGGTCGGGTTGGGCGCGGCGGAAAAGTTGTTGTCGCCGAAGCTCCACATGAACTGGAGCGGCGAGCCCTCGGGATCGATCGAGCCGGCGGACGAGAAGCTCACGCTGAGCGGGGCCTCGCCGAGAACCGGCGTCGCGGCGGCGACCGGAATCGGCCGGAGATCGGCGAGCACGGGATCGTAGCGGAGTCGCTGAACCTGCTGCGGCTGGATCAGCACGAAGCAGATGTCACCCGTCGCGGGATCCACCGCGAAGTCCACGGGGCCGTCCAGGTGTTCGGCGAAACTCGATATCGAATCCACCGCGCCGGAAGCCGAGAGGCTCGCCACCTTGAGCCACTCGCGCCCGAAGTCCGCGAAGAAGAGCCTGCCCTGGTAGGCCTCCGGGTAGCGGTCGCCGGTGTAGAACGCGCCCATGATCGCGGAGTTGCCGACGATGCCGGGGGGCGCGCTCGAGGTGGAGTCGGTGTGCGACCACTGGATGAGCGGCGTGCGCACGGCTCCCGGGTTCTCCGGGCTGCCGATCGACGTGCAGCCATGGTGCGCGGGCACCGCCGCCTGATACTCCGGGTTGTCGTGGCTGCCCTCGAAACACGGCCAGCCGAGGTTGAGACCGGCCGCGTCCACGACGCTGATCTCCTCCCAGGTGAACCACCCGACGTCCGAGACGAAGAGCGTCCCCGGCGAGCCGGCCGCGGGATCCGCGGCGCCGGTGCCGGGACGGACGGTGAACCGGAACGGGTTGCGGAGTCCGTAGGCCCACACCTTCGAGCGCGGCGCGGTGAGCGCGGTGTCGGCGTAGGGATTGCTCGGAACGCCGAGCCCGGTGGCCGGATCCAGGCGCAGGATCTTGCCGGCGAGACTGCCGGTGTACTGGGCGCGGAAGGCGCCGATGTTCTCCGCGGGATCGGTGCGGCCGGGGCCGAACGCGCCCGGGTAGAATCCGCCGGCGTCCATTCCGCCCGAGGTCGCCCCTTCGCCGACCGAGACCAGCAGTGTTCCGTCGGTTCCGAATCGCAGGGAGCCGGTGGTGTGTGAATAGGCGGCGGCGAGCGGCCCTTCGGTCCACGTCGCGCCCATCAGCACGGTTCGCGTCGCGGGATCCACCACGTTGGTGTCCCCGATGGCGCTCATCTGGTAGCGGACGAGCCGCCCGAACCCGCTCGGATTGTCGTCCACGCCGTTCGAGTCGGGATCGACCGTGTAGAGCAGGTAGATGAAGCGGTTGCTCGCGAACGCCGGATCGACGGCGACGCTCATGAGGCCGAGGTCGCCTTCGTTGAGCACCTCGAGCTCGTTGAGCCACACCGCGGCGGGGAGCTTCACCCCGTTACGGATCATGACGACCCGCCCCAGCTTCTCTCCGACCAGCAGTCGCCCGTCCGGCAGGAATGCCAGACAGGTCGGCGTCTCCAGCAGCGGCCCGATGTTGTCGAGCGCAAAGCCCGGCGGGAGCTGGGGGTTCGCGGCAACGGGTGCCACGAGGAGGATCAGGGCGAAGGGGACGAGAAGGCGGTGCAGCGACATTCTCCGGCTGGGCGTCGAGGGCGGCGTCAAGGGCCCACGATTCTAGCAGTCTCACCGCACCACGAGGACTCTCCGTGTGACCGTGTTCGAGGCGGTCTCGACCCCGGCCAGGTAGAGCCCGGGCGCCACGGGCCGTCCCGCCCGGTCGGTTCCCGGCCAGGACAGCGACCAGAGCCCGGCCGGGTAGCTGCGGCTCTCGCTCCACACCATGCGCCCGGAGACGTCGTGGACCTGGAATCGCACCCATTCCGATCGCGGCAGGGCCAGCTCGAGGCGGGTTGCCGACCCGGTCGGATTGGGGCGCGGCTCCGAGAGCGCCCACCCCCTGGGTGGGCTCTCCACCGCCACGTTGCCGAAGGTCACCTCGAGCTGGCCGAGGGCCACGTTGTTCGATTCGTCGGTTTCCACGACCTCCGCGAGGGTGTCCGCCACCACCCGCACGGTGTGGTTTCCGGGCGGCAGCAGCACCTTCACGGTCCGGCTGATCGTCACGCTGTCGAGCGGCGCGATGATGGTGTCGCCTTCCGCCAGCAACTGGCTCTCAGCCAGGACCGACCAGTGGGAGCTGCGGGCGAGCACGCGGCCCTGATTGTGGAGATGGAACAACAGGTCGACCGTGGAACCGGCCGGCGCCGGCCCGAGCGGGCCGATGGTCGGAGTGAGATCCACCTCGGGCCAGATGGTGATCGAGGTGGAGTCGCGCAGCCCGCCCGCATCCTCGACGTGGAGGTTGATGCGGTAGCGGCTGCCGGTCCCGTCCTCGTGCGGCTCGGTCACGAACGAGGCGTTCCGACCCAGCGCGGTGAGGCTCGGGTGCGAATGGTTGTTGTGGAGCAGCTCCACCTTCCACTCGTAGAAGATTTCGTTCACGCCGGTCTGGGCGTCGTCGCCGCGTCCCATCAGGAAGATCGGCTCGTTCTCGACGTAGAACGAGCCGTCGGCCGGTGCTTCGATGACCGCGGTCGGCCGCGTGTTGGTCGCGATCACCATGTCCCCGCCGCCGAAGTCGTCGAGACGCGACGCGGTGGCGCCGCCGAGCGTGAGACCGAGATAGCCACCCAGCCGGTACCACGGCCAGTCGGTGACGAGGCAGGAGCCGATCGGGGCGCCGTTCTTCAACACTTCGACGACGCCGTTGGAGTAGGCACGCGCGCCGAGCTGGTCACCCGCCGCGAAGGTGACCCCCGGAAACGCGCCATGTCCCCGCCACCCGACGCCGGGCGTATAGCTGCCCACGACCACCCGCGGATACGTCGCGTCCCAGCGCACCTCGATGTGGCCGAAGTCCCAGCTCAATCCCTGCACCTTGAGCATCAGGTTGTGCTCGGGGGCGGTGGGCGTGACCTGGTCGAGGCGCACGTACGCTTCCTGGTTCGCGCCGAACGATTGTCCACCCCAGACCGACGACGGGGCTCCCGACGGCTGCGTGAGCCCCTGGGCGTTGATCACGAGTCCGGAGGTCGTGCCGACCCATGATCCTCCGACCGGGCCGTCCGCCCGGTTGAAGTCATCGAGCACGCCGGCCGTGGGGAACGTCGCGCTCGCGCGCGCGATCACGGTGACGGTGTCGCGCGCCACGCCGCCGGCGGTGTCCGAGACCGTGAGGACCGCGTCGTAGATCCCGGGCTGGAGGTAGGCGTGCGAAGGGTTGGCCTGCGTCGAGCCACCGGCATCGCCGAAGCTCCAGCTCGTGACGATCGGATCCCCGTCCGGATCGAGCGAGCCGGCGCTCGAGAAGGACACCACGAGCGGCGCGACCCCGACCATCGGCGTGACTGTCGCCTGCGCGATCGGCATGCCGTTGCCGGTCGGGCCGGTCCAGCGGATGCGCCGCACCTCGCCGGTGTTGATCGACACGTAGTAGAGATCGCCGTCGATCGGATCGGCCTCGATGCCGACCGGACCTTGCGCGTCGTCGGCGAAATCCAGGACCGAGAGCAGCTGGTTCGCGGCGTCGACGCGCGCGACCTTGATCCAGTTCCGCCCGTAGTCGGCGAAAAACAGGTGGCCGCGATAGGTCGTCGGGTAACGGTTGCCGGTGTAGAACTCGAGGCCCGCGATCGCGTTCCCGCGGATGCCGAGGGGCTGGCTCAGCGCGGGGTCGGTGTGGTGCCAGCTCATGAGCGGCGGCGTGTGCGGAGCGGGGTTCGCCGGGGTGCCGATCGTGCTGCAGTCGTGGTGCAGCGGCTCCGCCGCCTGGTAGCCCGAGTTGGGGCCGAAGCCCTCGTAGCAGGGCCAGCCGAAGTTCTTCCCCGCAGCCGCGGCGACCGAGATCTCCTCCCACAGCGTGTAGCCGACGTCGCCGATGTAGAGCGTCCCCGGGTCACCGGCGCCCGTGCCCGGGGACCCGGTGCCAGGCCGCACCTTGAACCGATAAGGATTGCGGAGTCCGTACACCCAGACCCTGGACTGCACCGAGAAGGGGTCGCCGTCGTACCACGGATTGCTCGGGTAGCCGGCGCCGGTCGCGGGATCGATGCGCAGCACCTTGCCGCACAGGCTCGAGAGGTATTGCGAGCGGAAGGCACCAATGTCCTCCTGCGGATCGGTTCGTCCGGCTCCGAAGGCGGGCGGATCATTGCCGCCGTCGTCGGTCAGCGTGTAGGAGGCGCCGTCGCCGATCGACACCAGCAGGCTGCCGTCGGCGCCGAACTGGAGCCTTCCGATGGTGTGGGAAGGCGAGGCCGACAGCGGGCCGTGCGGCCAGTCGACCCCCATCAGGATCGCGCGCGAGGACGCGATCACCTCGATGGTGGCCCCGCTCGTGAGGTCGTAACGCGTGAGCCGCCCGAACGCGTCGTTGTCGGTGTCGACGCCGTTCGAATCCGGCTCGACCGTGTAGAGCAGGTAGATCCGCCGGTTGCTCGCGAAATCGGGATCGACCGCCACGTCGAGCAGGCCACGATCGTTCTGGTCCAGGACCTCGCTGGTGGAGCTCCACACCGGCGTGCTCTGGATCACGCCGTTGGTCACGAGGAGCAGGCGACCCTTCTTCTCGCACACGAGCATCCGGCCATCCGGGAGGAACGCGATGCCGGTGGGCGTGTCGAACGCGTTCCCGGGGGTGGCGTTCTCGGACACGAAATTCGCCGGGAGCGTGATGGCGTCCGCGGATCCCGCCACCGTCGCGACGACGAGCAGACCCCCAAGCCCCAACCGGGCGAGCCTGCTCACGCCCGGGCAGAGTCTGCCGGCCCGCCTTGGGAGCAGCGGCCGCCCGCGCATCAGGGGATGCTGGCGGGCGGGAAGAAGGTGGGGGTCACGAGTTCGCCGTCGAGCGAGGCCGGATACTCGGCGGGCAGCTCGCGCAGGCTTTCCACGAACAACGGGACGTTCGGGTCGTCTGCGGCCACGGCTTCCGGGCCCGGTCCTTCGCGAAGGATCTCGTAGAGCGTGGTGCGTTGCGCCGGCCGGAACCCCGCTTCCCGGATCAGGGTCTCGATTTCCGCAATGGTGGTCCGGTTCACGTGCCCGGTGGCGAGATGGACGTTCTCCTCGAAGAGCGTCCCGCCGAAGTCATCGGCTCCGAATTGGAGCGCCGCCTGGCCCGTCTTCTTGCCCTCGCTGAACCACGAGGCCTGGATGTGATCGAAGTTGTCGAGGTAGAGACGCGAGACCGCGAGCATGCGGCAGTACTGGGTGGCTCCCGCCACGTGCTTCACTTTCGCCTCCATCGGTGTGTTGCCGCGCTTGTAGGACCACGGCACGAAGGCGGTGAAGCCGTGCGTCTCGTCCTGGAGCGCGCGCACGTACTCGAGGTGCTCGATCACCTCGGCCGGCGTCTCGACGTGCCCGTACATCATGGTCGCGGTCGAGCGCATTCCGGCCCGATGCGCCTCGCGATGCACGTCGAGCCAGGCCTCGGGGCCGCCCTTCTTGATCGAGATGCGGCGCCGCACCCGCGTGGCGAGGATCTCCGCGCCGCCGCCCGGCAGCGTGCGCTGCCCGGCTTCGTACAGGGCATCGAGCACGCCGCGGATCGGGAGCCCCGACACCTCCACCATCTGGTGGATCTCGGGCGCCGAGAAGAAGTGCGGAGTGATGCCCGGATAGCGCCGGCGCGCTTCACGTACGATCGCCGGGTAGAACTCCCAGGGGATCTCGGGATTGAGGCCGCCCTGCAGCAGCACCGTGGTGGCGCCGAGCTGGTGGGCCCGCTCCATCATGGCCATCACGCCTTCGACGTCGTAGGTGTAGACGTCGGGGCCGGCATGGCCGGGCTTCCGGTAGAACGCGCAGAAGTGGCAGTCCACCGTGCAGACGTTGGTGTAGTTGGGATTGGTGTCGATGACGTAGGTCACGACGTCCGGGCGGGTGCGACGGGAGCGGACCTCGTGGGCGAGCGCGCCCAACTCGAGAAGCGGCGCCTCGGTGAGGAGGTAGACCCCCTCCTCGGCGGAGAGTCGGGCTCGATCGAGAACCTTGCGTTCGATGGTGGACCACACGGTGGGAGGCTCCTCACAACGCTCGGGTTCGGAAATGGGGGGGTGACAAGAATACCCGCGACTCGCGCGGGCTGTCGAGTTCACGGGCATGAACTCGTTGAGGCTATATTGAGACTCGCGTTAGGATAGCGGCGGACGGTGCGCGTGCCCAGCGCGCACGCTTCGGCGGAGGAGCTCGTGCAGTTTCAGCTCGACCAGGCCCTCGGCGTTCTCGAGCGCACGCCGAAGGTCATCCGTTCTCTGCTGACGGGACTTCCCGATTCGTGGATCCGGGGGGACGAAGGCCCCGAAACCTGGAGTCCCTTCGACGTGGTCGGACACCTCATCCACGGAGAGCGCACGGACTGGATTCCGCGCGCGCGCATCATCATCGAGGAGGGAACCGGCCGGCCGTTCGATCCCTTCGACCGGATCGCGATGTTCCGCGAGAGCCGCAGCAAGACGCTTGGCGCGCTGCTCGACGAGTTCGCGAAGCTGCGCGAGGCGAATCTCGCGACACTCGCCTCGTTCCAGCTCACGCCCCAGAAGCTCGCGCTCGCCGGCACGCATCCGGCCCTCGGTCGCGTGACCCTGGCGCAGCTCCTGGCGGCGTGGGTGGTGCACGACCTCGATCACCTGGGGCAGATGGCGCGCGTGATGGCGAAGCAGTATTCGCCGGAGGTCGGCCCGTGGAAGAAGTACCTGTCCATCCTGAGCGACCGGGCCACGCGTTAGCCGTGCTTCCGTCCGGGCTCGAAACTCTGGTCAGGCCCCAGGCCCTCACGATGCGCATCATCTGGGGCGCGATGACGCTCGCCGTGTTCCTCTACGGCGTGGTCGCCTACAGCGTCGCGGCCAGTGCGTCGGCGCCGGTCACCGGGCTCCCGGAAGCAGGGCTCCTGCGCTTTGCGCTCGGGGCGGCTGCCGTCGCCGCGGGGCTGATGTCGGTCGTGATTCCGAGGTTCATTCCCTCCGAAGAGACCATCCGCCGCGTGATGGCCTCCGAGCCCGACGTCGCCGCCCTCGGCCTGAATCCGCGCACCGGCCGTCCCGATCCCGGGCGCGCCGCGCTGATCGCGGCTCTGAGCGCGCCGGAGCGGCAGCTCCTCGCGGCGGTGCCCCTCGCCTCGATCCAGCTCGTCGTTCGTGTCGCGCTCGCCGAGGTCCCCGCGATCACGGGTTTCGTCCTCGTGATGCTCACGCACGAGCCCACGAGCTATCTCCCGTTTGGAGCGTTCTCGCTCGTCCTCGTGGTGCTCGCCTATCCGCGCCTCGATGCGTTCCTCGAGCGCGCGGCGACGCTGCGCGGCTGAGCCGAATGGCGTCGAGCGACACCCCGCCGCCGCCTCTCGACGGCGCGGAGCCGGCAGCGCGGTGGGCGATGCTCGCGGTGCTCGCGACCGCAGGTCTGCTCGGCATGTCGCTGTGGTTCGGCGCGACGGCCGCGCTCCCGGCCCTCCGTGAGCGATGGTCGCTCACCGCCGCGGACGCCGGCTGGCTCACCTCCATCGTCCAGCTCGGGTTCGTCGCGGGGACCGCGCTCGCCGCCACGCTCAACCTCGCCGACCTGTTTCCGGCGCGTGCCTATTTCGCGGCCTCGGCGGTGCTCGCCGCGTCGGCCAACTACCTGCTCGCGGGAGCCGACTCGTTCGACGTGGCGCTGGTCTCGCGCTTCTTCACCGGCTTCTTCCTCGCCGGCGTCTACCCGCCCGCGATGAAGATGGCGGCCACCTGGTTCCGCGTCTCCCGCGGGCTTGCGATCGGCGCCATCGTGGGCGGGATCACGGCCGGCAAGGCCGCCCCCTACCTGGTGCGCGCGGCCGAGAGCACCGATGTCGGAGTGATCGCGGGCGTCACGTCGATGGCGGCGCTGATCTCGGCCGCCATGGTGGCGCTCTTCTACCGCGATGGCCCGTTCGCGTTTCCCCGCCGACCTTTCTCGTGGAGCCTCGCGCTGGTGATCCTGCGCCACCGCGAAACGCGGCTCGCGATCGGCGGCTACCTCGGACACATGTGGGAGCTCTACGCGATGTGGGCCTGGCTCCCCGCGTTCCTCGCCGCCAGCGTCGCAGCGGCGGCCGCTCACGGCCACCCGCCGCCGCTCGCGCCATTCGTGGACCTCGCCGCGTTCGGCGCGATTGCGATCGGCGCCGTCGGCTGCGTCTGGGGCGGCGCGTGGGCGCGCACCGCCGGCTACGCGCGGGTGGTGACGGTCTCGATGGCGGCGAGCGGAACGCTCGCGCTCGCGATCGGATTCTTCTTCGGCGGGTCGTTCCTGCTGATCGCGGCGGTGGCGGCGGCGTGGGGCTTCTTCGTGGTCGCCGATTCGGCGCAGTTCAGCGCACTCGTCACCGAGGTCGCGCCGCCGCACGCAGTCGGCACCGCGCTCACGCTGCAGACATCGATCGGATTCCTGCTCACCATGGCAACGATCCAGCTCGTCCCGCTGCTGGCGGAGGCGTTCGGCTGGCGCTGGGCGTTCGCCGTGCTGAGCCTCGGTCCCGCCGCCGGCATCGCCGCGATCGCGCGGCTCGCGCGCCGCTGAAGCGCTATTCTGCCGGCATGCCGGTATTCACCGCCAGGATCGAAAACGGCGTCGCGCGTCTCGTCTTCGATCGCCCGCCGCTCAACATCGTGGACCTCGCCACCGCCCGCGAGATGGAACGCGTGCTGGGAGACGTGACCGCCCGCGACGACGTCGACGTCGTGCTGCTCGAGGCCCGCGGTCGCGTGTTCTCGGCGGGCGTCGACGTGCCGGATCACCTGCCCGGCCGCGGCGAGCAGATGATCCCCGCATTCCATGCGGTGTGTCTCGCGCTCCAGGAAATGGCGGCGCCGGTCGTGGCCGCGGTGCACGCGCCGGCGATCGGCGGCGGGTGCGAGCTGGCGCTCGCCTGCGATCTCGTGATCGCGGCGCGCTCGGCGACGTTCTCCCAGCCCGAGATCCGGCTCGGGGTGATCGCCCCGTTCGCCTCGCTGGTATTGCCGGAGCGGATCGGTTCCGCGCTCGCCGCGGATCTCCTGCTCACCGGTCGTGCACTCACCGCGGACGAGGCGCTCTCCGCGGGGATCGTGAGCCGGGTCGCGGACGACCCCGGGTTCCCGGCCGCCGTGGACGGATTGATCGACGAGCTGCGCGCGCTCAGTCCATCCTCACTGCGGATCGCCAAGCGCGCACTCCGCATGAAGCATCCGCCCCCGCGCCCCGCGGAGATCGCCGCGGTGGAACAGCTCTACCTCCGGGAGCTGATGAACAGCCCGGACGCCGTCGAGGGCCTGCGCTCCTTCATGGAGAAACGTCCGCCGGGGTGGACGCCGGCGGATCCGCGCCGGACCTGACCCCTCGCAACGCCGCCGAAAGAAGAAGCCCCGGCCGCGGCGGCTGCGCCGACGACCGGGGCTGAAAGAGACGGGTTCCCCGAGTTACCGCCCGTCCCCGTCCAACAGGTTGCCCAGGCCGCCGAGCAACGACCCTTCCTCGCGACGTCTCCCGCCGGCCTGCGGCGCCGCGGCGTAGATGCGGCTCGCGAGCCGGCTGAACGGCAGCGACTGGAGCCACACCTTGCCCGGCCCCTGCAGCGTGGCGAAGAACAATCCCTCGCCGCCGAAGAGCGCGCTCTTGAGCCCGCCCACGAGCTGGATGTCGTAGGTCACGCTCGGCTGGAGCGCGACGAGGCAGCCGGTGTCCACGCGCAGTCCCTCACCGGGACCGAGCACGCGCTCCTCGAGCGTCCCGCCCGCGTGCACGAAGGCCCAGCCGTCGCCCTGCAGGCGCTGCATGATGAAGCCTTCTCCACCGAAGAGCCCGGCGCCGAATCGCTTGTTGAAGGCGATCCCGATCGTGACCCCCTTGGCCGCGCACAGGAACGAGTCCTTCTGGAGGATGAGATCGCCGCCGAGCTCGGCGAGGTGCATGGGGAGGATCTTGCCGGGGTACGGCGCCGCGAACGCCGCCTTGCGCTTGGCCTGGCTCTCGTTGTGGAACACGGTCATGAACAGCGACTCGCCCGTGAGCAGCCGCTTGCCGGCGCCGAGCAGCGCGCCCATGAACCCTTTGTTCTGGTTCGAGCCGTCACCGAAGATGGTGTCCATCTGAATGCCATCCTCGATGTACATCATGTTGCCGGCCTCGGCGACCACAGCCTCACCGGGGTCCAACTCGACCTTCACGAACTGCATGTCGTCGCCGAGGATTTCGTAGTCCACTTCGTGCATGGTGGGCATTTCGGTCTCCGGTTGGTGCCGGCGCGGCGCTCGTTGGAGCCCGCGGCCCGGCGGATCGAATTCAGCTACGCGGGAAGGCGGCCGGCGGTTGCACCCGCCCCAAGCCCGGACCCCCGCCTTCATTCCTCCAGCAGCCCGCCCTCGCGCACCAGCGCGGCGAACCGGGCCATGCCTGCCAGCTCCTCGGCGCCGAGGCGGTAGCGGAAGCGCCGGAGGTAGGCCTCGATCTCTGCCGCGCTCCAGCCGGTGTCGGTCGGCTGCCGCGCGATATCGGCCAGGGATGACAGGCCGGCCTCGAGCGAGGCTTCGAGGAACCCGGCCAGCTCCGCCTTGATCTCGGGATCGAGACTCCGCCGCACCGCCCACACCGCGTACACGAACGGCAGGCCGGTCCACTCGAGCCAGTCGCTCCCAAGATCGAGCATGTCGCCGAACCCCGCGGGCCGCTCGCGGCGCAGCCGCATGGCGCGATCGCCGATGGCGAGCATGGCGTCCGACTGCGCCGGCTCGAGCCCGCGCACGTACCGCACGCTGGTGAAGCCGCGGCGGGCTCCGAGCAGCAGGCGCAGCAGGCGCACCGAAGTCGAAGTCTCGGGCGTCACCGAGACCAGCGCCCCTTCGAGCGAGGCGGCGGGGCGGCGCGAGAAGAGCAGCACCGAGAGCACGTCGCCGTGTGCGGCCACTCCCATGGGGCCGACCATCTCGAAGCGGTCCTCGAGCCGGAGAAAATCCCCGACCGCCATGAGCCCGAGATCGACCCCGCCGGCTTCGGCCTCGCGGCCCAGCTCGCGCGGAACCAGGTTGCGCACCGCGAACGGCGCCTCGCTCCAGAGGGCGTAGAACGGCGCGGCGTTGGCGTAGGGGATGCGGGCGGCGACGGTGGCCGTCGTGAGACGCGAGGTGCTCATCGGGCCTGAGACCATACGCCGGCCGCGGCGCACCGCCAACTATCGGACGAGGACGAGCCGCCTCGTGAAGTGCGCGCCGCCGACGCGCACGAACGCCAGGTAGAGACCCGCGCGGGCGGCGGCGCCGTCCAGGGTGGCGCCGCGCCAGGTCAGCGTGTGGCGGCCGGCGCCGCGATCCCCACGCTCCTCGAACACCAGCCGGCCCTGGAGATCGTAGATGGCGAAGTCGACCTCGGCGGGCTCGGGAAGCGCGAGCGCGAAGCTCACCGACGAACGAGCCGGATTGGGGTACGCCGTGGAGAGCGTGATACGGCCCGGTTTTTCGGTTTCGCCGCCGAGCGGCCAGGCGCCGGTGCTGAGCGAGTCGAGCGGCGAGAGGTTCACGTTGCCCACCGAATCCGCGATCTGCACTTCGAAGTAGTACGTCGTGCTCGGGCTGAGACCCGTCAGCATCAGGTCGTGCTTCACCACGATGCTATCCCCTACCACGGTCTCGCCCAATGCGTACGTGGTCCCGTACAGCACCCAGCTGCGCGTGGGCTCGTTGGTGATGAAACGGAGGAAGGCGTGAGTGCCCCAGGCATCGTTCGCCGGGCCCTCGACGAAGCTGGGTGGAAAGATATCGGGGCCGAGCGACAGGTACATCGGCACCGTCAGCGCATTGTTCGACTCCTGGGTCTCGACGACGGTTCCGAGAGAATCGAGAACGAGCCTCACGGTGTGGTTCCCCGGGGGCATCGGCGGCGGCTGCTTCCAGGTGACCATCGTGTTGGTGAGTCCGTTCAAGGACTTCTCGCCGCTGGCGAGCGTCTGACCGTCGAACCGGATCGTCCACGGTGCGGAGGCCGGCATGCGGCCGTTGTTCTGGATCAGCAGGAAGAACAGAACGGTATCCGCCGAAGAGGGGCTGGTCGGCGACCACAGCACGCTCAGGGGCTGGAAATCCACCTCGCGGAACAGATCCACGGTGGCGGTGTCGGCCTGGCCGGTGGGCTCGGAGACCCGCCAGCGGGCGCGCAGGAATATCCCGGTTCCGCTGTATGCGGCGGGAACGAAGGTGGTGGTCGAATCGCCGGAGGTCCAGACGGTCGAGTCGGGCTTCCCGGCGCGGTGCAACGCAACGGTCCACTGCCGCGTGAGCTGGACCGGCGTGCTGCCGTCGTCGGTCGCCGATCCATAGAGCGTCACGGCGATTCCCGCGACGTAGGAGCTGCTGTCCGCCGGCGAAGTGATGATGGCGTGCGGCGGCTGGTTGGGCACGACGGCAATCACGACCATGTCCGCATTGTTGAATTCGTTGGTCTCCACCACTTTCGCGAGCGTGTCCGCCACGAGGCGGAATGTGTGGTTCCCGACCGCCGCCGGCGGCAGGTTGACGTGGATGCTCACGCTGTCGTCCTCGGAGACCAGCGTGTCCCCCTGGACGACCGCAACGCCGTCCCTGAGGAGCATCCACCGCGAATAGGGCGCCAGCATGCGGCCGTAGTTCCGGAGCACGACGTCGAAGTGCAGCGAATCGGTGCTCGTGACGGAAACCGGCGACCCCCGCAGGTACGGCCGCAGGTCGACCTCGGGGAAGAGATCGACGATCGCGGTGTCGGCCTTGCTGTACGTGTCGACCACGCGGAAGCTGGCTCGCAGGAACGTGCCGGTGCCGTCGTCGTGGGCCTCGGTGACCATCGTCGTGATCGAGTCCGTGGAGGAGAAGATCGCAGGGTGGACGTGGGTGTTGTGGTGGAGGTCCACCTTCCACGAGATCCCGAGCTGGACCGGCGTGTCGGTGTCGTCCGACGACGAGCCCACGAGCTGGAGCGTGTCGCCCTCGACGTAGAACGTGGTGTCGGACGGGGCCAGGATGGTGGCGATCGGCGGCTGGTTGGTGTCCACCAGGATGTCGGCGGCGCCGAAATCGTCGAGCCGCGCTCCCGACGCGTTCACCATCGCGAGCCCGATGCGGCCCCCGTAGATCGCGAACGGCCAGCTCGAGTAGTCGAACCCCGCGATCTTCTGCCCGTTCACGAAAATCTCGACCACGCCGCTCGAATAGGCGCGTGCACCGAGCACGTCGTTCGGCGCGAGCGCCTGGGACATGAAGAAGATCCCGTGCTCCGTCCACCCGGGGCCGGGCGTATAGGAGGCGCACGAGATGAACTTCCCGGTGACGTCGTACTTGATCAGCAGGTTCCCCGAGGCGAGCGCTTCCCCCTGCACCTTCATCATCAGGCTGTAGTTCGAGGTCGGGAACGACGCCGAGACCAGCTTGATGTACGCCTCCTGGTTCGGACCGTAGTTGGAGCCGAACCACACCGGAGCCGAATAGGAGCCACTCACCTCCAGCTGGTTCGCGTTGATGCTGAGCCCGGGCGTCTCTCCCAGCCAGGGAAGTCCGATGGTCCCGTTCGGCCGGTTGAAATTGTCCACCACCGGCGCCGCCGGGAACCCGCTCGCGGTGTTGCCGCCGCCGAAGTCGTCGTACCGGCCACCGGAGGCGTCATTGAGCGAGATGCCGATCCGTCCACCGTCGGTCGCGAAGATCCACGAGTGGTACGGATAACGTCCGACCTCGGCCGAGTTCACGTAGACCGACACGTAACCGTCGGACGAGGCGCGTGCGCCCAGCACGGTGCCTTCCGCCAGCGGCTGGGACAGGTTGGCGATTCCGCGCGTCACCCAACCTTCGACCTGCGAGAACGTGGCCACCGTGATGCGCGGATAGTTCACGTCGTAGCGCACCTGGATGTGGCCGTTCTCGTCGGCGGTGCCCTGGATCTTGAGCATGAGGTCCTGGTGCGGCGCGTTGGAATCGATCTGCGAGAGCGTGAGGTACGCCTCCTGGTCCGGACCGTACACGGCGCCGTCGTACACCGCGTTGGACTGGCCTCCACTCTGCCGCAGGCGGCGGTTGCTGATGAGCAGATTGCTGATCTCGTGCACCCAGTCGCCCCCGATCGCCCCACTCGGTCGGTTGAAGTTGTCCAACACCGGTGTGGTCGGGAACGGCGGGGTGGCAAGCGCCACCACGTTCAGCGTGTCGCGGTCGAGACGTCCGAGGTCGTCCTCGACGGTGAGGATCACCTGGAAGACGCCCTTCTTGGTGTACGTGCGCTGGGGGCTGGCCGCCGTCGAGCCCGTGCCGTCGCCCAGATCCCAGCTGAAGGTGAGCGGGTTTCCACCCGGCGAATACGAAGCCGCGCTCGAGAACGTCACATTGAGCGGCAGGTAGCCCTGCAGCGTGTTCGCGCCGGCGGCGGCCACCGGGTCGCCGGCGGAGGGGCCCGAGTACCGGAGGCGCCACACCTGCCCCTGCCCGATCGCGACGTAATGGAGATCGCCGTTGGGATCGGCGGCCCAGTCCACCGGGTTCGCCAGCCCGCTGCCGAAGTCCGCAATGTCGACCAGCGAGTCGTTGGCGTCGAGCAGAGCGGTCTTGAGCCAGTTCTGTCCGAAGTCCGAAAAGAAGAGCCGGCCCTGGAAGGCCGGCGGATAGCGCGTGCCGGTGTAGAAGGCGCCCATGATCGAACAGTTCCCGAGAAGCCCCTGCGGAACGCTCAGCGCGGGGTTCGAGTGGTGCCAGGCGAGTGTGGGGTCGCTCAGCGTCCCCGGGTTCTGGGGAAGGCCTATCGTGGTGCAATTGTGGTGCGCGGGATTGGCAGCCGAGTAGCCGGCGTGCGGGTTGGGGCCTTCCTCGCACGGCCATCCGAAGTTGCGATTGCTGGTGGGAGCGATGTTGATCTCCTCCCAGGTCAGCCATCCCACGTCGCCGATGACGAGCGTTCCCGGATCCCCCACCGTCGGATTCGACTGGCCCGTGCCCGGGCGCACCGCGAACCGGAAGGGATTGCGGAAGCCGTAGACCCACACCTTCGATTGCGGCGCCGAGAGATCCACGGTGGCGTAGGGGTTGCTCGGGTAACCAAGTCCGTTCGCGGGGTTGATGCGCAGGACCTTCCCGCACAGGCTGGTGAAGTCCTGCGCGCGGAAGGCGCCGATGTCCTCGTTCGGATTCGTCTTGCCGGGCCCGAACGCCGCCGGATAGAGACCGCCCGCGTCCACGCCGCCACCGCTCGCGCCGTCGCCGAGGGAGAGCAGGAGGCTGCCGTCCTCGCCCCATCGCAGCGCTCCGGTGGTGTGCGACTGGGCGCCCACCAGCGGACCGCGTGACCAGTCCACGCCGAGCAGAATGGTGCGGGTCGAATAGTCGACCATGTTGGTGTCGGCGAGGCTCACCTGGTAGCGCGTGAGGCGGCCGAAGGCCTGCAGGTTGTCATCCACCCCGTTGGTGTCCGGGTCGACCACGTAGAACAGGTAGACGTAGCGGTTGGTCGCGAAGTTGGGGTCGACGGCGACGCTCATGAGGCCCATGTCGACGGAGTTCAGCACTTCGCTCTCGCGCGTCCAGAAGGGATCGGGATCGAGCACGCCGTTCTTCGCGATCCGGACCCGACCCGCCTTCTCGCCGATCAGGAGCCGGCCGTCGGGCAGGAACGCGATACAGGTCGGCGTGTTCAGGTTCTGGACGACGACTTCGCCGGTGAAGTTGGGGGGCAGCGTGACTGCGCCGGCAGGGAATGCCGTAGCCAGGCTCGCGAGCACTGCCAGCCAGAGGCCTCGCGAGCGACTCGCCCGAGGGGGTAGGCGATCCGATCCCATGTGTGCCGAGTACGGCCTCCGAAGAGTTCCGAGCATGAAGGTTGCGGCCGTGGGGACAGGGATTCTACAACAAGGAATCGCCCCGGGGAGCCCAAAACGGCTCCACGGGGCGGTCTCTTCGCCCCTGGCTCAGCGCACCACCGCCACCCGTCGGATGAGCCGTCGCGATCCGATCTCGACGCTGGCGAGGTAGATCCCCGGCGGCAGGGCCGCACCGCGGCTGTCCCTCGCGTCCCATCGCAGCACCCAGGTCCCGGCCTCGTAGGATTTCGTCGAAGTCGATACCGCCCGGCCGAGGACGTCATGGACCTCGAACCGCACCCGCTCGGCCCGCGGCAGGGTCAGGGAGAAGGTGACGCTGCTGCGGGTCGGATTGGGCCGCGGCAGCGACAGATCCAGGGCCCCCGGCAGGCCGGCGGCCACGTCGACGTTCCCGGACGTCACGAGCAGCGGCGCGCACGAGAAGTTGTTCGTCTCGTCGGTCTCGACGACTTCGCAGCCGGTATCGGCAACGGCCCGGACTTCATAGACGCCGCTCGGGAGCGGCACCAGAACCATGCGGTCGATGACCACGCTGTCACGCGGCGCGACGATGGTGTCCCCCTGGGCCAGCACCAGGCCCTGCACGACGACCGCCCAGTGGGAGGTCCTCGCCAGGACGCAGCCCAGGTTCCGGAGGGTGAGGCGAATCGGGAACGACGCGCCCGCCGCCACCGGTTCTGAAGTGACTTCCAGCATTGGGTTCAGATCGACCTGGGGCCAGATCGTGACGAACGACGTGTCGCGCTGCCCGCCCTGATCCCTGACCCGGAGCTGGACCCGATAACGCACTCCGGTGCCGTCCTCGTGCGGATCGACCACGAAGGACGCCGTGCGCCCGGTGGCCGTCAGACTCGGATGCGCGTGGTTGTTGTGGAGCAGCTCCACGCGCCACTCGTACTGGTGATCGTCGGCAGCGGTTTCCGCGTCGTCGGCGCGCCCGACGAGATGGATGGTGTCGCCGTCGGCGTAGAAGGTCCCCTCCGCCGGAGACTCGATCACCGCGTGCGGCGGAGTGTTCGCCACCACGACCGCGTCACCTCCGCCGAAATTGTCGAAGCGCGACTGGGTCGCGTAGCCGATGGTCATTCCGAGATAGCCGCCCTGCTGATGCCAGGGCCAGTCGTTCACCTGGGCCTTTCCGATCGACAGCCCGTTCTTGAAGACTTCGACGACGCCGGTCGCGTAGGCCCGCGCCCCGAGCTGATCTCCCGCCACGAAATCGACGCCGGTAAAGAACCCGTGAGTGCGCCACCCGATTCCCGGCGTATACGAGTTCACCAGCACACGCGGGAACCGCGCGTCGAAGCGCACCTCGAGATGCCCCGTCTCCCACTCCAGTCCCTGCACCTTGAGCATGAGGTCGTGCTCGGGAGCGGTGGCCGTGACCTCGTCGAGGGTCACGAACGCTTCCTGGTTGGGGCCGAAGGCCTCGGTGCTCCAGACCACCGAGGCGTAGCCGCTGGGCTGGGTGAGCACGCTGTCCACGATCGCGAGTGCGCCTCTTTCGTCCACCCAGGCGTCGCCGATCGGTCCGTTCGCGTGGTCGAAGTCGTCGAGCACGCCGGTGGTCGGGAAGGTGGCGTCGGGCATGACGACCACGATCACGGTGTCGCGGGAAACGCCGCCCGCCGTGTCGGACACGGTCAGCACTGCGTTGTACATGCCTCCGTCCTCGTAGGCATGCGTCGGCTGAGGGGTCGTGGACCCGTTACCATCACCGAAGCTCCAGCTGAAGCTGAGCAGGTCACCATCGGGATCGAAGCTGCCGACGCTCGAGAACGCCGCGATCGTGGGGGCGATGCCGGTCGAAGGGGTGACGCCCGCGTTCGCGACCGGCGGCTGATTGCCGCTCATCCCCGTGTAGCGGATGCGACGCACTTCTCCGACATTGATCGCGACGTAGTAGAGGTCGCCGCTCACCGGCTCGGACGCGACGTCCACTGGACCGTCCATCGCCTCGCCGAAATCCTGCACCGACAGGAGCTGATCGCTGGCGTCGAGGCGCGCGACCTTGATCCAGCTCCGTCCGAAGTCGGCGAAGAACAGGCTGCCCTGGTAGGACGCCGGGTAGTGGCTGCCGCCGTAGAAGGCGAGCCCCGTAGTCGAGTTGCCGCGCAGTCCAGGCGGTGTGCTGAGCGAGGGATCGGTGTGATGCCAGCTCATGAGCGGCGGGGTGTGCAGCGCGGGATTCTCCGGAGTTCCCATCGTGCCGCAGCCATGGTGTGCCGGGGCCGCAGCCTGGTAGGCACCCTGCGACGCGATTCCCTCCCAGCACGGCCAGCCGAAGTTGTGACCCGCGCTGGAAGCGACCGAGATCTCCTCCCACAGCGAGTTACCGACGTCGCCGATGTAGAGCGTCCCGGGATCGGAAGCCGCGGGGTCGGGATTGCCGGTGCCGGGACGCAGCTCCATGCGGAATGGATTGCGGAGCCCGTACTGCCAGACGCGTGACTGCACCGACATGGGGTCACCGTCGTACCAAGGGTTCCCCGGGTAGCCGTGGCCAGTCTCGGGATCGAGCCGGAGCACCTTGCCGCACAAGCTACCCAGGTACTGCGCGCGGAACGCGCCGATGTCCTCGTAGGGATCGGTGCGTCCTGGAAGGAACGCCTGCGGATCGAAGCCGCCGTCGTCGGTGACGGTGAACGAAGCACCTTCGCCGATCGAAACGAGCAGGCTCTTGTCCTCGCCGAACTGCAGGCGGCCGATGGTGTGCGTGGTCGAGGCAATGAGCGGTCCGTTCGACCACTCCGAGCCGAACAGGATCGCGCGCGTGGTGGAATCCACCGTGACCTCGGCGCCCATGTTCACCGTGTAGCGCGTGAGCCGGCCGAAGGCGTCGTCGTTGTCGTCCACGCCGTTGCTGTCGGGGTCCACCGTGTAGAGCAGGTAGATCCGGTGGTTGGCGTTGAAATCGGGATCGACCGCGACGTCGAGCAGCCCGCGGTCGTCGGAATCGAGCACTTCGTCGGTGTGGCTCCACACCGGCGTTTCCTGGCGGACGCCGTTGTCGACGAGATATACGCGTCCCCGTTTCTCGGCCACCAGCATGCGGCCGTCGGGGAGGAACGTGATCGCGGTCGGGGTGTCGAACGCGACGCCCGGCACCGCGTTCTCGACCACGAAGTCCGGAGGAACCGTGGCGGCGCCGGCCGGACCCGCTGGGAGGAGTGTGACGAGCGCGAAGAGAGGCACCGCATTCCACCGTTTCGGTGCTATCGGTGTTGCGAAGTGCACGATGATCTCCTGGATGTCGCGCCATGCGGATCGCACGCGAGGGACTTGCGACCGCACTCAAAACCATGAGTCATGCAGCGGACATGCCATTCGTTTAGGCAGGCTGTTTCCTGCCATATCGAGCGCATGAGCTCGATCAGAGGAGCGCCGCGATGGCGCCCCAAGGCGGCGGAGCGGATTCGGCCGCCCGTTCGCAGGCGACCTCACCCAGCTCCGGGCCGGATGTCCCAATTGAATTGTGTAAGGCGGCCCGACGTTGTTCGCGCTCCTGGGGATGGAGCCTTCGGGCAACGGCGCCTTGTGATTCTCGAACGCCGCGGACGTTGTACAGGGAGATCGAGAATTCACATGAAACCGGTTCCGAGAGCGGTTGCCCGTTTGGATCGCGCTTTTCCGTCGAAAGGAAACCCCATGCGACGACGCTTGCCCGTTCAGATCGTGGCTGCAGCGCTCAATGTGCTGTTCAACCTGTCGGCAGTGACAACAGTTTCCCGTTCACAAAGCATCGATGATCGCCTGTGGGGAACCGACGGCACCGTCAGCGCGCTCGCGAAGTCGGGAAGCACGCTCTACCTGGGTGGGAATTTCCTGGGGGTTCGTCCCGACCGCTCCTATGGGTGGAGCCGCTGGAATCTTTCGACCGACGAGCTGGTGCTGCCGATCCCCTCGACCTCCGAGCTCCAGGCCAACGAGATCGAATCCGACGGAATCGGCGGCTGGTACCTGGGTGGCGAGTTCCGGAAGATCGGCGGACTGCCGCGGACCGGTCTCGCGCGCGTTCTCGCCGACGGCACCGTCGCCTCGTTCAACGTGGTCCTGCTCTCGAGCGGCGGCGGCCCGGGCACCGTCGACCACATGCGACGCGTGGGAGGCATTCTCTACTTCTCCGGCAGCTTCACGCACGTGAACGGCGTGAGCCGGCCCTGGGTGGCGGCCGTCAACGCCAACACCGGTGCGCTCCTGCCGTGGGCCCCGCCGGTCCTCGGTCGCGTGCAGGCGATCGAGACCGGTCCGGGCAAGGTCTACCTCTCGGGAGGCGCGGGGGTGCTCGGCGGCAGCGGGAGCATCGGCGCTGTCGACGCCGTCACCGGCGCTGTGGTCGGACCCATCTTCCCAATCGTCAAGGTCAACCCGTTCGTGACCGATCTCGTCGACGTGCTCAAGCGCTTCGGCAACACGCTCTACATCGGCGGCCCGTTCGACACGATCGCAACCGCGCGGCGCCACAAGGTCGCCGCGCTCGATCTGACGACGGGCGCACTTCTCCCCTGGGACCCGGGCATTGCGGCTCCCAGTTTCCGGCCGCTCGAGATCGAAGCCAGTGCGAGCGCGGTCTACATCGGCGGCTACCGCGTGAAGCCGTTTTCCCCGTTCCAGTTCGTGCCGGCCTTCGAGGCGCGCAATACCACCACCGGCGCCACGTTCGGCTTCGTCGCCCCCGACTTCGACACCACGGGCGCCCACCCGGGCTCCGTCAACGGCCTCAGGCTCTCGGGATCAACGCTCTACCTGGGGGGCGGGCAGCACGTGTTCGGTCCGCCGTATGTGATGCCCACCATTTCGCACCTCGACGCCGCGACCGGCGCACTGACCGAGACGTATTCGCCGACGTCGGGCTGGGTCTACGAGATCGAGGTCGACGGCACGACCGTGGCCTTCACCGGGATCCTGCACGACGGCATCCAGCCGACGATCATGCCCGACCTCGCGGCGCTGAACATCACGACCGGAATGCCTCCGGTCCCGGCGCCGCTGTTCGACTACGCCGAGTCGGTCGAGCAGATCCAGTTGCTCGGTTCGAACCTCTTCACCAACCAGCCGGGGGCCATCCTGTCGCGCGATGCGGCGAGCGGCACGTACAACGCCTCGTTCTACCCGCTCGGCCCGGTGCACTCGCTGGTCAGCGACGGACTGTCGCTCTATGCGGGCGGCGAGTGGGATGACGGCGGAACCACGCGGGGATTCGTGACCAAGATCGATCCGGTGACGATGCTCGAGGACTGGAGCGTCTCGGACTTCGACGGCGTGGTGACCGCGCTCGCCTTCGCCAACTCGAAGCTCTACGTCGCGGGATCTTTCCTCCATGTGCTGGGCGAATTCCGGGAGCTGGGGGCCGCTCTCGCCCCCGACGGCACGCTCGATCCCGACTGGCAGCCCGGCTACACGCTCGCGCCGCGCCTGCTGGTGGCGGACGGGAGCGGGGTCTACGCCGCGTTTCCCGGCAATCCGCCGATCGCGAGCGACAAGGACTACGGCTTCGCGCTGCTGTGGGAGCCGAACGTCTCGGGCGAGGTGTACGCGATGGCGCTCTCGGCGAGTCGCGTCTACCTGGGCGGCCTCATCACCAGCGTGAATTTCAACCCGGCGGGGAACCTCGCGGCGGTGAACAAGACCGACGGCCAGAGTGTGACCTGGAAGGTTTCGGCCAACGGCCAGGTGAACGCCCTGATGTACGACGGAACCGACGTGTACATCGGCGGCGATTTCCAGAGCGTCACAGTAACGGGGCCCGCACCGGGCCGCGACGGCTTCACGGTGCTCGCCGGCGGCACCGCGACTGCGCCTTCCATCGTCCGCATCATGGAGGAGGACCTGGCGGTGGCGGTGGGCGAACCGGTGAAGGCACCCGCGGGCGCGCTCGAATTCGCGTCCCCCTTCCCCAATCCGGCGATCGATCACGTGCGGCTGCGCTGGTCGCTCGCGCGCGCCACCACGATGTGCCTCGACCTCTTCGATCTCGGCGGCCGGCGCGTGCGCCAGGTGATCCCGAGCCAGATGATGGCGGCCGGGCCGCACGAGATCGAGATCCCGCTCGCGGGACTCGGCGCCGGTCTCTACTTCGCGCGGCTGGCAGGTGCCGCCGGCGAGGCGGCGACGCGGACCGTGACCGTGATGCGGTAGCAGCTTCGGGGGGCGGGCCTATCCCCCGGTCGCCAGGTAGAGGCGGCCCGGCTCGCTCCCACTATTCCCTAGGTAGCGGCGATGGAAAATGGGGCTTGCCCTGCAAGGCGGCTGATCTATCCTTTTCGGGCCCAACCGACATCACGGAGGTCGTGATGCGCCCGCTCATTCTGTGCGCGCTGCTTTCAATGGCGGCCAGCCCCGCGCTCGCGGAGCCACTGTTCTCGGCATTCCGCCCGCAGGCAGGCCCCGCACCGACCCAGGTCGAAGTGAAGGATCTCAACCTGGACGGTCACCTCGATCTCGTCACCGTCGACGGAGCCAGCTCGGTTTCCGTCCTGCTCGGAACGGGTGGAGGCGCCTTCGCTCCCGCGACCTTGTACGCCATCGCCGCCGCCGCGTTTCGCGCGGTGGTAGCCGACGTGGACGCCAACGGCACGCTCGACATCGTCACCGCCAATCCCTCGACGAACAACGTGTCCATCCTGTTCGGGGACGGTTACGGTGCGTTCAGCGCCGGGCCCAATCTCACGACGGGGACTTCGCCGTGGGGCGTCGTGGTGGGAGATGTGAACGGCGACCTCAGGCCCGACATCGTGACCGCCAACAACGGCACCAACACGATCTCGGTGATCCGGCAGACCACCCCCGCGGGGTCGTTTCTCGCGAAGACCGATTTCGCGTTCGGGAACAATCCCACGTCCCTGGCGCTCGGTGACATCGACGGCGACCTCGACCTCGACGTGGTGGCTTCCAGGTCCGGAACCTCCGTTGCCGCCAGGTTGTTCAACAACGGGGCCGGCAGCTTCGCTGTTGGAAGCAGCATCGAGAACCACGACCGTCAGATCGACGTGGCACTGGTGGACGTGAATGGCAACGGCGTCCTCGACGCGCTCTTTCTCTGTCCCGGTGGAGTCCGTGTCCACCTCGGCAACGGGAACGGGACGTTCCAGCCGTACGTGAATCGCACGGTTCCAACGGGCAACTACGACTTCGAGGTGGGCGACGTCAACGGCGACACGAAGCCCGACCTGCTGGTGGGCGGTGGTCCCCCCATTTCGCTCCTGGTCGGCAACGGCAACGGCACATTCCAGGCCGCGAGGACCACCTATGCGTTCGCGGCGGGCGTTGGGCTCGGCGATATCGACGAGGACGGGCTCGTCGATCTCGTGGGCGTGGGGAGCGATCCTCCGAATGGCCCGCTTCCGGGTCCGGTCGTCATGCTCGCGTATCCGGATCTCGTCTTTGGCTGGAGGTTCGCGGGTGGCACGTCCGATTACGGCACCGATGTCGCGGACATGAACCAGGATGGTCGTCCCGACCTGATCGAGGCCGCGACTCCGGGCGAGTGTTCCAACACCTGTCCACAGACCGAGGTCTGGGTCCTCCTCGGAACCGGGGCGAATCCTTTCGTGGCTCCGATCGTCGGCCCTCCCCTCATCACCGTGCCCGTAAACCCCAACGGCCTCGACGCCTATTCGCTGATGCAGGATCTCCGCGTCGGCGACTTCAACGACGACGACCTGCCCGATGTCGTGATCCGCGTTGGGAGATCGGGGCTTCCGCACATCATCACCCTGATCGGGAATGGAGCCGGAGGATTTTCGTCCCAGGTCGCCACGCCGGCTGGAGACGTGCCCTTGACCGGGACAGGTGATTTCGATCGGGATGGGCACCTGGACGTGATGCAGGGAAATCGGCTGTGGCGTGGAGTCGGCGACGGCACTTTCTTGCTTCATCCCACACCAGCCCCGCTCTCGGGTCCGTTCCTCGTTCTCGATCTGGATCGCGATGGGCGCCTCGATCTGATCGCAGCGGCTCCCGCCACCGATCAGGTGGCGATCGCCGCGGGCGTCGGCAACGGAACCTTCCTCGCCCCGACCAGCTTCGCGGCCGGAGATGCACCGAACACTGTGGTGGCGGCAGACGTCGACCGTAACGGCACGCTGGACCTCGTGGTGACGAGTCCGGTGGCAGCGACGATCTCGGTGCTTCCGGGCGACGGCCTGGGTGGATTCGGGACTCCGATTGCCTACGGTGCGGCATCGGATGTCCGCTCGCTCGCGATCGCCGACCTCGACGGCGACGGCTGGGTGGACGTCGCGGCACGTGGAACGCAGCTTACGGTGCTCCGCGGCCTTGGCGGGGGACTGTTGGGAAACCGCGTGGACTACGACCCCAAAGGGACCGAGGTGGGCTACGACCCCGACGGGACCCGTCCGGGAGTCAGGGTCTTCGTACGCGACATGAATGAAGACGACAAACCCGACGTTCTGCTCGCCTCCGGCGGCTTCACCTACCTGCAGAACATGGGCGATGGAATCACGCTCGACACGCCTTCGCCTCGGCCGGTCCCCACCGCATTCGCGGTGTGGCCCAATCCGGCCCGTGGCGCGATGCGCTTCGCCCTCGTAGTACAGGAACCCGGCCCGGTCACGCTCGAGATCTTCGATCTCGCGGGCCGGATCGTCGCGACCCCGTTTCGAGGGCCTGTCCCCGCCGGCAGAACCGAGGTCGCCTGGCGCGGCGCCGCGCGCGCGGGGGTCTACTGGGCGCGCTTCACTTCAACCGCGCAGGTGGTCACGCGCCGCGTGGTCACGCTCGGCGACTGATCCGCGGCCGGACCGAACTCTCGCCGGCTATTCCCCGAGCGCCGAGTAACGCGTTCACACGCGACGGCCCCGAGCTGAATCCACTCGGGGCCGTTCACGTTCATGGCTTCGACGACATCAAGGCAACACGGTCACCTTGCGCTCCGAGTGCCACTTGCCCACCTGGATCTTGTAGAAGTAGACGCCGTTGGCGACGCGCCGGCCGCGCTGGTCCGTGAGGTTCCAGGTTACGTTGTGATATCCGGCGTCCCGCTCGCCTCGTATCACCCTGGTCACGAAGCGCCCCGCCAGATCGTAGATCCCGAGTTCCACCTTCGACCGCGTCGGCAGCGCGAAGGGAATGGTGAGTCCATCACGGGTTGGATTCGGCATCGCGTTGCCCAGGGCCAATTGCCGTGGAAGTTCGGCGCTCTCGATATCCTCCGGGCCCAGCGTCGTGTAGACGCCCTTCGCCACCAGCCAGTAATCCCGAACCTTGCCGGGAGCGAGATCGGGCAGGCGATATTCGAGCTCGAGGCTTTCACCCGGTGAAAGGTGCACGGGCTCCTGCCAGGTGGTGAACTCGCCGGTTCGGCTGTGGCGCATCGTCGAAAGCGTGATCGGCACGCGAGCCGCTTCGTCCGGGTCGGCTTCGAGCAGCCGGAGGCCGCCCAGGTAGTGCGCTCCGACGAATCGGATGCGGAGCTCAGGGGCCGCGGGGATCGCGATCCCGTCTGGATGCTCCCGGGGATAGACGCGCGCCACTTCGACCCAATCGCCGCCCGCGTTGCGATGCTCGATCACCATCCCGGTGTGGTCGAGGACCTGGCGATCGTACGCCGCTCCGCTCTGGGGCTGGGTCGGCGGCGTGGCGCTCTGACCGTCGCGACGTAGCGGCGCCGGAGGGTCGAGCTCCTTGCCACCACCGAGGATTTCGACCAGGTGCTTCTTGAAGGACCCCTTCGACGGCACGCTGGAAGTGACGAGAAGGACTTCGCCCGCCTGACCCTGATAGCCGGTGGCGTTCGAGCCCAGGAGGGCAGCGGAGAGGTCGCGCCCGTCGGAAGTCTCCACCTTGGTCACGGATTGCGCTCTTGCGAGGAACACCGCGCCCTCGCGTGCGAACGACACGTGGCTGGCGTCGCGATCCACGCAAACGAGGGAGGCGGATTCGAGTCGGGTCCGCTCGCGCTCGAACTCGTGCAGACGGACGCGAATCGTGCCGGCCTGGGATGGCTCCGGAACCGTCTTGAGTCGGTAGGCATCCCACTGCGCCGCGCCCGTGACGGAGCGACCCAGCAGGGAGTTCTCGCGAGTCCACTCGCCGTTCGCCCACGTCTCGACGAACGGGCAGCCGCCCCCGCCGCCCCCGCCGCCATTGTAGTAATGCCCCTGATGGGCCGTGAAGAAGGCGAGGTCGCCGGCGTCGACACTCCCGTCACGGGTGAGATCCCCGCACGGATCCGTGGTCCCCACGAGCGCATTCAGCGCAGCCTGGTCTTGCAGATTCACGACCAGGTCCGGAGGGTTGGGGACCAAATCCGTCGAACGCAGGTCCAGCGAGAAGGGGAAGGACTCGGTGGACGAAGGGGCCCCGGAGGTCTTGGTTACATATACTTGGCCGACGACGGCGGCACAGCCCGAGAACTCGTTGAATGCGTAGGTGAACGTAATCTGCTGGGTGGCGGCGTCGTAGGTGCGCGTGGGGTGAACGTAGTATCGGATAAATTGAGGCACGCCCGGGATGGGTGCCCACTCGGCGTCCCAGATGCGGATCGATCGATCCGCAGGCGCGAACAGGCCCATTTCCGCCGACGTGGTCGCCGCGTCGACGAAGCAGGACGCCGACGTGCGGAGGACCAAGCTCGCCTGGAACTGCCCCGCGTCGCCCATGGGGCACCCCGTGATCTTCAGTGCGGGACTGCCCGGCAGTGGCAGCGTCGAGCTCATCACATACGGGGGAAGCGGGACTGTGGTGAATGTGGCCGGTGCTGAGGTGCCGACGCCGTTCACACCCGGGTTCCACACGGTGATCGTGTGGTTCCCCATTCGTGCCACGTCGTTGGCGGTGATCGTCCCGTGGAGCAGCCCTGATCCGACATCGTACGTCGTGGGCACGTCCCGTCCGTCGAAGCGGAGGATCGAATAGGGATACAGGTTGGTTCCCCCCGCCCAGACAGCGAGGTCGAACCCCGTGAGATACTCCGGATCGCTCGGCATGACGCTGGTCTTGGACACGTAGGTCAGGGTCGGCGCGTTCTTCGACTGGATGGTGAACTGGTTCCCGCTGCTGGTCTGGGTGCCCGTGATGACCACCTGGATCTCGCGGGAGTTCAGGGCTGTCTCCGAGACGCCGCCCGTGCCGGCGAACGCATCGAGCGCGATCCCGGCGTCGAAGTTCATGCGAACGATGTAGGTACCGGCGGGGAGCGCGGGGAAGCTGTAGGCACCGCTCGCGTTGGTGGCGGTCGTGCTCACCACGGAGCCGGATTGCACGAGGTGGATGGGCACGCCGGCCCGCGGTTGGAACGAGCCATGGTACGCCTGCACGGTCCCCGAGATCGTCGCCGTGCCGTAGGTGATCCGCCCGAAGCCGATGGCGGAACCGACAGCATTCAGGTTTCGAACCCACTGGCCGACGGTGAGCACGTTGGTGACGGTCGCGGTCGACGTGAACTCGTCCACGACCGTCGACGTGTAGTCTCCCCAGGGTGAGGCACCACAGTTGGTCCCCCGGCACCTCCGCAGCGGGCTCAAGCCGGCTTTCACGAGCCACTCGGGGCTCCGGGTCTCGCCTTTCCGTGCGAGCAGGTAGCAGCTTCCGGGCTCGGTGGCAGAGGATCGCAAGTACCCTACGACCAGCGTCCCCTGGGCGTCCTCGCAGGCGCTCGGATGCTCGTACTGCGTGCCCGGGGTTCCGATCGTGAAATCGTCGAGGATCACGGGCTGCGGGTCCGGTTCGAAGCGGATGCATCGGATCGCCCATGCGCTGGGACTCCCGTCCGCGTAGTCCTTCTCGACGTTGTACGCAGCGGTCACGCGTCCGTTCCTGACGCTGAGGTCTCCGGGTCGGGTGTGCAGTTCGAAATTGCGCGGCGCACAATCCGATGGATACGTGCTCGGCTGTTCGAAGTTGGGGTAAGGGTCGCTCGAGCCCGACGCAACGAGGTGAGGAGATCCCACCGGCGCCGTCGCAGCGGACCCCGGTCCGATCACCAGACTCACCAGTTCTCTAGACGATCCTATGCCAGCCAGGAACAGTCGGCCGTCCGGAGCCGAGCCACGAGCGGGACGGTAATCGACGCTCCATACAAGAATCCGCGCGGGGCTGATGATGCCGGACGGATGATTGCTGTAGAGGCTGGGCTTATCGAACAGATATCCATATCGTGTTCCCGCTCCCGAGACCACGATGATCTTGTCGCCGCTCACTCCAACGGTTGGGTAGTCGTTGTCGGAGACGGTGAAGTGGTTGGCGTAGTAGTCGCTGGCGACGGTCGGATTGCCGCCGGCCTTGAGAACGGCAATATTGACGGTGGACGTCCCAGGCGGGTCGGGCGGACCGTTGGGGCCTTGCGCGACGATGATGAACCGGTCTCCGTCCGCGTCGTAATGGCACACCGGATCGCCCACCGTCCCGCGCCCGAAGATCTGGTCCGGATTGAACACCGTTGGATTCGCCATGTTCGTCCGTGGGAAAACGCGGACGAACTGGTCGTAGCGGTGGAGTACCTGCATGATGTGATTCGGTCCCGCTGCGATCGTTCCCTCGGCGACGGTGGGGCCACCATCCGCGCTCTCCAGCGTGGGCTGCTGGGTGAACGTCTGAGCACCCGCCGGCACAAGCCACGAGGATCCGGCAACCGCTGCGATCAGGCTCACGAGCAAAAGCCGATCAACCACACTTCGGTATCCGCGGCCCTTGGGACGGGATCCGGCGACCTCGTTCCCCAGGAGCCCACTCATGCATGCTTGCCGCCGGAGCCTGCTCGACATGTCGTCCCCCTCTCCCCTGTATGACGTCTCGGACAGCCGCTGCGCAATGCCTAGTGGAGACTGGACGGACACCGGGAGAGGATTACGAACCAAGGAGTCGGATTCTGATCCGCCGCGTCTTCGCGCCGGCTAGTTCCCGAGCGCGGAGTAGCGCACCAGCCGGAAGCGGCTCGGCTCGGCGGCCTTCATCGCGGCGGCGAGCGCCTCGTGGCGGTCGTCCCAGACGTTCCAGCGCTCGATGAACGCCAGCGCGCGGGCTTTGTCGCCGGCGCGCTGGAGCGCCAGCACCTCGCGCAGCAGGGAGGCGACGGCCGCCGGGTACTTCGCGTAGTCGATCGTCAGCCGCCGCATCTCGGGGTGGTAGGAGAGTGCCCCGTGCTCGAGGAACCAGTTGAGCTGCATGTTCTGCATGACGCCGTAGACCTGGTCCGGCCGCGGCTGGCTCTTGTTGAGCATGCGGTTGATGCCGCTCGCGTACACCGCGCGCGCCATCCGTTCGTCGTAGTAGCCGCTCGCGCGCAGCGCCGGCACCAGGTAGAGGGAGACCAGATCGGCCTTCATTTCCTCGAGCGTCCCCGATTCCTCCTCGAGGGCGAGGTCCAGCGAGCGGCCGCGCTCGTCGAGGTCGGGCCCCAGGTAATGCCCCAGCTCGTGCCACAGCGTGCGGTAGAAGTTGCCGTCGGGGTCGAATTCGGCAAGGTGACGGGGATCGACGGCGGCCTCGAATGCCGCGCGGCTGCTCGCCACCACCGCCGGGTCGAGGATGATGTTCCGCCGCATGAGAATGGTGCGCCCGTAACGCGCGACGTTCCCCTGCTCGTTGGGCAGGATGCTGGCCGTGTTGGTGCCGCGCGATTGGCCGAAATCCGCGATCACGTCGTAGATCCCGACCGAGATGTCCTCGCGCACCCGCTTGTGCGGCTCGTACGGCAGGCTGTTTTCGAACGCCTGGAGCCCGCGGGTCGCGGCCCGCACCGCCGCGGTCCGCACCGAGTCCTCGAGCAGGACGCTGAGCGAGTGGAACGCCTTCACCCCGTACAGCTCGTCGTCGTAGGTCTCGTACGAGCCGATCTGAGCGTTCAACCGGCCGAAGCGCGCCGTCACCCACGCCGCGTCACCGGCCTCGTAGTCGTTGGCGATCAGGTCGCGGGCGCGATGGCGCAGGTAGCGGGCGAAATCGGGGCTCGTGGCCTCCGCGGCATGGGCGGCCTGGAACAGCAGGCTCGACACGCGCGAGAGGTCCGTGAACCAGGCGAGGCTGTAGGGCACGGCGTAGAACGCCGGGCCGCTGCCCGGGACCGAAGCACTGCCCGCACGCAGCATGGCCTCGACATCCGGCAGCAGCATCCGCAATCCCGGGTTCTGCGTCAGGACCGCGAGGTCGGCCCGGTAGCCCGCCGGCGTGGCGCGCCGCACGACCGTGCGCGGATGGAGCAGCCACTCGCGCTCTTCGGGGTGGGCGGCAAGATCGGCGTCGATCTCCTTCTGCGTGACGCCCCACGGATAGACGTTCTTCCCCGGCACCAGCGAATCCACCGGCAGGAACGGCACGCGGTCGTTGTCGAGCGTGGTGGCGATCGGTCCCTGCGAGAGCCACCAGAGGTCGCGGAGATCCTGGGCGTGCGCCGGATCGAGGCGCGGGGCAATCTTCACGAGCCCGCTGCGCGCGCGGTCGGCGTCGTGGTGCAGCTCGCGCTCGTGGATCTGCTGGACGATGCCGCCCGCCTCGTTCAGCAGCCGCACCACCTCGCGCTCGCTCGCCGGCAGCCCGGAGAGGTCGGGCGCAAGCTGCACGGTTGCGGTCTTGTCGAGGATCGCGCGGGTGAAGGTGCGGGGCGCGACGCCCGCGGGCATGCGTGGCGTGCAGGACGCGAGCAGGAGTGCCGCGGCCAGCAGGCGAAGGCGTGCGTTCAACCGGCGACGGCCAGGGGCCGGGAGAGCCACGCCACTTCGGCCTCCCGCGGGTACTCGCGGATCACGCGATAGAGCGCGTTGCGCTGGACCGGCGTCTTCCCGGCTTCGCGGATGGTCTGCACCATCGCGTCGGCGGCCAACCCCACCGGGCTCCGCGCGAGGGCCGCGTGCGCGATCTTCTCGACGCCGATCGTGCCGTCGAGGTCGGTGGCGCCGAACGACAGGCCGAGGCTCGCCGTGTCCTGGCCGAGCATGACCCAGTAGCTCTTGACGTGCGGCACGTTGTCGAACACGAGCCGCGAGACGGCGATCGTCTTCAGGTCCTCGATCGCCGAGGCCTGCCGCCGCACGAGTCCGGTGACGCCCGGCTGGAACGCGAGCGGTATGAAGGCGAAGAAGCCGGGCGCGCGGTCTTCGAGATCGCGCAGGTCGATCATGTGCTGCACGCGCTCGGCGCGGGTCTCGATGTGCCCGTAGAGCAGCGTCGAGTTGGACGGGATTCCCATGCGGTGCGCGATCTCGTGGATCTCGAGCCAGCGCTTCGCGCCGATCTTCTGGTGGAACAGCTCGCGGCGCACGCGCTCGCTGAACACCTCGGCGCCGCCGCCCGGCAGCGCGTCGAGCCCGGCCTCGCGCAGCCGCTCGAGCACCCACTCGGCCGGCTGCTTGGTGAGCCGACAGAAGAAGTCGATCTCGACCGCGGTGTAGGCCTTGACCGAGAGGTCGGGCTTCTTCGCCTTCACCCAGCGGATGACGTCGAGGTAGTCGTCGAAGCGCCACTTGTTGTGGAGGCCGCCCACGATGTGGATCTCGGTGATCTCGGGATCCACGTGCGCCTCGATCTGCTCGCGCGTCATCGTGTAGGCGTTCGGATCGGTCGGATGCTTGGCGTAGTCGCAGAACTTGCAGCTCAGCACGCACACGTTGGTGGGGTTGAGCTGGCGGTTCACCGTGAAGTAGACGCGGTCGCCGTGGAGATCGCGGGCGTAGGCCGCAGCCAGTCGTCCGACCTCGAGCACCGGCGCTTCGAACAGCCGCACGCCCTCTTCCTGGTCCAGCCGCTCGCCGGCGAGCAGGCGCTCGCGGGCGCGCGCGACGACGGCGTCGCGGGAACGCAGCTCGGCAACGGCCTGAAGTTGGGCGGGGCGCATGGTTCCTTTGGGTAGCGGAACGGGCTTCGAGACCGCTGCGTGCAACCGCTCCGGCACCGCTCCAGCGAGGGTTCTACAGGACTCGCGAGGTTCCGCGCAACTGCCACCCGCCCCGCGGGACATTAGCGGCGCAAAACAGGACGAAGACGGACTGAACCGTGAGGTTTGGGGCGAGTCAAGTTATCCCGTCCGCGAACCCGGCCCCCTGAATCTCGCGGGGATTCCCTTGCTTCCGGTTCGGCCAGGGGGGGATGCTTCCTACCCAGTCGCCTGCACGAGGCGACCATCACAGGAGGACATGGCCATGCGGAAGCTTACCCTGCTCTTCATCCTTGGTCTCGCCATAAGCGCCTTTGCCGGCTGTGGCGGTTCCTCGGTCCAGTCGGTAGCCCCGACCACGTGGACCCAGGGCTCGGCCCAGGATCGCGCCGATCTGCTGTCGGATGCGGGACGGTACCCCGAGTTCATCGAGGACCCGGTCTACGAGGCCGACCTTCCCATGTCGAGCCTACTCCCGGCGCAGGTCGGGAGCCTCGCGGCCCAGGCCGAGATCGACCCGATCACGTTCCGGCGCAGGGTTCACGTGGTGACTCGAAGCTTCGAGTTCGCGTTCACCGACACCGACTCGGTCGGGCGCCCGACCCGGGCGATCCTCACCATCACCAAGGAACTGACCGGAACCTTCAACATCCTGGCGGATGACACGACCGGGAGCTTCAACAGGCCCCAGACCATCAAGAAGACGTTGTCCGAGCACTGGACCCGTCGCCTGGAGTTCGTACGCCAGGCCCCGCCGCCCGACGAGGACGGTGACGACGACGGTGACGACGATGACGGCCACGGCAGCATCGCCAGACGGAACGTTGGAACCTATGGCAATGGCAAGGGCCATGGCCACGGGCACGGCGATTCCAAGCGCGGCAACTGGGAGCTGACTGCGGTCTCGCTCATCGACGTCGACTCGCAGGAGGCCGGGACGGAGATCATGAGCGTCCAGTTCCAGGCCGCCGGACTGGACACCACGATCAGCGACCCCCAGGCGCTCATCGCGGTCGGCTCTCTGCCCGCATTGGCGCCGGGGACCGAGGTCACGGTCACGGTCACCACGAACGCGGCCGACGACATCGTGTTGCTGCTCACGCGCAATCACCGCGCACGGCTCCAATCGAACGGCCCCAACACCTATAGCGGGACGTTCACCTTGCCGGCCTCGCTCGGTTGCCACCACTTCGGGGTGGACGCGATCTCCCACGCCACCCTGTTCGACAGCGTGGCGCCGTACGACTCCGAAACCTGGCTGTTCCCGATCCGGGCCGTCAGCGGAGCCCTGGCGACGAGGTAGGCTGTTTTCGAGCAAGCGGCGAGCGGCCGGCCCGATCCTGGCGCCGGCCGCTCGTCTTTTATGTTTCCTTCCAGGGCTGAAGCACGCCGCGGCGGGGCGAAAATCCCTGCCGGGGCCACGGGGTTTCGAGTATCCTTGCTGTCCCTTTCCCCCGGACTTCCCCGGGATACCGTCCCCCGACGAGGCCTGATCACCATGTCCCGCATTCTGGTCCGCCTGGCAGTTGCCGCCGTCGTGATCGGCGCCACCGCTGTTGCCACCGCACGTCTGAACAATCCGCCGGCCGGCCGAACGAACGCGCCTCCGATCGGCGCATACATCGCCGAGCTGAACTGCACGACCGCTCCCTGCCACACGGGGTCACCGCTCAACGAGCCGGGCGGACTGCTCGAGATCCTGGACATGCCCGCCTCGTTCGAGCTGAACACGACCTATCCCATCCGCGTGCGGCTCTCACGCACGTGGGCGCCGCTGCCGCCCGATCCGCTCCATTGGGGGTTCCAGCTCACCGTGCTGAGAGCCGACTCCGGCACCACCTACGGATCCTTCGGCGTGATCACGCCCGACCTCAGCACCGTCACGCCGACGACCGGCAACTACATCGGCCGGACCTACGTGCGGCACGACCAGCAGAATCACGAGGGTGAGGCGAGCCCGGTCGAGTGGACGTTCGACTGGACGACGCCTGGCTATCCAGCCGGCAAGGTCTACTTCTTCGCGGCGGGGAATGCCGCCAACGGCGACGTGAGCTCGCTGGGCGACAAGATCTACACCACATCCGACAGCACCTACTGGGACGATCTGCTCGGCGTGCCCGACCCCGCCGTGGCTCGCAACGAGCTGTCGGCGCCCGCGCCCAATCCGTCACGGGGTAGCGCGGTCTCGCTCAACTACTCGATCGCGCGTGCCGGCAACGTGGATCTCGCGGTGTTCGACGTGAACGGCCGCCGGCTGCGCACGCTGATCTCCGGAGAGCGGGCCGCCGGGCCTTCCTACGTCACGTGGGACGCGCGGAACGAGTGGGGCTCACGCGTCTACTCCGGCGTGTACTTCGCGCGCCTCGTCGGCCCTGGGTCGTCGTCGCCGATCGTGAGGAAGCTGATCCTCTCGGATTAGCTCGTCCGAGCTCGCTCCAGAGCGAGTCGCGGATTCACGGGGACTTGCGCCAGCGCAACCTGCGCGCACCAGCCGCTCGTCGTCGACACGCAAGTAGAACCCTGCGCGTTCGAATCACAAGCCCAGGTGGTAGGTGAATTTCGCGAGGAAGATGTTCTTCGAGGGCGTCGAGGTCAGGCGGTCCATGTCGTTCGAGAACTCGAAGTCGCCGGTCGGCGTCGTGTCGGAGCGATCCTGGGTCCACACCAGGAAGAAGGTCGAGCCCGGGCGGTACTCCCAGCGCAGCACCATGTTTCCGCGCAGCGAGACGTAGTTGAAGTCCGGGTTGCCGATGTCGATCGGCGGCGCGGGGCCGGCGCCGTCGGGATCCGCGATCCCGTTTACCTCGTCGAACGTCGAGCCGTTCTCGCCGTAGACCAGGAAGTCCCGCGTCCGCGGCCGCGCCAGCTCCTTGAACTGCTGATAGTCGCCGGCCGAGAGATAGGGCTGCATGAAGAGCTGGAGGCTGAGGTTGGGCGTGAACGAGGCGTTGATCCTGAAGTTGGCGGACACCGTCGTCTGGTCGAGCTGTGAGAACACGTAGCGCCCGCCGAAGGTGCTGGTCGCGGTCGCATCGTCGTAGTTCCCGACCCACTGCTGGTTCTGGTGGACCTGCTCGATCCCCGGCCCGATGGACACCTTCAGGTTGGTCGCCGGCTTCAAGTCGATCGCCGGATAGGTGCTCGCGTACCACGAGCCGTCCTGCGAGACGCTGGTGTTGATGTTGATGTAGTAGAAGCGGGTGCGCTTGCCGTCGGTGTCGAAATACGTGTTCGCCTCGACCGAGGTCGGCGTCAGCATCAGCGGTCCACCGCGGGTCAGCCGGTTGCTGAGATGCTCGGGGTAGTAGCCGCCGCTGTAGTCCCAGCTCCAGTTGTTGGCGAACTCGGTGAAGCCACCGGCGTAGAGACCGCCACCGGTCATGACGCCGCCCATGTCGAGGCTGCCGAACAGCGCCCCGAACACCTCGGTGTACTTCCGCACCTTGGTGACGTCAGTCCACTTGCGACCGCCGCCGGCGTGGAAGTTGATGACGTCGGCGCGGCTCTGGAAGCCGACATCGTTCACGTCGAACCCCTGGCTCATGTAGCCGATCGCCGAGTTCACGAACGTCGCGCCCTTCTGCTTGTTGAGCCACACCCGGGTGCCGTGGCCGAACAGCCGGGTGGCGTTGGGATCCACTTCGACGTGGCCGGCGTCCGGGCGCTGGAAGTAGTGGAGCGAGTTCTGCTGCACGCTCGTGATGCGCGAGGTGGAGCCCTCGATGAGCGAGACGCCCGACCACCCCGAGATCACCCACATCTTTTCCTTGTCGAGGAAGGTCCAGCCGTCGACGCCGGTGAAGTAGGAGCCGCTGTTGAGATAATCCTCGAGATTCGGATCGTCGAACGAGCGCGCCGCCGCGGTGCCCATGAGGCCGATCCCGCGCTTGCCGTCGCTCAGGGACTTGAGCCCGCGCGCCACGCCGTAGAAGGTGGCCGGCTCGATCTCGGTGCCGTTCACCATCTCGCGCTGGGTGGCTGAGAGCAGCGAGCCGAAGTCCATGCCCGCGAGCTTCCCGGTCACCTTGCCGGCGCCGAGGATCGTGGTGCCGACCGGGGCGCCGTCCACGTCACCCGCGAGCGTCGGGGTGCGGCCGATGCGGCGGCTGTAGAAGAACGTCGGCTCCGGCCAGTTGAACCCCCAGTAGTTGTCCGCGCCCTGGTTGCCGAAGCGGAAGATGTTCCCGCCTTCGACGAAGAACGGGCGCTTCTCGCCGAAGTAGGTCTCGACGTCGCTCAGGTTCACGACCGCCGGGTCCACCTCGACCTGACCGAAGTCGGGGTTCACGGTGCCGACCAGCGACAACTGGGTGCCGAGGCCCATGCGCAGATCGCCACCGACGTTGCCCGCCTGGTCGGTTTCGGTCTCGAAGCTCTCGTACTTGCTGGTGACGTAGGGAATGATCTCGATCGCATGTCCGGCGTGCACGCCCTGGATGCCGACCAGGTTCGGGAAGCGCGACACGAAGCCGCTCGCCTGCTTGGGCTGGAACACCACATAGTCCCATTCGCTGTGGCGCATGATGCAGCGCGAGAAATTGATGCCCCACACCGGACGGTCGCCGCTCGCGAAGCGGAGCTGCGAGAACGGAATCCGCATCTCGGTGGTCCAGCCGTCGGCGCCGCGCTTCACGCTCGCATGCCACACGCCGTCCCACGAGTCGTCGTCCCAGCCGTCGTTGAAGAGCGTGCCGTCCACCAGCGTCCCCGAAGCGTTCACCCGGAAGTAGTAGCCGGTGCGCCGGTCACACAGGGGGTCGAGGTAGACGGTGAAGCGATCGGCGGCGACATCGTTGTCGCGCCGGCTCAACCCCTGGTAGATCGAGTCCGGCGCGGTGTCGAACATGTGGGCGCCGATGTAGATCGCGGCCTCGTCGTAGGCGACCCGCACCTCGGTGCGCTGGCTCGGGACGCCGTTCTCGATCGGGTCGCGCTGCTTGAAGTCCACGACCGCGTTGCCGTTCTGCCAGATCGGCTCCGACAGCACCCCATCCACGGCGATCGGCCCCCCGCTCCGCTCGGCACGGATCTCGGCGCGCAGCAGCGTGTCGCCGAGCGCGGCCAGCGGGTTCTTCTGCGCCGGCGGCTCCGGGCTCACCACCGGGCGGCCGGTGGAATCGGTAGGCGCGTTCTGCGCCAGGGCCCCCGCGGGGAGCGCCAGCAGCATCAGTGCGGCAAATGGGGTGAAGCGGGCCATGGGCATGTCTCAGGTTGGGAAACGAGGCGTCGAACGATTGCTTGGACGACTCGGGAGGGCCCGAGGTTGGAAGGGAAAGAGCCTTTCCGCCACTGGTCTGCAGCGAAAGGCCGCTCAAGTCTGACGAGCGCGGCGTTCCGCGCCCCGTGCGCCGACCGCGGGCCATGGGTTAGCGTGCCCCGATGCACGACAACTCCTCTCTGCTGCGCGACCTGGTCGTCGTCACCGGTGTCGGCCTCCTGATCACCCTGCTGTTCCGCCGGATACGTGTGACCGCGGTCATCGGTTTCATCGCGACCGGGGTGGTGATCGGACCCGGCGGGTTCGGGCTGGTCTCCGAGGTGGCGACGGTCCGGCTCATGGCCGAGATGGGCGTGGTGCTGCTGCTGTTCACGGTCGGCCTCGAGTTCTCGATCGCCGACCTGCGCGCGCTCGGCCGGCAGGCGCTGCGCACGGGCTCGCTCCAGATGGGCGTCACCACCGCCCTGATCGCCGCAGTACTCCTGCTCGGCGGGCTCCACCCCGCACGCGCGATCTTCTTCGGCCTCCTGGTTTCGCTCTCGAGCACCGCGCTCCTCTTCAAGCTCCTCACCGACCGCGCCGAGATCTCCTCGCCCCACGGAAAGCTCACGCTCGGCGTGCTGCTCTTCCAGGATCTCGCGCTGGTGCCGATCTCGGCACTCGCCCCGCTGCTCGGCCGCTGGGCCCGCGGCGGCATGGCGTCGGGCCTCGACCTCGGCGTGACCTTGCGCGCGTTCTCGATGATGGCGGCCGCCGCGCTGGTGATTGCCGTCGCATGGCGCGCCGTCCCCTGGGTGATGAAGCACGCCCACCGCTCCGGCTCGCGCGAAGTGTTCCTCGCCGCCACCGCGTTCATCGTGATCGGGGCCGCGTGGCTGAGCCAGGCCGCCGGCTTCTCGCTCGCGCTCGGCGCGTTCCTCGCGGGGCTCATCCTGGCCAGTTCCGACCTGCGCTCGCAGGTGATCGCCGACGTCATCCCGTTCCGCGACACGCTCTCGAGCCTGTTCTTCGTCTCGATCGGCATGCTCTTCGACCCGCTCCATGCGCTGGCGAGCCCGCTCGGGCTGATCGGCGCCACCCTCGGCATCGTGATCGCCAAGGCCGTCGCGGCGGCGGGGGCCGCGCGGCTCAGCGGGACCACCTGGCTGGTCGCGATCCCGAGCGCGCTCTCGCTCGCGCATGTCGGCGAGTTCTCGTTCGTGCTCGCGCAGTCGGGCGCCCAGCACGGGCTCCTTTCACCCTCGCTCGAGCAGACGTTCCTGAGCGCCGCCGTGTTCTCGATCCTGCTCGCGCCCTGGATCATCGCCAACGGCCCCGCGTGGGCGCTGCGTCTCGCGCCGCGGTCCACGTCCGCTCCCGCGTCCGCCGCGACGCCGGGACTCCACGCCACCGCGCCTCGGGAGCGTCACGTGGTGATCGCCGGCTACGGGTTGAACGGCCGGAACGTGGCACGCGTGCTGCGCGCGACCCGCATCCCGCACGTGGTGGTGGATCTCGGCGGCGAACAGGTGGCGGCCTGCGTCGCGGACGGCAGCGAGGGCATGGTCGGCAACGCCGCCCAGCCCGACATCCTGCGCGCGGTGGGCGTGCCCGAAGCGCGCGTGCTGGTGCTCGCCCTCTCCGACCCCTTCACCACGCGCCATGCCTGCCGGCTCGCCCGCAGCATGAGCTCGGGGCTCTGGATCATCGTGCGCACCCGCTACGTCCGCGAGCTGGACGCCTTCTACGAGGCGGGTGCGAACCTGGTGATCCCCGAGGAGTTCGAGACCTCGATCGAGATCTTCTCGGCGGTGCTCCGCCAGTACCACGTTCCGCCCCACCTGGTGGAGGCGCAGATCGAAGTGCTGCGTCACGAGCGCTACTCGCTGCTGCGCGGATTCAAGCTGCCGAAGTCGGTGGTGGAGCAGCTCGACACCCTGCTCGCCGAGGGCACGACCGAGACGCTGCTCGTGCTCCAGCGCTCACCGGGGATCGGGCGCACGCTCGAAGAACTCGGCGTCGCCGATCCCGCCGGCCGCTGCAGCGTGATCGCGGTGGTGCGGGGCGGGCGTCGGCTGCCGGACGTCGACGCGGGCTACCGGCTCGAGGTCGGGGACACGCTGGTGCTGGCGGGCTCCCATGCCGGGATCGACGAGGCAGTGCAGCGCCTGACGCCGGCGCTCTCGTTGTGACCGCCCCGCCTCGAAGCTAGGCGGCCGGCCGCCTCGCTTCGGGCGAGTCGAGGATCTCGCCCACCTTGCTGACGATCGCGGTCAGGGAGCAAGGCTTCTGCAGGAACACCACGCCCTGCTCGAGCGCTCCCCGCTGAACCAGCGCCGAATCGGTGTAGCCGGAGACGAACAGCACGCGCAGATCCGGTCGATGCACCCGCAGGCGGCGCAGGACCTCGGTGCCGGGCATGCGCGGCATGACGACGTCCGAGACCAGCAGGTCGAACCGGTACTCGACTTCCGCGGCGCGCTGGAGCGCGTCCTCGCCGTTGCCGGCTTCGATCACATGGAAGCCGGCGGCAACCAGGGCCTCGCGCACCGCCTCGCGCACCGCGTCCTCGTCTTCGACCAGCAGGATCGTTTCGTGGCTCTTCCGGTGGCGCGGCTCGAGTCCGACTGCCGCCAGCGGGGCTTCCGGGACCGCGGCCCGCGGCAGGAAGATGCGGAACGTGGTCCCCTCGCCGGGCGTGCTCTCGACCTCCACGCCGCCGCCACTGCGGCGCACGATCGCGTAGACGATCGCGAGCCCCAGTCCGGAGCCGCGACCGGTCTCCTTGGTGGTGAAGAACGGCTCGAAGATGCGCGTCCGTGTCACGGCGTCCATCCCGCAGCCGGTGTCGTTGACCGCCAGGCTGACGTAGGGACCCGGCGCGACCGCACCGCACCGCAGGCTGTCCGCCTCCGAAAGCTCCAACTCGCCCACTTCGATCGTGATGCGCCCGCCGTTGGGCATGGCCTCGCGCGAGTTCATCACCAGGTTCGTGAGGACCTGCTCGATCTGCCCGCGGTCTCCGTGGATCGGAGTGGGAGCCATGGTGCGCCCCACCTCGAGAGTGATGCCGTCCCCGATCAGGCGGCGCAGGCTCTTCGAGGCCTCGGCGACGAGCTGACCGAGGTCGATCAGCGTCGAGGTCACCATTTCCTTGCGACTGAAGGCGAGGAGCTGGCGGGTGAGCAGCGCGCCGCGGGTGCCCGCCTTCTGGATCTCCTCCGCATAGCGGCGGGCCGGGTGGTCTCCGAGCTTGATGAGCATCAGCTCGGCGTGGCCCAGGATCGCGGCCAGCAGGTTGTTGAAGTCGTGCGCGACACCACCGGCAAGTCTTCCGATCGCCTCCATCTTCTGGGCGTGGCGCAGCTCATGCTCGAGGTGCTGGCGCTCGGTGACGTTGAAGGCAACGCCGAGCGCGCCGTCGGGACGCCCGTCGGCATCCAGGATCGGCTGGTGGTGGGTCTCGAAGGCGAGCTCGCCGACCTCCACCGTGACGGTGAAGGCTTCCCCGGAGAGCACCCGCCGGAGGTTCTCGCAGATCACTGGAACGTCCTGGTACATGTCGAAGGCCGAGCGCCCCACGACCTCGCCGGCTTTCAGGCCGAGCGCTTCGAGCCCCTTGCCTTCCGAGAGCGTGAACACGCCATTGGCGTCGATGACGAACAGCACGATCGGGGCGCTCGAGATCACCGTGCCGAGCCGTTCCTCGGCGGCGCGCAGGGCCTGCTGCACGCTGCGCTGCTCGGTGAGGTCCAGGTACTCGAGCATGACCGCCTCGGAGTCCTCGAACTCCACGCGGGTGCCGCTCACGAGGACGGTACGAAGCGAGCCGTCCGCCGCGGTCAGGCGGCATTCGAACTGCGGCCAACCCTCGCCCGAGAAGAGCCGCGAGTAGCGGTTGCCCACGCGTGCCCACTCGTCGGCCGCGTGCAGATCCACGATGGGCAGGCCGTGGAGCTCCGAGGAGCTGCGGCCGGTGAGGCGGCACGCCATCGGATTGGCGAGCAGCGTCCGTCCGCTCTGCGGGTCCACCATCATGATGGCCTTGGCGCTGCGCTCGAACAGCAGGCGGTAGCGCGTCTCCGAACGGCGGATCGATTCGAGGTCGGTGAGGTCCTGGATCATCACCAGGACCTCCTCGACGCCGCCATCGGGTCTTCGGATCGGAAGCGCCGTCAGGTAGTGGCTGCCGGCTCCTTCGCCGGTGACGTGACGCAGCTCTTCGTGAACGGTGAGGTCCTGCTCCCCCGCGCGGCGCACCGGGCACTCCTGACACCCGTTGGGCGAGCAGCCGGTGAGGTGCGTGCACACGGCGCGACATTCACCACCGATCCACGTGCCGTCGTCCGGCGCGCGCTCGGCCAGCGCGGCGTTGGTCCAGCGCACGACGCCCACGGCGTCGGTGACGAAGAACAGGGCATCCGCCTGCTGGACGATCGCGGAGAACTTCTGGCGCTCCCGCTCGAGCACCCGGATCTGTTCGTCGAGGGTGCGGAACCAGCGCTGGAACTGACGCTGTGCGGCGGGGTCGAGCGGCCCGGGTATCGCGCCCGAGCCGCTCGGCGGATCACTCACAGGGGATGCCTCTTCGGGCGCGGCCATGTCGGCTCAAGCGGCGCGGCGCCGCTCGTAGGCGCTGGCCAGCCAGTCGGCGATCCGCTGCACCTTGTCCACTGCCGCATCGTCGAAGGCGGCCACCTCATGGCTGTCGATGTCGATCTGGGCGTGGATCTCGTTGCCGGTGCGGATCAGCACGACCAGCTCGGAGCGCGTCGCCGTGCTGCAGGCCAGGTAGTTCGACACCTTGCGGACGTCCGGGATGTTCATGTTGCGCTTCTCGGCCACCGCGGTGCCGCAGACGCCGCGCCCCACGGCGATGAACACGTGGTCGGTCGGCGCCCCGACGAAGGGGCCGAGCCTCAGCATCGAGTCCGGGTAGAGTTCGTAGATCCCCGTCCAGTGGAAACGCGGATCCATCTCGTGGAGGCCGCGGACGGCGACTTCGAGAATGTCTTCGAGGCTTTCGCCGCGCGCGTCACGGGCCTCGAGATCGTCGATGAGACGGTCCACCGGATCCATGCTCGTTCCCCCAGGGGCGAACCGGACAGGCGGAACCGTCCCGCCCGCGTTACCCGGGGGTTTTCGGAAGGACCCGGGGGGGGCTTGAGGCCGGATGTTCGGCTCACCGGCCGCGCGTCGTGGCCCACGGGTCACCTTGCCGGGGCCGATCCCCGTCTGCTCTACTTTTTCGCCATTGGAGGCACTCGGATGACGACGACAGGCCGCAGCATGGTCGACGAGCTGGAACCGTATTTCCTGGAACGTGAGAAGGACGGCAGCTTCTCGGGAGTGGTCTGGGTCACGCGAGGTGAGGCGCCGCTGTTCGCCGGCGCCTATGGCTATGCGAGCCGCTCCTGGCAGGTCAGGAATACCCTCGACACCCGGTTCAACACCGCCTCGATCACCAAGTTGTTCACGGCGGTGGCGACCCTCCAGCTGATCGACCAGCAGCTCCTCGCGTTCGATACCGGAGTGATCGAGTTCCTGGGGCTCGAGGGCACGACCATTTCCCGGGACGTCAACGTCTTTCACCTGCTCACCCACACCTCCGGCATCGGCGACGACGCCGACGAAGAAGCCGGGGAGAGCTATGAAGCGTTGTGGAAGGACAGGCCCAGCTACTCCGTCACCGAGACGGCGGACTTCCTGCCACAGTTCGCCCACAAGCCGCCCAACTTTCCGCCCGGGCAGGGTTGCCGCTACTGCAACTGCGGGTACGTCCTGCTCGGTCTGCTCATCGAGAAGGCGCTCGGGATGACGTTTCGCGACTACGTGCGGCAGAACATCTTCGCGCGCGCCGGGATGACTCACTCGGACTTCCTGCGAATGGATCGGGTGCACGAGAACCTGGCCGAAGGGAGCGATCCCCTTCGCGACGACGCGGGCCGGATCACCGGATGGAAGAAGAACATCTACTCGTTTCCGCCGATCGGGTCACCGGACGGCGGAAGCTGCGTTACCGCGGGCGATCTCGACCGCTTCCTGCGCGCCGTGAAGGCGGGGAAGCTGCTCTCACCCCGACTGACGGAGGCGTTTTTCACGCCTCAGGCGCTTCATCGCCGGGTGAATCGCGGGACGCAGGAGTATGGCCATGGCCTGCGGTTCCTGGTGGACCAGGACAGAAAGGCGCTGTTCTGCGAGAAGGAAGGCATTGCCACCGGCGTGAGCGGCTTCATTCGCCATTATTTCGAGGACGGCATCAACGTCGTCATCCTTTCGAACATGGAGGCAGGCGCCTGGGAGCCCCAGCGGAAGGTTCACGACGTGCTCGCCACCAGCCAGCCGGCTTGACCCCCGTGAGGGATTGCGAACCCTGATCAGGGGGCGTAGGCGATCCGTGCGACGCTCTCCATCCCATTCGTCGAAATGCGCGCGAAGTGGAGGCCCGGAGTCACCCGGGTCGAGGGGGATGGCCGCCAGTGGGCCGGCCCCAGGGCTCAGGAACCGGTTCGCGCCGCGCCGCGCCGGAACAGTGCGAGCGCGGTCGCATGGACGACCAGGAAGGCGGTGAGGGTCACGAGAATCGTGGCCGCCGCGGGGAAGTCACACCTCACGGAGGCCGACAGGCCCGCCACGCTCGCGACCACCGCGAACACCCAGCCCACCACCAGCGCAACACCGGGACGCGGGCTCGCCATGAGTCCGGCGACCGCCGGGATCACCAGGAAACCGAACACCAGCAGCACGCCCGCCATCGGGACTGCCGACGTGACCACGAAGCCGAACGTGGCGTAGAACAGGAAGTCCCACAGGAACACGCGCCGCCCGCGGGCCGCGGCTCCGGCCGGATCGTTCGTGATCTCGAAGAATGGCTTCCGCAGCGCGAAGTGAATGGCTCCGATCACGGCGTAGAGGATCGCGACCCGTAGCACGTGCTTCGGGTCCACCGTGAACAGCGAGCCGATCAGCGTCTCCTTCAGGTGCTCGGGTCCGGCCGGGCTCCTCTCGAGGATCAGGAACACCGCGGCCTGCGCGGTGGCGAACACGATCCCGATGAACGCCTCGAGCGGGATCGATCGCTCGCGCCCACGAAGCCAGGCGAACAGCGCGGCGCCGAACAACGTCATGCCCAGGGACAGCAGGTAGGCGACGCTGCCGTCGCCCTCGAGGCCCATGGCGAGCGCGACCGCCACCCCGAGAGCCGCCATCTGCGCGAGGGCGAGATCCACGAACAGCACGCCGCGGCGCACGATGTGGAATCCGAGGTAGGCATGGATTCCCGCCAGCACCAGGACGACGATGACCGCGGTGCGGAAGAAGGGCAGCCCAAAGGCTTCCATCGAATCCTCCTCAGTTGGTGGAGCCGGTGGAAGCACCGGTGCCGGCGATCGCGCCCAGCACCTGATCGAAGTGAGCGAGGTAGCTGCCGGCCGCCGGCGTATCGCACGACGTCGAGGCCACCACCACGCGTACGCCGGCTTCGCGACTCAGGAAATTGCCCGCGTCCTTCGAGAAGTAGGGCTCCTGGAGCAGCACCGGCACCTTCTGCGCCTTCACGATCTGGATCAGATCGGCGAGGTGCTTGGCGGTGGGCGGAATCCCCGGCACCGGCTCGGCGGTGCCGACGATCTTGAGATCGAACGCGGCGGCGAGATACACCCACGATGCGTGGTAGGTGATCATCGTCGAGTTCGTGAGCTTGTCGGTCAGCGCTTTGCCGCGCTTCCACGCCTCCTCCGCATCCTTGGCGAACGCCTCGGCGCGCGAGTGGAACGCATCGGCGTGCGCGGGATCGGCCTTGGCCAGCGCCTCGGCAATGTTGCGCGCCGCAATCGCGCCGTTCCGCGGATCGAGCCAGTAGTGGGGATTGCCGAACGGATGGACGTCGCCCATCGAGGCGTCGGCCTTGACCGGTTTGTCGCGCACCGGCACGTCCTTCGAGCAGTCGACGATCGTGAGCTTCGAGTTGTGCGATCCGTCGATGATGCCGTCGGCCCACTGATCGAGCCCGAGCCCGACCTTGAGGTAGAGGTCGGCGCGCGAAACTTTCACCATGTAGGACGGCAGTACCTCGACGCGGTGAACGTCAGAGGTGGGACGGGCGATCGCGAACACCTCGACCTCGGGCCCGCCGACCGTGGCCACGATCGACGCGAGATCATTGATCGAGGTCGCGACCTTGACCTTGGCCGCGGCCGTCGCGGGAATCAGCGCGGCCAGTGCGGCTCCGATGAGAAACACACGACGCAGCATGGTGCCTCCTAGAACTGGTGGGCCTTGTGCGGGCCCATCGAGAAGATGACGCGGAGCGTGACGGTGTCGACGGCGTCGGGCTCGGGAACACCGCCGGGAGCGCCGGGGATGAGGTGATCCCAGTCGAGACGGAACGCGGTGGTTTCTTCCATCAGCGAGAACCCGGCGAACAGCTTGAACGCCTGGTCGGAGGTCTCGGCGGTGGTCGCCTCCTGGAAGTGCTCGTACGAGCCGCCGACGTTGTAGCGGCTCTTGAAGTTGTAATCGGCGAACACGTACCCGCCGAGCGGCGTGGTGCTGTTGAGCGTGTAGGCCGCAGCGGACTCGTCCCACTCGGCGTTGTCGCGATCGAGGGAAAGCAGCTCGCCCTGGACGAGGAGGTACGAAGTCTCCGAGTTCCAGAGCTTGGCTTTGACGTCGGCGCCCCACACCGTCGTGCGCGCCTGGGCCGCGACGTTGTTGGTGCCCTGGGTTCCGGACACGCCGAGCTCGATGCCGGAGCGATCGCCCACCGGGAAGAACCCGGAGAGACGCGCAACCCACGCCGGGCGCGGCTCGTCGCCGCGATCGCCGTCGCCCAAGACGATCGGATCGTTCGGCGCACCGCTCGACTCGCGCTCGATGCGGTAGGTGTTGCCGTTCAGCCAGTCGGCGGTCGCGGTGAGGGCGATGTCGCCCGGCGCCGGGATCCGCCCCGAGAGCGAAACGCCGGTCTCGTTCAGCGACTCATCGCCCGGCAGGTACGACGCCAGCACGTGGAAGCGATCGGAGAACGGGTAGGTGTGCGGGTGCGACGGATTGAGCTTGCCGAACCCGACACGATACTTCCCGCCCTTGACCGCGAGCCCCGCCGGCAGCCCGCGCAGGATCTGGAAGTAACCCTCTTCGAGGTCCAGACCCTCCTCGTCGAGCGCGAGGATGAACGTGCCGCGCGCGTAGGGATTGAGCGCCGCGTCGAACACGCTCTCGACCTCGCCCGGGTCGAGCACCACGCGTTTGTTGGCGGGGTCGCCGGCGTCGTTGGTGAAGCGGGTGAACGGCTGGCCGATCACCGAGATGTCGGGGTTCACCACGCCGGCGAGCGCGCTGGACGCGAGCGCCGAAAGGGCGCACGCCACAAGGATGAAGCGTTTTCCTGCCATGCCTGGACTCCGCGTGTGCGACGAAGGCGCGCGCACGCGCCGAAACCGGCGGAATGCGGAAAGCCTGGACGTCGCGAAGGAATGTCGGCGCGCGTCGGAGCGCGCGGGACGCGGGGGTCTAGGCCAGGGGTGGAGCGCGGCTCGGCGCGATGCCGAGGCGGGGGGTGACCGGCGCGGTGTCGCCGGCGTCCACGAAGTGGACCGCGGCAGCGCACGGCGCCACCACACCGGTGATCGAGATCGTGATGATCGCCGGGCTGTGCGCCGTGATACAGACCGGACACGAATGACCGGTCGCGGGCTCGTGGTGATGGACGCCCGTGATCCACAGCGCCCCCGTGAGGAGGAGCACCGTGGCCAGGACCGCGAAGGGTCCGAAGGACCTGAGTTTCTTGCGGAGTCCGTTCATTTGGTGTGTCGCGAGGTCGCCGCGAACCGTAAGAGGATCGGCCTCCCGGCCCATGGCGTCAAGGCCGTCGCTGCTCTACTTCCTGGGCACGGCTCCAAGTCCCCCGAGCTGTCGGCTGGGTCCGGTCTGGTCCACCCACGCCAGCACGTCGTAGAAGTCGAGCACGGGCACCGGGTAGAACTGCGCCTCCATCGACATGGCGCCGATCGAACGCATCGACACTCCCGAACGCAGGAGCGTCTCCACCTCGGGGTCCTTGCGCGCTTCACGGAGGTCGAGCAGGAAGCGCGGAACGCCCGTGTCGTGGGCGAAGGATTCGAGGCTCCCGGGAGGCCCCGGGCTGAGCGGGTTGTTCGAAAGAACCGCACCAGCCTTCCAGGCGGTGTACATGCCTTCGTTCGCCGCGAAGCCCACGACGACCAGGTCCTTTCCGTAGCGGTCGGCGAGCCATTTGCCCATGGCCCCCTGCTTCCTCGCGACGTGCATGTTGTGCGCCCACAGCACCACCTTCGAGCCCTTCCGCGCCTCGTCGACGATCCACATGATGTTCGCCGCCATGCTCGAGTCGCGGACGGTTCCACTCGACTCCGTCTGGTTGAGGCCCTGCTGCAGGAGGACGTGCGCGTTGCGGATGACCCAGTCCGCCTGTGCCGGCGTGCTGACGGCGCCGAGCCGTGCCCGTGACGCTTCGAGGTGATCCAGGAGACGCCGTCTCGCGGCAACGCCCAGCCCGGCGTCAAAGCCGGGGCCGGGCGGCACGCCGGAGAGACGCAGGCTGAGGGAACCGCTCGCGGCGATCGAGTAGTCCATGGCGATCGTGTAACGCGGATGCATCGACACCCGCCCGAGCCCCTTGGGGCCCCCGGTGGCTTCGAGCGCGAGGTCGATGTCCTCGCTCGTCCACGGCTTGCCGTCCACCTCGATGGCGAGGGAGTCGAACCACGCGGTCCCTTCGGCGGACATGAGCACTCCGAAGTTGACGTTGTCCGTGTTGGCGGGGATCGCCAGCTCGATCGCATGGCGCTTCCAGTCGGTGGTGCCGGTCACGTTCTGCGACTGCATGTTGTCGAACGCGACCGAGTGCTCCCTGCCGGCGTCGGCCCGCATCCACAGGCCGGCGAACCCGGTCACCTTCACAGTGCGAACGAACCCGGAGTAGCGCACCTTGTGACCTGCGAAGTCGCGCACGGGCAGCGTGCCCGTCGACGTGACGAAGCCGGGATCCCGGGGCGACATCTTCTGCAGCGCGGCCACGCTCTCCGCCCATGCGGGCTCATGCCGGGCGAGGAAACGCCGCACGATCGCGGCCGCCGTGTCCGGCGTCTGCATGTCGAACCCGGTGAACTCGATGCGTCCGCGCTTCTCCATGTTGAAGCGCCGCATCCACTCGACCATCTCGAGCACTTCCTCGGTGTTCCACGTCCAGAAGTACATGCCCTTGATCAGGGCGCGCGGATCGCCCTCGCCGCCGAGCACGTAGTCGTTGAGCCGCCAGGCCTCCGGCAGACTGGCCTCGATCGAGAACACGGTGAATCCCATTTCGGCGGCCAGGTACTGCGTGATGCGGTGCTTGAGCTGGAAGAACTCGCGCGTGCCATGGGTGCCTTCACCGAGCGCGACGATGCGCGCCTTGCCGACCATCTGGCGGAGCGGGGCGAGGTCCTTCACGTGATCGCTCGGCGCACACGTGTCGAAGGGCTGGGCGTTGCGCTTCATCCACGCGGTGATCGGAGAGGCTCCCGGTTCCGCGGGAGCGGCGGCAAGGGCGGTGAGCACTTGCACGACCAGCAGGGTCCACATGTCTGCCTCCTACGTTCTCCACCAGGAATCGATCCCCGAGACCACCTCGGGGAGATTCTCCACCGGGTCCGGATAACCCTGCTTCCACGTGGCGTCGATGCCGATCGGGCCCCGGCACGAGAGCCACGCGCCGCGCACCTCCGATGACGCGGGGATCAAATCGCGAGCCGCGTCGAAGCGGGTAAAGATCCCCCATAGCAGAAGCTCGTCGTCCTCGAGCGGGACGTCGTCGCTCACCGCGACGACAAACCTCACGTTCGCGTACTCCGGCCGGCGGATCAGGCGCTCGACCATCGCGCGGCCATCGCCGCGGGTCTGCACCACGAGCATCGCGCCCCACGCGAGTCGATGCGCCAGCGCTTCTTCGGCGAACCCGCGCGGATCGGGCACCGAGGCGGGCACCGGAGCCGTGGCCGGCGCCGGCGAGTTCCCGGGGTCGACGCCGGCCGATCCCCGCGCGCGTGCGTGCGACTGGGCATCGAGGACGAGCTTGCTGCCGAGGTTCATGGTGAAGCTCGTGAAGTCGAGCGTGTCGAGCGGGACGCCCGGGATCAGCAGCAGGTCTTCCGCCGGATCGAAGTGGCGCGCCAGCGCGCCGAACACCGCGGCGCGGTCGCGCGGGTTCACGTCCTCGTCCACCAGCACCACCACTTTGGTGAGCGAGAGCTGGCCGGTGCCGAGCAGGCCGAGCGCCGTCTTCTTCGCCTCGCGCGCGAAGCGATTCTCGACCGCGACCACGAGCAGGTTGTGAAAGCCCGCCTCGAAATAAGCCCACAGGTCGCGGATCTCGGGATGGATCACCTTGAGCACGCCGGTGAACATGTCCTGCACCGCCTCACCCATGAACTTGTCCTCCTGGGGCGGCTTCCCGACCACGCTCGCCTGGAAGAACGGTGCCCGCCGGTGGGTGATCGCGCTCACGTGGAAGACCGGGAACGGTGCGGCGTGCGAGTAGTGGCCGAAGTGATCCCCGAACGGACCCTCCATGCGGCGCTCGGCGTGCGGCACCGAGCCTTCGATCACGAACTCGGCGTCAGCCGGCACCCAGAGATCCTGCGTGCGGGCGCGCGCGAGCCGCGTGGATCTGCCGCGCAAAAAGCCCGCGAACGCGACCTCGTCGATGCCTTCGGGAAGCGGCGCCACGGCGCTCAGCAGCGTCGCCGGATCGGCGCCCACGGCGACCGCCACCGGCAGCGCGCGTCCGCGCGACTCGGCCTCGTGATAGTGGAACCCGCCGCCTTTCCCGATCTGCCAGTGCATGCCGGTGGTGCGCGCGTCGTAGACATGAATGCGATAGATGCCGAGATTGCGCTTGCCGGTCGCCGGCGACTCGGTGAAGACCAGGGGGAAGGTGATGAAGCGCCCGCCGTCCTTGGGCCACAGCTTGAGGATCGGGAGCGGCGAGAGGTCCGGAACAGAAGCTTCCTGAGACGGTGCGGCACTCACGCGCTGCGGCCGGCTCGCCAGCACCCGCGGCGCCGAGCCGCGCAGTTTCCAGAGATCGCCGATCGCCTTGGGCGGCAGCGCGTGGAAGATCTCCTCGATCTCCGCTCCCACCGCGCGCGGCGTCCGGCCCAGGGCCAGCTCGATCCTGCGGGTCGCCGCCAGCACGTTCACCGCGAGCGGGAAGCGCGCGCCGCGCACGTTCTCGAAGACCAGCGCCGGCCCCTCGGCCTTCGCCTCGCGGCAGGCGATCTCGGTGACCTCGTATTCGGGATCCACCTCGCGCGTGATGCGCTTCACGTCACCGCGCGCGCTCGCGGCGTCGAGGAACTCGGTCAGAGTCTGAAATCGGCCGCTCATTCATTTCCCTGTTTGGCGTGCTCGGTCAAACCCGCTGGAGTCGAAGTACTACCATGCCGAACATGGTTTCGCAGGGCTGGTGAAACTGTCTCCAGGGACAGTTGGCTCAAAGTGTTGGGAGGTCGCGATGACGCCGCTGAAGGTGGCTTTGCTTGCGTTGTTTCTGCTGGTGGCCGAACGGGCTTCGGCGTCACCACGCCTTGGAGCTGCGGTCTTCAAGGACGATACCGTGGCGTGTGTGACGTTCCGCGGGGAGCCTTTGCGGGCCGGAAGTCGCGTGCTGCTCGTCGTCTTTTCGACGCCGCGAGTCGTGGACGGAAGGATCCGCGGGCGCTCGAAGAGCCCCTGCAATGAATCCGTCCCGCTCGAGGGTGAGAGTTACACGGTCGCGGCACACGACTCGCTTTCACTGGCTGGTGAAGTCTGCGTGGCGGTGTACGACCCGAGCGCACGCGTCGAGTTCCTGAAGGGCGCGCCCGCCGTACATACCGAGGGAACGAAAGCTCCATTGCGGTTCCGGCAGTGCGCGAGCGGTGAAGGCCTTCATCTCACCGCGTGGCGGGAGAACCGCCGCGCGTGGCACGAGTACTGGTACGTCGGATTCGATCTCGAGCCCGACTGTTCGGATGAAGAAGTGGGCGAATGAACGATGGAGACCCGCATGACGCTCGCCGGATGATCAAAGCCATCTTCTGGGACAACGACGGCGTCCTCGTGGACACGGAGCGTCTCTACTTCCTCGCCACGCGAGAGGTGCTGGCCAGGGTCGACGTTGATCTGACGGAAGAGCAGTACCTCGAGCTCTTCCTCGTGCAGGGAAGGGGCGCGTGGCACCTGGCGTCGGAGAAAGGCGTCCCTCTGGAGGAGGTCGAGCAGTTGCGTCACGCACGCCATGCGCTCTACAGCACGATGCTCGTTCGCGAATCCCTCATCCTTCCCGGGGTACGAGACGTGCTCGATGCGGTGCATGGGAGCTACACCATGGGGATCGTCACCAGTTCGGCGCCGGACCACTTCGCGCTCATCCATCAGCGGACGGGCCTCCTGCCGTACTTCGATTTCGTCCTCACCGCTGGTGACTATGTGCACAACAAGCCCCATCCGGAGCCCTACCTGAGGGCTGTCGAGCGCAGCGGCTGTCGTCCGGACGAGTGTCTCGTCATCGAGGACTCCGAGCGCGGACTCACCTCGGCGAAGGCCGCCGGACTCACATGCATCGTCGTGCCGGGTGCATTGACGCGCGGATGCGCCTTTGCCGGAGCCGACAAGGTGCTCGAGAATCTCGCCGATCTCGTGCCGGAGCTGCACTCGGAGTCACAACGAGGGCGATGAAATGACCGACATTCACGACCAGTGGGCAGCCGGTCCGACCTACGAGCAGTTCATGGGACGCTGGAGCCGCATCCTCGCACCGCGATTCGTCGCCTGGCTGCGGATCCCCGGCGGATCCCACTGGCTGGACGTGGGGTGTGGCACCGGCGCACTGGTGAACGCGATCTGCGAACACGCCCATCCGGCCTCCGTCGTGGGTTGCGATCCCGCAGAGCCGTTCATCGAGTTCGCGCGCAATCACTCTAGAGACCCCCGCGCCTCCTTTGTCACCGCCGGAGTCGGCGGACTCCCGCGCCGAAGCGGGGGCTACCACGGCGTGGCCTCGCTCTTCGCGCTCAACTTCTTCCCCGACCCCGAAGCGGCCGTTCGCGAGATGCGATCCGTCGCCGCGACGCCCGGCACGGTGTCGGCCAGCGTGTGGGACTACCAGGACGGGATGGAGTTCCTGCGCCACTTCTGGAACGCGGCGGTCGCGCTAGACTCGAAGGCTCGCGAGCTCGACGAAGGCAGCCGGTTCCCGCTCTGCCGCCCGGATGCCCTCACCGGCCTGTTCCGCTCCGGCGGGCTCGGCAACGTGCGCTGCGAGCCGATCGAGATCAGTACGGCGTTCACCGGCTTCGACGACTACTGGCAGCCGCTCCTCGGAGGGACGGGACCCGCCCCCTCCTACGTGGCTTCGCTCGACGCCAACCGTCGCGCCGCACTGGCGCGCAAGCTCGAACAGACGTTGCCGCGCGGGCCGGGAGGCACGATCGCGCTCACCGCGCGGGCGTGGGCGGTTCGCGGAACCGCGAGCTGAACCGATTAGAAACGGCCCGGTCCCACGAGGTCCAGACCCACGAGATTGATGATGTCATCGGTCACGAACGTGCCGATCGGATTGCCGTTGACGTCCGTTGCGATGACTTCGGTGTGTGCGTTCAGACCGACGAACCCTTCGTGGCGGCCGAACCAGAACACGACGCGATCCCCGGGCCCGAAGAACTCTGAGTCCACGCGGATTCGCCGGACGCTGATCGCCCCCGCCGGGGTGTGCAGCGCTTCGCCACCTTCATCCTCCGAGGTGAATTCGGGGTCCTCGCGGATGGTCCAGGACTGCCCGGTGTGGAGCGAATAGCGCAGGCGCGTGATTTCCCCGGATTCCGGACCGCCGGCCTTCCCGAGGAAGCCGACCCCGGGTCCCACGACGCCATGAAGTGCCTCGTGCCGCTCACGAATGCGATCCCACGCGCTCTGCAGAGCGCTCAGCTCACCGGGGCTGGACGCGACCGCCGCGAGGCGTTCCGCGATCTGTGCATCCCTGTCCTCATGGATCCGCTGCGGACCGCCACCTCTATTGGGGCGTGTCGCACAGGACGGAGGAGTGTTCGTAGCGACGTCCGCCTCGTACAGCCCGGAGGCGTCCTGACGCATACGGACCCACTGCTCGAACGTGTCGGGGCCGTACGTTTCGACGTCGTGCTCGACCACGTAGCTCCGCCCGTTCAACATCTCCACGCACACGAGCTCCGCCTCGATGGAAGTGGTGGCGTCGTAAACCGGGGTGGTGGATCCATCGGCCTCCAGGAACACCGCCGTGAAGCGACGCTCGAAGGTCCAATGGTTGCCGAGCTCCAGCGGATAGAACCCCTGCCCGCCGGCACCCTCGGGGGCTCCGTCGGCGATGATCCGTCCGTCGGAAAGGCTCGCGTCGGCGGCGGTCGGCATGGACTTGCGCTCGGCGCTGCATCCCGTCAGGCCGGCGGCGAGGAACAACACAACGGTGAGGTGCGCGAAGGGGATGCGCATGATGCGGCTCCTTGGGCTTGAGTGGACACCCGGTCGGGTGCCCAATATTACCCCGCTCCCGGACGGGTTCTCCCCTCAAAAACAGCCCCACCACCAGGTAGACGGCCCCGGCGCCCCCAGTCGACCAGGTCAGGGGAGCTTCGGTCCGTGCTTCGGTCCGTGCTTCGGTCCGTGCTTCACTCGAGCTCTTCCTCGCGCCAGCCGGGGTCGGGTTCCTCGCCGAGAAGTGCCAGCACTTTGGACGTGAAGCCTTGGACCAGGTCGTCGAGGCTCTTCGGCTCCCGGTACCAGGGTGGCGAGATCGGCATGATCACCACGCCCTCGCGCGAGAGCTTCAGCGCGTTCTCGAGCGCGATCGAGCTGAGCGGCGTCTCGCGCACGCAGAGGATCATGCGCATGCGCTCCTTGAGCGCGACCGCCGCCGCGCGGGTGATGAGCGTGTCGGCGATCCCTACTGCGATGCGGGCCAGGGTCGAGACGCTGCACGGGATCACGATGAAGGCGTCGTAGCGCACGCTGCCCGATGAGAACGGTGCCGCGAGATCGCGATCCGGAAAGACCTTCTTCACGTGCGGCTCGAGGTCGGAAGGCTTGAGCCCGGTCTCCGACCCCAGCACCTGCCGCGCCCAGTCGGAGAGCACGAGGAACTTCTCGCCCGGGCAGCGCTTCACGAGATCCACGCCGTAGATTGCGCCCGAGGCGCCGGTCATCGCGATGAGATAGCGGGCCATCTGGCGGAGATGATAAGGGGTGTGTGGGGCGACGCGCTTACCGGCGACCGAGCCCCGCGCGCCAGTTGACCACCGCGGTCATCGGCGTGTTGGTCTCACCGAGTGGCACCAGGAACAGGAAGCGCTGGCCGTCGGGCGCGGGCCAGAACACGTTGCGGCGGCGACCGGCCTCGAAGCGCAGGACGAAGAGCGGGCGTGGCGTACCCGGGGCGAACGTCTCGCCGGGAGTGATCGGCACCGACATGATCCGGAACTCGTCGGTGAGGTAGAAGAGCTCGCGGCCGTCGGCGCTCCATGCCGGGTCACGTCCGCCACGCGTCGAGACCTGCCATTTGCCGGCCGGACCCTCATAGGACATGACGTAAACCTCGGAACGGCCCGACTCATTGGATTCGTATGCGATCCAGCGTCCGTCGCGGGAGAAACGGGCGTTGTAGTCCACGAACTGGGTCTTCAGCAGATCGCGGCGCTGGTGATCACCGTCGAGAGCGACGGTGGAGATGTCGAAGCCGGTGCCGGCCGAGAACTCCGAGAACAGGAGCTGCTTGCCATCGGGGGACCATCCCGTCGGGATGGACTGCCCCGTCGTCGCGATCAGCTTCGTTTCCGCGCCGACGCCGGCTGACGACTTGAGCCAGATGCCTTCGCCGTCTGCGCGCGTCGAGGACCATGCGACCTGCGAGCCATCAGGTGACCAGATCGGATTGCTGTCCCCTCCAGGATCGAACGTGAAGCGGGTGGTGGTGCCGCGCGCCGGCTCGATCATCCAGATATCGAGGTTCCCTCCCTCGCCGTCGCGGCGCCGGATCGCGATCCGGCGTCCATCGGGAGAGAGTGCCGGCGAACGGTAGTCCGCCGCCGCCGCCACCTCGGAGATCTCACGCCCCGAACGGTCGACCCACACCAGCCGATTCAGGATCAGACCGGTTGCGCGGTAGACCAGCACGCCGGTGTTCGAGACCGAGAAGTTGGCTTGCGCATTGCCGGCTACCGGCAGGTCCTCGGCGATTGGAAACGGTTCGCCCTTGAGCTTGAGGCTCCCGGCATCGAAACGCTGCGCGAGCAGCGCGCGGTCCCGCGCGAACAGCAGGAAGCCATCGGGCGAGTACGAGACTCGGGAGCCCACGATGCCGAGCGACTTGCCCTTCTGGGAGCCCAGGGTGCCGACCATCACCTCCGAGCCGGACACCTTGAGGACGGTGTAGATGAAGTGTTTACCATCCGGTAGAAACGCCGGCCATCCCACCTGGGTGAGTGAATCAGCGGCCACGGCCGTGACCGGAATGCCGCCCGCGGCGCTGACGCGCTTGATGGGGTCGTCGCCGCCGCCGTCGAAGAGGATGTCGCCGTTCTTCCCCCACGTACCGTCGGCGCCTCCCTGGGTGCTTGCGATCACCTCGGCAGGGCCTCCCGAAACCGCCACCTTCTTCATCCTCCCGTCGGCGATGAAGCCGAGGTAGCGACTGTCGGGCGACCAGAACGGGCGGCCCGCGCCCTCCGTGCCCGGCAGAGGATTCGCGGACAGCGAATTGAGCGGCCGCACCCAGATCATCTGGCGTGCATTCGAGTCCTGCGCGGCGAACGCCAGCATCCGTCCGTCGGGCGAGATGGCGGGCAGGTCGGCCTCGACCACCGCGGCCGGGATCGGAATGTGGAATCGGATCTGCGGCTGCTCGGGCGTCTTGTGAACGAGCCCCGGCCATGCGAACACGGCGGCCGCCACCGCCATGAGCGCCGCCACCCCCCATGCGACGGGCTCGCGGCGCTTGGCGGCTGCGGGCAGCGGCGGCGGCGGGGCAAGAGACTGCGAGCTCGGGTTCGCCAGCCACGTGAGCTGGAGCTTCACGTCGTGCGCGGTCTGGATGCGCTCGTCGGGATCCTTCGCGAGGCACGCGCGCACCAGCGCCGCGAGTCCCGGCATCACCGACGAGTCCGTGGCGGAGAGCAGCGGCGGCTCGGAATGCATGATCGCGCCGATCAGGCTCGCCTGGGATTTCCCCTCGAAGGCACGGCGCCCGGTGGCCATCTCGTAGAGCACGCAGCCGAACGACCAGATGTCGCTCCGCGCATCGGCCTCCTTCCCCTCGAGCTGCTCGGGCGCCATATAAAGGAAGGTGCCGATCAGCGCGCCGTGCCCGGTGAGCGGCGAAACCACGGTCGGCGACTGCGTGAGCTGCGCCACCATGACGCCGGTCGAGGAGTTCCCAGGTGCTGCTCCCGGCATGGCCGCGCGCGCGAGGCCGAAGTCCATGAGCTTGGCGCCCGCCTTAGTGACCATCACGTTCCCCGGCTTGAAGTCGCGATGGACGATGCCCGCGCGGTGCGCGCGGTCGAGGGCGTCGGCGATCTGGGCCGCGAGCTTCAGGATCTCGTTCGATGGAAGCGGCCCGCGGGACAGCCGCTCCGCCAGGGTCTCGCCCTCGACCAGCTCCATCACCAGGTACTGGACGTCGCCTTCCCGTCCGACATCGAACAGCGTGCAGATGTGCGGATGGTTGAGCGAGGAGATGGTGCGCGCCTCGCGCTCGAAGCGCGCGTGAACTTCCGGGTTCGCCATCAGGTGCTCGGGGAGCACCTTGATCGCCACCTCACGGCCGAGCCGCGTGTCCTTGGCCCGATAAACCTCGCCCATGCCGCCGGCGCCGAGCGGGGAAACGATTTCGTAGGGACCGAGACGGGTGGCAGGACTCAGGCGCATGGACCCGGCACATTAAGCGAAGCGGCAGGCCCGCGGAAACTAGTCATCTGGGTGTTGATCGCCTCCTGCAGGATCTCCCCACTTCGGGAACCTGCAGTGCATACAGCGACGAGCGAAGGGATTGTGAACCCACCCGGTGAAGAAGAATGGTTGATGACAGTTCGGGCAGGGGAAGAGGGACAGGTAAACACCCGAAACCAGGAATGCCAGCATCCATCCTCCCGCGACTACGTAGAACGGGATGTCCGAGCCAAAGAGCCGCTTCAATGGAAAGCCGATCAGGAAGACACCGGGTATGTAGCCCAGCCAGATGGCGAAGTGCCAGCGTCGCCGATGCCGATAATTCTGCCACGACACGGCCCGCCTCGGTTCATTCATGACAGCGCCTTGGGATCGAGTCGCCTCATCCGCCGATACGAGCCGCCAGCACCGCGAGCAGCACCACTGCGCCCACCCACACGTTCACCTTGAAGAACGCCAGGTTCACCTGCTCGGCCCAGCGCTGTTCGAGGAAGAGCAGCACGCCTGCAGCAGCCAGCAGGACGCCGCTCACGATGCGCGCGATCACCGGCGGCGTAGGCCCCAGGACCAGCTGCACGGTCCCCACCAGCGCTGCGAACGCGATCACGTGGAGCACGGCCGAGACGCGAAGCGCTCGCTCCCGTCCCAGCCAGGCCACCATCGAGTGCACGCCGTGCGCGCGGTCGAAGGTTTCGTCCATGGTGGCGTAGATGATGTCGAACCCGCTCACCCAGGTGAACGCGAAGGCGGCGAGCCACAGCGCGGGCATCGGCGCGGCCAGATCCGGATGCGCCGCGGCATAGCCGGCGAGCGGCGCGAGCGCGAGCGCGGCACCCACGCCGAAGTGGCAGAGCGGCGTGAAGCGCTTGAAATAGGGATACGCGGCGAACATCACGAGCGGCACCGGCGACACCTTCAGGAACCAGGGCCCGAGCGCCGCGCACGCGACCAGGTAGGCCGTCATGCTCCCGAGGAGCAGGGCCCACGCCTCGGCGAGCTTCATCGCCCCCGCCGGCAGCTCGCGACCCTGCGTACGCGGGTTCAGCGCGTCGATCCGCCGGTCGATGAGCCGGTTCATCGCGAGCGCCGCCGTGCGCGCGCCGACCGCCGCGACCGCCACCAGCAGCCAGCGGCCGACGCTCATGGCCGGTCCCGCCACCGAGAACACGCCCGCCAGGATCAGCGGCAGGGAAAACAGCGTGTGCTCGAAGCGCACGAACGAGGCGTACGTGCGCAGCTTCCCCGTGAACCCGGTAGTGGCGACGGTCATTCAGTCCGTCGCCGGCTCACTGGAGAACGAGAATCCTCTGCATCCGGGTCAGGCCGCGGAACTCGATCGCCGCGAAGTAGACCGCGGGCGGCAGCTTCCCCGCGTCCCCACGAACGCTCCAGCTCAGCGCGTGCGGGCCCGCAGCTTCCACTCCGTCCCGCAGCGTCGCGACGCGGCGACCGCTCACGTCCTGAACCGTGATCCGAACGCGATCCTCGGTCGGAAGCGAGTAATGAACCTGGACCGCCTCCCGACAGGGATTGGGCACCGCCCACAACCGGAGGCTCACGGCGGCCGGACCGCCCACGCCGGTGGTCGGCGAGACGATGCGGGTGTTCCGGGTGAATCCGCCGGTGCAGGTGCTGAAGTGGTTCTCGACGACGCCGTTCAGCGCGATGTCGGTGAGGGTCCCGCTGACGAACACCTCGACCTCGTCCCCGGGAAGCATCGAACAGTAGGTGGGATCACAGAAGCAGTCCGCGAACAGACCGCCGGTCACGTTCTGGATCCCGAACCAGTGATACCCGCCCGAGACGAGCGCCTCATCGGCGACGAAACGCCACGAGTAATGGAACGAGCCATCGGCTGCAGCGCGCACCACGATGGGTGCTTCCATTCCCGCGATGGAAGTTCCGGTCAGCGCGATCAGCAATCCCGGAACGCCGACGAATGATCGAATGGCCTTCCGCATGTGACACCTCCAGTGGGGATGATGGGGAAAGTCTAGTCCCGTACCCGGCCGGCGTCACCGCGGAAATGGAGGTCAGGGGTTCAGGGCCTCGCGCGGGCGCGGGGTGGGGATCGCCATCACCCCCAGCTGGCGCATCAGGGCGTTGGTATCGAGCAGTCCCCAGTGCTCCACGGCTTTACCGTCCTCGAAGCGGAACACGTCGATCCCCGAGAAGGTGATGGTTCGCCCGGTGGGGGCTGCACCCATGAAGTCGCCGCTGTGGGTCCCGGTGTAGGTGACCTGGATCGTCACGAAGTCCTGCTCGGCGATCATCCGCTCGACCCGGACGCGCAGGTCCGGGAACCCGGTGCGGAGGAAGGTCGCCGCCGCGCGGGCGCCCTCGATGCCACGCTCGCCGTCAGGCACGATCGGCGTGTGCGAGAACCACGAGTCCGAGACGAAGCGCGACACCGCTTCGAGGTCGCCCTGGCTCATGACCTGGTCGTAGAAGCCGGTCGCCCTGGCCTTGTTGGTGTCCTGGACGCTGACCTTGGTGGCGGCCGGTCCCATGCACCCGGCGGCGAGCGTCAGCGTCATCGCGAGCATCAGGCGTCGAACGGGGGTCCATTTCATCGAGCAGTCCTCGTAGCACGTCGTACCCGTTCCCATGGGTGCGCGGTCGCTCCGGCGCATATGGAACGGACGCCGCAGACTACGATATTGTCCGCGGCCTTGCCGGCCGTCCTTCCAACCGATCGGAGCTCTCCCGTCATGCGCACGTTCCTCCGCGGTCTCGGAGCCGCCGTCATCGCCGTCGGCGGAACCATCGCCTCGTCCGTTGCCGCCGCCCCCGCAGCGCCCCCCGACACCGCGGTCTACGAAGTGCCGCCGGTGGTGGTCGGAGCCACCCGCCCGCGCACCACGACCGGCGGGGCGAGCACGGTGACGCTCCGCCTCGACTCCACTCTGGTGCGGCCGGCACCAACGCTCGAGAACGCGTTGCGCGCGATGCCGCTGGTGGTGGTGCGCGCCAACTCGCGGGGCGAAGCGCAGCCGGCGCTGCGCGGCGGCGAGGATCGCCAGATCGCGGTGCTGGTCGATGGCGTCCCGATCACGCTGGCCTGGGATCACCGCACCGACCTCTCGGTAGTGCCGCTCGGCGCGGCGCGCAGCCTGACGCTCCACCGCGGCATGTCGTCGCTCCTCCACGGACCCAACGCGCTCGCCGGCGCGGTCGAAATGGACATCGGGCGCGGCCGGCACGCGGACGAAGCTCCGCCGCCGTTGACGCTGTCGGGCGCGGTGGATCAGACCGGCGCGCTCAACGCCGCGCTGAACGCCGGGACGCTGCGATCGAATGCCGGCGGACGGTGGCTGATCCGCGGCGGCGCCGGCTTCCGCACCACCGACGGCGCCGCTCTCGCGCGCGGGCTGCGCAGCGCCGACCCGGCGACCTACGCGCGGCTTACCGACGATGGTGACCGCCGGCTCAACACCGACGTCGACGGCATGGACGGATTCCTCTCGCTGCGACGGGTGAACGCGAGCGGGGCGTGGGCGGCGGTGACCGGGACCGGCTTCCAGCTCGAGCGCGGAGTCGCCCCCGAGGCGCACACCTCAGAGCCGCGACTATGGCGCTATCCCTTCCAATCCCGGCTGCTGAGCGCGGTCTCGGGCGGCACCGGCATGCGCGAGACCCCGTGGGGACGCGGCGATCTCGAGGCGAGCTTCGGGATGGATGTCGGGCGCACCGAGATCGACGCCTACGATTCGCTCGACTATCGCAACGTGGTCTCGACCGAGCGCGACGACGATCGCACGCTGACCGCACGAATGATCGGCGACCACACCCTCGGCGAGCAGGGTGAGCTGCGCCTGGGGCTCACCTTTGCCGACGTGCTGCATGACGAGGTGATCGATGCGGGCTCACAGGCTACCTACCAGCAGCAGTTGTGGAGCCTGGCGACCGAGGGGGAATGGGGTCTCCAGACCGGGGTCCCGGTGCGGTTGAGCGCGGGCGTCGCCGCCGACGGAGCCAATACTCTGAAGTCGTCGGACAAGCCGCCGCTCGAGACATTGTGGGATTGGGGCGGCCGCCTCGGCGCCACCGCCCTGTTCCAGGACGGGAAGCTGCGGGCGCATGCCTCCACCGGACGGCGCACGCGGTTCCCGGCTCTGCGCGAGCTCTATTCCGGCGCGCTCGGCCGCTTCCTCGAGAACCCCGACCTCGGTCCCGAGGTCCAGTGGACCACCGAAGGCGGCGTCACCGCGCGCCACCGCCGCGGCGAACTTCAGCTCGTCGGGTTCCACCAGGTGCTCGAGGACGCGATCACGCGGGTCTCGGTGAGCACGCCCACCGGGAACAAGTTCCAGCGCGTGAATCTCGGGCGCACCACCGCCACCGGTGTGGAGGTGATCGGCGATCTCGCCTCGGGACCGTTCGCGTTCGGCGCGAGCGCGACGCTCCAGCGGGTGCGGGGGCTCGATGCCACAGGCCACGACACCGAGCTGGAATACGAGCCGGCGATCTTCGGCAAGATCTCGGCGGAAGCGCCGCTCCCGGGACGCCTGCGGGCGGGCGTGGAAGTGCACGGCATGGGCGAGCAGCACTACGTGGATCTCGACAGCGGGAATTTCTCGACGCTCGCCCCCGGCGGCTGGGCGAGCGCCCGCATCAGCCGCACCTTCGACCTGCGGAGCGCGGGACCGTGGCGGCGCGCCGACCTGGTGCTCTCGTTCGAGAACCTGACCGACGAAGCGGTCTACGATCAAGCCGGGCTGCCGACCCCGGGCAGGACCATCCGGCTCCAGGCGCAGCTCTGGTAGCAGGGAACCGCGCCGGATACCTGATCAGGGCGAGCCGGTCGCACTGACCCGCACCGGCCCGCCGCGCTTGAGACTGTCCGGCCGCACCGGGTGCTGCATCCGGTAGAGATACGAGTCGGCCGCGCGGGTGAAATCGTGGCGCGTGGTGTCGAAATGGTGGGCGGCCTGCAGATCGCCCAGCGCCTCCCACGGAAACCCCCACACCTGAAGCGTCTGCGCGCGGGCGCGATGAACGATGCTTCGCTCCGGGCCGGTCGTGGCCGTGCGCTGGGCCAGGTTCATCTCCTCGAGGGAACGGCGCACGAGTCGTACGCGCTGGATGCTGGTGCGGATGGCCGGCACCGGGATCCCGTGCACCGAGTCGACCTGCATAGTGACGTTGTTCAGGGTCGACGAGTAGTCGTGGTGATAGACCCAGTCCACCGCGATCATGCTCTGGGCCGCTTTCTCGAAGTTCGCGAGGCTCTCGCTGAAACGGCCGTTCTTGCCGTGCTCGACGGCCTCCTTGTAGAGACGCTCAGCCGCTTCGAGCGAGGGCGGAGCGGGCCGCGCCGTCGCAATCGCGCGGCTGCGGAACCAGAGGCCGAGCGCGACCGCCGCCACCAGCGCGATGCCGGCCACCACGTAGCGCCCGCCGGTGCGCGTTCGCCTGGGCTTCGTTCCTGACGGTCGTCGGGACGGTGGGTTCGATACGGTGCGGGGCTTGGTTCGTCGCTTCACGGGTCCGGGGATACGGGGAGAGGAACTGCTGCACCCTCGAGCTCAAGGCTGATCGGCATTCACCGGATGCTGCATCCTGTGAAGAAAGACGGAGTGGGTGAGGTCGAGATCGACGCGGGCGCTGTCGAGAGAACCCGAGCCCACCCCGGCGTCGTCCCGCGCGCCGACACGCGCTGCATGAAGCTCGGACAACGTTTCCCATGGAAATCCCCAGGCCGCGAAGGCATTCGCACGAATGCGGCGGAGATAGGTCCTCTGCGCGGCGTTCGTGGCCAGACGCTCGGCGGAATCCATCTGCTCGAGGGACCGCCACAGGAGCCGGACCCGCTGCAGGCTGGTGCGAACCGCCGGGACCGGGATGCCGTCCACCCATTCGACCTGGAGCGCCGCGTTGAAGAGCGCGAGCGAGTAATGCTGATCGAATTCCCAGTCCCGATGCCCCATGGCCGGGGCCACGTATTCGAATAGCTCGAGGCTCTCGCGGTAGCGCCCGGAGTTCGAGAGGCGGGCCGCTTCATTGTACGCAGTCTCCGGCGGGCCGAACCGGGAATCGGAACGCGGCGGTGGCGGCGGCCGGTTCGTGAGTCTCACACCGAGCCAGACCCCGGGCCCGGCGAGTATCACGATCACCACGATGAAGATCACCTCACGGCGCCGGGCGGAACGGAGCTTCGCGCGGGTGAGGCGCCGCTTCATGTCGATCCTCCCGGCTCGATGCGAACCGACATCGTTCCCGTGCCGGGGGGAACCAGGACCCGGAGCCGGTCACCCGACACCCGCGCGGGCGACGGAACCGGACCGCTCGTGCGGTATCCCGGAGGCAGCGTCAGCTCGGTCCACACCGCCACTGGAGTCCACGTCCACTTCGCCTCGTTCGCATCGCGATGGAACTCGAGGTCGATCGTGCCCCAGTGCGTGGGCGCGCGGCGCACCCGGGTGCCGCTCCACCACGAGTCGCGTGCGCCGAGCGTGAGCTTCAGGGTGTCGGTCTCGTCGTAGATCAGCATGTGCCTCACCAGCGTCACGAGCGCCGCGGCGCTGGTTCCGTGGGGCGGCGGGTTGCCGGCGTAATCGCCCTGTCTCGAGAACAGCTCGCCCGCACCGCCGCTCGCGTTGCGCCAGAAGAGCATGGCGCTGAGAACGCTGTCGGCCTGCGCCCTTCTGCTCACGAGCAACGCCCAGGTCGCGAGGTCGGCGCCGAGGTAATAGTGGAGCGAGTCGGTCCGGCCATAGCGCAGGAGACCGGCGCCACCGGCGGAGGCCCAGAGCCGGCGCGCGAGCGCCGCCATCCGCCGGTCTCCGGGCGGGAGAACACCGGTCGGATAGACCGCCGTGAGGTTGCCCCAGTCGTAGCCGCCGGGCTGCCAGGCCGGCGGGAGATCGGGAGCCCTTCGGCTCGCGAGCGCGCGCTCGAAGTCGGTGACGTAGGCGACGCGCGTCGAGTCGACTTGGAGCGCCTCCCGCCGCTTCCCCGCCGCATCGAGCAGCCGCAGCGTCGCGCGGTAGCCGGCGAGCGTCCACAGGTCGTTGCCGACGAGCTGCGCGGAGATCAGCTCGTTGTCGCGCGGATCACCGAATGGCATCATCCTCCCGTAGATCCATCCGCTCTGTTTCCCGAGCCGGCGCTGCCATTCGCACCAGGCCCACGCGCGGCCCGCCGCGGCGACGAACACGTCGAGCGTGTCCGGCCACTCGGGTCGTGACAGCGCCTGCTCGAACGCCCACAGCGCCTGGCCGGTGCCGTCGAGCTGGCCGCGCTGGCTCAGAAACGCGCCCTGCGGCCACTGGAGCTCGAGCAGTCCACGGCACATCGCGCGGGCGACGTCGGTGTGGCCGATGAGGGTGAGTGCCTGCACGACGCGCGCGGCGTCGCGCAGCCAGATGTCGCGATACTGGAACGGCGAACCGATCGGGGCCCACGCCGCGTCCACCCGCTCGCGACACGCCAGCATCATGACGGCGGCGGAGCGGAGCGCCCGGACCACGGTGGCGTCGGGAAGCTCGAACTGGGCGCCCTGATCGAGCTCGTGCTGCCAGTAGGTCCGTTCCTGTTCGATCCGGGTGTCGTGCCCGACGCGCGCCCAGGAGCGCATCGCGGAAGGCGGCGTCGCATAGGCCGGGTAGATGACACGGGCCGAGCGGGTCTCACCCGGCGCCACCTTCCAGTCGAACACGGTGACGGGTCCCTGGGTGGCGCCGCCTTCACACCACGCGTGGACGAGCGCGCCCTTGCTCTCAGGCCCCCACTCGGGCGGCGACGGTGGCCCGCGCGGCGCGTCGGCCGCGGCCCAAATGGCCTCACGACCCGGATGATCGAGCGTCATCTCGAGACGTGCTTCGCGCGGGGCATCGCCCTCGTTGCGGACCCGGATCAGGAGCGTGACGAAGAGCCCGGTGTCCGACTTGCTCGAAGTCGGCAGCGCGGCGGCCTCGAAGGACCAGTGGAGCGGCCCTTGATGGCGTCGCCAGTGGGCGACGGGCCGCCAGCCTTCTTCATAGGCGATGCGTTTCGGCGGATCGGCGGCGGAGTCGCCCTCGAGCGGCCGGATCCGGAGCCGCCACTCGCCGTTGTAGAGGTGACCCTCGGGAGTGATCTGCACGGAGCGCGTGGCGCCCGGCCACATCAATGCGGCGGTCGGCCCCCGGTAGGGGTCGTTCGTCGCGTCGGGATCCTCGGTCCACTCGGGTGCGACTCGCGCGGTACACCCGGTGAATCCCAGAAAGGCAGCGGTGAGCGCTGCACGGTGAACCGCTGCCCTGAGCACGGCTTCAAACCTACCCGAACCCGGGGCGCGAGGCGCGACTCATCCCTTCATGGGTCGCGCCTCGCATTGCCCCCGACCGACAAGGCAGCGGGGAAGGTTCACTTCAGCCGACCGGCCCCCGATTGCGATCAACCTCCGTGAACCGACCACCGCTCCTTACCTGTCGTGGTCGAGACCTTTCGATCTCGACGGATGCTCATCGCAACCGGCGGACCACGGATCGAGCGACGCTCCCGGAGGAACCCAAGTCGCTGCCGTGCTTCAGGGTTCTCGAACGCCGCGCCGCTGGGCCCGGGCGGCAACTCGCGGCGCATCCGTCCACGGAATTCCCCACCTGTCCACGGTGGAACGAAGCTCGACCGTAGCCGCGATTCGACTGCACATAATTGCCCCTTGACGACCTGCACGGACGTGCACTATGGTCCTGCGCGTGCCAGGTCCGCCCCCCGCGGACCTATCTCCCCAAGAGGAGCCACGAATGCTCAATGACCGAGCGCGAGAGATCCTTGCCTACGTCGAGCGCTTTCAGCATGAGCGGGGATACCCGCCCACCATCCGCGAGATCGGGAAGGAATTCGGGATCTCCTCCACCAACGGCGTCCGCTACTACCTCAACCTTCTCGAGAAGGCCGGGCACCTCAAGCGGAGCGGAAAGATCTCGCGCGGCATCGAGAGCCTGCGAAACGAGCCGGACGGCATTCCGATCCTCGGCCGCGTCGCGGCGGGCCAGCCCATCCTGGCGGAGGAGTCGTTCGAAGGCCGGCTCGACGCCGAACGGATGTTCGGCACCCAGCGCGAGCTGTTCGCCCTGCGCGTGCGCGGCGACAGCATGATCGAGGCGGGCATCTTCGAGAACGACTACGTGGTCGTGCGCCAGCAGAGCAACGCGTCGCCCGGTGACATGGTGGTGGCGCTCATCGAAGACGAGGCGACGGTCAAGTTCTACCGCCCGCGCGGCAGCCGCATCGAGCTCGAGCCGGCGAATGCGAAGTACCAGCCGATCGTGGTGGAAGCGAACGCCGAGTTCCGCATCCTCGGTGTGGTGCGTGGAGTGATTCGCACCGTCAATTGAGTCTTTAGGGTTCACGGAACGGGAGTCGCCCCGAGCGACTCCCGATTCTTAAACAACGCAAGTGCACATATGTGCAGACAACAAAGGAGGGGCCGGTGGAAAGCTCGTTGTCTCCCGATCAGATCCGAACCTTGGAAGGGCGCTGGGAGCCGCTCTACCGAAGCCAGCTCCACTACCTCGTCACCTGGCAGACACGCGGGCGCAGACCTGTGCTCAAGGAGCGCCACGCGCGCTCGCTTCAGGCGCTCATCCGTGGCCTCGGCGATGAGCGCGGGTTTTCCATCCTCGAGATTGCCGCGGCGCCCGACCACGTTCACCTGCTCCTCGCGCTGCGGCCCACTCAGAGCGTGGCGAGCGTCATCCGCGAACTCAAAGGGCGCTGCGGCCCCGCACTTCTCGATCGTTATCCGGAGCTGCGGGTGTGGCTGAAGGGAAATCTTCTGTGGGACGAACGCTACGCGGTGGAGACGGTGAGCGCCGCGCGCATCGAACGTGTGCGTGAGCGGCTGCGTTCACACCACGGAGGAATCGAGCCCCTCGCGCGCGCGAGCTGAGTCGAGCGTCGTCGCAACAGTGCCGGAAAAGCATCGGGCGTACCTCCGGTGGCCGCACAACTGGGGGCGGAGGGCGCCCGATCTGGACCGGCTTAGTCGTTACGTCGCGCGGCGAGACCGCTCGCGAGCAGCACCAGGACCGCTCCCATCCATTGCCGCGGCGCGAGCCCCTCGCCGAGGGCGATCGCGGACCCGACGATCGCGACGACCGGCTCCAGCATCGCGAGGATCCCCGCGCGTGCCGCCGGCAACAGGCGCAGCCCGGCGTTGAAGCACACGAAGGGCAGAGCCACCGAGATGATCGCCATCACCCCGAAGCCCGCCCAGACCTCCCGCGGATAGCCGGCCGCCACGATGCGCCAGGGCGGCGTCACGATCATCCAGATGGTCCCCGCGACGAGAAACGAGTAGAGCAGCACGCGCTCCGGCGGATGCTTCCCGATCATCCGTTTCGAATAGACGATGTAGAACGCGAACGTGACCGCCGAGCTGAAGCCGATGATCCACTGGTAGAGCCGGATGTGGCCGCCGGCGGGCGTGAAGCTGCCGACGAGCAGCACGGTCCCGAGCACCGCGATCGCGAGCGCCGCGAGCGTCACCGGGCGCGGCCGTACGCCGCGCAGCATCTCGAAGCCGACGATCAGCGCCGGCGCGAGGTACTGGATGAGGATCGAGAGCCCGACTCCGAGCACGGAGATCGAGTAGTAGTAGCTCCCCTGGATCGCCGCCACGCCGAGCGCGCCCAGGATCACGAACTGCGGCCAGTCCTCGCGCGGCGGTCGCAGCGCCTCGGGATTGCGCCATGCGATCCAGGCGACGAGCAGCGGCAGCGCGAGCAGGATGCGCAGCTCGACCAGGTGGAGTGGCGGGATCGCGCGATCGCGAAAGAGAAACCGCGCGAACACCGCGGAGATCCCCCAGAAGAAGGTGGCGGCAACGATCAGGAGCTGCCCCTTCACCACGCTCAAAGCAGGCGCTTTCGAACCAGGCGCCATGTGAGCGTCACGTCTCCGCGTGCGACGGTCACCCGCACCGGCGTGCCGGCCGGCCCCTCGAGCGTGTGATTGGCTTCTGCCAGCTTCAATGCTTCGGTGGGGCGGTCGTCAATCGCGAGCAGCACGTCCGCGGGCCGGATCCCGGCCTGGTCGGCGGGAGAATCCCGGGCGACCGCGATCACGGTGAGCTTCTGCTCCCGGCGCTCGAGCTGGAGACCCACGTGCGAGTGTTCGTACTCGCGCTCGTCCTTCACGTGGGGAATCGGCGTGAGCCACAGCACGCGGTGGGGATAGTCGAGGATCACTTCGAAGCGCCGGAGAAACGAATAGCCGAGCAGGCCGTCGATCGACTGACCGGTGGCGCGCGCGAGCAGATCTTCGAGCTCGCTGTCGACGATGACGGCGTCGATCTCGCGGGTGGTGATCGGGCCGCGGTCGCCGATCACTTTCAGCTCCGGCAGCCGCACGAGATCCGCGGAAGCCGGTCCGAACAATGTCGGGGCAACGAGGTCGCGCGCCGCGGGCCAGCGCGCGCTGTTCACGTGCGCACGCTCGAGTGACGATCGGAAGAGCACGCTCTTCGAAGCACCCGTGTCGAGAATGAGAATCAGCGTGTCGGCCGAGCTCGGAACGCGGACACGAAGCAGGATCTTGCCATCGCCCGCGAGCATGAAGGTCACGGGCTTCGCGTCAGCGGTGAGTCGTCCTTCGAGAGCCGAACGCGAATTCGAGATCGCGCGCTCGCGTTCCTCCTTCGACTGCGGGCCACCTTCCGCGGACGCCGAGCCCGGACCTCCGTCGACGGGAATGATTTCGATCTCGTGCTGCGGGAATCGGAAACGCAGCGCCATGCCGGCGAGCACCTGGTGGCCGATGAGCCCAAGCACCTGCCGGTCGGTGACCTGCCGGACAATGTCGCCATCGAAGAGGAGCACCGGCTGAACCTGGTCCAGCTCCAGGTCCCCCAGCACCAGGCGCGACACAGGTCGCTCTGAAAATGCGATTTCGCCAGAATCGGGGAGCGAATTCGCGAGCCCGAGATGGACCGCCAGGTCCGAATCGAGGCTCAGGTAACCCGCGCCGGTATCGAGAACGAAGTCCCCGCTGGTATCGCGGCCCGCGGGGCCACGAACCGAAGCCGGGACGAGCAGCACGCCCTCGACCGCGGCGAACTTCAGCGTGTCGGCAGGGAGAGGAGCGCGAGGAGGCTCAGCAGAATGGGCGGCGGACGCGAGCCATGAGGTCGCGAGGACTGCTGCTGCAGCCCGACGAGCCGAGTGAAGCAACCAGCAGATCAGGAGCGAACGGGCTCGCGCGCGCGATCCGCGGTGCCGAGCTCGACGGACTCGCTGCCGTGCTCGAGCATGGTGCAGCGGCCGGTGAAGAAGACGCCCGGCTCCATGACGACGCTCATCGCGGAGACATCACCTTCGACGCGCGCTCCGGCCTTCATCTCGATCACGCCGAGCGCCCGCACGTTCCCGATCACGCGGCCTTCGATCACCGCGTCCTTCACCTCGATGTCAGCCCGCATGATTCCGTGCTCGCCGATCTCGAGCTTCTCGCAGTTGAGAATGTCACCCTCGAGATCGCCGTCGATATGGAGCGTTCCCGAGACCATGAGCGTCCCGCGGAAGCTCGAGCCCAGGCCGATGGTTGTATTGGGCAACGGCGGACCATCGGGCTGATTGCGCGACAGGAACTTCATCGAAGCCCTCCCTGCGACGTTGGCCGCAACGTGAGCCGTCCCGACATCTCTATCGAACAATCGAATTGTGATTTGTCCCAGATCAGCAGCGGCGGCTGCGGGCTCACATGACCCCCCACATCTCCAGCAGGCGCTCGAGATCCTCGTCGCCAAAGAACTCGAACTCGACCTTGCCACCGCGGCGGCCTTTCCGAATGCCGACGTGCGTGGCGAACTTCTGCTGAAGCCGGGTCTCCCACTCCCCGAGCCCGGCGCCGGCCGCCTTGGCGGGACGCGTGTGCTGACGGCGCAGCTTGCGGCGGATATACGCCTCGGTGCGCCGCACCGAGAACCCCTTCAACTGGACGTAGCGAGCCGAGACGAGCTGCTCGCCTCCGTTGGGGAGCGAGAGCAACGCCCGGGCGTGCCCGGCGGTCAAGGTTTCACGTGAAACCATGTCCTGCACCTCGACCGGAAGCGCCAGCAGGCGAAGCGAATTCGAGATCGTGGTGCGCTGTTTTCCGACCCGATCCGAAACCTGATCGTGGGTGAGCCCGGCACGCGAGATCAGCGCCTGATAGGCCTTCGCCTCTTCGATCGGGTTCAGGTTCTCGCGCTGGATGTTCTCGACCAGGGCCATTTCGAGCATCTCCTGGTCGTTCACGTCGCGAATGATCGCCGGGACCTTGACCAGCCCGGCAACGCGCGCCGCGCGGAGCCGGCGCTCACCGGCGACGAGCTGATATCCCACGGTCGGATCTCGACGGACCAGGATCGGCTGAAGAATCCCGCTGGCCTTGATCGAGCTCGCCAGCTCCTTGATCGCCTCGTCGTCGAAGCGCTGGCGGGGCTGATGGGGATTGGGCCCGATGTCGTCCACCGGGATTTCGAGCGGCGCCCCCGCCGCTCCGCGCTCCAGAGCGACAGTTGCGGTGGCTCCGGGGATCAGTGCCTCGAGACCTCTACCTAACGCCTTCCTGTGCATGCTCCATCACCTCCCGGGCCAGTTCCCGATAGCTGTCCGCACCCGAGCTGTGGGGGTCGTACAGCACGATGGGTTTGCCGAATGACGGTGCTTCACTGAGCTTTACGTTCCTCGGAATAACCGACTTGTAGACCCGGTCGGAGAAGAACTTGCGTGCTTCGTCCGCGACCTGCTGCGAGAGGTTGAGCCGGGCGTCGAACATCGTGAGCAGGACGCCCTCGATCCGGAGCGCCGGATTCAGGTGGTCCTGGACGAGGCGGATCGCGCCGATGAGCTGGGTCAGTCCCTCGAGCGCCAGGTACTCGCACTGGAGCGGGATCAGCACCGAATCCGACGCCGTGAGCGCATTGACGGTCAGCAGCCCCAGCGAGGGGGGCGTGTCCAGGAAGATGAAGTCGTAGGCGTCGCGCATGGGGATCAGGGCGTTCTTGAGCCGGGCCTCCCGGCTCAGGAGGCTCACCAGCTCGATCTCCGCCCCGGAGAGTCGCTGCCCTGCGGCGCACACGTCCAGGTTCGCGAGGGCGGTCTGCTGCACGGCGGTCGCCATGTCGGCGTGACCGAGGATCACCTCGTAGGTCGAGTGGTGGAGGTCGTTGCCATTCAGCCCCAGCCCGCTCGTGGCGTTCCCCTGGGGGTCGACGTCCACGATGAGAACTCGCTGGTTCTCCTGGGCGAGGCACGCACCGAGGTTGATCGCGGTGGTGGTCTTGCCGACTCCGCCCTTTTGACTGGCGACAGCGATGATTCGCGCCATGATGATGCGGGGCCTCGACGTCCTTGTGCGGGGTTAGGTGGGTCGGCGGGCATCCTTGCCGATCACGTCGCGCAAGGTATCAACATCGGGGCTCGAATCCAACCGCAATGTTTCACGTGCAACACCTTCTAGACGAATCGCCGTTGAACTCTATGGCTCAGATAATTGCGTTGGATTGATTCGCCTCAGAGTGAGGATCGACACGGGCCCGCCCCTCAGGGACGCGGAGTTCTCGAGGGTCCAGTCCTGCTTCCAGACCTGTGACGACGAGAGCTCGTCCTGCACGCCGCTCCCCTTCCAGAGGAAGGCGTATCCACCTTCTCTGACAATCGCTTTCGCGATTTCGAGGGTGGGTCCGGCCCGCATGGTCGCGCGGCTGGTCAGCGCGTCCACCTGTGGACGGTCCTGTCCGGCCGCGATCACTTCGAGCCGGGCGTGGATGACGCGAACGTTCGGAAGCTCGAGGTCGGCGATCATCTTCTGGAGGAACAGAGTTTTCGGGCGCCGGGATTCGACGAGGGTCCACTGCTCGCCAACGCCCGCAATGGCGAGGGGAAGCGCGGGGAATCCGGCGCCGGAACCGAAGTCGATCAAACTCTGCACGCCGGATTCGCGAAGCAGCGGGGCGGGCTCGAGCGATTCGAGGATGTGTCGCTCGACCAGTCGCTGCTCGTCGTTGGGCGAGATCAGATTCGACACCCGATGGTTCCACTCGATCAGGCGCTCGGCGAAAACGCGCAGCTTCGCGAGCGCCTGCCCCGTCGAATCAATTCCGGACGCCGCACCCAGGTGCGGAATCAGCTGGTCCCACGGCATGCGCCCGACCATATGGGCCGCGGGCGTCGGTGCATCGCCGCGCCGCATTCGCCAGTTGAATTCGCGCCGCTTCGGCCTCGCGGAGGCCGGACCGCGGGCGCTGGACGATGCGCGATCTGCGGGCCTGCGACTCGATGTCCGCGCGCGATCCGACGGACCTCGACGTGATTCTCCAGAGCGACTCGTCGGCCCGCGCCGCGAGAATCCAGCGCGATCCCGCGGTCCTGTACGGCCGGTTCCCGTGCGCGGTCCACGCTGCGAAAACCCCGCGCGATCCCGCGGTCCTGATCGCTCCGTTCCCGTGCGCGGTCCACGCTGCGAGAATCCAGCGCGATCCGGCGACTCCCGACGCGATGCGCCCGGGCGCTCTCCCGGCCCGCGTCGTGAGAATCGGTCTGGCGATCCGCTGCGTGATCCTGCCGCGCGTTCCCCCGGAGCTCGCCGCGAGAATCCCGCTCGACCCGGGGGTCCTGAGCGCGATGCTCCCGTGCGCTCTACCGGCCCACGCCGCGAGCCGGCCCGATCCGGGGATCCTGAGCGCGTTGCTCCCGTGCGCTCTTCAGGCCCACGCCGCGAGAATCCGGCCCGATCCGGCGACCGGCCACGTGGTGTGCCCGCGCGCTCTGCCGAACTACGGCGCGGCTCGCCCTCGCGATCGGGGCGCTCTCGGCGCTGCGCAGCGGGCCGCCCACCGGGACCGCGGGCGGGCGGGCGGGAGCTCGGCCTGCTTCTGGGCGCGGAACGCCCGGGGCCCCGTCCGCGGGGCGCGCTTCCCTTGCCGTTGGTCACCCGCGCAACCTACCACCTCGCGCGTCCGATCAACGCAATTGCAGGCGCCTCAGGTGGACGAGCATCACGGTCACGTCGGCCGGCGAGATGCCGGCAATGCGGCCGGCCTGGCCGAGGGTGGCCGGGCGCCACCGCTCGAGCTTCTCCGCGGCTTCGCGCGAAAGGCCGTTCAGCGACTGCTGCCAGAACGGTTCGGGGATCTTCATGTCGTCGAGCGCGGCCGATCGCTCGGCGGTGCGCTGCTGACGGGCGATGTAACCACGATAGCGCGAGCGTACCTCGAGACATTCGGTCCAGGCCGCCGGCAGCGCCTCCGCCGGGCTGCCACCGGCACGCACGGCCCGACGCTCCGCGGCCTCGATTGCCGCGTACTTCGAGCGCACCTGCTGAATCTGACGCTTCGAGACGAGGCCGAGCCCGAACCCGGTCTCGGCGAGTCGCTCGTCCGCGTTGTCGGCGCGGAGCAGCAGCCGATGCTCGGCCGCCGAGGTGAACATGCGATAGGGCTCGCGGTGCTCGCGGGTGACGAGGTCGTCGATCAGCACGCCGATGTACGCCTGGTCGCGCCGCAGCACCAGCGGCTCGCGGCCGAGCACCTGGAGGGCCGCGTTCACGCCCGCCATCAGGCCCTGCGCGGCGGCCTCCTCGTAGCCCGAAGTCCCGCAGATCTGCCCGGCGAGAAAGAGTCCCGGCGCCCGCTTCACCTCGAGCGTGGCGTGGAGCTGATGCGGCATCACGAAGTCGTACTCGACCGCGTAGCCGGGCCGCAGCAGCTCGGCGCGCTCGAGACCGCGCAGCGTGCGCACGAACTCGAGCTGCACCTCCTCGGGCAGGCTGGTCGAGAGCCCGTTCACGTAGATCTCCGGTGCTTCGCGTCCCTCGGGCTCGACGAACACCTGGTGGGTTTCGCGCTCGGGGAACTTGACCACCTTGTCTTCGATCGACGGGCAATAGCGCGGGCCGGTTCCGCGGATCTGCCCGGAGTAGAGCGGCGAGAGGTGCAGGTGATCGCGGATCACGCGATGGGTCTCCGCGTTCGTGTGCGTGAGGTGACACGGCACCTGCTCCAGGCTCAGCCGCTCGGTCCAGTGCGAGAAGGGCACGGGCGGCTCGTCGCCGGGTTGAATCGGCATCGCGTCGAAATCCACGGTGTCGCGGCGGATGCGGGGCGGGGTCCCGGTCTTGAGCCTTCCGCGCTCGAGCCCGAGCTCAGCCAGGCATTCGCTGAGTGCCTTCGCCGCGTGCTCGCCGATCCGGCCGCCCGGGATCTGACGGTCGCCGATGTGAATGAGCCCGTTGAGAAACGTGCCGGGCGTGATCACCGCGGCGCGGCAGCGCAGGAGCCGCCCGTCCGCCAGCTCGATCCCCATCACGCGCCCGCGCTCGAGCCGCACGTGATTCGCCACGCCGGTCACCCGCTCCAGCCCTGGGATGTTGGCGAGGAACCGAGCCATCTCAGATGAGTACAGCGCCTTGTCGCACTGGGCGCGCGGCGACCACACGGCCGGGCCGCGGCCGCGGTTCAGCATCTTGAACTGGATGCCGGCGCGATCGGTCACCACGCCCATCGCCCCGCCCAGGGCGTCAATCTCGCGCACCATGTGGCCCTTGGCGATCCCGCCGATCGCCGGGTTGCAGGACATGCGCGCGGTGTCGTCCAAGTTCACGCCGAGCAGCGCGGTGTGGAGGCCGAGCCACGCGCACGCCGCGGCGGCTTCGCACCCGGCGTGGCCGGCGCCCACCACCACCACGTCGTAGCGCTCGCGGAGCGGTGCACCGGCGTCAGAGCTCGCGGCTTCGATCATTTGCCGATACAGAATCGCGAGAAGATGCGGTCGAGGAGATCGGCGTCCACGGTGGTTCCGGTCACCTCGCCGATCGCCATCAGCGATTCGCGGAGCTCCATGGAAACCAGCTCGCCGGCGAGCCCGCCGGAGGCCGCCTCGCGGGCGCGGGCCAGCGCGTCGCGCGCGCGGCCGAGCGCTTCGATGTGCCGCGGGTTCGAGACCGCGGGCGCCACCGCCGCGATGCCGCCGCCCTCAGCCGCTGAGCTGGAAGGGGTCTCGAGCATCTCCGCGAGTGCCACGGACAGGCGCTCCAGACCCAGCCCGCTCGTCGCCGAAACTTCGACCACGCGCCGCGCGGAATCGTCCGCGAGCAGGCGACCGGCTTCGGCGTGCTGCCATGCCGCGGGACGGTCGCGCTTGTTGATCGCCACCACCACACGGCGGCCGGCGAGCCGCTCGGCCAGGGCTCGATCCGCGGGCTCGAGCGGCGACGAGCCATCGAGCACCCAGATCAGGCAGCGGCTCTCGTCCAGCGCCGTGTTCGTCCGCGTCACGCCCTCGGCCTCGATCGCGTGGCGCGTCTCGCGGAGGCCGGCGGTGTCGGACAGCGTCACCGGCACGCCCGCGATCTCGATACGCTCGCTCACGCGGTCGCGGGTGGTGCCGGGCTCGGCGGCCACGATTGCGCGCTCCTCGCCGAGCAGGGCGTTGAAGAGCGAGGACTTCCCGACATTGGGCCGGCCGACCAGCGGCACGTGCACGCCTTCGCGCATCGCGCGGGCGAACTCGGCGCCCTCGAGCAGCCGCGCGAGCGCCGCCTCCGTTTCCGCGATTCCCCCGGCCACGTGCGCCGGCACCTCGACCCCGCCGACGTCCTCCGCGAAATCCACGCGGGCTTCGACCTCGGCCAGCGCGTCGGTCAGTCGCTCAGCGACCGCCGCCAGCGCCCTCGAAAGGCTGCCCGCGAGCTGGGCGAGCGCGAGATCGTGGGCGCGCTCGGTCTCGGCGCGGATCACGTCCGCCACCGCCTCGGCGGCCGCGAGATCGAGCCGCCCGTTCAGGAACGCGCGGAGCGTGAACTCACCGGGGCGGGCGAGGCGCGCTCCCGCCTCGAGCAATGCGGCGAGCACGCGCTCGGCCGATATCCGGCCGCCGTGACACGACAGCTCGACCACGTCCTCGCAGGTGTAGGAGCGCGGCGCGCGGAACACCGCGGCCACCACCTCATCCACCCGCTGCTCCGAGTCGGCCGCGAACAGCCAGCCGTGATGGAGCGAGTGGGTGACGGCGGCAGCCAGCGGACGAGATCCCCGGAACACGCGGTCGCTGACCGCGAGCGCCAGCGGACCACTCACCCGCACCACGGCGAGCCCGGCCGCACCGGGTGCGGTCGCGATCGCGGCAATCGTGGAGGCTTCGGGAGTAGTGATCATGTGCATGAAAAAGGCGCCGGCGCCCGTTCGGGCCCCGGCGCCTCGTGTCGGCTGAGAGCCCCCTCTATTCCTCGGAACTCGACCCGTGATCGCTATCGGCCGGGGCCACGGCCACGCGTTTGATGAGCCCCGTCCCGATCGCGTAGGTGCGGACCCGCGGGTCCTCCTTGAGCGTCATATGCACCACGCGCCGTTCCTGGGCATTCAGGTACTCGGTGATCGCCTCGGCGCCGGTGAGCAGCGACTCCTCGGCCAGCTTCTTGGCGAGGTCGATCAGCTCGTTTTCGCGCCGCACCCAGAAATCGTTGATCTCGAGCTGCAGGTGATACTTCTCCGTGCGCCCGCGGTTCAACATGAGCGTGACGATGTGCTGGAGCGACTGCCGCACTTCGCCCTTGGGTCCTGCGAGCAGCTCGTCGTTGACGGGAACGGTGGCAGTGACCTCGACGCGGTCGGCTTCGGCCCGCGCCTGGATCGTGGCTTCGAAACCCATCGCCTTGAACAGCTCCGACACCAGGCGGGCGCCTTCGGCCGACAGATCCTCGGGAGGCATCAGGTTCTCGGGCGGGGCACTAGAGCCGTTCATGGGCGCTGCTCCTTCTGAAACCGGTCCCGGGCGCTCGTCATCACGCCCCCCGCGGGTGCGGCGGCCGCCGCGACGACGGCGGCGTCCCTCGCGACCCTCGTCATTGCCCTCGGGAGATCCGCTCCTGGGTCCGGGGTCCCGAACGGTCTCGATCCCATCGCCGGCCATTCCGCCGGCATCGGCGCGCGGACGATCCTCGAGGATGCGCTCGCTGCCGCGCTCGCGTCCCTCCGATCGACCGCCACGGGGTTCGCCGCGACCGCCACGCTCAGGACCGCGATCGCGCTCCTCGGTGCGACCACCGCGAGGCTCGCCGCGGCCACCACGCTCACCACCACGCCCGCGATCGTCACTGCGGGGCCGCTCTTCACCGCGACCGCGCTCCGGGCGTCCCTCGGGACGCCGCTCGCCGCGCGCTTCGACGCGCGCGCCTTCGCGCCCGCCTTCGCGCCCGACCTCGCGACCGACCTCGCGACCGCCACCCTCGCGGCCAGCACCTTCGCGGCCAGCACCTTCACGGCCAGCGCCTTCACGGCCAGCGCCTTCACGGCCAGCGCCTTCACGGCCAGCGCCTTCACGGCCAGCGCCTTCACGGCCAGCGCCTTCACGGCCAGCGCCTTCACGGCCACCGCTCTCACGACCGCCGCCCCGGCGACTGCTGCGCTCGCCACCGCGGGCACCGCGGCCTTCACGGCCACGACCACCGCCGCGCTCCTCGCGTCCCCGACTGCTGCGACGCGGACGATCGTCGTCCCCCACCGGCTGGGTATCGCGGATCGCTCCACCCGGCCGCGGCATGATGCGGACCTTGTAGGGGCGCGACCCGAGCCCGAGAAAACCACCCGAGCCTTCCTCGACCATCGTGATCATGACTTCGGCGCGCGACAGCCCGAGCGCCTCGAGACCCTTCCTCACTGCATCGTCGAGGGTCTTGCCCTCGAAAATCACACCTGGTGGCATTTTCGCTGAACCTCTCCTGGGGCGGCGCAGCCTGCGTACCGGAGCGTGCCATGCGCCGCGAAATCGGGGATCTGGTTGTGGTATATGCGGCCCACGAGGTCGCACGCGTCCCCGTGCATCGACCTCGGGTCACTGCTGCGGCCGGCGGGGTTCGCCCGTCCGAAGGCGGACGGCGCGGTACCCGGTCGGGGCGCCACAGCTTAACCGGTCTAGGGCTCCTCTGGCCACGCTACCGTGATCGACCGGCCGGGGACCGCTCGGGCTTCGATTTCGCGGTTCCCTCCCGGACCACCACCGGCATCGGGCCATCTTGTCGCAGCACAATCCATTGCTGCAGCGCGGTGAGCACGTTCATCACCGTCCAGTAGAGCACGAGGCCCGACGGGAGGTTGTAGAAGAACACCAGCATCACCACGTTCATCATGTACATCGTCGGCCGCTGCTCGGGTGCGCTCGGCGTCAGCATCTGCTGCAGAAGGCCCGAGCCGAGCATGAGGATCGGCAGCAGTCGAATCGGGAAGTTCGCCACGTGGAACAGCACGTCGGGCGCCGAGAGATCGTTCATCCACGCCACGAACGGCGCCTGGCGCAGCTCGATCGCGTTGAAGAGCACCTGGTAGAGCGCAAGGAAGAGCGGCATCTGGAGGACCAGCGGCAGGCAGCCCCCGGCCGGATTGACCTTGTTCTCCTTGTAGAGCGCCATCATCGCGGTGTTCATCGTCTGCGGGTCCTTCTTGTACTTCTCGCGGATGCGTTGGATCTCGGGCTGGATCTTCTGCATGGCGCGCATGGACCGCATGCTGGAGACGTTGAGCGGGTGGAGGGCGAGTCGCACCAGCGTGGCGAGCGCCAGGATCGCGAGGCCGTAGTTGCGCACCACGCCGTGGATCCAGTTGAGGAGCTGGAGCAGCATCCGGCTGAACGGCAGCACCCAGTTCCATCCGAGATCGACCGCCTGCTCGAACCCGACGCCGAGGCGGGTGAGACGGGAGTATTCGGAGGGGCCCGCGTAGAGCAGGAACCGGTGTTCCTGGCCCTGGGCCGGCAGGCTCATCACCAGCGCGTTCACGACCACGTTCTGCTCGCGCGGGATTCCGGGCGGAAGCGCGTCGGCCTCGGAGCCGGTGAGAGAGACCTTGTCGGCGGACGACACCACCCCGCGCGCGGTGCCGGCAATCACCGCCACGCCGGTCAGGAAGTAACGGGTCTGGACCGCCGCCCACGCGGCGTTGCCGTCGAACCGCTTGGGCTGCTTGAGCAGGTTGGGGGCATGCTCGCGGCGCACCGTGGTGCCGACCCGGCTCGAAGCGCGCAGCTGGCGGAGGTCGCTCTCGTAGTCGGTTTCCGTGGTCTGCGGCCACGAGCGGGTGACGATCGAGTAGTCGGTGACCCGCCACTCGACCGGCACGCTCTCGATGCGGGTGGAAAGCTCGAGCGCGTAGTCGTCCGGCCGCGTCCGGTAGGTGACGACGAGCACGGCGCCGGTCGAATCGCGGCGGGTGAAGGTGATCGCGCGGGTGGCACCCGAGGCGTCGGTGCTCTCGACGACCGCAAAAGTGGTGCGATCGAGCGGCTGCGTGCCGCTCTCGGCGCCCAGTGCCAGCGAAACCAGCGGACCGCCGGCCATCACCACGCGATCGCCGGGCGGCACCTCGTGCCCGGCCGCGAAGTGCCGGCGCTCGGGGCCCCGGCTCGAGATGCCGTGCGCCGAGGCATAGCGCTTGAGCTCCATGGACACGAGCCGCGCGCCGGCGCTCGAGAATTGCGCCACGTAGAGCGGGGTCTCGATCTCGTAGCTGCGCTCGATCCCGGCTTCCTGGGTGCTGAACGGATGGCTCGCGAGTGTCGGCGGACCTTCGCGGGAGGCGGCAGGAGCGCCCGGCGCCGGGGACGGGGACGACGGCGTGGCGATGCGCGCGGTCGTGTCGACCGCGGCCGGGGCTGGCGCGCGCTGCGCCTGCGTGTAGCGGTTGAGCCCGGTCCACTTGAGCAGCGTCGGGTAGAAGACGAGGAACAGCAGCGAGAGGGCGATCGCGACGATCGCCGTGCGGTCCATCTTCATCGGGGCACCGGGTCGTAGCCGCTCGAGCCGAGCGGATGGCAGCGCATCAGGCGGGCGAGGGCGAGCCGGCCCCCGCGCAGGACGCCGTGGCGCTCGATCGCTTCACGGGCGTACTGAGAGCACGTCGGATGGTGGCGGCAGGCACCGCGGTTGAGGGGCGACAGCAGCACCTGGTAAGCCCGAATCGACCCGATGGCGAGCCGCCGCGGGAGTTGCGTCACGAACCCTCTCCGAGCGCGGGCGGCGCGAGAATGCCGGCCGCGCCGAGCAGCGTCTCGACTTCGTCCGCGACATCCTGGTGCGGCGCGTCGAGCACGGCCCGCTGCGCGATCAGGACCATCGCCCAGCCCTGCTCGGGAATCCGGAGCCAGCGACGCCGCACGATCTCGCGCAGCCGCCGCCGTGCGCGGTTGCGCTGGACCGCGCCGCCCACCGCGCGCCGGCTGGTGATGATGCCCACGCGGGTCGGCTCATCGGGAGTTGCGAGGGCAAGCACCAGGCAGCAATGCCCGCGGAACGCCTTCCCACCGAGCTTCACCCGCTGGAAGTCGCGGTTGGCGCGAAGCCGATGCGGGCGGTCGATCCGCTCGCGCCGGCGCGGCTCGCTCATGGCGAGCGATGGCTCGACAGGCGGAGCGGCGCCTCGGCTCGAGAGCGCAACGGAAAGCAATGGTGGCGTGGTGGCTGAGGAGGCCGTCGTGAGACGGCTACTCCGAGGAGACGGTCAGGCGTTTGCGGCCCTGTTTGCGACGGGCTGCGAGAATCTTGCGGCCGCCTTTGGTCGCCATGCGCGCGCGGAACCCGTGCGTCTTCTTGCGATGCCGATTCCGCGGGCGATAGGTGCGCTTCATGGATGGTCGGACCTCAAACGGGTGGTTGGAAAGAGACGGGGGAGAATAGGTGCCCCCCCGGGTCGAGTCAAACAGCGGCGGGGCCATGGGGCCCGATCCGCGCGGGGCCTCGCCGCGGTACCTCCGGGAGCGCGGTTCTGCCCCCGTGCTATCGTGCCGGCGGGTCCGAGATTGCTTCACCTCCTCAACCATTTGGAGGCCGTGGTGAACCCTTCTCTCGGTATTGCGCTATCGAATGCCTGGGCGCGCATGGTGCGGATGCTTTTTCGCCCCTTCCGGATCGACGTCTGGATCACGGTCGGGTTCGCCGCCTTCCTTTCCGAGCTCGGAAGCCACGGCTGGGGCAACGGCTCCTCCTATTCGGACAAGGACGGAGTCAGCGAGCGGGCCTTCCAGCCGGTGATCGACTTCCTCACGAACCCGGCCATGATCGCGATCATCGTCGCGATAGCCGCCTGCCTTTTCGTGCTGGTGATCGTGCTGTTGTGGGTGAGCTGCCGCGGGCGATTCATCTACCTCGACTGCGTGGTGCGCGAGCGGGCGGCGATCGTCGAGCCGTGGAAGCGCTACGCCCGGCAGGGGAATTCGCTCTTCCTCTGGAGCATCTGTTTCTTGCTCGTCGTGATCCTCGCCGTCATGGCGGCGACGGTGCCCTTCATTCCGCGCTTCACCGGCCTGTCCCTCCATCATTTCCCGAGCGAAGATCAGCTCCGGGGGTTTGGGCTCTGGTTCCTGCTGATCCTGCCGATCGCGCTGGCGACCGGCTACGTCCACATCTGGACCAACCACTTCGTGGTCCCGGTGATGTACCGCCACGGGCTCACGGCGATGGAGGGCTGGGGCCGGTTCTGGACGCTGCTGCGTGAGCACGCGGGATCGTTCCTGCTCTACGGCATCGTCATGATGGGGCTCTGGTTCGCGACGATGTTCCTCTACTTCCTCGCCGGATTCCTGACCTGCTGCGTCGGCTTCATCATCCTGGCGTTGCCCTACATCGGAACGATCGCGATGCTGCCGCCGCTCACGCTCTTCCGCGGATTCGGTCCCGAGTACCTGCGGCAGTTCGGCCCCGAGTGGTCGGCGTTCGATGCACCCGCTGCGCCTGCGCCGCCCGCCGGAGCGCCCGCGTGATCTCCCTGATCTCGAGCGCGCTCCTCGCCTCCGGCCCGTTGTGCGCCCTCCGGCGCACGCTCGACATCGCGTGTCCGACCTGCGGATTCACCCGCTCGCTCGAGCATCTCGCGCACGGCGATTTTCTCCAGTCCTTCGCCGCTCATCCCATGGGCCCGGGGCTGTTCGTGGAGATCGCCTGCGTCGCAGGAATCGCTGTCAACGCCCACCGCCACGGACGAAGCCCCGCGCTTCGGCCCGGCCGGTGGCTGATGCTCAACGCTGCACTCTTCCTCGGGATCTGGGGCATCCGTGCCGTCACCGGCACGCTGCCCCACTGAAGGCCCGGGCGACTCACGGAGGTTCCCATGAAGAATTACCTGACCGAGCTCGTCGGGACGTACATCTTCGTTCTGGTGATCGGACTCGCGGTGATGGGCGGATCGGTCATCACTCCCATCGCGATCGGATCAGCCCTGATGGTCATGGTGTACATGGGCGGGCACATCTCCGGAGGCCACTACAATCCCGCGGTCACGCTCGCGCTCACGATGCGCGGCAAGGCACCCACCTCGCAGTTCGTGCCCTACGTGCTGTCCCAGCTCGTGGGCTCGGTGCTGGCGTCACTCTCGGTCTACCTGATCCAGGGCCAGACCTTCACGATCGCCCCCGGGCTCGAGGTCACCTCGCTCGAAGCGGTGATCGTCGAGGTCCTCTTCACGTTCGCGCTCGCGCTCGTCGTGCTCAACGTCGCCACCCATCCCAAGGTCGCGAACAACTCCTTCTACGGGCTCGCCATCGGGTTCACGGTGATGGCGGGGGCCGCTTCCGGCGGTCCGATCTCGGGTGGGGCCTTCAACCCGGCGGTCGGAACCGGCCCGATCCTGATCGATGCCATGGTGGGCGGCGGCTCGGCGGGCAACCTCTGGATCTACTGGGTGGGGCCGCTCATCGGCGGCGCGCTGGCGTCCGTCGTCTACGGCATCCAGGAGAAGTAGAAACCGCTCGAGACCGCGCTGGCGGCGGGTCCGCGGGCTTGAGCGCGCCTTCGGACCTGCCGATACCGGGGGATGCGTAATCGCGCCCCGGCACTCGCGGCGATGCTGGGGGTCGTCCTGCTGGCGGTCGTCGTCCTGCACCTGCCGGCACTGCGCGCCCCGTTTTTCGCCGATGACTTCCTGTTCCTGGATCACGCGGCTCGCCACTCGCTGAGACAGTCGCTGTCGGGGCCGGATGCGATCGGGGATTTCTACCGGCCGCTCGCCCGCCAGCTCTGGTTCGAAGGGATCGGCGCGCTCGGCCGTTCCGGACCGCTGGTCGCGCATGCCGCGAACCTGCTGCTCGCGCTGATCTCGATCACGCTGCTCTGGCTCATCACGCGACGCCTCGCGGGCCCGATCGCGGCCACCGCGGCCGCGATGATCTTCGCCTTCCACTACGCCTTCGATGTCCCGATCCTGTGGGCACTGGGAAGCCAGGACCTGCTGGCGCTGACGGGAGCGCTCGCCGCGATCCTGCTCTTCATGGAGCGCCAGGCGCGCCTCGCGGCGGTCGCGCTGTTCGCTGCACTGCTCTCCAAGGAGAGCGTGGCCGCCGCGGCGGCCGTCGCGATCCTGGCGGGACGTTCCCCCAACGAGCGCTGGAGCGTCACCCTGAAGCGCGCGCAGCCGCTGCTCGTCGCGGTCGGCGTGTGGGTCGCGCTCTATGCCTACGCCATCGTGCGCGGCGTCATCGTCCCCGGCGGAGCTCTGCACTTCGACCTCGCGAGCCCGTTCGCCGCCGTCCTCCAGTTCCCGCGCGTCGCGCTCGGTCTCGAGTGGCGTCCCGGTTTCGAGCACGTGCTGAAGAACCGGGTGGCGGCGCTGTGGCCGGTCGGCATCGTGCTCGTGCTGGCGACACTCGCGCTCAAGTGGGATCCCTGGGCGCGGGCGCCGCGCGTCCCCGGCGCACGCCGCGCCGCCGGCATCGCCGTCCTGTGGACGATTGCCGGAATCCTGCCGGTGATGCTGGTGGCGCGGGACTGGAGCGCCTACTTCTATCTGTTCGCGCTCGCCGGGTTCGCGGTGTTCGCCGGCGTCGTGTGCGCGGGGGTGTCGCGTCCGGTCGGGGTCGCGATCGCCGCGGCACTCGTCCTCGGTTCGGTGGTGTCCCGCGAGCTCGATGCGTTCGCCACGCGGGCGGGCCCCTGGACGTCGCGCTCCCACGTGAACCGCCAGTATCTCGTGCACGGCGCCGAGCGGGTCGCCCGCGACATCCGCGAGCTGCGCGCGGCACGGCCTTCCGTCGAACGCGGCACCACCTTCTTCTTCACGGCGACGCCGGAGTTCGCGGGCTTCCAGGTCGGCGACGGCCCGCTCGTGCGCTGGATCTATTCGGACACCACGCTGCGCTCCTACTTCCTGAGCGAGCTCACCACCCAACGCGCCCGGCGGGGACCGGCGCTGTTCTTCGCGGGCGACGAGCGGGGCCTGCGGGAGATCGCCTCGAACGCTGAGCTCCGCCAGCTCGCGGTGAGCGTCGTCCACGGCGAGAAGCTCGAGCAGGCGCGGGACGCGCTCACGCTGGTGCTGGAGCGTTTCCCCGCGGATCCCGACACCCGTTACTGGCGCGCGTGGACGCACCTCGCGCTCGGCGACACCGCCTCCGCAACGGAGGACCTCGAGCGGATCGGATTCCGCTTTGGCGTCGAGCTCAAGGATCAGGAAACGGGCAATCCCGAAACCGATTCGCTGCGCATGATCCGCGACCTCGTGCGCGACGTGCGGAGCGCTCCGTTCGACGTCCGCCGCCACGCGCGCCTCGCGGACCTCGCGCTGCTCCGGCCCGAGTGGGCCGGGACCGGCGCGGTCGAGGCGTTCGCCGCCCGCGTGCTGGCGCCGAATCGCGCCGCCGCGTGGCGACGCTGGGGCGCAGTGCTGGTCGCTGCGGAGCGCCTCGAGATGGCGGTGCCGGCGCTCGAGCGCGCGGTGGCGCTGTCGGAGAAGCCCGATCCGGGGCTCAGCCAGGAGCTGGAACGGATCCGCCGCGCGATCAAGCAGGAGCCGCTCGCCGCCCGCGAGCCCCGGGCTCCTCCTTCGGTTGTGGAGTGAAGAATGTTGGTGGCCGGAAACGACCGGCTAAGTCATTGAAATTTCGTGGGCGGGTCCGCCCGCGAGGGCCTTCGGGAGGCCCACCAACATTCTTCGCTCCACAACCTACTCCTTCAGCAACGCGCTGAGATCGAGCGGTCGGTTGAACATCGTGATCCGGCCCTGGGCGTCGCGCGGCCACTCCTCGGGGGGTCGGTCGCGGTAGATCTCGATGCCGTTGTCGTCCGGGTCACGCAGGTAGATCGCCTCGCTCACCCCGTGATCGCTCGCCCCTTCGATCGGGGTCCCGGCGTCCAGCAGGCGCCGCAGCGCGTCGGCCAGCGCCGTGCGCGAGGGATAGAGGATCGCGACGTGGTAGAGGCCGGTCGTGCCGGGCGGCGGCGGCGAGCCGCCCTTGCTCTCCCAGGTGTTGAGCGCGATGTGATGGTGGTATCCGCCGGCCGAGAGGAAGGCGGCCGAATCCATGCGCACCTGGAGCTCGAAGCCGAGCACGTCGCGGTAGAAGCGGAGCGCGCGTTCGAGGTCGGCGACCTTGAGGTGCACGTGGCCGATCCGTACCGCCGCATCTACGGGTAGACTCATCGGCCCGGCTCCCGCTCGATCAGGTCCCGCAGCATCTCGCGCTCGACGGGCCGGATCTCGTCGGTCTCGGGGATCCGTCCGTCGTTGAACACGAACCGCCGCCGGCCTTCCGGCACGTCCGCCGGCTCGGCGTGGCGATCGTCCACCCGTACTGCGCCCTCGAACACGCAGACGCAGGTGCCGTGCGGCTCGCAGATCACGGCGAGCGTGGTGCCGGTTACGCGCACGTCGGCTTCCGGCGTGCGGACCATGAGGTTCGCGCCCACGAAGGGCTCGCCGGTGTGGATCCGCAGCTCGCCGCGCGCGAGCTCGGCGGTCACGTGCCGTCCGAACCAGCGCGCGGGCGTGGCCGGGAGAATCATGTCGGCGCCGTTCATCAGCTGGATGATGAGTGCGCCGGGCGCCGAGATCTCGACCATCGTGCCCTCGGGCACGCGCAGCCGCGCACCCGGCCGCAGCGCCGCCGCCAGGTCGGCCGTGTGCCCGAGCGGGATCGGCACCTGGTTCACGACCGCGATGCCGTCGCCCTGGACGCTCGTCACCTGCCAGGCGGGTCCACGGTTGAGCACGGCGACCGACGTCACGACCAGCACGGCGGCGGCCGCCGCCCACGCGAACGCCTGCACCCGGTGGCGCGGCGGCATCGGCAGCGCGAGCACTTTTGCCGGCTCCGCCCGAGACCGGCCGCTCAGGAAGCGCTGGCGCGCATGCGCGCGGAACGCGGGGTCGGCCGCCGGTGGCGGCAGGTCCCGCACCAGCGCCCCGATCCGGCGCTCTTCCTCTTCCGGCAGCGGCTGGAAATCGTCGTCGATCATCCCAGTGTTTCCTTGAGCATGGTGGCGAGCAGGGCGAGCGCCCGCGAATAGCGCTTGCGTGCCGCCGCGTGGTTCACACCGATCAGCTCGGCGATCTCCTGGTGGTTCATTCCTCCGTACTCGAACAGCACGACCGAGGTGCGGAGCGGCTCCGGCAGCCGGTTCACGGCGTCCTGGACGAGCCGCCGCCGCTCATCGGCCAGAAGGTCGCGCTCCGGGTCGTTTACCCCGGAGGTCAGGCGGCCGGCGAGCGCCGGGTCGTCCTCGATCGAGCCGCTCTTCTTCGCGAGCCGGTGCTCCGCGGTGCGCCACAGGTCGCGGCAGGCGTTGTAGGTGATGGCCGCGAGCCACGGCGCCGGGTCGCGCGCCGGATCGAGCTGATGGGCCGCGCGATGCACCTTGTAGAACACCTCCTGCGTCACATCCTCCGCGGCGGCGCGCTCGCCGAGCAGTCGGTGGGCGGTCGCGTACACCTGATCGAAGTAGCGGTCGAAGAACGCCGCGAGCGCCGCGGGATCGCGCTCGCGCACCTTCTCGAGCACGGCGGGCGGCAGCCCGGGGCGCCGGGCCGTCGGGCTCGAACCCGGGGCCACATGATCCTGTACGGATTCGCCCGGCGGGTGTGTCGGGCCGGAGGGCATGCGGCGGAGTATACGGGGGAGCGGGCCCCGCCGGCGTGACCCGGTCCGGCCTGCCGCTCAGCCGAGGATCAGGCCGCCTCTTCGAGGTGGGCGTTGGCCAGCAGCGTGGCCAGATCGTCGTTGCCGTCGTCGGCGGCCAGCGACAGCGGCAGGCGCACCCAGAACCGGCTGCCCTGGCCCGGCGTGCTGATCACGCCGACGTGGCCGCCATGGAGCTCGCTCAGCCGTTTCACCAGGTGGAGACCGATCCCGACGCCGGTCGAGTCCGTGGCCTCGGAGGGGTCCTGGCCGAAGAGCTCGAAGATGTGGGTCGTGTTCTCGGGTTTGATGCCGGGGCCCTGGTCGGCCACCTCGATCCTCAGGTAGCTCGGCTCGCGCTCGGTGCTGAGCGTCACCTTGCCGCCGTCGGGGCTGTAGCGGAACGCGTTCACGAGCAGGTTCACGATCACCTGCCGGATCTTCACCTCGTCGAGGCGCAGCGTGGGCAGGTCGGCCTCGTGCTTCTCGACCAGCTCGACGCGCCGCTTGGCCGCCAGCGAGCGGGTGGTCTCGACCGCGCTGTGGGCGACCTCGGGGAGTGCGATGCGCGCCCGCTTGAGCACCAGCTTCCCGCTCTCGATGCGCGTGACGTCGAGGATGTCTTCGATCAGGCTCAACAGCCGGTCGGCTTCGCTCTTGAGTCGCCGCAGGAATTCGCGGCGTTGACCGGCCTCGAGGCGCTCGTCGTTGTCGCTCAGGAGCTCGGCATAAGCGATCACCGAGGAGAGCGGCGTTTTGAGCTCGTGGCTCGCCGTCGAGAGGAACAGGTCCTTCATGCGGTTCAGCTCGCCGAGCCGCTGGTTGTCCTGCTCCAGCTCGCGCGAGCGGCTGCCCAGCCGCTCCATGGTCTGAGCGCGGTCGATGACCGCCCCGACGTGCTCGGCGAAGATCTCGAGCATCCGCCGGTGCTGGTCGTGGAAGTGCTCGGGATGGTTGATGCGGTTCACGTTCAGCACGCCCACGCAGCGTTCGCCTACCCTGAGCGGCAGCGACAGCGCCGAGGTGATGATGCGGTCGTTCTTGAAGTGTTGGCTGAGGGGGTCCTCGGTCTTGTGGTTCAGGATCACCGCCTGGCCGCGCTGCGCGACCCAGCCGGCGATTCCTTCGCCCAGCTTCTTCCGCGCGTTGCGCGCGAACTCCGATTCGAGGCCGTAGGAGGCGCGCGTCTCGAGCTCGGCGGACTCGGGGTTGTAGATCATGATCGACGCCTGCTGCGCCATCAGCGCCGAGACCACGCGACGCACGATGATCTCGAGCACGGTGTCGAGCCGGAGCTGGAGGTTGAGCGTGGTCGAGACCTGGAACAGCGCCGACAGCTCCATGAGGCGCGCCCGCACCGCGTCGGTCTCGATCTCCTCGTTCATGAGCTCACGGCGCACGCGGTTGAGGTCGTTCTGCCGCATCACGATCATGAGACAGAAGAGCAGAACCAGCCCCGAGAGCCCGACCAGCGAGTAGTAGGTCTGCTGGAGCACGGCGCTTTCCGGCTCGGCTTCGAGTGCCTTGATCACCGGGATGTGGAGGAGAACCACGGCGACCGTCATCGCGAGCAGCAGCGCGAAGTTGACCGCCCACAGCGTCCAGCCGCTCAGGATGAGCCGCCGCCGCTTCGGCGTCACTTCGCTGCCACCCTCCATCCGCCCTTCCGACAATGCCTTCTCCATTCCGCCGTTATCGGCCGGACGCCCCGGTCGTGTGAGGGGACATTGCATCCGGCAACGTGCGTGCTCTGCTAGATTGCCGCCGTGCGCCGAGTCCCCGCCTGGGCGGTCCCGTTGCTCTTCTTCGCCGGTCTCACCGCCCTCTACTGGAATGCGCTCAACGCCCCCTTCCTGAACGACGACTTCCTCTTCCTCGAGGAGGCGCGTACCCGCACGCTGGCGTCCTCGCTCTCCGATCTCGGCCCGCTCGGCAACTACTACCGGCCGCTCTCACGCCAGGTCTACTTCGAGCTGCTGACGCCGCTCGGCGGCGGCGATCCGCGCATCTTCCATCTCGTCAACTTCGCGCTGTTTTTAGGATCGCTCGCGTTGCTCGCGGATCTGCTGCGGGCACTGCTGCCGACGGCCGGCGTATGGGCGGGCTGCCTCTACTTCGCGCTGATTCCCTTCCAGCGCGTGAACCTGACCTGGATCTCCTGCAGCCAGGACCTGCTCGCGACGTTCGGGTGCCTCGCGGCCCTCGCCTGCTATCGACGGGGGGTCCATGCGGTGGCGCTGCTCGCGGCGGCCGCGGCGTTCGCGAGCAAGGAGGTGGCGCTCGCGCTGCCGCTCGGGCTCGTGGCTTGGGATCGCTATGCGGCCGGAAAACCGTGGCCCGCGGTCGCGCGCGGGACCTGGCGCTATTTCGTGCTGGCCGCGCTGTGGGCACTGCTGGCGCTCGCAATGCGCGCGCGCCACGCGGCGGCCGCGCCGCTCGCCGCCGATCCGTCGCACTTCCTCGCGGCGCTCGTCCATGCGCTCCAGAGTGCGCTCGGGCTCGATGTCCCGGGCGGCTTCCTGTCAGGCCTGCTGCGGGTGGGACCCGCGCTGCTGCCGCTTGCGTGTTTCATCGCGATTGCGTTCGCGCTGCCGGCGAACGTCCCGTCATCGCCGGAGGCGCGGCCGCTCAAGCCGGTCCTCATCTTCGGCCTCGTCTGGCTCGCGGCGTTCGCGCTCCCGGTGGGACCGGTCGTCTATTCGTGGAGCAGCTACCACTTCACGCTCGCTTCAACGGGGGCGGCGGTGATCGTCGGGCTCTGTCTGAAGCGCGCCGACGGCTGGACGTGGGCGGCACTCTCCGGACTCCTGCTCTGGTGGCACGCCGGCGCCACAGCCCCGCCGCGCGGCGGCAGCCAGGCGTTCTCGGTGGTCGAGAGCCCGTGGACCTGGACGTCGCACCTCACGCCCCAGTATTTCGACCGCGTCGTCGTGCTCACCGGCCGGCTCTCGAGCGAGCTTCGCCGCGTGGTGCCGTCACCCGCTCCGCAGACGCGCTTCTTCTTCGCGACGCTCCCGCCCTATGCGGGATTCCAGATGGGGAACGGGGCGCTGATCCGCGCGCTCTACCGCGACTCGACGCTCGCCTCCCACTTCTACTCGCGCTTCTCCGATTCCACCGCGGCCGACTACCCGGTCGAGCTCCTCTACTGGGACGGAGCGGGGCTCGAACGGCTCTACCCGCGGTCCGCCGACCTGTTCTTCCAGGCCGGCACCGACCTCCTGCTGCTGGAGGAGCCGCGGGGCGCCTCGCACGCGTTCCGTCGCGCGCTGAACGGCGGCGAGAACCGCAAGGACAACCTCTATTGGCTCGGCTGGGCCGAGCTGTGGGAGGGCGAACGCGACGACGCTGAGGCGGTGTGGAAGGCGCTCGGCGCCCGCGACGATTCGGTGGCGTGGCGGAAGGCGCTGCGTCAGGCGCGCGACGCGCTGTACGACGATCGCGACACGCTGAAGGCACGGCGCCTGCTCGCCGAGGCGATCGAATCCGGCATCGGCCGCCCGGAGGCGCATGCCGTGCTCGGCACGCTGATGGTGCCGAACAACCCCAAGTACGGGCTGCTCGAGCTCAAGGTCGCGGCCTGGCTCAACCCGCGCGACTGGCTCTCGCGGCGCGATCTCGCGGTCGGGCTCGCCGAGCTCAGGCTCGAAGGGCCGGCCGCCCACGAGCTGCAGACGCTGGTGGCCGAGTTCCCGATTCTCGCCGCGGATTCGTCGGTGGTGCGCGCTCAGCGCAGCCTGAGCCGGAGATGATTCGTGGCCTCGAAGCCCAGCTTCTCGTAAAGCGGCCGCCCCTGGCGGCTCGCGTTCAGCGTCACCCGCACGAAGCCTTCCTCGCGGCACCAGGCGAGGATCGCGTCCATCACCCGCCGCGCGACTCCGCGGCGGCGGTGCGCCGGCTCCACGTAGATGTTGAGGACGTGCGCGCGCCGGGGGTAGGGCTCGTGGGCGCTCGGGGGATGTTCGGTCACCACCACCGCGCCACCGCCGACCGCGCGGCCGTCCTCGGCCTCGGCGAGCCACGCGTGGAAGCGGTTCGCGGTGATCGCGCCCTCGAAGTAGGGGGCGGCCGCCTCCACCATCCGGTCGAGCGCGGCGTCGTCGACCTGGTCGGTCTCGGCGAGCAGCGCGCGGCGCTGGCGCACCAGCTCGGCCACGTCAGCCACCGTCGCCTTCCGGATGCGGTATTCGCTCATCGTCGCGTCCTCCACCAGGGAGCTTGTCGACTTTGAACACTTTGCTCGCACGGCCGGCGCATTCAGGTCGGCTATCATACGTCGCATGAGCCACGGACGCGTGCACCTCGAGCGCTTCGAGAGCGCGGTGCTGAAAGGCAATGCCGCGGGCGACTCCCCCGTGCGGCAGGTGCCGGTCTACCTGCCGCCCTCCTACGACTCCGCGCCCGGACGCCGCTACCCGGTGGTGTTCGTGCTCGCCGGGTTCACCGGCCGCGGGCGCATTCTGCTCAACGACAACCCATGGACGCCCGGACTCGACGAGCGCATGGACCGGCTGATCGCGCGCGGGACACCCGAGATGATCCTCGTGCTGCCCGACTGCTTCACCCGCTACGGCGGCTCCCAGTACCTCAACTCGAGCGCCACCGGACGCTACGAAGATCACATCGTCGAGGAGCTGGTGCCGTGGGTGGATCGCACGTTCCGCACATTGGCCGGCCGCGATCACCGCGGGATCGCCGGTAAGTCGTCCGGCGGCTACGGGGCGCTCGTGCTCGGCATGCGTCACGCGGACGTGTTCGCCGCGATAGCGAGCCACAGCGGCGACATGTGCTTCGAGTACTGCTACCGCGGCGACGTGCCCAAGCTGCTCACCGGCATCCAGCGCGGCGGCGGGCTCGAGCCGTGGCTCACCGCGTTCGAAGCCGCGGTGCAGAAGAAGGGCGACGACTTCACGGTGCTCAACATGGTCGGCATGGCCGCCAGCTACTCGCCGAACCCGATGGTGCGGCCGTTCGGCATCGATCTTCCGTGCGATCTCGAGACCGGCGAGTTCCGCGAGGACGTCTGGCGGCGCTGGCTCGAGCAGGACCCTCTGACGCTGGTCGAGCGCCACGCCGAGGCCCTCCGCTCGCTGAAGCTCCTCTACCTCGACTGCGGCACGCGCGACGAGTGGCACCTCCATGTCGGCGCCCGCATGTTCGTGCGCCGGCTGCACGACCTCGGCATCGCGCACCGCCACGAGGAGTTCGACGACGGCCACATGAACGTTCCCTACCGCTACGACGTGAGCCTGCCGCTCATGGCGGCGGCGCTCGGCGGCCAGTGAACGGTCCGGCGCTCCGGATTCACCAGCTCACCCACCGCTACGGCAGCTTCGTCGCGGTGAAGGCGCTCGACCTCGAAGTCCGCCGCGGCGAGATCCTCGGGTTCCTCGGGCCGAACGGCGCCGGCAAGACCACCACGCTCCGCTGCTGCGCCGGCCTGCTGGCGGCGGCGGCCGGCGCGATCGAGATCGCGGGCGTGTCGCTCGCCGCCGATCCGCTCGGCGCCCGGGCGCGGCTCGGCTTCGTGCCGGATCGGCCGTTCTTCTACGAGCGGCTGTCGGCGCGCGAGTTCCTCGACTTCATTGCCGCGATTTATGACGTCTCCCCGCAGGTCGCCGGCCCGCGCGCCGATGTGCTGCTGCGCCGCCTCGAGCTGGAGGAGGCGGCCGACGACCTGATCGAGACCTACTCGCACGGCATGCGGCAGAAGGTGTCGCTGGCGGCGGCGCTGCTCCACGAGCCGCCGCTGCTGATGCTCGACGAGCCCTTGACCGGTCTCGATCCGATCGGCGCCCGCACCATGAAGGACGTGCTGCGCGAGAGCGCGGGCCAGGGACACGGCGTGCTCGTCTCGACCCATCTGCTCGATGTCGCCGAGCGGCTCTGCGACCGGGTCGTCATCCTCCATCACGGCGAGAAGCGCGCCGAGGGCAGCCTGGCCGAGCTGCGCGGCGCGGGCAGCAGCGCGACGCTCGAGGACGTGTTCCTCGCGATGACGCGCGACGGCGTAACGCCCGCATGAGCCGCCGGCCGGCACGATGATCTGGCGCGGATGGGCGCAGAGCCGCTGGCGGCTCTTCCGCAACGCGCTGCTCGGGCACCGCGGCCGTCGCGGATCGCGGGCGCGGCCGGGGACGCTGGTGGGCGCGCTGCTCGCGCTCTCCCTGGCCGGGATCATCTACGCGGGAATGTCGGCGGCGTTCTCGGCGCTGGTCGAAGCAGGCGCCGGTCCGCGGGAGTGCGGCGTGCTGCTCGGGATCCTCCTCGGCGCCGCCGCCGTCGGCATGCTGGTGTTCGACCTCCACGAGGTGGTGGCGACGGTGGTCGCGGACTCCGATCTCCAGCTCCTCCGCACGGCCCCGATCGCGCCCGCCCACGTGTTCGCGATCAAGGTGATCGACGCCCTGCCCCGTACCTCGGTGCTGCTCGCGACGATCGCGGTGCCGGCGCTCGTCGCCTACGCGAGGGCACATCCGCTCGCCCCCTGGGCGTGGGCCGCGATGGGACCGGCGCTGCTCGCGCTCTGGCTGATCCCCTTCGGCTTCGGCTCCGCGCTCACGCTCGTCATCCTGCGGGTGGTTCCCGGCCGCTTCGTGCGTGAGGCGATGCGCTTCGTCACCACGTTCTTCGTGCTCGGACTCTGGCTCGTGAACTCCTTCGCACTTCCGCGCGTGGCCGATCGCAGCGGGGACATCGTGGGCTGGCTCGCGGGCGCGGCGGTGGACGCGCCGCCCGCCTACCGCATCTCGCCCGGATCGTGGGTGGCATCCCTCGCGGTCGCGGGCGCGCTCGACACGCCGTCCGCCACCCTGGCGCCCGCCGCCCGGCTGGTCGTCACCGCGGCCGTGGCGCTCGCACTCGCGGCCCTCGTCGCCGCCGCGAACCTCGACATCGTCCAGGCGCGGATGGCGGGCGTCGGCATCCGACGTGGTGCGACCGCGCGACCCAGGCGACGCCGCATGACCGGCGGCGGATTCCTCGGAGCGGTGATCGCGCGCGACGGCCGGATGCTGCGCCGCGACTGGGCGGTGTTCGCCGACGTGCTCATCACCACCGGGCTCTGGACACTGCTTCCGATCGTGGCGGCTCCGCTCCACGAGATCGCGAAGCCACTGCTGCTCCGCGCCATGCTGTTCTCGCTGGCGGTGGGACTCGGCTATGAAGTCGGCGCGCGCGCGCTGCCCTTCGAGCGGCGCGGTCTCGCATGGGCGCGGCTCGCCCCGGTGCCCACGTTACAGTGGACGATGGCGCGCTGGCTGAGCGTGCTCGCGCTGGCCCTGCCGATGGCGGTGGTCGCGGCGCTCGTCAGCGGGCGCGCCCTCGGCCTCCCGGTGGCGGAGTCGCTCGGCGCCTTCGGTCAATCGCTGCCGGCGCTGGTGATGGCGATCTCGATCGGCCTGTGGACCGGAGCGCGCTTCGGCAACCCGGACTGGACCCACCAGCGCGCGATGCTGAGCGGCACCGGGCGCCTCTTCGCGGTCGTGCTCATCTTCGCCCAGGGAACGGGATGGATCATGTGGATCTGGGTCGACGCCCCCGGCGGTCTGGTGGTGCCGGCGCTCGGCGCTCTCGTCTCGCTGCTCGCGCTGGCCGCCGCGGCGCAGACGCTCGGACGACGGAGCGTCACCTGAGCCGCCGCGCACCCGGTGGTAGTCTGACCCTCGTGTTCGAGCATCACCGCCAGCCTTTGCTCCCCCGCCGGGCGTTCCTGCGCCGCCTCGCGTATCACACCGCCGCCGGCATCGTCGTCATCTTCGGATCGCTGGCGATCGGGGTCGTCGGCTATCACACGTTCGCAGGGCTCCCGTGGCTCGACTCGTTGCTCAACGCCGCGATGATCCTCGGCGGGATGGGGCCGGTGGACCCCATTCACTCGACGGCAGCCAAGTGGTTCGCCTCCTTCTATGCGCTCTACTCGGGGCTCGTGCTGCTGGTGGTCGCGGGCGTGATGCTGGCGCCGGTGGCGCATCGCATCCTCCACCGCCTCCACCTCGAAGGTGAAGCGGGACGGGAGCCCCGACAACGGCCGTGAGCGTGGAGTTGGCGGCGGCCCGCGGAACGGCCGCTTCGGTCGAACGTCGCAACTACCGGCTCGGGGTCCTGAACGGGATCTTCTACCAGGCGGGCGACGGTTTCGTGGACGCCGGCACCGTGATCCCGGTGTTCCTGGCGCGGCTCACGTCGTCGAACGCGCTCATCGGATTCGCGACCGCGATGAGCGATTTCGGGTGGCTGCTCCCGCAGGTGTTCGTCGCGCCGTGGGTGGCGCGCTTCCCGCGGCAGGTGCCGGTCTACCTCCGCGCCGCGACCTTCCGCGCGCTCGGGCTCGCACTGGTTGCGATCCTGGCGTGGCCGCTGAGCGATCATCCGGGCGCGCTGCTCGCGGCGTTCTTCCTCGGCTACGGCGCCTATTCGCTCTTCTCCGGTGTCGGGGCGGTGGCGTTCATGGAGGTGGTGGGACGCACGGTGCCGCACGACCGGCTGCCCGGGTTCTGGGCCGAGCGCCTGTTCTGGGGCGGGATCGGAGCCGCGATCGTCAGCCTGCTCGTGCGCCAGGCGCTGGTGCTCCCGGATCACGGCATCGCCTACGCGCTGCTCTTCGCGGGTGCGGCGTTCCTCACCGGCACCGGCTTCTGGCTCTTCACCGGCATCGAGGAACCGGCGCACACCCCGCCGGCGCATCCGACCTCCTCGCGGGAGCTGCTCCGGCAGGGCGTCCAGCTCTTCCGCCACGACCCGCCGTTCCGCCACCTGCTGCTCGCGCGCGCGGTGCTCAACGTGTGGTTCGCCGCGAGCCCGTTCCTGGTGCTGTTCGTGGTGCGCGACCTGGGCGGCGGCGCGCGCTCGGTGGGCACGTTCCTGCTCGCGCGCACCGCCGGGTTCATCGTCTCCAATCTCGCCTGGCGTCCGATCGCCGCGCGCCACGGAACCCGCGCGCTGATGCAGATCGGCTCCTCGGGAACCGTGGCGCTCGCGCTCATCGCGGCAGCGGTCGGCATCGCCTCGCCGTGGAAGCTCGGCTGGATCGGAACGACCGCCGCCATCGTGCTGCTCGAGATCGTCGCCTTCGGCGGCGGCATCGTGCAGAGCGCGCTCAACGTCGGCTACGGGAGCCTGATGATCGAGCTCGCACCGGCGGGCTCCCGGCAGTCGTTCGTGAGCCTGCTCAACACGTTCCTCGGACCGACCATGCTGCTGCCGGCACTCGGGGGTGCGGTGGTGGATGCGGCCAGCGCCCCGGTATTGTTCGCCGCGTGCGGCGTCGTGGCGCTGATCGGCGCCCGCTCGGCATGGCGACTGCCGCGCCGGCGCCACGTCGAGCCGGCGCCCGAGATCGAAGCACTCCAGCCGGAGCAACCGTCGTGACCGTTCCGATCGTGGCCCTCATGAGTCCCGACGACCTCTTCTTCGTCGCCCGAGTGCAGGCGGCGGCGAAGGAGCTGGGGGTGTCGATCGTGGTTTCGGCGCCCGGTCACGGCCTCGAGATCTGTAACGTCGAGAAGCCGCGGCTCGTGATCGTCGACCTCCGGGCGAAGGGGGCGATCAGCGCCGTGGAAGAGCTGCGCGCCGGGCACGCGACCCGTAGCACGCGGATCGTCGGCTTCTACCCGCACGTGGAGACCGCGCTGCGCGACGCCGCGACCGCGGCCGGCGCCGACGAGGTGCTGCCGCAGTCGGCCTTCACCGTCCGGCTGGGCGCTCTGCTGGCATCGGCCGCCACCGGCTGAGCTATAATCCCGCACCATGCTGCGCCACTTTCGAATCCCCGCCTTCGTACTCCTGATCGTCGCGCTTCCCCTGCTCGCCGCCGAGGCGCGCGCCGCGAGTGATCCGCGCGCCATCGAGGTCGCGGACCGGGTGATGTCCGCACTCGGCGGCAAGGCACGCTGGGACTCGCTGCCCGGGCTCCGCTGGGCATTCGGTGTGATGGTGAACGACACCATGCGCGGCGCGATGCGCCGCCACGCCTGGGACAAGCACACCGGCTGGCACCGCGTCGACGGCATGGACCGCCAGGGCAACAACTACGTGTTCATCCACAAGGTCGGAAGCACCGAGGGAATGGCGTGGATCGCGGGCAAGAAGATGGAAGGCGACACGCTCACCGCGCTGCTCAAGCGCGCCCAGTCGCTGTGGACCAACGACACCTACTGGCTGCTCATGCCCTACAAGCTGCGCGATCCGGGCGTGAATCTCGGCTACGACGGCGAGGCCGTGGAGAACGGCGTGACCTACGACAAGCTCGCACTCACGTTCGACAAGGTCGGCGAGACCCCGGGTGACCGCTACTGGGTGTACGTGAATCGCGCGAACAACCGCGTCGAGATCTGGGAGCACATTCTCCAGGGGCAGCCGCCGCCGGCCGTGCGATGGACGTGGGAGAAGTGGGAGCAGGACGGCGGGCTGTGGTTCCCGAGCTACCACAACGGCGCGGAGAACCGCTCCGTCTGCACGCTCTACGCCAAGGCCGTCACCAAGTTCAACGACACGGAGTTCACCGCACCCTAGTGGGTGCGGTCTATTTCTCGACGGCGACGAGGATGTCCACCGGCCCTTCGCCGGTCTCGGGATTCCAGCGTCCGTCGTAGACCTCGAAGTCGTAGCCCGGCCGATGCGTGAGCCCGGTCTCCTTCATCCACGTGTTCCAGATCCGGTCCCAGGTTTCGACGATCTCGGAGATGTGTCCCTCGTGCGTCCACCCGGCGTACGACCCGGCGGGGATGTCGAGTGCGATCATCCCTTCGGGCGCCGCGGCGCCGGGGTCGGTCTCCACCGCCGCCACGTAGACGAGCGCCTCCTCCGGCGTCCCCGGGGCGCTGGGGCGGCAGGCTCCATAGGTCAGCCCGGCACGTCGCCCGGGAATGCTCTCCATGCGGGGCACGAAGCGATCCCAGAGCAGTGGGATCTCCATGATCCTCCCCGGCGGAAACATCCCCTTCATTCCCACCAGCCGGAACGCCGGCTTCTCGACCATGCGTGGCTTCATGCAGAACTCCGTTCGGGCCGGGCGGGCGGCGTGGGCTCGTGACCGCGCGGCGTTCGATGCGAGCTTCCGAGCGGGGTAGTCTCTACGGGTCGTGACCCTCCCGCAAGCGACCAGCAACGCGCCCACGCTCCGCGTCTCCGAGATCTTCCGGTCGATCCAGGGCGAAGGCCCCTCGGCCGGAACCCCGGCGCACTTCGTGCGCCTGCAGGGCTGTGACGTGGGCTGCCACTGGTGCGATTCGAAGTACACGTGGGAGGCCGAGGCGGGCGAGCGCGCGCCGCTGGGGGAAGTGCTCGATCGCGCGCGTGCGCTGGGCGCGGCGCCGCTCCTCGTCGTCACGGGCGGCGAGCCGCTCCAGCACGAGGGTCTCGCGGAGCTGCTCGACGCCGCACTCGAGCGGTGGCCGCGCGTCGAGGTCGAAACCAGCGGCATCGCCGCGCCACCGGTCTCCCACGAGCGCCTCTTCTACAACGTCTCGCCCAAGCTGCCGGCGGTGACGCCGCGCTGGAGCGAAACCTGGGCGCACGCTTGGGCCTGGGTCGCCGAGCCGCGCGCCGTCTTCAAGATCGTGGTCGGCACCGACGCGGACCTCGACGACGCGGTGCGGCTGCTCGCCGAGCACGCCATACCGAAGGAGCGCGTGATGCTCATGCCCGAAGGCCTGACCGACGAGGCGGTGCGTGCCCATGCGCCGCGGGTGGCGGAGGCCTGCGTGAAGCTCGGCTTCCGGATGAGCCCGCGCCTTCACATCTGGATGTGGGGCCCGCGCCGTGGCGTCTGAGATGAAGCGCGCCGTGGTGCTGCTCTCGGGCGGGCTCGACTCGGCGACGTGCCTGGCGTGGGCGCGCGCCGAGGGCTTTGCCTGCCACACGCTGGCCATCGACTACGGACAGCGCCACGCGCGCGAGCTGGAGGCGGCGCGCCGCGTCGCGGCGGCACTCGGCGCGGTCGAACACCGCGAGGTGCGGGTGGACCTGGGAGCGATCGGCGGCTCCGCGCTGACCTCGCGCCTCGAGGTGCCGAAGGATCGCGACCCCCGCGAAATGGCGCACGGCATCCCCGTCACCTACGTGCCGGCCCGCAACACGGTGTTCCTGGGGCTGGCGCTCGGCTGGGCCGAGGTGCTCGGTGCGCGCGATCTCGTTGCCGGGATGAACGCGGTGGATTATTCCGGTTATCCCGACTGCCGGCCCGAATTCCTGCACGCCTTCGAGCAGCTGGCGAAGCTCGCGACGCGTGCCGGGGTCGAAGGCGCCGGCTTCACCGTGCACGCGCCGCTCATGAGTCTCGACAAGGCCGGTATCGTCCAGCTCGGAATCCGGCTCGGCGTGGACTACGCGCTCACGCATTCGTGCTACGATCCGTCGCCCGCAGGAGAGGCATGCGGCCGCTGCGATGCCTGCCTGCTGAGGCTCAAGGGATTTCACGAAGCCGGTATCGAGGACCCCGCGCGCTATTCGGGCGCCGCCCACCCACGTCCGTGAAGGTCGAGCTCACCCGCGAGTACACGTTCGAAGCGGCGCACCGCCTGCCGCACGTCCCCCCGGACCACAAGTGCTTCCGGATGCACGGGCACTCGTTCCGGGTGGAGGTGGTGGTCGCCGGTGCGGTCGACCCGCACCTCGGCTGGCTCGTCGACTATGCCGACATCACTGCCGTGGTCGGGCCGTTGCTGCGCAACGAATTGGATCACCGTAGTCTCAACGACGTCGCGGGGCTCGAGAATCCGACCTCCGAAAACCTGTGCGGCTGGCTGTGGAATCGCCTGAAGCCGCAACTTCCGGCACTCACCTCGATCACGGTCGCCGAAACCTGCACCGCCCGCTGCACCTACCGCGGAGAATGACCGCACAAACGCCTTCCCGGCGGCGATGATCAGGTTCCATCCCGCGAGCCGCATCGCCCGCTCCTCGACCCGCATCCAACAGGCCGCGAACCCCACTACAAAGGAGCCCTTCCTGAGAGGTCATGTCAGGGAGATGTCCGGACGAAAACATGGGTGACATGAACGAAAGAGTCTTCATCACCGGCGCCACGGGTTACGTGGGCAGCGCCGTCGCGGCGCGCCTGGTCCGTGCGGGCTATGAGGTCTACGGCCTGACGCGGAACGCCGAGCGCGCCGCCGGCCTCACGCTGCTCGGCGTGCATCCGGTGGTCGGCGAGCTGTCGCGGCTGGAGTCGTATCTGCCGGCCGTCAAGAATTGCGACATCGTGGTCCATACCGCCTTCGATCCCGCTGAAACGGCGAACCTGGACCGGGTGGCTCTCGAAGCGGTGCGCACCGGCGCCCTCGACGGCCGGGTGCGGCGCCTCATCTATACGAGCGGCACCTGGGTACACGGCGACACCGGCGGCGTGATGGTCGACGAAAGCGCGCCGCTCCACCCCGTCGAGCTCGTGCGCTGGCGCGCGGCTCACGAGGACGTGGCGCTCGATCTCGGCGAACAGGAGATCGCGGTGATCGTGCTCCGCCCGGGGACCGTCTACGGCGAGAGCCGCGGCGAAATGGGCCGCTGGTTCGCGGCCGGGCACGAGAAGAAGGTGGTGCGTTATCCGGGCAGCGCCCAGCACTGGACGATGGTGCATCGCGACGACCTCGCTGAAGCCTACCTGCGGGCCATCGAGCGCGGCACCGGGGGAAGCCGCTATAACGTCAACGACGGCTCGTCTCCGACGGTGCGCGAGCTGGCCGAGGCGGTGGCGCGCGTTACCGGCGCCACGGCTCAGCCGTGGGACTTGGACGAGTTCGTGAAGCGCTTCGGCCTCTACGGCAAAGCCCAGTTCACGAGCCAGAAGCTCTCGCCGGCCCGCGCGCAGAGCGAGCTCGGATGGACGCCGCGGCACCGCTCGTTCGTGGACGAGGTCGAAGCCCTCGATCACGAATGGCAGGAAACGCGTAACACTCCGGTCCGGTAGCGACTTAGGTTCAGCGGGTCACGACCGCCTTCACCTCGCGAACGCTCGCACCGTAGGTGAGCCGCACCAGGTAAACGCCCGGTGCGAGCCGTCGCGAACCGCCCACGGTCACCGAGTGGTTCCCCGGCCCCAGGTGGTCCAGGGACTTGGACGCGACGCTGCGACCCGCCAGGTCGACGACGTCGAGCCGTCCCGGCAGCGCGCCCGGCAGCGTGAAGTGCAGGGTCAGCGCACCGTTCATGCTCGGATTCGGCCGGGCGCCATGAAGGACAAAAGCCCCGACGGTCGCTCCGCCGGCATCGAGCACGCTGGTGAGGTCCACGACCGCGAACACGCTCTCGTTCTCATGGGTGTCGACGGCCGTGAGCTTGTAGCAGTACCCGACGCCTCCGTTGGCATCCGTGTACGCCGGCTCGCTCGTCGCCGCCAGCAGGTTGACCTCGGAGGGAACGAAACCCGGATCCGTCGAACGATAGAGCCGGTACTCCCCGAGATCGGATTCCGGGTTCTCATCCCAGCTCAAGGCCACGTTTCCCGAAGACGGAACACCGTGGAACGCCTCCGGCCTCCGCGGCCGGATGTTGTCCACCGAATAGCCGCTGTCGACGTTCGACGAATAGAACACGTCGATGTTGGCGGTCAGCGCGGTGACGAAGAACGCGCTGTACGGGTTCGAATGCCGCATCGAGTCCTGGGGGGTGGTGGCCGTGTACCCGTAGCCCGGGAGCCGCTGGGCCGGGAGGGTGACCAGCGCCTCCCAGTATTCGATCAGCGTGGTTCCATCCGGCAACGAGATCTCGCGCGTGATGATGCGGTCGCGCTCGGCTTTGGCCGCCAGCGCCGCCGCGCCGAGCCCCGGCGGAATCCGCCGCCACACCCGGTAGCTGTTCACCGCTCCCCCCGTGACGTCGAGTGAGCTCGCGTTCCACGTGAGGAAGACGAACCCGCCGTTGTCGTTCGGCACGTCGCGCACATCGATGAGCTGGGGGAAGCGCAGATCGGCGACGCAGCCTCCGGGCAGGAGCGACACGTCGTCCTGTTGAAGCAGCGGCACCAGCAGATCCGGGCGTCCGTCGGCATCGATGTCGCCCGACGCCATCTGGTAGGGGTTGCCTCCCGCGTTCAGGACCACTTCGGGACCGAACTGGCCGTTGCCGACCCCTCCGCTCCCCAGCCCCACATGGAACTTGACCGACCCCGTGCCGGGCGGCGAGGGGAAATAGGCGATCGCCAGATCGAGGATGCCATCGAGGTTGGCATCCAGGGGGACCACCGAATTGCAGTTTCCCGAGGCGATGGAGCTCCACACCGCGAAAGTCCCGTTTCCCGCTCCCTTGAGCAATCGCACTCCGCCATTGCTCCCGTTCGCCACGGCCAGGTCCGGCGCTCCGTCCTCGTCGAAGTCGCCGACGGTGACATCAAAGGGTTCAAGGCCCCCCGCATAGTGAACCGCCGGGGCGAACATGCTCGGCGTTCCGGTGCCGAGCAGCACCGCCACCGTGCCGGCGAAGTTCTCCACGGCAACCAGATCCAGATGGTCGTCGCCATTGAGGTCCGCCATGGTGAGTCCGGTCGAAAAATGGTTGAGGGGGAATGCGGTCGAACCTTCGAACAGACCGTTCCCCACCCCCGCGCTCCCGAGCCCCGTGAACACGAAGACATTGGGTGACGAGTCCGAAGACAGGGCGATGTCGAGGATCCCATCCTCGTTGAAGTCGCCGGTCTGGATTCCAAACGCATTCGCAATGACGGGGTAGCTCACCGGCGGGGCGAACGTCCCATTGCCGGTCGAGCCGGAGCCCTGGCCGAGAAGGATCGAGAAGCGCTTCTGAATCGTCCCCGAGACGGCGAGGTCGGTGATGCCGTCCTCGTTGAAGTCGCCGGTCACGACCCGGATCGGATCGCCCGGGACCGGGTAGTAGACCGGCGGGGCGAACATGCGGCCGCCGAGCCCGCGGTGGAAGGCCACTGCGTCACCGATTCCGGTGCCGGGCAGATCGATCGTGGTGACCACCAGATCGAGGATTCCGTCTTCGTCGAAGTCCTCGATCACGATGTCGGCCGGACTTTTGTTCGTGGTGAGATGGACAAAGGGTTCGAACAGGAAGGCGCATTCCTCGGCGCGGAGGATCTCAGGCGAGGCGAGGAAACCGAGCAGGACCACGGCACGGATGAGACTTCTCATGGCGGCACCCCCTGTCGTTCGTTACCTGGGCGATCGGTCGCAGGAAGGGTAGTCCCGCACCTCACGGGGGGACAGCAAATTCGTCCCCGGACGGCACTCCGGTAGAGTCGCCGCCGCATGACCGGGACCTCCGAACGCGCCCTACGTCTCACCCTCATCATCATCGGCGCCAGCTTTGCGGCGCTGGCGGTGGCCACCCTGGTGGCCCACTGGGTCGCGGGGCCGATCGTGGCGTCGCGCCTCGAAGCCGCCGCCCGCGGGCGGCACCTCGACGCCTCGTGGCGCACGCTGAGCGTCGACTTCCCCTTCGTGGTCCGCATCGAAGGGATGGCGCTGGCGGCGGGTGCGGACACGATGCTCCAGGTCGACCAGGCGCGCGCCGGGATCGCGCTCGCTTCCGCGCTGACCGGGGGAATGCCGCTCCGCTCGTTCGAGGCGAGCGGCATCCGTGCGCGCCTCAAGCCGGCGGCCGCGGATCTCGACACGCTGGCGCCCATCGAGCCTCCCGATGAAAAAGGGAAAGGTCCGGCTTCACCGCGGGTGCAGCGCCCGGCCGAGGCTCTCGTCCGGTTGCTGCTGGTTCCCGCGCGCCGGCTGCCGGGGATCCGGATCGAGGACTTCACGCTCATGTCCGCCGACAGTGACGACTCGTTCGATGGCGTCCGCATCGAGCGGCTGGCCACTTATCCCGGGCGGGGCGGGGTCGAGCTCGAGGCGCTGGGGTCGGTGGGGCTCGCCGCTCCCAAGCCCTTCGAGATCCGGATCCGCTATGGCTCCGACGACCGGCTCCACGGCGTTGCGCAGTTCGCGCTCGCGGCGGGCGGCGACAGCGCGCAGAACCTGATGCTCCAGGTCGACGCCACCGTGCGCCAGGATCGCAGCGCCGGCGTGATCGAGCTGGGACCGGGCTCGCGGCTCTGGATGGGCGGTCTTCCGCTCAGCGTCTCGGGCTCGGCCCGGCGCGCGGGACCGCGCTTCGCGCTCGGCGTCGCAGCGGACAGCGTCACCAGCGCGCACGTCCACGAGAGCCAGCCGCCCGCGCTGCTCGGCCCGCTGGAGGACGTGCACGTGACGGGTTCGTTCGACTACCGCCTGCAGATGGTCGTCGACTTCGGCGAGCCCGACTCGTCGACCGTGGACGCCGACGTCATCCCGCACGGGTTGGCACTCGATCCGTCGCGCACCGTACTCAGGTTGCACGGGCTCGAGCAGCCGTTCCTCGCCCGCATCCACCTGCCGCGCGATCGCATCGTGCTGCGCGATCTGTCACCCGACAATCCCAACTTCCGCCCGCTCGAGACGCTCGATTCGAACCTGGTGCGCGCGGTGGTCACCAACGAGGACGGCTCGTTCTTCTCCCATCATGGCTTCAACGCCGACGCCGTGCGGCGCTCGATGGCCGAGAACCTGCGGGCCGGCGCCTACCGGCGCGGCGCCGGCACCATCACCATGCAGCTCGCGCGCAATCTCTACCTCGGCCACGAGCGCCGCCTGGCGCGCAAGCTCCAGGAGGCGGTGCTGGCGTGGATCATCGAGCACCTGACCTGGGCCACGAAGGAGCGCCTGCTCGAGATCTACCTCAACATCATCGAGTGGGGGCCGGAGGTGCACGGCGCGAACGAAGCCGCGCACTACTACTTCGGCCACGACGCCACGCATGTCACCGTGCCCGAGGCGCTGTTCCTGTCGACGGTCGTGCCGTCACCGCGGAAGTGGCGCTACCGCTTCGACGCGAACGGCGACCTGCGGCCCTTCGCGCGCGCACAGATGCACTTCATCGGACGCGCGATGACGCGGCGCGGCTGGCTGCCGGCGGATTCGCTGCCGCCGGCCGACTCGATGCGCGTCGTCCTCAGCGGGAAGGCGCGCGCGGTGTTGTTCCCACCTCCCGACTCCAGCAAGACGGCGGTCACCGATTCCGACGCGCACTGACCGGCTGCCGTGGGCGGTGCTGGGGGCCGCTGCGATCGTCGTGCTGGTGTTCGCGATGCGCGGGTTCCCGCTCGGCGTCCCGGTCGCCGACGACTTCGCGTTCCTCGCGCGGCTCGCGTTCCAGCATCCGCTCGACCCCTTCGACTCGATGGGAGCGACCTACTACTGGCGGCCGGTTTCGCGCCAGCTCTACTTCTCGCTGCTGGGTCTGAGGGTAATCGACTCGCCGGGAACGGCGACGACGATCCACCTGCTGATCCTGCTCGGCACCTACGTCCTCATCTACCGGATGGCCCGCCGCGGATTCTCAGGCCCGGCCGCCGCGGCGATCGCCTCGTTCCCGCTCCTGAGCGAGGCGGCGCGGGCGCTCGTGACCTGGCCGAGCGGCGCTCAGCACCTGCTCGCCGGCTTCTTCGCGGTGCTCACGCTGCACGAAGCGCTGGCCGGCCGCTGGCTCACCGCCTTTCCCGCCGGGCTCGCCGCATCCCTGAGCCACGAGACCGGCTTCCTCGCGGTGCTCGCCGTGCCGGTCGTGGCGTTCTTCCGGAAGCCGGGCGCCTCCCGCGCTTCGCGGTTCATGCCTTTGCTCGGGGTGGCGGCGGTCGCGCTCGTTTGGTGGCAGGGCTACTCGGCGGCGAACCGTCACGGTGTGCTCCTGCCGCGGCCACCGGAAGGACCTTCGCCTCTGTTCAAGCTGCCGACCCTGGTCGGGCTCGGCGTCCAGTCGGCGCTCAATCTCGAAGACGTCACCGTGCTGGCGGGCGCGATCCTGTGGACCCTCTACGCCGCGCTGTTCGCGTATGCGCTCTCCCGGCTCCGGCAGCCGGAAGCGCGGGCCCGGGTCCGCGCGGTGGCGCCGGCGCTCTTGATCGGCGGCGGGCTCTTCCTCGCGGGCGCGCTCTCCCTCACATGGCTGCTTCCCGACTGGAACGCGTGGCGGGCGTGGATGCCGGCGCTCGCCCTCGGGCTCACGCTCACCGTCTTCCTGGCGGCGGTGTCGCCCGGCATGGCGCTCGCGTTCGCCGGATTCCGTCTGCTCGCGCTGCTGGTCGCGATGCCGGGTCCGCCGGTGGTGCTCGACGAGGCGCCGCGCACCGTGTCCCACATGTCGTTCCCGCGACTCGTGCGTCTCCAGCGCGTCGTCGAATCCACGCGAAGGGAGCTCGCGCGCGCCTATCCGCGCCTCGGGCCCGGATCGGTGGTGAGGTACTGGCAGCTGCCGTTGCTCGCGGAGGTCGGGTTCGCGGATTCGCTCGCGATTCCCGTGTGGTACCGGGACCGCTCAGTATCGTGGGCGTCGGCGAGCGGCGAGGACATCGTGCGGCTGCGCACGGATGCGCTGGTCGTCTACACCCGGAACGCGCCGCTGCCGGCGATCGCGGCGGATCCGGCGACGGTCGAAATCTACCGGCGCGCCGGGCGGGCCCACATCGAGGAGCGGTATGCCGAGGCCGAGTCCCTCTACGTCCGGGCGCTGAGCGCCGGACGCTGGCGGAGCCCGCTCCACGGCATCATCGCCAACAGCCTCGCACGCCTCCGGCTCGGCCGTGGCGATCTCGACGGCGCCATCGCGTTCGTCGACACCGCGGCGGCGAACGGGGTGGACGACGGCGACTTCTGGGAGACCTGTGCGCTCATCGCGCTCGCGTCGGGGGATTCAGCGGGCGCCGAGCAGGCCGCGCGGAAGAGCCTCGAGGCCGACCCCCACAGCTACGCGGCGAACCAGATCCTGAGCGACCTGAGACGGGCGGGCTTCAGGCGCTAGGGGCCGATCAGCGTCACGCGCTCGAACGGCGCGTGGCCGTGAACTCCGCTCCAGTTGGAGAGGCTCGTCAGCACCATCTCGGCGGTGCCGCTATTTCGCAGCGCGTGCGCGATGCCGGGTGCGAGGAAGATCGCGACCGCGCCGGCTCCCGTGAACTCGCGGCGCTGCGTGGCCGTGTCGCGTCGATCCCGCCAGGCGAACGTCCACGCGTCCCGATGGAACACGGTGAGCACTTCCGACGTTTCCGGATGCAGATGGTTCCCGCGCACCGCACCGGGCAGCATGGTGACGAGGTGGGTCTCGGCGAGGCGGCCGAGCCGCTCGAGCAGATGGGGCGGCAGGTCGAACGCGTCGCCCCGCGCATCGCCACGGTTCTTCAGGGCCTCGATGACGATGCCGGGGGCACCGGCCTCGACCGGGTTCATGCGCGCACCGGCTGCGGCGCGGGCTCCTCGGCGGTTTTCTTCATCTCGTCGCCGCCCACCACGATCACGCCCTCGTCGGTGAGATCGAAGCGCTCGGCGAGGGGTGCTGCGGGCAGGCCCGGCATGCGCAGGATCTCGCCCGTGATCGGAACGATGAACCCGGCGCCGGCCGAGAGCTGGATCTCGCGCACGGTGACGAGGAAGTCCTTGGGCCGGCCGAGCAGCGCCGGATTGTCGGACAGCGACTGCTGGGTCTTCGCCACGCAGACGGGGAGTTTGCCGAACCCGAGCTTCTCGAGCTGGTTGCGGTCGCGCCGCGCGCGGGCCGTGTAGTCCACCGCCTCGGCGCCGTACATCTCGTGCGCGATGGTGGCGATCTTCTTCTCGATCGAATCGTTCCAGTCGTAGAGCGGACGGAACCCGGGCTCGACGCGCCGCGCGGTGTCCCACACCACCTCGGCCAGCTCGCGGCAGCCTTCGCCGCCCTCCGAGAACGGCTTCGCCACCACGGCCGTGAGCCCGAGGATCTCGCAGTGATGCTTGACCACCGCGATCTCCTCCGCGGTGTCGGTCGGGAAATGGTTGATCGCGACCACGCAGCGCTGCTCGAACTTGCGGATGTTCTCGACGTGCTTCTCGAGGTTCGCGAGCCCGCGCTCGGCGGCCGCGCGGTCGGGCTTGCCGACCTCCGGATACGGAACGCCGCCGTGCATCTTGAGGGCGCGCAGCGTGACCACGAGCACGGTGAGGCTCGGCGCGAATCCGCCGTAGCGGCAGTTGATGTCGAAGAACTTCTCGGCGCCGAGCTCGAAGGCGAAGCCCGCTTCGGTGACCACGACTTCGGCGTGGGCGAGCGCGAGCCGCGTCGCGGTGATGGAGTTGGTGCCGTGCGCGATGTTGGCGAACGGGCCGCCGTGGACGAGCGCCGGCACGCCCTCCATCGTCTGCACCAGGTTGGGCTTCATCGCATCCTTGAGCAGCGCCGCCATCGCGCCCACTGCCTTGAGATCGGAGCCGTGCACCGGCGAGCCGTCGGGGCGGAACCCCACGACGATGCGGCCGAGCCGGGCCTTGAGGTCGGGGATGTCCTGGGCGAGGCAGAGAATCGCCATCACCTCGCTCGCGGCCGAGATGTCGAAGCCGGTTTCGCGCGGAACCCCTTCACTTTTGCCCCCGAGTCCGATCACCACGTCGCGCAGCGCGCGGTCGTTCATGTCGAGCACGCGGCGCCACGTCACGCGGCGGGAGTCGAGCCCGAGCGCGTTGCCGTGGTGGAGGTGGTTGTCCACGAGCGCCGCGAGCAGGTTGTGGGCGCTCGTCACGGCGTGCATGTCGCCGTTGAAGTGCATGTTGATGTCGTCGGAGGGCACCACCTGCGAAAGGCCGCCGCCGGTGCCGCCGCCCTTCATGCCGAGGAAGGGCCCGAGCGAGGGCTCGCGCAGCGCCGCGCAGGCGCGGACCCCGTTCTTCTGCAGCCCCTGGGCGAGCCCCACCGTGGTCGTGGTCTTGCCCTCGCCGGCCGGGGTGGGCGTGATCGCCGAGACCAGCACCAGCCGTCCGCTCCGCTCCCGGCCGGCGAGCGCCTCGAGCGAGACCTTGGCTTTGTAGCGTCCGTAGGGCTCGAGATGTCGGGGATCGAGGCCGAGCTGCTGGGCGATCTCTTCGATGGGCTTCATGGAAGTTCCCGGGGAAATGGAGCGGAGGGCGCGGTGAACTGCAGCATCATAGACCATCACCCGCGAGCCCGGATCGATGCGCCTTGTGGTCGGAAGTTCAGTGACATTAGACTCGCCGGCCATGTCCCTGGACGCCGTGTGGCGTTTTCTCCATCTGTTCTTCGCCTTCAGCTACGTCGGCCTGCTCATGTTGAGCGAGCGGAACGGACGGGCGGTGCTCGCCACGAACGACTGGGGGCAGCGGGCCCTGCTGCTCCAGGTGGTGCAGCTCTCCACGCGGGTCGCCGGCCTCGGCGGCTTCATCATCCTCGGTGTGTTCGGCAACCTGCTCGCGATGAAGTCCGGCTACCGGATGGCCGCGGACCGCTGGCTCATGGTCGTGAACACGCTGTGGATCGCGAACCTCGTGGTGCTCATGTTCTTCACCTCGCCGCACATCGCGCAGCTCTCGAGGATCGCGACCGCCGCCGCGCGCGGTGAGGCGAGCGAAGGCTGGGCGATGGCGCTCGGCCGCTGGCGCTTCGGCAACGTGGTGCTCTCGTTTCTCTATGTCGCGTTCCTGGCGCTGATGGTTTTCCGGTGGCGAGGGTGACGACACCCCCGGCCGCCGAACCCCTGCTTCCATTCCTCGTCGGGGGCTTCGTCCTGCTGTTGCTCGGGGTGGCGACCCTCACCATCGGTCGGGCCCCGGTGCCGGCTTTCAATTCGGGCGCCGCCACCCGCCGGGCCGCCCTCTACGCGGTGGTGTATGGCGCGGTGACCGCCTGCTTCATGCGGCTGGTCGAGCCCGCGCTGCTCGGCGAGGAGCTGAGCCCCTGGCTGCTCGCGCTCGGCGACGTGATCTTCGTCACGATCGGACTCTTCACCTGGGTCATGGTGCTCGCCGAGGGCCACGACCTCTCACGCTACGGGTTCCGCGGGGCGCGCTTCCCGCGCTTCGGGCTGGCCCTGGCAATGGGACTCGCGGTGGTGCTGGTCCATCCCTTCGACGCCTACCGCGCGCTGCTCTCCGGGTCCCGCGTGGTGACCGCCGACAGCCTGGTGTTCGCATTGCTTTTTGCGGTGGTGGGCTCGGCCTTCCCCGAGGAGATGCTCTTCCGCGGCTATATGGCCGGGTCCCTCGACGGCCGGGTCCGGCCGTTCGTCCGGGTGCTGGCGCCGGCGCTCGCCTTCACCGCCGTGCGGGCGGTCCGCTTCATGCCGAACGGCGGCCTCGGGGAGGTGGGCTGGGTCTCCTACGTGCTCGGAACGGCTCTGCCGCTGGGCATCTGGTGGGGTATCATGCGTGAGGTCGCAGGCGGATCCATCTGGCCTTGTCTGATCTCTCACATCCTGCACGAGTTCGGAACCGCGCTCGCCAGCTCCTCGCCCGTGGCACCGGTGGCGTCCTGACCCACCGCGCGCCGGCCGTTTGAAAGGACCCCGCAGCATGCTTTCACGCAAGATTCTCGGCCTCGTGCTGACCTTCATGGTGCTCGGCCCGATTACCACGACGCTCCCGGTCAGCGCCTCCACCGATCGCGCCGAAGCCAGCCGCCAGGCGGCGGCCGAGCGCCGCTCGCTCCGTGAGATCGCGAAGGAGCGGCAGCGCCAGCTCATCATGCAGAAGGCGCGCGCCTTCTTCGCCCAGGCCCGCCTCGGGAAGAAGCAGGCGCAGAAAGCCTGGAAGGAGCGCCTGAAGCAGGCCTCCCTCAAGCAGGGAACCGCGGCACACCACTCGCTTCCTCCGGACGGTCCGCCGCGGCCCGCCGCCGGCTTCGCGCGACGCTCCGCCACCCCGTTCGGAGCGCTCGGCACGACCGCGCTCGGGGCCGATGTGCTCGTCAACGACACGACCGCGGCCGAGAGAGCTGTCGGTGCGGGACAGGGCGAGATCTCGATCGCCGCCCACGGCACCAACGTGCTCGCCGCCTGGAACGACGGCTGGGGCTTCGAGACCTTCGGCGACCTTCAGGGCTACGGCTACTCGACCGACGGCGGCGTCACCTGGATCGACGGCGGCGATCTGCCAAAGCCCGCGAACTCGTTCTGGGTCAGCGATCCGGTGGTCACGTTGAACGAGAAGACCGGCGAGTTCTATTACGTCGGCCTGATCGAGCCGTCCGCCACCACGAACGGCATCGGCATCATCCGCGCGACGTTCTCCGGGGGCGCGGTGGTGTGGGACACGCCGAAGATCATCGCCCAGGGTGCCAACACCACAGTGTTCTTCGACAAGCCGTGGGCGGCGGCGGATTCCGCAACCGGACGCGTCTATGTCACCAACACGACGTTCAACGCCTTCGGCAACCTGATCGAATTCCGTCGCTCGACGACCGCCTGGAACGCGTGGAGCGGAGGACTCGAGATCAGCAACCCCGACGCCCGCGGCTTCCTGCAGGGTTCGCGGGTCGTGGTCGGGCCCACCGGCCAGGTCTACACGACCTGGAAGGAAGTCGGCCCGGTGGACGCCGACACGCTCCAGTTCCGGGTCAGCCTCGACCAGGGAACGTCGTTCCAGACGCGGGCCATTGCCGCGACGATGTTCGATAACTTCGGGACGGGCGCGCCCGGGTTCAACCGCGAGCGGGGGATCGGATTCCCTTCGATCGCGGTGGACCGCACCCACGGGACGTTCCATGGCCGCGTTTACATGACCTGGAACGACTGCATCAACTTCTGGCGCGACCTCGATCCCCTGCTCGTCAACGGCCCGCCGGGAGGAATCCTGATCGAGGCGGAGAACAACGACACGTTCGGCCAGGCGCAGACGTTCACGCCGGGCCAGCGGATCATCGGCCGGTTCTCCACGGTGGACACCGACCCCAATCCTCCGGACACGGGCGACATCGACATCTACAAGTTCACCGCCACCCAGGGCACGAGCTACACGTTCGTCGCCGACTCGATCGAAGCGTCGCTCTACAGCATGCGGGTCATCTGCTCCGACCAGGTCACCCGGCTCAACCTCGGCGGCGACCTGTCGACGAGCGCGTCCGACCCGACCCCGAGCGAGGGCTTCATCACCTGGACCTGCCCGGCGAGCGGGACCTATTTCCTGCGGATGTTCCCCAACATCCCGGGATCCTTGCCCGGCTTCTACACCGTGTGGTCGGTGGTGAATTCGACCGGCCCCGAGCCGTCGCGCGACCAGCGCGACATCATGACCGTGTTCTCCACCAACTCGGGCACCACGTGGAGCGCGCCGGTGCGCGTCAACGACGATCCCCCGCTCTACGACAACTGGCTGCCGGAGATCGCGGTCGGCGGCACGGGACAGGTCTTCACGTTCTGGTACGACTGGCGTGACGCCGCGCCCAGCACCTGCGGCGGTGAGTCGCAGGTCTACCTCGGCCGCTCGGAGAACGGCAGTGCGTCGTGGAGCAACGTGGGCCCGGTCTCCGACGTGATCAGCCAATGGACCCAGACGTTCTCGAACATCACGCCGAACCAGGGCGACTACCTCGCGCTCTACGCCAACCCGATCGCGGTGTATGCCGCGTGGGCCGACGGCCGGAACGGCGACCCGGACGTCTACGCGGCCGCGATCCCGCTCGACATCACGCCGGCGCTGGTATCGCTCGCGGGCGCCGACGCCGAGTTCGATCGCGTGACGCTCAACTGGTACTCGGGATCGCCGCGCGTGAGCGAGGCCTATGTCTACCGCCTCGATGGCGGCGAGTGGACCCTGAAGGGCGCGGTCACCCGCGACGTGCGCGGCCAGCTTCGCTACGTGGACGAGGACGTGCGCCCCGGCGTGCGCTACAGCTACCGGCTCGGCGTGCGCATCGGCGATCAGGAGCTCTTCATGGGCGAGGTCTCGGTGGTGGTCCCGGGCCGCGCCACGCTCTCGCTCTCGGGCGTCACCCCCAATCCGACGGACCGCGACATGTGGGTGACGTTCGCCCTGCCCGATGCCGCCCCGGCTTCGCTCTCCCTGTGGGACATCTCGGGCCGGCGGCTCCGCTCGCGCGAGGTCGGTCCGCTCGGCGGCGGACGCCACGTCCTGAACGTGGCCGAGGGCCTCACCCTCGCTCCCGGGGTCTACATCCTGCGCCTCGAGCGCGCGGGCCAGGTGGTGACGGAACGGGTGAGCGTGCTGCGGTAGACCCGCCCGACCCGGTGCTTCTTCGGGGCCGCGCCTCTCCAGGCGCGGCCCCATACTTCTTGCGCCGGAGGCCTCGCCCCGCGTTCTCCTTGACGGCGGGGTCGGACTGTAGTTTTATTCACGGCCCTGAATAACTATGCAGTCCCCTTCCGGAGGGTCGTGGTGCCCCGTTCGCAGCGTCTCAACCTCATCGCCCGGCTGGTCGCAGACGGCGAGTACTCGAGCCAGGAGGAGCTGGCCCGGGCGCTCGCCAAGACCGGTGTGGCGGTGACCCAGGCGACGCTGTCGCGGGACCTGCGGAGCCTCGGGGTGGCGAAGCGCGCGAACGGCGGCGGCCGCTCGGTCTACGAGCTGCAGACCCCGGCGGTCGAGACGCTGGATCGCGAGCGCCAGCTGCTCGACCTGCGCGCCTTCGTCAACGAGGTGCGCCTCGCCGGCAACCTGCTCGTGATCCGCACGCCGCCCGGTCACGCGAACGGCGTCGCGCGCGCCGTGGACCTCGCGGATTTCGACGGAGTGGTGGGCTCGGTGGCGGGTGACGACACGATCCTCGTGGTGCTCGAGAGCGCCGCGAACGCACGCGCGCTCAAGCATCAGCTCGAAGGCTTCGCGGCCCCGCGCGGGACCGCCAAGCCGCGGAAGGGAGCCGCGCGATGAGCACCACGCTGTCCCGGAACGCAGCGCCGGCTCCCGGAACGGCCGCCGTCCTCGAACGTGCCGTCGCGCAGGTCGCGGTGATCGGTGCGAGCGGCTACTCGGGTCAGGAGTTCACGCGCCTCGCCGTCCCGCACTCTGGGCTCGAGATCGTGGCGCTCTGCTCGCGCGAGCGTGCGGGTCAGCTGGCGAGCGAGCTCCTGCCCGGGCTCGACCCGCGCGCCACCACGCTGCCGACCGTGCAGAACCCGGACGTGGTGGTCGGTCTCGTCGAGTCCGGTGCTTGCGACACCATCGTCGCCTGCCTGCCGCACGGCGCCTGGAAGAGCCTGGTGGCGGCGTACCCCGCGCTCGAGACCGCGCCCAAGCGGATCGTCGATCTCTCCTCGGACCATCGGGACGGCGCCCATGGCTATGTGTACGGGCTGCCCGAGGCGTTCCGTGACTCGCTCGCCGGCGCCACCCGCATCGCCAACCCGGGCTGTTACCCGACGGCGGCGATGCTCGCGCTCTTGCCCGCGATCGAGTCGAAGTGGATCGGAGGGCCCATCATGGTCAACGCACTCTCCGGGGTGAGCGGGGCCGGGCGCTCGCCCGAGCTGCGCACCTCCTACGTGGAGCTCGAGGGCGGAGCGGCGCTCTACAAGGCCGGCGACGTGCATGCCCACGTGCCCGAGATGGAGCGCAACTTCGCGCGGCTCGGGGCCCCGGTGCCGGTGGGGTTCGCGCCACAACTGGCGCCCATGGCGCGCGGCATCCTGCTCACGGCGTCCGCGCCGCTCGCGGCCCCCGTCACGCCGTCCGAGGCGCGGGAAGCCTACAAGGCCCGTTACCACGGCGAACCGTTCGTGCACCTGCTCGATGCGGGCGAATGGCCGGAGACCCGCCGGGTCCGGGGCTCGAACCGCTGCGACGTCGCGGTGACCACGCTGCACGGCGGCTCCACGCTGTTCGCGGCGGCCGCCATCGACAACCTCGTGAAGGGCGCGGCCGGCCAGGCGATTCAGAACCTGAACCTGGTGCTGGGCTGGCCCGAGGCGTGGGGACTTCCGATCCACGGAACGCCCTGGTGAAGGACCACCCCATGATTCCCGAATCAGCCGGAAGCCCGATCGTCATCAAGCTCGGCGGTCGCGCGCTCGACGCGGGCGCCATCTCTGATTTCGCGGCGGACCTCGCGCAGGTGACGGCGCGCGGGGTCCCGGTCGTTCTCGTGCACGGCGGCGGTTTCGAGGTGACCGAATGGTCGCGGCGCCTGGGCCACGAGCCGAGCTTCCACGAAGGCCTGCGCGTGACCGATGCCGCGACCCTCGAGGTCGTGACCGCGGTGCTCGCGGGGCTCGCCAACAAGCGGCTGGTGGCCGGCCTGCGCGCTGCGGGTGTCGATGCGTTCGGCATGAGCGCGCTCGACGGTGGCGCGGTGGCGGTCGAGCCGCATCCCGATCGCGCGGTGCTGGGCGAGGTGGGGCAGGTCCGCGAGGTGCGGAGCACCGTGCTGCGCGCGATGCTCGCCCAGGGCCTCACCCCGGTGATCGCGAGCGTGGCGGGTGCCCGCGGAGCACTCCTCAATGTGAATGCCGACGACGTCGCGGCCGCGGTCGCGGCGGCGCTGGAGGCGAGAGACCTCGTGCTCCTGAGTGACGCGCCGGGTCTCGTGCTGGAAGGGGTGCTGCAGCGCATCGTGACGCTGGCAGCCCTCGACCGCGCGCTGGGCCACCCCGACGTCCGGGGCGGCATGGTCCCCAAGCTGATCGCCGCGCGGACCGCGATCGAAGGCGGGGTGGGCCGCGTCTCGATCGCCGCCTTCACCGGGCGCGGCGCGCTCACGGCGATCCTCGAAGGTCGCGCGCTCGCCACCACGATCCTCAACGAAATCGAAACGCCGGCAGACACGACGGAGGTGCATTCGTGACCGAGACCCTGACACCGCCCACCACCGCACCGGTGGCTCCGGCTCCCGCATCACTCACACCGGAAGCCGGGCTGCTCGCACCGGTCTACGCGCTGCCGCGTCCCGAGCTTCGGTCCGGCCGGGGCGCGTGGGTCTTAGGAAGCGACGGCACGCGCTATCTCGATTTCGTGTCAGGGATCGCGGTCAACGCGCTCGGCCACGCGCCACCCGCGCTGATCCGTACGGTCGCGAAGCAGATGCGCTCGCTGATGCACGTCTCGAACCTCTTCGGTCACGAGCCCGGGATCGAGCTGGCGCGCGCGCTGACCGCGGCCACCGGTTATCCGCGGGTGTTCTTCTGTAATTCGGGCACCGAGGGCATCGAGTCGGCGCTCAAATTCTCGCGGGTGCTCGCCCGCGCGCGCGGCCGCGAGGCGCGCGGCGTGCTGGCGTTCCACGGCGGCTTCCATGGCCGCACCGCCTTCGCGCTCTCCGCGACCTACCATCCCGACTACCGCGCGCCGTTCGAGCCGCTGATGCCCGGCGTCCGGTTCGCGCCGTTCAACGATGTCGCGGCGCTCACCGAGGCGCTGACCGACGACATCGCCGCCGTGATCGTGGAGCCGGTGCAGGGCGAGGGCGGCGCGATTCCCGCCGAGCCGCGGTTCCTCACAGCGGTGGTGGCGCGCGCCAAGGCGGTGGGCGCGGCGCTGATCTTCGACGAAGTGCAGAGCGGCATGGGGCGCTGCGGCCACCTGCTCGCCTCCGAACACTACGGCGTGCGCGCGGACTACGTGGTGCTCAGCAAGGCGCTCGGCGGCGGTCTGCCGCTCGCCGCGGTGCTCATGACCGAGGCAGCCTCACAGGCGCTCGCACCGGGGATGCACGGCTGCACGTTCGGCGGCAGCCCGGTGGCGACCTGCGCCGGCGGCTACATCCTGAGCCAGGTGAACCGGCCGCTGTTCCTCGCCAAGGTCCGCGCCCGCGGGCGTCAGCTCGCGAAGGAGCTGCAGGCGCTCAAGGCGCGGCATCCGTCGCTCGCGGCCGCGCGCGGCCTCGGGCTGCTCACGGCGGTCGAGATCGCGAAGGACGCACCCTATGCACCGGCCGACCTGGTGCGCACCGCGCGCGAGCACGGCCTGCTCGTCGTGCGCGGCGGCGAGCGCGCCGTGCGCCTGCTGCCGCCGCTCGTCGTGAAGCCGGCCGAGATCACCGAAGCCGTGGCGCGGCTCGACCGCGCGCTCACGGCGCTCGAAACCAAAGCTCCCTCCCTTAACCCCTCCGGAGACACTCAGTGAAGAAGCCGGTTCAGCGGGCCGTGCTCGCGTATTCGGGCGGTCTCGACACCAGCATCATCGTGCCGTGGCTCAAGGAGAACTACGGCTGCGAGGTGATCTGCTACTGCTCCGATCTCGGGCAGGGCGCCGAGCTCAAGGGCCTCGAGGCGCGCGCGCGGAAGATCGGCGCCGCCGACGTGGTGGTCGAGGACCTGCGCGTGCCGTTCCTGCGCGACTACTGCTTCCCGGCACTGCGCGCGGGAGCGATCTACGAAGGCACGTATCTCCTCGGCACCTCGCTCGCGCGGCCGCTGATCGCCGCGCGCCAGGTGGCATGCGCCGAGAAGACCGGCGCCGATGCGCTCGCGCACGGCTGCACCGGCAAGGGCAACGACCAGGTGCGCTTCGAGCTCACGTACATGGCGCTCGCGCCGCACCTCAGGGTGATCGCGCCGTGGCGCGAGTGGGACATCTCCTCGCGCGAGGACGCGCTCGCCTACGCGGAGAAGAAGGGCGTCCCGCTTCTGACCGGGCCCAAGGACCTGTTCTCGCGCGACGGCAACCTCTGGCACCTGAGCCACGAGGGTGGCCCGCTCGAGGATCCGTCGCAGGCGCCGCCCGAGTCGATGTACAAGCTGACCGCGGCGCGCGAGAAGCGCCCGACCGAGCCCGAGCAGTTGCGCATCGGCTTCGAGAGCGGCCGCCCGGTGAGCGTGAACGGACGCGCGCTCGATCCGGTCACGCTGGTCGAGACCCTCAACACGATCGGCGCGCGCCACGGCGTCGGCCGCGTGGACCTGGTCGAGAGCCGCGTGGTCGGGATGAAATCGCGCGGCGTCTACGAGACCCCGGGCGGCACGCTGCTCTACGAGGCGCTCGAGGATCTCTGCCGCCTCGTGATGCCGCACGATCTCCTGCGCACGCGCGCCGAGCTGGCGCCGCGCATGGCCGACCTGATCTACGCCGGGCTCTGGTTCACGCCGCTCCGGCGGGCGCTCCAGGCGTTCGTCGACACCGCGCTCGAGCCCGCGACCGGCGAGGTCACGCTCGAGGTGTTCCAGGGCGCGGCGCGGCCCGTCGGGCGCAGCAGCCCGCAGTCGCTCTACAGCCAAGGCCTCGCGTCGTTCCGCATGGAAGGGTACGACCCGTCGGACGCGGAAGGATTCATCCGCCTCTTTGGACTCCCGGTGGCGGCCGTGGCGCGGCGTGGATTGCCGGCTGCCGAAACCGAGTCGACGGGCGCCCATGTCCCGGGCTGACGAACCGACCCCGATGACCTCCGACACGTCCGCCGTGTGGGGGGGCCGCCTCGGCGGCCTCGATCCGCGCGCCCGCGCGCTCAACGACTCGCTGCCGGTCGACGGGCGGCTGTGGCCCGAGGAGCTGCAGCTCACCCGCGCCTACGCGCGCTCGCTGGTCGAGTGCGGCGTGATGCGCTCGGACGAGGCGGTCGAGCTGGACGCCGCGTGTGCGGCGATCGAGGCGGAGCTGTCGAACGGCACGCTCAGGCTCGCGGGCGAGGACGTCCATTCGGCGATCGAAGCCGAGCTGACGAAGCGCTGCGGCGATCCCGGGCGGAAGATCCACACCGGGCGGAGCCGCAACGACCAAGTCAGCACGCTGCTGCGCATGCGGTCGATGCGGCTCTGCGACGACGCCATCGAGGGCGTGCGTGAGCTGGAGCGTGCGCTGCTCCACCAGGCGCGCGCGGCGGAGCACCTCGCGGTCGCGTCGTACACGCACCTCCAGCCGGCGCAGCCGGTGCTGCTCGCCCACTGGTGGCTCGCGCACGTGACCGCGCTCGAACGCGACGAGCAGCGCTTCGAATCGGCGCGCGAGGCGGCCGGCGTGCTGCCGCTCGGCTCCGGTGCGGTGGCCGGGACGCCGCTCCGCTATGACCGCGGCGCTCTCGCCACGCGGCTCGGCTTCACGCGGCTCGCGTCCAACAGCATGGACGCGGTCGGCGATCGCGACTTCGCGCTGGACTACCTGAACGCCGCCGCGGCACTCGGGCTCCACCTTTCGCGGCTCGCCGAGGATCTCGTGCTGTGGTGCTCGCCGGCATTCGGCTGGTACGCCGCGCCCGAGGGTTTCGCCACGGGCTCGAGCCTGCTGCCGCAGAAGCGCAACCCCGATGTGTTCGAGCTGACGCGCGGCAAGTCGGCGCGGCTGGTCGCCAATGCCGGGCGTCTCGCGCTGCTGCTGAAGGGCCTGCCCAGCTCGTACCAGAAGGATCTCCAGGAGGACAAGGAAGCGGTGTTCGACACGTCGGACACCCTCGACGCGCTGCTCGCCGCACTGGCACCCGCGATCCGCGCACTTCAGGTCAACGCCTTGAGCGCCGCGAAGAGCCTCACGCCCGATCTCCTCGCCGTGGAGCTCGCCGACGCGCTCGTCGAAACCGGCGTGCCCTTCCGCGACGCGCACGCCGCCGTCAGCCGCCTGTGGGCCGCCGCCGAACAGGCCGGCATCCCACCCGCCGCACTCGCCACTGCCGACCGCCTGGCGATCTCGCCCCACTTCACCGACGACCGCCTGGCCGCACTGAGCGTGGAATCGGCGCTGAAGAGACGGAGCCACGCACCCGGCGCCGGCCCCGATTCGGTGGCACAGCAGCTGGAACGGCATGAAGCGAGACTGGGCCTGGCCGCCGGCGATCCCGAAGGTTCTTCCAACGGCGATGCGCTCTCGGAGTTCGCGCAGAGTATTCCGAGAACGGACAGGGTCTCTCCGCCGACGACCCCCGGAACACCCTCGAGAACGGACGGGATCACTTTGAGACGCGCGCGCCTCGAAGACGTCCCCGGCATCGCCGGCGTCATGGCCGACTACGTCATCGAAGGAACGCTGCTGCCCCGCCCGGTCAGCGAGCTGTTCCAGTGCATCCGCGAGTTCCACGTTGCCGAGAGCCAGGGCCGGATCGTCGCGTGCGCCGCGCTCCGCGTGCTGTGGGAGGACCTCGGCGAAGTGCGGTCGCTCGCGGTCGCCCCCGACCACCACGGCAAGGGCCTCGGCGCCGAGCTCGTCGCGCGCGTCGTCGACGATGCCCGCGCCATCGGATTGCCGCGCATCATCGCGCTCACCCGCACGGTCGGGTTCTTCGAGCGCTCCGGCTTCACCGTCGAGCAGCGCGAGACGCTGCCGCGCAAGGTGTGGACCGACTGCGTGCGCTGCCCGCGCCGCCACGCCTGCGACGAAACCGCCGTCGTCCTCGATCTCGTTCCCGGTGCCTCCGAGGCCGCGCGCACCAGCGGCCGTTCCTGGGTACTGCCGATCCCGCCGCCGGCTGTTCCCGAAACCTCGCTTCCGATCATCGTCTCTTGAGGAGCCCCGAGATGTCCGACGAAACCGCTGTCCCCAACCATCTGATCGACCTGCTCGGCCTCGACCGCGACTGGGTGCTGAACCTGTTCCGTCGCGCGGACGAGCTGCGGGCGAAGCGCGGCACCCGTTACGCGCCGCGCCCGCTGGCGGGGAAGACGGCGGCGCTGGTGTTCCACAAGCCGTCGCTCCGGACCCGCGTCTCGTTCACGGTCGGCATGCACGAGCTGGGCGGCGACGCGGTGGACCTCTCGGCGGTCGAAGTGTCGGAGCACGGGCGCGAAAGCCTGCCCGACGTCAGCCGCGTGCTCTCCGGCATGTGCCAGCTCATCGTGATCCGCACCTTCGCGCACCGCATCGTGCGCACCATTGCCGCGCACTCGAGCGTGCCGGTGATCAACGCGCTCACCGACTACTCGCACCCCTGCCAGGTGCTCGCGGACCTCTACACGCTCCGGCGTGCGGGACGCGATCTCGACAAGATGACCGTGGCGTGGGTGGGCGACGGCAACAACGTGCTCCACTCATGGCTCGAAGCGGCGACCATCTTCGACTTCAACCTCAACCTCGCGGTGCCCGATGGGTTCGAGCCCGACGGCGGTCTCTATCTCGAAGCCGAGCGGCGCGCGCGCGGCACGATCCAGCGCTTCCGCGATCCCCAGGCCGCGGTGCGGGACGCCGACGTCATCTATACCGACACCTGGGTGAGCATGGGCCAGGAGAAGGAGACCGACTGGCGGCGCGTTTCGTTCGCCGGCTACCAGGTGAACGAGGCGCTGATGCGGCTCGCCAGGCCCGGCGCGCTGTTCATGCACTGCCTGCCCGCACACCGCGGCGAGGAAGTCACCGACGAGGTGATGGACGGTGCGTCCAGCATCGTGGTCGAGCAGGCGGAGAACCGCCTACACCTGCAGAAGGCCCTGATGGTCGAGCTGGTGCGGAGCGCCGAGGGTCTGCCAGCCGGCCAGGACGGCGTGGCGAAGACACTGGCTCCGGGGGCAGTGGTCCCGGCTTAGCGCCGTCTTTCGAGTTCGCGCATCACCCGCTGCACGGCCGCGGGCGCCGGCACTTCGGGCCGGAGCTCGGATGGCAGCTCCTTCCCGGTGAGCCAGGCCCGCACCATCCGGATATGCAAGTCCGTCTTCCTCGCGATCCAGCCGTGGGCCATGTCCGGCACGTACATCGCGACCGCGTTCGGCATGAGGGAGGCGAGCGCCGCATTGGCCGGCCGAATCGCGGTTTCCTTCTCCCCCGCAACCAGCAGGGTCGGGCACGGCGCGCCGATCTCGACGCGAGAGACCTGGGTCCTGAAACCCTCCACGAACGCGCGCCGGAACGCGCGGGTGGATGACGCGCGCAGATCGGCCCGGCCCACCTCGTCCATCCCGATCATGTCGCCGAAGAACTTGGTCACCGGAGCGGTGTGGAGGAAGGGCGACACCACGATCACTCCGAGGAGGATCAGTCTGCCGATGGGCGCCGACAGGATGCCGGCGTCATCGATCACCACGCGGTCGGCGAGCTCGGGGCGGCGATCCAGCAGGGTGTGGGTGATCCCCCCGCCCCAGGAAAGACCGACGAGATGCGCCCGGCGCGCGGGGGCGCGCGTCTCGATGAGTCGAGCAACGAGGTCCGCCGATTCGACGCGTGATGCGGGTGGCAGGTCGTTGCTGCGGCCAAAGCCGGGGAGGTCCGGTGCCAAGCAGTGAAACTCGGCAAGGTCTGCCATGTGATAACGCCACATCTGCCCGCTCGCGCCAGCTCCATGCAGGAACACGACGGCCGGGGAACCCGGCGCACCGGACTCGTGAACGTACATCGGGTTCCTCAGGAACCGGAGCGCAGTCTCCACGCCGCGAGCGGGTCGAGCCAGATCGTGAATCCGTGCTGCTGCCGGTGGTCGAGGGTGCTGGACTGAGGCACGAGGCCGGTGTCGTACTGAAGCCGGCCGATGCGCCCGACGGGAAGCCCGAGGCCGAAGCCCCAGGTCGCGCCTTCGATCTGACCTTCGCCGTCGAGATAGTGACCCACGCGCACCGCCACAAAGTTGGCGAGCCCCACCTCGAGGCCCTGGCCTGACGTCTCGAACTCGGATCCCGGACCGTTCACATCGGTCCAGTCGGCCACGGCGCCGACCGTGAGCAGCGGGAAGAACCCTTCGAGAAACCAGCCACCCGGTAGATCGGACAGGGTGCGGATCCACGGATTCCACGAGAGCCGCGCCGCGATGCCATCCTTCACCTGCTCGGAGATGCGGACACCGAAGAGTTCCGCGTCATCCTCCTGGCTGAGCACGGAATGGCCGTACGCGATGTCGAAGCGAAACTCCGATGTCTCGTGTGGCTCGGAAAGGATGGGGGTCCCGCGCACCAGGATTCCCCAGTCCGAGGCGTCTGTCTCCTCGGTGACGCCCAGTATGTTGACTTCGGCTTCCTTGAAGTTCATTCCGTAAGCCACGTCCACACGTTCCATCCAGCCGGGCGTCTCGCCGTCGGTCATGCGCGCGATCGTCGTGACCAGTCCGCCCGCGCTCACACCGAACCCCCAGGAATCGCCCTCATCCTTGGGGCCTGCACCGAATGACAGCTCAGTCCCTCTGCCGAACGGCTCTCCGGAGAACACGACCCCGACACCACCGCCGCCAATCCTGATGGGCTGGTTCTCGATCGCGACGGTGGGGGCCAGCCCCGGAATGAGCTGCGCCCGCCGGTACTCGTAGCTCAGACCGCGGAAGTACCCGGTGAGCGCCGGATTGGCCCAGTAATTGAGGTCGCTGCCCCAGAACAGCGCGGTGGATGCACCGCCGAGCGCCGCCGACCGAGGCGACGTGTCGAGGGTGAAGACCGCGGGAGTTCCCTGGGCGTTGGACCGGGAACACCACGTGCACAGCGCGACGACGACGACGAGAGGCCATCTGCGGACCATGTCCTGCCTCCTGAATGTGTATGAGGGAACTCGGGCACGGCCACCAACGATTACGCCGGACTCGCCTTGCTTTGCAACAGACGCCGTTTCCACGTCATTCTGTCCCCTTCATGCGCCCCCGCTTGCTGCTCCTCGTCTGCCTGCTGCTGGCGCTGGCCGGCTGCAATCGCAACAGCCGGACCATTCATGCCGGCGGCATGCTCGAGATGGACGAGATCGACGTCGCCTCGCTGGTGGGCGGTCGCGTGGCGCGGCTTTACGTGGACGAAGGCGACACCGTACGCGCCGGCGATACGCTCGTCGTGCTCGCGCGTGACGAGTTGGTCGCCGAACTGAGGGCGCAGTCTGCATCGGCGAAGCGCGCCGCGGCCCAGTCGCGCGAAGTCGCGCGCGGCCCGCGCGTCGAGGAGGTCGAAGCGGCGCGTGCGAGGCTCGCTTCGAGCGAAGCCCGCCTCACGTTCGCCGAGGCGGATCTGGCCCGCATCTCGAAGCTCTACGCCGATCAGGTGGTGGCGCAGGCCGACCTCGACCGCGCTCAGAATGCACGCGATGAGGCGCGCGCAGGGCGGGACGCGGCACGCGAGCAGCTCCGCGCGCTCGAAGCCGGCAGCCGCCAGGAGCAGGTCGTGGCCGCCCGCGAAGCCTCCGTGGCCGCCGATGCGGCGCTGCAGGCCGCCGAGAGCCGGAGCCGCGAGCTGGTGCTGCTGGCGCCCTCGAACGGCGTCGTGCTGCTCCGCAACTTCGAGACCGGCGAGCTGGCGCAGGCGAATCAGCCGGTGATCACGCTCGGGAATCCCGACAGCCTGTGGGTGCGCGCGTACGTCGCCGCACCGCTCATCACCGACATCCGCCGGAACGCGCGCGCGACCGTTCACCTCACCGGGGATTCGCGCCGCTTCCCGGGACGCGTGGCGGAGATCGCCACCAAGGCCGAGTTCACGCCGCGCGCCGCGCTGACCGAGGAGGAGCGAGCGAACATCGTGTTCGCGATCAAGGTCGTGCTCGACCCGACGAACGGAGCGCTGAAGGCCGGCGTTCCAGCCGACGTCGAGGTGGAACGCTCCGGGAACTGAAATGAGCGACGGCGTCGTCCAGGTCAGGAATCTGGTGAAGACCTTCGGGCCGGTGAAAGCGGTCCAGGACATCTCGTTCGACATCCGCCGCGGCGAGCTGTTCGGCATTCTCGGGCCCAACGGCTCCGGCAAGACCACGACCATCCGCATGCTGTGCGGCCTGATCAAGCCCACGTCCGGCTCGGCCAGCGTGGCGGGCTTCGATGTCACCACCCAGCCCGACCACGTCAAGAGCAGCATCGGCTACATGTCGCAGGCGTTCGGCCTCTACGGCGATCTCACCGCCGAGGAGAACCTGCGCTTCTACGGCGGCCTCTACGGAATCGACCAACAGCTCGACGAACGCATCGCCTGGGCGCGGGAGCGGATGCGGCTCGACGAAATCTTCAAGCGCATCGTGGACCCGATGTCGGGCGGGCAGAAACAGCGCCTCGCGCTCGGGTGCGCCATGCTCCACCAGCCGCCGGTGCTGTTCCTCGACGAACCCACGGCCGGCGTGGATCCCGGGGCACGGCGGCTGTTCTGGCAGATCATCCGCGGGCTCGCCGCCGACGGCACCACCATCATCGTGACCACTCACTACATGGACGAGGCCGAGCACTTCGACCGGCTCGCGTTCCTCTCTCGCGGCCACCTCACTGCGATCGGCACGCCCGCGGAAGTGCGGGCGACCTTCGGCGAGAACCTGACGCTCGAGGACATCTTCGTTCAGCTTCAGGAGCAGAACGCATGAACTTCGCGCGGCTACGAGCGATCTTCTGGAAGGAATTCATCCAGATGCGGCGCGACAAGCACACGCTGCGCCTGCTGCTCTTCGTCCCGATCATGCAGCTCCTGATGTTTGGTTTCGCCATCCGCCAGGAAGTGCGCAACCTCCCGACCGTGGTGTTCGACCTATCCCGGTCCCAGGAGAGCCGCGACCTGGTTCAGAAGTTCGAGGCCACTGACAACTTCCAGATCCGCGGCAACGTGAGCTCCTACACCGAAGCGCTGAACAGCATCAACAACGGCAGTGCCCGCGCGGCGATCGTGATCCCCGCAGACTACGCGCAAAGCCTCAAGCGCGGCCGCCCGGTCGAGATCCAGGTGCTGGTGGATGCGACGGACCCGACCGGCTCGCAGGCGGCGATCGGATCGGCCCAGCTCGTTGGCTTGAGCATCAGCAGCCAGCTCGTGCGCGCCAAGGCCGGGACCCTGCGCTCTCCGGCGCCGCTCGAAGTGCGCGTCCGGCCGCTCTACAACCCGGCGCTCACCAGTGCGTTGTTCATCGTGCCCGGCATCATCGGCATGATCCTGTCCAACATCCTCGTCCTCATGACGGCCATGGCGGTAGTACGCGAGCGCGAGGTGGGTACCCTCGAGCAGCTCATCGTCACGCCGCTCAAGAGCAGCGAGATCATGCTGGGCAAGATCCTGCCGTACGCGCTGGTCGGACTGGTCCAGATCACGGCGGTGATGATCGTCGGCCACCTGCTGTTCCACGTGCCGATCCGCGGCAGCATCCTCCTGATCTACGTCATGGCCATTCTTTTCATCGTCGCCAATCTCGGCCTCGGCCTCTTCATCTCGACGCTCGCCAAGAGCCAGGTGCAGGCGATGCAGACGTCGTTCCTGTTCATGCTCCCCAACGTGCTGCTCTCCGGCTTCATGTTCCCGCGCGAGGCCATGCCCGACGTCGCGCGATGGATCGGCCTCGCCCTGCCGCTCACCTACTTCCTGCAGGTGATGCGCGCCATCTTCCTCAAGGGTGTAGGGCTCGCCGAGCTGTGGCCGCAAGCCCTCGCGCTGGTGGGCTTCGCGGTCCTGTACTTCACCTTCTCCACGCTCAGGTTCCACAAGCAGCTGGAGTAGGACCCTTGGCTAAAAGATGCGAACGATCTTGACCGTCGCCCTCAGCTTCCCCTGCCTGGCGGTTGCCCAGTAAATCCCCGTCCTCATCGGCGTAGCCGACTCGATGTCGATTTCCTCACTCTCCTCGGCTGCCCTCGGATTGCGACGAGTGGCAGCCATCCGCCGGCCCTGTAGATCGTGAACGGTGATCTCAATGGGCTCGCGGCTCACCGGGGTTATGAGCAGCGAGATCCGGCCTGAATCGCGGGAAGGGTTCGCCCGCAGAATCAGCCTGGGGGCTGGAATCGTTGCCGTCGGCGACGACACGGTCGGCGTACCGATGTGCATCAAACGGTTCATGTGCAGAAACACGTCATGGCGATCGCTGTGGTATCTCCGCTGATTGATCTGGAGGAGATCGGGCGCGCCGTCTCCGTCGAAGTCCCCTACGTGTACTCCATCGAGATATCCGTGCGTATTGATCGTGAATGGTTGCGCTTCCAACGCGCCCCCGCGATTGGCCCATATCTTTAGGGACGCCGTCATGGTGGTGTACTCGGTCACGATCACCTCATCGAGACCATCACCATCGAGGTCTGCAACCGTGTCGCGCTGACCTTCTCCATAGCCAACGTAAACGGTGTCTACGAAGCCGAACTGTCCATTGCCAAGTCCGCGGGCGACATAAATCTCTTCGTGGTCACTAGAAGTGGTCTCACAAACACCGGCGTAACAGGATGAGGATGCAACCGAGTTGAACGAAGCCGAGGTAGTTGAGCACGTCGTGATCGTGACGCACCAGGATGCGTCGGAAGTTCTGGAGCC
>Ga0137435_1000004_pt1 | contig 166354 bp, 135 predicted proteins | sample EasRivERMGT100_2_FD_104904 | JGI IMG/M metagenome (GOLD analysis project Ga0137435, IMG submission 104904) | Soil microbial communities from meander-bound floodplain in the East River, Colorado, USA - East River MetaG ERMGT100_2 | ecosystem: Environmental > Terrestrial > Soil > Floodplain ... | reverse complement strand
TCAGGATCGCGATGATCTGCTCTTCGGTGTACCGCTTGCCGTTCCCAGCCATGGGTCCTCCTGCGCAAAGGCTAGCAGAGGACTGGCTACTCAAGCTGCATCAGCTTCCGGGGGGAAGGTCAGCGGCACCTCAGTCTGTGGGAATAGGTGTGATGATCCCGACAGACGCGGATGCTAGATGAACGTTCTTTTGATGACCACGATTAATGTAATAAATCGTTCAGCATGCGTCGGAAATGCTGACACTTCTTACGGCGCGTAGCTTCTCGCGAAGCCAAAGTCGCACGTAGAGAGCGCGGCGTACGCTCGGTCCGCGGATTGTTGGCGTTTCTGATCCCGCGTGCGGACCGGCACTAGCCAACTTGCGCTGGCGCAAGTTCTGAGTCAGTGGGGCGAGATCTATTCCAGGATGCCCAGAGTCGCGTCATCGGGGCGGCTCTCGAAGTACTTGTCCAGCAGCCGATGAAATACGGAGCTTGGTAGAGAGACCTGGGCAAAGAGGGTCGCCGAGGAGTGGAGCTTCAGATAGTCCGGCGAGCCGAAGATCTCGAACGCCGAGTGTCCATCGAGTGCCAGCAGAGCCTGGAAGCACTCGACGAGCCTTGGCCCGAGGATGGGGTGTTCGAGGTACGCGCGCGCTTCGTCCTCGTCCCGGATCGCGTATCGCCTGGCCATCTCACTCGAACCCAGCCCTTCGATCTGTGGGAACACGAACCACATCCAGTGCGTTCGCTTCCTGCCGCTTCGAATCTCGGACAGCGCGTGCTCGTAACTGTCCGCCTGAGCCTTCACGAAACGGGTCAGATCGAATGGATCATCCATGACCCGCTCCACCTAGGGCGCGTAGCGTCTCGAGAAGGCAAAGTCCCACGCGGTGAGCGCGGGCTTGGGCACCAGATTCACGTCGACCAGTCCGCAGTGCGCGAACAGGGGCAGGATCGAGTTGGGCGGGAAGATGCTCGGGTCCAGGTCGGTGAACGTGAGCTGGAACACCGCGATCGCGTTGACGTCGCGGAGCAGGATCTCCTGGCGCTCGATGTAGTCCTTCTGGATCTCGGGTGACGACACGATCGTGTCGAGGGTGGCGGAGGTCCAGCCGCCCTCGGTCACCATCGCGGGCGTCGAGTGTCCGGTGAGGAGCCGCGAGTAGTAGGTGAGCGGGATGCTGTCGGGGTGCGTGAAGTTCGCGAGATAGGGATAGGACGAGAGTCCCAGCTCCTGGATGAACGGGAAGTCGATGAAGTCCTGCTCGACGCCCTGGTAGGGGCCGCCGAAGCGACCCCACGCCCAGTCGACCTGGACGCTCACGCTCATCTTCACGTCGGGGTCGTTCGCGCGCACGTCGGCGGCCGCGTCGTTCGCGACCTGGCGGATCGCGGCATACAAGGGTGCGGGCGACAGGCCGCGGATCAGGTTGGTCTCGAGCGCGAAGCCCATGTGGTCGGGCTGAAGGAGGCTGTCGGCGACGATCGCGTAGCGGCGGAAGAGCTGCTGGATCTCGGGCTCGGTGATGCTGCGGCCGGCGGCGACCAGCTTGTCGGATTCCCCGGCGCGATTGATTCCGTTCGCGGGATCGAGGTAGAGCCAGACCTTGAGGCCCTTCGACCGGTAGTAGTTGTTGAGTTGGAGCTGGTCGCGAACGATCAGCGTCTCGGGTGACACCCCGGCGAGCAGGGAATCCCACGGTGGCTCGAAGCTGTGGATCGCGGCGTCGGCGCGCAGCGACCACATGTTGATGGCGGCGACCGCCAGCGCGAAGTCGAGACGCGGGGGAATCCCGGAGAAGCCCATCCGGTAGGGACGGGGGGACGGTGGGATGGGGCCGGTGCGGGTGTCTTTGCCGCAGCCGGCGAGCGAAGCAACCAGCAGGGCTACGCAGGCGAACGTTGCGAGTCTTCTCATGGCCATTTCATCGGGCAGGCAACGGCTGCCCTTAAGCGCTCCTTCGTGTAAACTCCGTCCGCTCATCCCCGCACGCGCGGGGCCGGACCCATCGGAAACCCTCCCCATGACCGTCCCAGCACTGGCCATTTCAACCGGACCGGAGTTCGATCTCAGCGAGGATCAGCTCGCCGTCCGCGAGATGGTACGCGATTTCGCCGAGCGCGAGATCCGTCCGATCGCGGCCAAGATCGACGAGACCCACGACTTCCCGATGGCCACCACGAAGATGATGGCCGAGCTCGGGCTCCTGGGCATGTTCGTCCCCGAGGAGTGGGGTGGCGCTGGGATGGACTACCTCTCGTACACGATCGCGGTCGAGGAGCTGTCGCGGGTGTGCGCGAGCCACGGCGTGATCTGCTCGGTGAACAACTCGCTGGTCTGCTACCCGATTCTGACCTACGGGAACGACGCCCAGAAGAAGAAGTACCTGGTCCCGCTCGCCAAGGGCGAGAAGCTGGGCTGCTACTGCCTGACCGAGCCCAATGCCGGGAGCAACGCCGCGAACCAGCAGACGACCGCCGTGCTCCAGGGCGATCACTTCGTCTTGAACGGCACCAAGATGTTCATCACCACCGCGGGACCGGCCGACGTGCTCGTCGTGTATGCCGCGACCGACAAGTCGCTCGGCTCGCGTGGGATCTCGGCCTTCATCGTCGACGCCGACACGCCGGGGGTGAAGAAGGGCAAGAAGGAGATGAAGCTCGGCATCCATGCCTCCGACACGCGCGAGATCGCGTTCGAGAACGCGAAGGTGCCGAAGGAAAACCTGCTCGGCGAGCTCAACAAGGGCTACTCGGTGGCGCTCGCCACGCTCGGCGGCGGGCGCATCGGCATCGCCGCCCAGGCGCTCGGTATCGCGCAGGCCTGCGTCGAGGCGGCGGTGCGCTATGCCGGCGAGCGCGAGCAGTTCGATCGCAAGATCGGCGAGTTCGACGCGATCCGCGAGATGCTCGCCAACTCGGCAGTCGAAGTGGAGACCGCGCGGCTTCTGGTCTACCAGGCGTCCTGGCTGCGCGACCAGGGCCGGCCCCACGTGAAGGAGGCCTCGCTCGCCAAGTGGCATGCGTCCGAGGCCGCGAGCCGCTGCGCCAACTACGCCGTGCAGGTGCACGGCGGCTACGGATACCTCTCGGAGTTCCACGTCGAGCGGTATCTGCGCGATGCCAAGATCACCGAAATCTACGAGGGCACGACCGAGGTGCAGAAGATGGTCGTGGCCGGACAGGTGCTGAAGGAGAACGCGATCGACGCCAAGGGCTAGCCCTTGGGCAGCGAACGCCAACCGCTCACGGAGGAAATCGATGGATCGACCCGTACGACCCGTCGCGCTCGTGATTCTCACGCTGTGCGCGCTCTATCCCGGACTCACCACCCTGTGGCAGGGGCTGCACCCGATCATCACCGGTGCGCCGTTCAACCTGATGGCCGATGTCGGACCGATTCTCGGGCTCTCGACCCAACTCGGGTTGCCGGTGATCGTGCCGCACCTGCTCAAGACCGGCATTGGCGCGGCGCTGCTGCTCGGCGTGCTGGGGCTGTGGGCCGGTGATATGAGGGCCTATCCGCTCGCGCTCCTCGGCGCCGCGGGATGCCTGCTGCTGCCGGTCGGCCCGATGGTGATGGGCGCCGTCGCCCTCATCTGCCTGCTCGGCTTCCGCGAGCGTGCCGAGGAAGTGCCGGCGTAAGTCGGAGCCAACGTGAACTACGACCTCAGCGAAGACCAGGCCCAGATCCGCGACGCGGTGCGCGAGCTGTGCGCCACCGAGTTCGCGCCGCATGCCGCGCGCTGGGACCAGGAGGCGATCGTCCCGCACGCCGCGATCGAGACGCTGGCCGCGCAGGGCTTCCTCGGCATGGCGGTCCCCGAGGAGTGGGGTGGGCTCGGCTACGACGCGCGCACCATCTCGCTCGTGGTCGAGGAGATCGCGCACGTCTCGGCGTCGCTCGCGATCATGATCGCCGTCCACAACTCGGTCGGGCTGCTGCCGGTCTACCGCTACGCCACCGATGAGCAGAAGAAACGTTTCCTGCCGCGGCTCGTGTCCAAGGACATGAGCGCGTTCTCGCTCTCCGAGCCCGGCGCCGGCACCGACGCCGGGGCTCTGCAGGCGACCGCGGTGCGGAAGGGCGATCACTACGTCCTGAACGGCACCAAGAACTGGGTGACGAACGGGCAGCAGGCCGGCATCTACCTGATCTTCGCGCGTACCGATCCTGCCGGTGGCAGCCGCGGTATCTCGGCATTCGTGGTCGAGCGCGGCACGCCGGGCCTCGTGCTCGGGAAGCCCGAGGACAAGATGGGGCTCCGCGGCTCGGACACCTTGGCGCTCTCGCTCGAGGATCTGAAAGTGCCGGCCGAGAACCGGCTCGGCGCCGAGGGCGATGGGTTCAAGATCGCGCTCAGCGCGCTCGATGCCGGACGCATCGGCGTCGCGTCGCAGGCGCTCGGCGTCATGCGCGCGGCCTTCGAGGAAGCCGTGCGCTACGCGCAGCAGCGGCACGCGTTCGGCGGCCCGCTCGCCAAGATCCAGGCCGTGCAGTTCAAGCTCGCCGAGATGGAGCGTCGCATCCAGGCGTCGCGGCTGCTCATCCGCCGCGCGGCATGGCTGCGCGACGTCGGCCGCCCCTTCGGCCGCGAAGCCTCCATGGCCAAGCTCTACGCGACCGAGGCCGCCACCTGGGTGACGCACCAGGCGATCCAGGTCCACGGCGGCTACGGCTACGTGAAGGAGTACGCGGTCGAGCGCTACTACCGCGACGCCCGCATCATGGAGATCTACGAGGGCGCGAACGAGATTCAGCGCCTGGTGATCGCGCGGAGCCTGCTCAAGGACGGCGTGACGGTTTGATGCGCTGGCGGTTTGCGATTCGAGCCGCCGCCATCGTGGCGTTGCTCGCCGTCGTGGGGTGCAGTCACAGTCCCACCCAGCCCCATCGCGACGAAACCCCTCCCGCGGCAATCGCTGATCTGGTCGTTACGGATTCGAGCGCGACCACGATCACCCTGTCGTGGTCCGCGCCCGGGGATGACGGCGATGTCGGCACCGCGGCCGCGTACGACCTGCGCTACTCGACGACGACCCTCGATGCCGCGACATTCGGAAGCGCTGACCAGGCGACGGGAGAGCCGGACCCTGCCGTGGCGGGGTCGTCCCAGTACCTGACCGTGACCGGTCTCCTCCCCGGTACCACCTACCACTTCCGCATGCTGGCGACGGATGAGCGCCCCAGCAGCTCGGAGCTTTCCAACGTCGCAACCGGGACCACCGGCCCTCAAGTCATCAACGGTGACACCGAGTCGCCGGCTGCCGTCACGAATCTCGCGCCAACCGCGGTGACCCCGTCGTCCGCCACGCTGGTCTGGACGGCGCCAGGAGACGACGGGACCGCGGGCACGGCCAGCACGTACGACCTTCGCTACTCGACGGCGACGATCACGCCGCTGAACTTCGGAATGGCCACTCCCGTGGCGGGAGTGCCGGCACCCTCGCCGCCCGGCTCGTCGGAGCTCATGACCGTCACCGGGCTCGCTGCCGGCACCGAGTACTTCTTCGCGCTCAAGTCCTCGGACGAGGTCCCCAACGTCTCGGCGCTCTCGAACGTCGTCCAGCTGATCACCGAGACCGCCCCGGACACGACGCTGTTTGCGACGCCGGTGTCGGTCGCCACCGGCAACGGACCACGATCGCTGGCGATCGGGGACCTGAATGGCGATTCCAAGCCGGACCTCGTGACCACGAACTACTTCGGCCACACCGTCTCGGTGCTGCTCAACACCGGGGGGACGTTCGCGGGGAAGACGGACTTCGCGGCCGGGCAGTATCCCTTCGGGCTCGCCGTGGGCGACCTCAAAGGCGATGGGAAGGCCGACATCGTCGCCTCGAACTACTTCGGGAGCACGGTATCGGTGCTGTTCGGCAACGGCTCCGGAGGCTTCGCCGCGGTGGACCAGCTCAACGTGGGCACGACGCCGCTCAGCGTCGTCATCGGCGATCTGGTCGTGGACGGCGTACCCGACATCATCACGGCGGACTACTCCGACTACACGATTTCAGTGCTGCCGGGTTACGCCACGGGAGCATTCCTGCAGCCTCCGCTTCATTTCGAAGCTGGCGGAGGGCCGGTTGCGGTGGCCTTCGGTGACGTCAGCGGCGATGGACGCCCCGATGTGGTGACGGCGGATTTCGACGCGGGCACGGTCTCGGTGATTCTGACCGACGCGAACAACGAGATTCTGCCCCCTCATGACCTTGCGGTGGGATCGAGCCCCATTGGGGTCGCCATCGGTGATGTGAACGGCGACACGAAACCGGACCTCATCACCGCCAACGAGGCGGGCAGCACGATTTCGGTTCTGCTCGGAAGTGGCGGAGGGAGCTTCGGAACCAGCAACGACTACGCAACCGGCGCCAATCCCCATTCGGTCGCGATGGGCGATTTCGATGGAGACGGCCACCTGGACCTCGTGACCGCGAACTTCACGGCCGGGTCGGTGTCGGTGCTTCTCGGCAATGGCGACGGGACCTTCAAGCCCAAGGTCGACATCCCCACCGGAAACAATGCGAGCTCGGTCGCGATCGCGGACCTGAACTCGGATGGGAAGCTGGACGTGGCCGTGGCGAACTACGGATCCGCCACCATATCGATCCTGATCAATCGCACCGGAACCCTGGCGTGGCGATGGTCCGGTCCGTCGGCGGCTCGGCTGCGTCGCCCTCCGTTCCGGACTCGGTAGAGGTTGAGGACGCGTCGCGGCGGGACGATAACTCTCCGTGCTGGCCGCTCTGGAAAGAATCCGGCATGGAGCCGGTCACCCGAGCGCAGGCACCTTATTCGTCCTCTTCACCGGAGGTGAGATGAGCAGCCGCTCCCTGCTTTGCGGGATCGTCGGTGTGATCGCCTGCGGCTTGCTTGCATCGTGTGGCTCCTCGGATCGAGCGACTTCGGTGGCCGCTCTCTCGAAGCAGAAGTCGTCGGACCGTAAAGTCGTCCAGTGGGCCAACCTTTCGATGGCCGTCGGATCGGTTGAGGAGGCATCGCCCAAGATCCAGGAGATCGTGAAAGGGTCTGGCGGCTTTGTCGAAAGCTCGACGATCCTCAAAGGGGAAAGAATCACGCTCGAGTGTCGAGTTCCGGCAATGCAGCTGGAGAGCGTCATGGACGCGGTTTCGCGTCTTGGGGACGCAAAGCGTCGCTCGATGGGAGCGACGGACGTCACCGATGCGTACGCGGATCTCGAAACCCGGCTGAAGAACAGCATCGCGTTTCGGGAGCGCCTGCAGGGATTGCTGGGGCGGGCGAAAGCCCTTCAGGACGTCATCGCGATCGAGAAGGAGCTCAATCGCATCCAGTCCGACATCGAAACCATGCAAGGGGAGTTCGATCGACTGAAAACCAAGGTCGACCTCTCGAGCCTCGAGATCGAGCTCTATCGAAAGCAGATTCTCGGTCCCCTGGGCTGGGTTGCCTTTGGCATCTGGTGGCTGGTCTCGAAGCTTTTCGTCATCCGATAGTGCTTCGATAGCGCCTGCCAGGTCACTCACCGTTGCAGGCACCGCTGAGGCCCGGCCCGCTTCACTACGTTACCTGCAACCGGACGGCCCGCACCGGCATCTGTTAGGATCGCCGCGCGTTTTGCCAGTGGCCGCCGCTTCCCGCCACGAGGAGCCCATGTCCAAAGTCGCCGTACTGCGTACCTCACCGGAAACCGTCGTCCAGGACTACGGCCGCCTGATGGACCTCGCGGGCTACCGCCAGACCCTCGATTTCAACGCGCAGACCTGCCTCCGGATCAACATCTCGTGGCACGTCTACATGCCGGCCTGCTCGACCACCCCGTGGCAGATGGACGGCGTCATCGGGAAGCTCAAGGCCGACGGCTACGACGTCTCGAAGAACCTGATCGCGGCGCAGAACGACACCGTGGTGGTGAGCTGCCGCGAGGGCACGGTGAACAACCACCTGGCGCCGGTGCTCGAGCACTACAACGTGCCGATCCAGTACCTGAGCGAGCCGCCGACCGAGTGGATCACCTATACCCCCAAGTCGAAGATGCTCGTGCTCGACCGGGTGTTCGAGAAGCAGGGCATCCAGATCCCGAAGCTCCTCATGGGCAAGAACGTGATCCACCTGCCCACGGTCAAGACCCACGTCTTCACCGGCACGACGGGCTCGATGAAGAACGCGTTCGGCGGACTGCTCAACCTGAACCGCCACTGGACCCACGCGGTAATCCACGAAACGCTGGTGGACCTGCTCCGGATCCAGAAGGAGATCCACCCCGGCGTGTTCGCGGTGATGGACGGCACCATCGCGGGCGAAGGCCCGGGGCCGCGCGCGATGCGGCCGCACGTCAAGAACTACATCCTGGCCTCGAGCGACTGCGTGGCGCTCGATGCGACCGCCGCCCGGCTGATGGGCTTCGATCCGATGAAGGACCTCAAGTTCATCCGGCTCGCGCACGAGAACGGGCTCGGCGTCGGCAACCCGAGCGAGATCGAGATCGTGGGCGACGACATCAAGGACGTGAACTTCGGCTTCCGCGGCTCGCTCAACGAGAACACCTTCGCGTCCTGGGGGCAGAAGCTCATCTACTGGGGCCCGCTGAAGCCGCTCGAGCACATGCTGCTGCGCTCGCCGATCGTGCCGTGGAGCTACTTCGCCTCACGCCTCTACCACGACGGCTACTGGTACCCGGTGAACGGCAAGCCGCGCGTGCGGAACATCATGGCCACCCCGTGGGGCCAGTTGTTCCGCGACTACGGCGACAAGAAGGTCTGGGCGGGAGCTTCGGCCGCGGGCAAGTAGGAGTTCAGTACTACTGCCGATCCGTTCACTGTCATCAGCAATAACCTGCCCCGGGGCAGGTTCCACGGATCAACCCCAGGTGATGATGTTGGTCGCGAAGCGGCCGCGCACCGTGCGTTCGCCGTCGGCGCCCGGGATCTTGAGCTCGAGCGTGCCGTGCACGGTCTTGTCGCCCTCGGACCCGGCCCACTTGCCGGTGATCTTCTCGACGGTGAACGTGCCGCCCACCACCGGGTAGTCGAGCCCGTTCATCTGCACGGCGGAGGTCTTCTCCTCGCGTGGGTCGCCGCCGCGGGGCAGGAACGGGATGGGCTTGCCGATCAGCTTCGCGAAATCCTCCTCGTAGCCCACGTGCAGGTCCATCGGGAAGGAGCCCACCAGCGTCACGCCGTCGCCGACGATCTCGAAGATCTCGGGATAGTCGTCGTCCTCGGTGAGGTAAATATCCATCTTCCGGAGCGCGAGCTGGTCGGAAGAGCCGTCGAGCTCCAGCTTCCAGGTCTGGCTGGCCTTCTCACGGTCGGCGGCAGCCTGCTGCTCGTTCGCTCCATTCGAGCATCCGAAGGCGAGCACGATCAGCGCGGCGGAAGCGAGCCGGCAAATATTCGATCGCATGGAGAGCCTCCCTGGCGGCGCCCGGCCACCAATGGCCGGCGGCAAGAGAGATCGGCAGAAAGGAACCCGCTCTGGAGCGAGTTGGCCGGCCCGCTTGGCGCGGCCTACGGCTGCGGCTTGTTCTGCCTGCTCTCGCACAGCTCGAGCAGCACGCCGCCCAGGCTCTTGGGGTGGAGGAACGCCACCTGGGTGCCGTGGGCGCCCGCTCGCGGGGACTCGTCGATCAGTTTCACGCCCGCGGCGTGGCAGGCGGCCAGCGTCTTCGTGACGTCGTCCACCTCGAGGCTCACGTGATGGAGCCCCGGGCCGCGGTTCGCCAGGAATTTCGCGACCGTGTGGTCCGGCGTGCGCGGCTCGAGCAGCTCGAACGTCACCGGACCCGCATGAACGAACACCACCCGCAGCGCGCCGCCGTCGAGGAGTTCCTCCGCGCCGAGTTTCGCTCCGAGGGCGGCGACCAGCGTGCGGGCGAGTGCATCGGCTTCCGCCGTGGCGATCGCCACGTGCGCGAGACCCGTGACGGGGCCCGATCGCGGCGTCGCACTCATGACGGCCGGTGCACTCCGAACACGGCGCGCATCGCGTCGCACACCTCGCCGAGCGTGGCGCGCGCCTTGAGCGCCTCGAGGATCGGCGGCATCAGGTTCTCGCTGCCGCGGGCGGCGCGCTCGACCGCGGCGAGCTTGTCGCGCACGGGCGCGGCTGGACGCTCCGCGCGCCATGCTGCGAGGAACGTGCGGCGTGACTCCTCGATCGCCGGGTCGGTGCGGAACGACGGCGCCGGCAGCGGCTCGTCATCCGCAAAAAGATTGACGCCGACCACCACGCGCGATCCGGATTCGACCTCGCGTTGCCAGCGATACGCGGCCTCGTGGATCTGGGTCTGCACCCAGCCGGCGTGGATCGCAGCGGGCATGCCGCCGAGCGCATCCACCTGCTCGAGCAGCTCGCGCGCCGCGGTTTCGAGATCCGCGGTCATGCGCTCCACCCAGTAGGAGCCGGCGAGCGGGTCCACCGAATCGGTGACGCCGCTCTCGCTGGCGAGGATCTGCTGGGTACGGAGCGCGAGCCGCGCGGCGTCGGTGCTCGGCAGGCTCAGGGCCTCGTCGTAGCCGTTGGTATGGAGCGACTGCGTGCCGCCGAGCACCGCGGCCAGCGCCTGCACGGTGGTGCGCACCACGTTGTTGAGCGGCTGCTGGGCGGTGAGCATCGAGCCCGCGGTCTGGGTGTGGAAGCGGAGCTTGAGCGCTTCGGAATCGGTGATGTGGAACCGCTCGCGCAGGAGATCGGCCCACATCTTCCGCGCGGCGCGGAACTTGGCGATCTCCTCGAACAGGTGGTTGTGGGCGTTGAAGAAGAACGACATGCGCCGCGCGATCGCCGTGAGGTCGAGCCGCCGGGCGCGCGCGGCCTCGAGATACGCGAGCCCGTTCCCGAGCGTGAACGCGATCTCCTGGACCGCGGTGCAGCCCGCCTCGCGCATGTGGTAGCCGCTCACCGAGATCGTGTTCCACTGCGGCACCTCGCGGGTCGCGAACTCGAAGATGTCGGTGACCACCCGGAGCGACGACTCCGGCGGATAGATGTACGTGCCGCGCGCCGCGTACTCCTTGAGCACGTCGTTCTGAATGGTGCCGCCGAGCTTCGCGCGCGGAATGCCGCGCTCATCGGCGACCGCCACGTAGAAGGCGAGGAGCAGCGAGGCCGTGGCGTTGATGGTCATCGAGGTGGTCACGCGGTCGAGCGGGATGCCGTCGAGCAGCTCCTCCATGTCGGCGATGCAGGAGATCGCGACCCCCGACTTGCCGACCTCGCCCCGCGCGCGCGGATGATCGGAGTCGAGCCCCATCTGGGTGGGGAGGTCGAACGCCACCGAGAGCCCGGTCTGGCCGTGGGCGAGCAGGTAGCGATAGCGCTCGTTGCTCGCGCGCGCGGTGTTGAAACCGGCGTACTGGCGCATCGTCCAGAGCCGCGAGCGGTACATGGTGGGGTGGATGCCGCGCGTGTAGGGCGGCACGCCGGGCGGCGGCGTGCGCCGCGCGAGATCGCGCGGCAGATCCGAAGCGTCGTAGACCGGCTCGATCTCGAGCCCCGAGTGCGTGAGGCGCGGCGGGACCTCGGGCGCTTTCGGCCTGCTCTTCGCGCTGCTCACGACGGCTCGCTGTGGAGCCGCACCAGCGGCTGCCCGGCCGCCACCGACGCGCGCTCGGCGACCAGCACTTCGGTCACGGTGCCCGCGTGCTTCGCGATCAGCTCGTTCTGCATCTTCATCGCCTCCACCACCGCGACCGCCTGGCCCGCGGCCACGTGCTCGCCCGGCTTCACGCGGAGCGCCACCACCAGCCCCGGCATCGGCGCCAGGACGGTCTCGATGCCCGATCCGCCGACCTGCTTCGCCTGGGCGAGCAGCATCTTCTCGAGCGGGTGGCGCACGTCCACGGGAATCGTCGCGCCGTGGCTCGACACCTCGAGGCCGCCGCGGCCGGGCGCCACGCGCAGCTCGTGCGAGCGTCCGTTCACGAGCAGCGAGTACACCGGGCCGTCCGGCAGGCGGTGGAAGTCCGCCTCCAGCCGCCGGCCCTCGACCTTGAGCCACACGCGGTCGCCTTCGGCCTCGAACTCGACCTCGGCGTCGTGGCCTTCGAGGGTCACCCAGAATTTCATCGCGTGCCCCGTCCGCTGCCGCGGCGGCGATCGGCCCAGCGCCACGGCGAGCGCGCGCCGCCGTTCGGCTGCGGCAGCACGACGCGCGTGCGCTCTTCCCGAGCGTGAAGCGCCGCGGCGAACAGCGCGACCTCGGAGGACTCGCGGGTCGGATCCAGCGCGCCCGGTTTCAGGTGCTCGGCGATGAACCCGGTGTGCAGCTTGCCGGCCGCGAAATCCGGGTGGCTCGCGAGCCAGTGCTGGAAGCCGATGTTGTGCGCCACGCCTTCGAGCACGTACTCGTCGAGACAGCGCAGCAGGCGGTGGCGGGCCTGCTCGCGATCCTGTCCCCACACCACGAGCTTGGCCAGCAGCGAGTCGTAGTAGACCGGGATCTCGTAGCCGCGATAGATGCCGGCGTCGTTGCGCACCCCCGGGCCCTGCGGGAAGCGCACCCGCTCGATGCGCCCCGTGGAGGGCACGAAGTTCGCGGACGGATCCTCGGCCACGATGCGGGCCTCCATCGACCAGCCGCGCGCGCTCGGAGCCGCGCCGCCGCCGAACATGCGCGCCCCGCCGGCGATGTGCACCTGCTCGGCCACGAGATCGAGACCGGTCACCATCTCGGTCACCGGATGCTCCACCTGGAGCCGCGTGTTCACCTCGAGGAAGTAGAACTTCCCCGCCTCGTCGACGATGAACTCCACGGTGCCCGCGTTGAGATAGCCGACGTGCTTCGCGATGCGGCATGCGGCCTCGCCCAGCGCGGCGCGCTGGGCGTCGTTGAGCGCGGGCGACGGCGTCTCCTCGAGCAGCTTCTGGTGACGGCGCTGGACGGAGCACTCGCGCTCGCCGAGGAACGCCACGTGGCCGGAGCCGTCGCCGAGGATCTGCGCCTCGATGTGGCGCGGGCGATCGATCGCGCGCTCCACGTAGACGCGATCATCCCCGAAGGCCGCGCCCGCCTCGCCGCGGGTGAGCGACCACGCGGCCTCGAGCTCGCGCTCGTCGCGCACGATGCGCATGCCCTTGCCGCCGCCGCCGGCCGCCGCCTTGAGCATGAGCGGGTAGCCGATCCCGCGCGCCAGCTCGCGGGCCTCGACACTGGTCGAGAGGGGACCCGGCGAGCCCGGCACCAGCGGCACGCCCGCCGCCTTCGCCACCTCGCGCGCCGAGAGCTTGTCCCCGAGTGCCGCGAGCGTCTCCGGCTTCGGCCCGATGAAGACGATGCCGACCGCGTCGCACGCGCGGGCGAACGTCTCGTTCTCGGCAAAGAACCCGTAACCCGGGTGGATGGCGTCGGCCTTCACGCGCACCGCGGTGTCGATCACCCGCTCCAGGTTGAGATAACTCTCGCGCGACGGGCCCGCCCCGATCGGGTACGCCTCGTCGGCGAGCAGCACGTGGAGCGCGGTGCGATCCGGCTCGCTGAAGACCGCGATCGAGGTGAGGTCCAGCTCGCGCAGCGTGCGGATCACGCGCACCGCGATCTCGCCGCGGTTGGCGATCAGCACCCGGCGGATTTTGCGCGCCATCAGTCCTCGATCACCACGCACGCGACCGCGAGGCCGGCGTCGTGCGTGAGCGAGAGGTGCGAGCTGCGGCAGCCCAGCGCCTGGAAGCGCTCGAGGGCGGCACCATGGAACTCGAGCTTGGGCTGGTGGCCGCCCGGCTGGTGCACCTCGAACTGGCGGAAGCCGACCCCGCCGCTCATCCCGGTGCCGAGCGCCTTGGACGCCGCCTCCTTGGCCGCGAAGCGCGCGGCGAGGTGCGGCAGCGGGTCCTTGTGGCGGCGGCAGTACTCGAGCTCGCCCGGTGTGAAGAGCCGCTCCTCCATGCGCCGCCCGAAGCGCTCGAGCGAGCCCGAGATGCGTTCCACCTTGACGATGTCGATGCCGATGCCGCGCACGGCCACGGGAGGTCCTGCGTTGAGGTGAGCGGTCCGCGCGGGCGGCAAGCGCCTCGAACGGTGGGAGAACTCGCCGACTCTATGGACGAGGACGACGGAGGGTCAAGCTCCTACGGCAGCAGCGCGATGCGCCTCGTCGTCGTTCCGAATCGCGTGGCGACTCGCACGAAATAGACGCCCGGCGCCGTCGCCTGCGGCCTCCACACGCGCGAATGCTTCGGCGTGGCAACGAATCCGTCCTCAAGGACCTGAACCAGTCGGCCGCCGACGTCGTGAACCGTCATCCTCACTGGTGTCGGGCCCGGAAGGTCGAGCTCGAGTCGGCCGCTCTCCCGGAAGGGATTGGGCGACACGCGTACCGCCAGTTGGGCCCAGGCCACGGTGGAATCGGACACGGACGTGGGCGGCGGCGTGATGGTGAAAGCCATGTCGCTCTCGTCCGCTGCCTGATTTCCGCTGAGGTCGGTTGCCACGGCGCGGATCTTCGCGAGCCCCGTGTTCGACGGGCCCGGCATCCACTCCATGGATCCTCTGGCGTTCAATCCCTCGGCGATCGGCGTGGCCTGCCCTCCGGGCAGATGCACGAGGAACAGATCGACCTTCTGAACGCCGACGCCATCCTTCGCGGTCCAGTCGATGGTCATGGGCTGCCCTGCCGCGACGTTCCCTCCGACATTGGGTCGGACGACGTGCGCGACCGGTGCAAACGTGTCGACGATCGGCTTCTGGTTCGTGAGATACGAGTGGGTGCTGATGAGGTCGAGCACGCCGTCGCCGCTGGCGTCGGCGAATGCGATGCCGTTGTATGTCCCGCCGTAGGCTCCCTCGAGAACCCAGTATCCCGCGGGGTTTGCCTGGAACACGTAAGTCGGTCCGAAGCCCAGCGCGATCTCGGCGTAGCCATCGCCGTTGAGGTCGCCGGCGGCGATCGGCGTGTAGGGGTATCCGCTGATCACGTGGGAGAAGTCGAAGTTCCCGTCGCCACGCCCGAGTCGGATGTAGACGTTCGGGCCCGATTTGGATCCGCAAACGACGTCGAGGACCTCGTCCCAATTGAGGTCTGCCAGCACGATTCTCTCATGCTCGGCGGCGGGAGGCGTCGCGAAGGCGATCAGTGATCCGAACTGCCCGCCGCCGAGACCGAGATGAGCACCATTGCCGGTGACGACGTCCAGGATGCCATCCCGGTCGAGGTCGCCCGCGGCGATCGGCGTGATGGGGTCGTTCTGACCCAGAGTCACGAGGCTTCGAATCTCGGAGCCGAACCCGTTGCCGTTTCCGGGGAGGACGGAAAGGTCATACTGCCCGCTGATTCCCTCCTCCACTATCCCGACGACGTCGTCGAGACCGTCTCCCGTGAAGTCCCCGGTCGCGACGAAATTGGCGGGAAACGCCACCTCGCCTGAATAGCTGGGTGGGCCAGCTCCCATCCAGGCGACTCGGATCGACCTGTTCGGGGCGAGGGACGTTCTCAGAATGAGGTCCTGGAAGGCGTCGCCGTTCTTGTTCAATGGGCTGAATGCGCCCGACGTGACAAAGCCGGAGAAAGCGGTGCCCGGTGGATCGGGAATGATGTCGAAACCGCCGCCAGGGAGGGCATACGCAACGTCGAGCCCCTCGGCGCCTCCGGCAGCAATGTCGATCAACCCGTCGCCGTTGATGTCGGTGAAGCCCCAGCCGCCCTGGTAGGAGGAGTGAAGCGGGAGCCACTGATACTGCGGGTGCCCCCAGTGCCCGGGGCCATGATTGAAGAAGACATGGACCTTGCCGGGTGCGTTGACGAGGACATCCGGACGGCCGTCGCCGTCCACGTCGCCGCACACCAGCGGGCCTGCGAAATCGATGGGAACGGATTCAGGCACCCGTGCGCCCGCGTCATAGATCTGGATTCGAGGTCGGTCTGTCGGTGCGATCGTACCGGTCTGCTGCAACGGAAGCGTGACGAATTCCCAGTCACTGTCCGGGTAGAAGTCCGCCGCTTCCACCCGCGATACCTGACCGAAGAAGACCGGGGTCGCGAATGTTCCGTCACCATGGCCGGTGAGCAGAACGACGGACTGGATGTCGTCCTCCAGCACGACGTCGGCCAGGCCATCGCTGGTGAAGTCTTGTGCAAAGACCCTGGTGCCGACGAGCCCCGAGGGTTGATCGACACGCGTGGCGAAGCCGCCGGCTCCGTCGCCGAAGTGAAGCGCGATGTAGCCGGATGAACTGCTCTGGCTGCACGACGCCACGATATCGAGGTGTCCGTCGTTGTTGAAGTCGGCGATTCCGGCCCCGCGCGGCAAGCGGCCGGTCGGCAGGTTGATGCTTTGGGGTGAACTCGGGTTGGCCGTGCCCAGGAGAACGGTGATGGCGTCCCCTGTTCGCGGGACGGCGATATCGAGGTACCCGTCCTCGTTCAGGTCGCCGACGGCGGCCTCACGCGGAGCGGCTCCCACGCCCAGCTTGATCTGCACGAACGTGCCGGCGCCGTTCCCGAGGTAGAGCGAAACCGTGGTGTCCGGGTAGCCTGACGGCCAGACTAGGTCGAGGTCGTTGTCGCCGTCGTAGTCCACGACCAGCGGAACGTACGTGGATCCGGTGAGGCTCTGGCTCTGAACGAACTGCCCGTTCGGCTGTGCCAGGAGGATGGCCTTGGTGGTGACGAGATCACCTCGGCCATCTCCATTGAGGTCCGCGCACGCGGCCAGCGAACCCAGACCGGACAGCGGAATCGTCTGATAGGCAGAGCCGAACCACGGATCGAAGAGTCCGGCACCGCTGATCGACGGGGCGACAAGGGAAGCAGACAGCAGGACGAAGAGCAGAGCGGGGCAGCGTAGCAAGAAGTCGCATCCTCTCGTCGGGGACTGGGGAGCGCGAAAGGATAGCACTGAAATCCCTACCGGGCCGAGGAGGGTCAAGCCTTCAAGGAAGCAGGACCACGCGACGTGTGCGCGTTCCGAATTGTGTGGCGAGGCGGATGAAGTAGATGCCCGGTGAGACCGCCGCAGAGGAAGAGAAGCTCTCGGAGTATTTGCCGCCCACACGGGCCTCGTTCACCAGGACGCTCATTTCACGGCCGCGCACATCGAAGACCGAAAGCCGAACCGAAGTGGGTCCCGGGAGCTCGAAGGCAATCCCGGTCTGCATCGCGAACGGAGAAGGGCCGGCACTCAGAGCGAACGGGTGAGCCGGGGTCGGCGGGTCGGGAGGTGGCGAAGAGGTTGTATCCGGGAAGGTGATGGTGACCGAACCCGCCATCTGGACCGTGCTCGGAGTATGAGCTTCGAGCGTGTACGTGTAGGGGACGCCAGGCGTGACGTATCGGTCGTCGTATCGGTCCAACGCGAGCCGGCTCTCTGCAACCTCGCTCGGCGGTCCCGCCGGATCCCCCTCCGTCCGGAAAACCACCACCGAAGTGATCTGAGCGGCCGGCCTCAAACCCCACGAGACCCGGATGCCCTTCGGCATCACCGCGGCCCTCAGCGAATCGACCGTAACCGTAACGTTCGGAATAACGATGTCGATGGCTTGATTGCATGCGTCGAAAGCTTCATTGCCAAAAGGGTCGCGCGCGACGGCGCGGATCCATCCCGATCCTCGGTGGGCGAGCTCCGGCGTCCACTCCAGACTGCCCACTGCCGGCAACCCCGAGGCGATGCGCGCCCTGATTGCGGTGCCGGGATCCCTGCCCACCCCCAGTATGAGATCGACCCCGGTGATTCCGGAGGAATCGGACGAGCTCCATCGAATGGTCATGGGTGCCCCGACCTCGAAGGAACCGCCCTCGTCTGGAGACTCGACGCGCACGACCGGTGGTGTGCGATCGCCGGCAACCCACAGGTTGCGCGCCCACGCCCCTACGGAGAGCAGATCGCGGTACCCGTCCCCGTCCACGTCGCTGAACGTGATCGCCCCCGCCATGCCGCCGTACTGGCGCTCAGGCATCCATGCCCCGCTTTGCTGGCGCATGAACAGCGTCGTCACGGGAGAACCCACGGCGATCTCGGGCACGCCGTCCCCGGTGATGTCCCCGACGGCAATCGGTCCACCAAAGGCGCTGGTAAGAGGCGTAACACGCGGGAGCGTGCCGTCACCGGGGCCATCCCGGATCTCTACATAGGTACCGCCGGCGCCGATCAGTTCGTCCTGCCCGTCCCCGTCCAGATCGGCCAGCGCCACGTAATCAAAACTCCTGTACGTCGGCCCGAAGGGAATCAACGCGCCGAAATGACCGTCTCCGGTCCCGAGATGAATCCCGTTGTTCAGCGCCAGGTCGACGAAGGAGTCTCCGTTCACGTCGCCCACCGCCATGGGGCCGTAATACGAGGACGCGCGCTCGAGGCTGCGTATCGGAGCACCAAACGTCGGCCCCGAGGCCCCCGGGTACACCGTCAGCACTGCGTATCCGCTGGCGTCGTCCAGGGGAAATCCAACGATGTCATCCACTCCATCACCCGTGAAATCCGCGGCCTCGAAGGGGCTCGAGTTGAACTCGATTTCACGGAGCGAATAGAACGAAGTGCCCGTGAAGCGCCACACCTGGATGAACGAGCGGTAGCAGTGATAGCCGCACTCGCGTTGTTCGAGGACCGCGAAATCGGTGAAGCCGTCCGCCGTGAAGTCGCCGTCGCGAACCTGGTACGCGTTGTCCGAGAGGGGGGCCGATCCCGTCCAGGCGAACGAGAAACCGCTGGAGTTTCCGTAGGCGACCCGCAAGTCTCGACTGGCAACGGTCACCACGTCGACGTACGGGTCCATGTTGAAGTCCGCGAAGTCGGAGTAATACCCGCCGTCGAATCCGGTGAGGTGGTAGTCGGGAGAGCCAATCATGCCGTTGCCGATGCCGAGGTAGATGAAGACCCATTCCTCGCTCGTGATGACGACATCGGCGATGCCGTCGCCGCTCAGGTCTCCGGCATCCATCCCGCGCACGAGACCGGGTCCGCGAATGCGCCGTTCAACGCCGCCGACGAGCACGGAAATGTCTGGGTCCCGGCCGTATCCAATAGCGGGAGCGACGACGATGTCGTCCGCCGCATCTCCGCCAAAGTTCCCGCACCGCGCGGGGCCTTCGCGGATCTCGCGGGCGTCGAGAAATGTTCCATCGCCGCGGTTGATGAGAAGGGCCGGGAACGGATCGCACTGCAGGAGGATGTCCGTCCATCCGTCACCATTCAGATCCCCGGTATGGATGTCCGAGGCGGCACGGCTCGCCGGGATTGAGATTCGCGGCTGGAACGTCCCGTCACCGATTCCCAGGTGGAGTCCCACATAGCTGCCACCCGTCCCCGACCCGTAGCTGGCAACGGCGAGATCGAGATGGCCATCGCGATTGAAGTCGGCACTGACTGCGGCCCGGCCGTTCAAACCACCGGCAATGGACCGGGTTTCCCGGAAGCCGCCGGAACCGTTGCCGAAGAGCAGGAGCGTCTCGGAGCCATTGACCACGGCGACGTCAGCGCGACCATCCTCGTCGAAGTCGCCGCCTGCCATCGGGCCGTATTGCTGAATGGACGGTCCCGTCACCCCTGGGGCGAACACTCCGGATGGAACTGCCAGCAGCGTTCGCACCGCACCGCCGCCCGCGCACACCAGGTCAGGCCGGCCGTCCGATGTGAGGTCGACCGCCAGCGGGCGGGTCTCACAGGGAGCACCGATCGTCGCGTAGGCGTTGAGCGTTCCGGATCCGTCCAGAGAATAGATGGCCGTGTGGGTGAGGAGCTCGCCCCGGCCATCGCCGTTGAGATCCGCGATCGAGACGCCCTTGGCCGCGATCTTGTGCACCTGATAGGCGGCGCCAAAGACCGGCGGCGCACCGGCGAAAGAAGCGCGAATGGAGAACGAAACCACGAGCGAAACGAGTCCGGCTGCGAGCAGGAGGCTGCGAAGACGGACGGAGCTAGGGAAAGAGGGCAACAATAAGTCGCATCCTCTCGTCGGCCGAGGGACTGTGGGAGGCCAAGGAAACTACCACCGCAGGCCTTCGGCGATCCATTCGAGAGCCAACTTCGATTCCTCCGACGCGTACATGGGGCGGGTCCCAGAACCCAGGACTGGAGGTCGGATCCCGCCCTCCGTCGGAGGTCCGCATGAGCCGCTGTGCCCGAAGCCTGCCGCCGGCACGGTGGCTGCCCGCCATTTTCGCGACCCTGTGCCTTTGTGCGTCCGCCGAAGCGCAGCCGCTCTTCACCTCGTCGTTCCGCTCGTTCCCGACCGGGGACGGACCCGTCGAGGTCACCGCGGGGGATTTGAATGGCGACGGCAAGCAGGACCTGATCGTCGCGAACTACCTGGGCAACAACGTGTCCGTGCTGCTCGGCGACGGCGCGGGCGGGTTCGGTGCGCCCAACAACCTCGACACCGGGCTCAATCCCTCGTGGGTCGAGGTGGCCGACCTCGACGGCGACGGCCGTCTCGACATCGTCACGGCCAACTCGGGCGACGGCAGCGTGTCGGTGATCCTGCGCACCGGCAGCGGTGGCTACCAGCCCAAGGAGGACTATTCGCTCGGTGGCGGGACGTGGGGCGCGGCGGTTGGAGACTTCGCGGGCAACACCCGGCCGGACATCGCAGCCGCCTCTGACGGGAACGTCGCGCTTCTCGTCAACGCCGGAAACGGAACCTTTGGCACCCCGACCACTCTGGCGGGGGACGGTGCTTCGAGCGTCCGGCTCTTCGATCTCAACGCCGACACCAAACTCGACCTCTTGACCGCCAACTTCAGCGGCACGAGCGCCATCTCCGTCAGGCTCTGGACCGGCGGGCCAGGTGTCTTCGGTGTGCGCTCCGACTACTCGGTGGGGCAGACCAACGACGTCACGGCGGGCGATGTCACCGGCGACGGCATCGTGGACCTGGTGTCGGCGACCTGGACGGACCCCGGGAACATCTTCGTCCTCCCCGGTATCGGTGGCGGCGCCTTCGGAACCCGCGCCGACTATCCGTGCGGCGGCTACCCATCCGCGGTGGCGCTCGCCGATCTCGACGGCGACACCGATCTCGACGTGATCGTCGTCGACAGCTACGAACACTTCGTGACCACGTATCCGAACCTTGCGGGGCCGAGTCTCGGAACGCGTCGCGACTTCGAAGCGGGCCATGCGCCGTACGGACTCGAGGTGCGCGACGTGAACGGCGACTCGAAGCCCGACGCGATCGCGGCCTGCTCGTTCACCGACGTGGTCGCAGTGCTCTTCGGCAACGGCGCCGGCGGCTTCGGGAACGAGACCTCGTACCCGCTCCCGGCCGGCCCGCATCTCGTCACGCTCGCCGATCTCAACAACGACGCCCGGCTCGACGCGGCCGTCGCCGTGATCAGCTCGGGTATCGTCTCCGTGCGCCTCCAGCTCGCGAACGGCACGTTCGGCCCCGCGTCGAACCTGGCGGCGGGCGTCGCCGTAGCGCAGGTCGCGGCCGGCGATCTCAACGCGGACGGCAAGCCCGATCTCGCCGCCACCGACACGCTCAGCAACTACCTGTCGGTCTTCCTCGGCAACGGTGACGGCACGTTCGCCCCGCGCGTGACGTATGCCACGCGTCCCTCACCGGGCGGCGTCGTGATTGCCGACGTCACCGGGGACGGCAAGGCCGACGTGATCACCACGAATCGCTCAGGCGACGATGTCTCGGTGTTTCCCGGAGACGGCAGCGGTGCGCTTGGCGCCCGCGCCGATCATCCGGTCGGACTCAATCCCTTCGCGCTCGCGATCGCCGATCTCAACGGCGACCTCCGCCAGGACCTGGTCGTGGCGTGCCGCAGCGGCGGGGGAGAGGTCCGCGTGATGCTCGGCACGGGAGGCGGATCGTTCGCGGCGCCGGTGGCCTACGCGATCGGTCGCCGCGTGCAGTCGGTCGCGCTCGGGCACCTGAATGGCGACGCGCTGCTCGACCTCGTGGTCACGAGTCACTTCGACTATCCCGAATTCAACGAGAACTTCCTGAAGATCCTTCTGGGCACCGGCACCGGTGCGTTCCTCCCACCCAGCGAGATCGCGACCACGACCCATCCCTATTCGGTCGCGATTCACGACGTGGACGGCGACGGGCGATCCGACCTCATCGTTTCGGGCACCACGATCAATGCCGTGGCGGTGCATCGCGGACTGGGTGACGGGACCTTCCTGCCGCGCGTCGAATTCGGAGCTGAGGATGACCCCACGGGTCTTGCGGTGGGAGACGTCACGGGCGACGGGCGGCCGGACCTGGTCACCGCCGACTACCGGGCGAACACCCTGGTCGTGCTCCGCAACCTGCTGCCCGCGATCCTGCCGCCCCCCACGGTCTCGACCATGGCGCCATCCGCGGGCGGCAACAATGGATCGGTGACAGTGCGCATCGCCGGCGCGAACTTCCAGATCGGCGCCATCGTGCGGCTCAGCAGCATGACGCAGCCGCTGATCACCGCGTCGCCCGTGCAGGTGGCGGCCGACGGCCGCTCGATCCAGGCCACCTTCAACCTGGTCGCGAAGGCCAGCGGACTGCGCACGCTCGAGGTGCAGAACCCCGACGGCGGGATCGGCACGCTCGGCGGCTTCAACGTGACGACCGGCACCGGTGCGCCGCTCTCGATCCAGGTGGTCGGCCCGTCGCGCGCCCGCGCCGGTCGTCCGCGCAGCTTCGATCTCTTCTTCAACAACGCGGGGAACGTGGACGCGGCGGGGGTGCCGCTGTGGATCACCGGGCTCCCGCCGAGCGCCACACTCACCTGGGATCCTACGCCCGGGGCGGTGTCGAGCCTCGGCGGTGAGCCCGATTGGAGCACGGTTCCCGCCACCTTCTCCGGTTACTCCGGCAATGCCGCGGTGCAGCTGCTGTCACGGATCCCGCCCGGGCTTTCCTCGCGCAGGCTTCGCATCGAAACGCCGCCCGGATTCAGCGGTGTCTTCACGCTCGAGACTTCGCTCGCGCGGGGCTGGCCCAACACGTCGGGCTATCGAAACTGCATGGACAGCAACTCTCCGAGCGTCGGACCAATCAACATCGCGAACGTGGCGTGCATGGGCGCCCAGCTCGACGCAATCCGAGCCGCGCTGCTGGCCGCCCCCGGCGTCTCGACCGTGAATGGGATCGGGGTGTGGGCGGCAATCGCCGACCGCTGCGAAGGCGTGAACGGGCTCGGACCTTCGCTGGCCGAAGCGGAGGCGGCACTCGACTACATGGCGTACACGATCGAGTTCAACACGCTCCAGCCGGAATGCAGCGATCTCCTCGAGTTCACCCAGGACACGATCCGCGTGAACGTGGGCTCGTCGGAGGACCCCAACGACAAGCTCGGACCTTCGGGCTCCGGGGCAGCCCGTTACGTCGGGAGCGGTCCGATGCCCTACACCATCCGCTTCGAGAATCTCGAGACCGCGGGCGCCGACGCCCAGGACATCGTGATCCGCGACACGCTGGATGCCGGGCTCGATCCCGTGAGCTTCGAGTTCGGGCCGATCCTCTTCGGCGCGCACGTCGTCACGCCGCCGCCCGGGCTCGCGCCGTTCGAGGCGATCGTGGACCTGCGCCCGGCGCGCAACGTGCTCGTGGTCGTCACGGCGGGCTTTGCGCCCGGAACGCGGGTCGCCACCTGGCGACTGCGCGCGATCGATCCCGATACCGGCGAGCCGCCGCCCGTGGACGGCTTCCTGCCACCCAACGTCACGCCGCCCGAGGGCGAGGGACGCGTGCTCTACGTGGCAGCACCGCTGCCGACGCTCACGACCGGCGCCGAGATCCGGAATCGCGCCGCGATCGTCTTCGACGAGCAGGCGCCGGTGCTCACGCCGCAGTGGCTCAACACGCTCGACAGGACCGCACCCGTGAGCGCGGTGACCCCGCTGGCGCCGGTCCAGTCCGGTACGCCGTTCGTTCTCGCGTGGAGCGGCTCTGACGCCGGCGCGGGAGTGAGGACCTACGACATCCTGGTCTCGGTGGACGGCGGTCCGTACGTCACCTGGCTCTCGGGTGCGGACACCACGGCCGCGCTCTTCCACGGGCAGAGCGGGCACAGCTTCTCGTTCTATTCGATCGCCACCGACCGGGCCGGCAATCGCGAAGGCGCGCCGCTCGCGGCCGACGCGAGCACCAGCGTGGCCGGTCCGCTGGCGGTGGGTGTCGAGCCACTCGGATTCGCCCTCGAGGGTCCGGTGCAGAACCCGTCGCCACGTTCGCTGGCGGTGGCGTTCTCGTTGCCCGGTTCGACTCCGGCCGCGCTGGAGCTGTTCGACGTCGCAGGCCGCCGCGTGCTCCGCCACGACGTCGGGGGTCTCGGCGCCGGACGGCACGTGGTGCCGCTCGGGGCCGGCCGCCGGCTGGCCGCCGGGCTCTACCTGATCCGGCTGGTTCGCGGGAACGAGGCTCTGTCGGCACGGGTGGTCGTGCTCGACTGACCGGCGGACTCCCTGTAGACTCCGGCGTCCCTTCGCTCGAGCCTGTCGACCCCGGAAGCCTACGTTGCCCCGAAACCAGCACTTCAGATCGGCCGCCGCTGTCCTGGCTGTCACGGCCATGGCGTTTGCGCCGCTCGCCTGCTCGAGCAAGAAGAGCGGCCCCAGCGCCCCGGAGCCGCCGGTCGCGCCCTCGCCGACCTCGCCCCAGAACCTGCTGGCCCTGATCGCCTGGTGCTGGGAGATGCAGGACGAGACCCTCTACCGCGGGATCTTCACCAGCGACTTCTTCTTCGACTTCGCCCCGGCGGACTCGCAGTCGGTCGGGGCGGGGCTCGATCGCGCCCAGGAGATCGACGCCGGCAACAACCTGTTCGGCTCAGGGCTTCCGCCCGCGCACCCGGCTCCGACCAACATCTCCTTCAATTACGACCCGGGGTTGATCGTCACCAACGACGACCGCCCCGGCAAGGACCCGGTCGTCCACAAGCTGATCACCACCACCGTGTCGATCAGCGTGCTGACCTCGACCCTCGACTACTCGATCAGCAGCGGGATGAAGTTCTACTTCGTGCGCGGCGACTCCGCGGCCATCCCGGGCGACCTCGGGGTCGGGCCGGACGCCAATCGGTGGTATCTGGAGCGCTGGGAGGACAATCTCGTCTGTCCCAAGACCTGTGCTACGGTCGGCAAGGTCAAGCTGGATTATCAGACCCCTTGACGGTGCCGGCGGCCCTTATCTACAGTCCCTTCGCGATTTGTCGGTGGTGGGAACCCCAAGGTCTTCCGACGCGCTGAGGTTTTCGCTCGAGGCGACCGACCCGGCAACCGCGGCCCGTGCGGGCCGCATCGAAGTCGGCCACGGCGAGGTGCGGACACCGGCCTTCATGCCGGTCGGGACGCAGGGTTCGGTCAAGTCGGTGACCCCCGATGAGCTGATGGCTGCGGGCGCCGAAATCGTTCTGGCGAACACCTATCACCTGATGCTGCGGCCGGGCGCCGAATCGGTACGAGAGCTGGGCGGCCTGCACCGGTTCATGGCCTGGCCGAAGGCGATCCTGACGGACAGCGGCGGGTTCCAGGTGATGAGTCTGTCGCCACTGCGCAAGATACGGGACGATGGAGTCGAGTTCCGGTCGCATCTCGACGGAGCGCGGCACCTGATGACTCCCGAGGATGCGATACGCATCCAGGATGCACTCGGCACCGACATCGCGATGTCGCTGGACGAGCTGGTGGAGCAGCCGGCGGACGCGGCCGCGATTTCGACGGCGGTGGATCGCACGGTGAAGTGGGCGGCACGCGGGCTCGCGGAGCGCGAGCGGCTGCGGGCCGCAGGAAGCGGCAGGGCCGCTTTGTTCGGAATCAATCAGGGGGGCACGGACCCCCGGGAGCGCCGGCGCTGCTTCGAGCAGCTCGTGGCGATGCCGTTCGAGGGATACGCCCTGGGCGGACTCTGGGTGGGAGAGGGGAAGGCGCTCGGTCTCGACATGGTGGAGCACGACTGCGGAATGTTCCCCGGGGAAAAGCCGCGCTACCTGATGGGCGTCGGCCACCCCGTGGATCTGGTCGAGGCGATCGGGCGCGGCGTCGACATGTTCGACTGCGTGCTGCCGACGCGGAACGCGCGGCGCGGCACGGTGTTCATCTCGAGCGGGAGGCTGGTGGTCAAGAACGCGGCGTATGCGAAGGACCCGCGGCCGCTGGACCCCGAGTGCGACTGCACGACCTGCCGCACGTATTCACGCGCCTATCTGCGCCACCTGTTCGCGGCCGGCGAGCTGCTCGGCATGCGGCTCGCCACCGTGCACGCGCTCCATCACACGCTGGGCCTGGTGCGGCGGGCGCGCGAGGCGATTCAAGCCGGCCGGTACACGGAGTTCCGGCGGCAGTTTCTCGAAAAGTTCCAGAGCGGTGAGGCGCTGGCTTAAGGCTTCGGCCTGAGCCCGGCACTCGCCTGAAAGCGGCCGTAAGGCCGCGTTCCGTACCCAGGAGAATCCATGGACGCGTTTGCACAGACCGGCGGAGCACCGGCACAGAACCCGACGATCGGGTTCCTGCTCATGCTGCTCCAGTTCGCGCCGATCATCCTCATCTTCTATTTCCTCGTTTTGAGGCCCCAGCAGCAGAAGCAGAAGCAGACCGAAAAGATGATCAAGGCCCTGAAGAAGGGCGACCGCGTCCTCACCTCGGGCGGCATCTTCGGCACCGTGATCGGGATCGACGACCAGAAGGCGGTGCTGCGGATCGCCGACGAGACCAAGGTCGAGTTCGCGAAGAGTGCGATCGTGCAGGTGCTCGCCGACGAGGCCGCGCGATGACCGGAACCGGGTGCGGAGGCTGACGAGCGTGGCCATCCGCCGGGTGCGCATCTATGGAGATCCCGCGCTCCGCCAGAAGGCGGCGCCGGTGACCGAGTTCGGAGCCGACCTCGAGACCCTGGTCCGTGATCTCTTCGAAACCATGAGCGCCTACGGCGGCGTGGGGCTCGCGGCCACCCAGGTCGGGATCCTGCAACGAGTGCTGGTGGTGGATGTCCCGCTGGACGATAACCATCACGCCCGGTTCGCGCTCGTGAATCCTTCGATTGTCGAGCGCTCGGGATCCGAGGCCGCCGAGGAAGGCTGCCTTTCGATTCCCGGTGTGTACGACGAGATCCCCCGGGCCCTCACGCTCAAGGTGCAGGCGGTCGACGAGGACGGGAAGCCGGTCGAGATCGAGGCCGAGGGTTACCTCGCCCGCGCGCTGCAGCACGAGATGGATCACCTCGACGGGGTCCTCTTCATCGACCGGTTGTCACCCCTCAAGCGTCAGTTCCTGAAGGGCACCCTGGAATCGCTGACACGCGGTCAGGTCCCGGACGGCTATCACCCGATGGAGGCGCTCTGACGCGTTCGCGGGTCGTGTTCTTCGGCACCTCGGAGTTCGCGGTGCCGTCGCTGCGACGGATCGCACAGCGGTTCGACACGGTGAGAGTGATCACCCAGCCCGACCGGCCGCGGGGGCGGGGACAGAAGGTGGGCCCGTCGCCGGTGGCGCACGTGGCCCTGGAGCTGGGACTCGAGTTGTCGCGCCCGGAGACGCTGAAAGTCCCGGGGCTCGCGGACGAGATCGCGGCGCTGAAGCCGGATCTCTTCGCGGTGGTGGCGTTCGGGATGATCCTGCCGAAGCGCTGGCTCGAGATCCCGAAACGCGGCGCGCTCAACCTGCACGGCTCGCTGCTGCCGGAATATCGCGGCGCGGCGCCGGTGCAGCGGGCGCTGTGGGACGGAAGGAGCGGCACCGGGGTGACGACGCTGTTCATGGATGAGGGAGTGGACACCGGCGACTGCGTGATGCAGCGCTGGGAGCCCGTGCTTCCCGACGATCATTCAGGCGTCCTGGGGGCGCGGCTCGCCGAGCTGGGCGCGCCGCTCTTCGTGGAGAGCCTGGCGCTGGCTGCCGAAGGAACGGCGCCGCGGCGGCCGCAGGATCGGAACGAAGGCAGCTACGCCGGGAAGATGAAGAAGGAGGACGGCGTGATCGACTGGACGCTCGATGCCGTGACCGTGTGGAACCGCCAGCGCGCGGTGACGCCGTGGCCGGGTGCGCACAGCGCGCACCGTGGACGGCGCCTCACGATCACCGCGAGCCGGCCGTGGCAGACGATGGACACCGGCATGACGCCGGGCACGGTGCTGGCCGAGATCGGGCGTGGTGTGGTGGTGGCGTGCGGCTCAGGAGCCGTCGAGCTGATGCGCGTCAAGCCGGAAGGCAAGTCGGAGATGGACGCCGCGGACTGGATGCGCGGAGCGCGCGTGCAGTCGGGCGAACGCATGGAGAAGGAGGAGGCAGCAACGTGAACGAGGAGTCATCGCGGAACCCGCGCCGCAACACGGGCCGGGGACGACGCCGGCCGCGTCCGACGGAGGGCCGCCCGGATCGCGGGCGCGCCGCCGAGCCGGGCAACGAAGCGACGTTCGAACCCGAGCGCCCGGAATCGCAGGAGTCGCGCGGCGACGAGCAGGCCGGGGCGATCAACCGCTCGCGGCCGATCTACTCGGACAACAATCGCGGCAACCGCAACGGACGCTGGAACGGCCGGGCTCGCCCCGCCTTCCGTCCGAACGGCAGCCAGAACCGCATCCACGCCCCCGGCGAGGAGCGCCGCGTCAATGGCGCCACGGCCGAGGACCTGCCGGTGCTGCCCGACAATCCCCGCGAGGCCGCGCTCCGCATTCTCCACGCGGTGGACACCCGCAGCGCCTTCAGCGACCGCATGCTCGACAGCGCCCACACCCAGGCGCGCAGCGGCGATCCGCGCGACCGCGCGCTGCTGCACGAGCTGGTGAAGGGCACGCTGCGCTGGCGCGGACGCCTCGACTGGATCCTCGACCACTACGTGCACATCGGCATCGACCGCGTGCAGCCGTGGGTCAAGAACGTGCTGCGGCTCGGCGCCTACCAGATTCTCTTTCTCGAGCGCATCCCGCCGCACGCCGCGGTGGACGAGTCGGTGAAACTCGCGAACAAGTACAGCCATCCCGGAACCGCGGGCCTCGTGAACAGCGTGCTGCGGAAGCTCGCCGAGAATCGCGACGCGGTCGAGATCCCGCAGGGCGACGACCTCGAGACCCTCTCGGCCTGGGGCTCGCACCCCGAGTGGATGGTCGAGCGCTGGCTCGCGCGCTTCGGTCTCGAAGCGACGCGCGCACTGCTGGAGGCCAACAACCGGCCGTCGCCGGTGGGCCTGCGGGTCAATCGATTGAAGGGAACGCGTGACGAGCTGATCGCCGCGCTGAAGGCGGAAGGCGTGGAGGCGCGCCCCGCGAAGCTGGCCACCGACCTGGTGTGGATCGAGGCCAATCACTCGCCGGGGGCGCTCACCGTGTTCCGCAACGGCCGCTGCACCGCGCAGGACGAGAGCGAGGCGTTGATCGCGCACCTCGTCGGGCCGGTCGCGCACGAGCGGATCCTCGACCTGTGCGCGGCACCCGGCGGCAAGTGCACCCACCTCGCCGAGCTGATGGGCGACGAGGGCGAGGTGTGGGCGCTCGAGCGCGCCGAGGCGCGGATCCATTCGCTGGAGCAGACGGTGACGCGACTCGGGGTCCACTCGGTGCACGTCGTCGAGGGCGACGGCCGCACCTACCAGTTCCCGATGCCGTTCGATCGCGTGCTGGTGGATGCGCCGTGCTCGGGTCTCGGCGTGCTCGGCCGGCGCGCGGATGCGCGCTGGCGCAAGACCCCGTCGCTCATGCGCGAGATGCCGGCGCTCCAGCTGGATCTGCTCAATGCTGGCGGCCGACGGCTGCGCCCGGGCGGCGTGCTGGTCTACAGCGTGTGCTCGTTCGAGCCGGAGGAGACCACGCACGTCGTGGAGCGGTTCCTGCGCAACTCGCCGTCGTTCATCCTCGAATCCGCGCAGGGCATCCTGCCGGACGAGGTGCTCGACGAATACGGATTCATGTGCCTGATGCCGCATGTGCACGGTTGCGATGGAGCCTTCGCCGCGCGATTCCGCCGCACGTGATCCGATGACGACCGGCGAGAAGCCGCCGCCCCGGAAGGTGCCGGACTGGGCGAAGCTCCTGACGCTGGCGAAGGTGCCGGCCTGGGCCAGGCTCCTGGCGCTGGCCCTGGTCGCATTCGGGACGGGACTGCTCATCTTCAACGGCTTCGTCATGCCGCGCCTCGTCTACACGACGGCTGAAGTGCGCGTGCCGGATCTCGAGAACCTCACTTACGAGCAGGCCGAGCAGCTCCTCAAACCCCTGAACCTCACGCTGGCGCGGGCGGGCGAGCGCTTCGATCCGTCGGTGCCACGCGGCTTCATCCTCTCGCAGGATCCAGCGGCCGAGACCCCGGTGCGCGGGCGGCGGAGCGTGATGGTCACGGTGAGCCTGGGCGAGGAGTTCAGCTCGGTGCCGAGTCTGTTCGGTGAATCGCTGCGCAGCGCGCGCGCGCTGCTCGCGCGCTCGGGGCTCCGGGTGTCGGGCATCACGCACGCGCCTTCCGACGAGGTCGGGCTCGATCTCCTCGCGGGAACCGATCCGCCGGCCGAGACAGTGCTGCCGCGGAACGGCACGGTGAGCCTGCTGGTGTCGACCGGGAACGAGCAGGAGAGCTGGGTCATGCCCGACGTGCTGGGACGGGAGCTGCGCTCGACGCGCCGCTTCCTCGAGTCGCTCGGCTTCGCGGTGGTGACACCGCCCTCGGCGCCCACGGTGGGGCCGATCGTGTTCCAGGACCCGGGCTCGGGCTCGCGCATCACCCTCGAGACCCAGATCGTCTTGCAGGCGACCGGACGCGTGATTCGCTAGACTGCGGGCCCATTCCGAAAGCTAGGCTCACATTCCGGAGGCCCGCATGTCGCAGCCCCCGCTTCGTCCCGGCGCCGCTCCCGACTGGCGCGACCTCGGCGCCGCCGACGAACTCTCCCGTGCGCCGCTCCACCAGATCACGATCGATCGCACGCGGATCGCGCTGGTCCATGCGAACGGGACCTTCAGCGCGATCTCCGGCGTGTGCAATCACGCGGCGGGTCCGCTCGGTGAGGGGACGCTCGAGGGCGACTACGTCGTGTGCCCCTGGCACCAGTACCGTTTCCACCGCGTGACGGGCGAAGGCGAGCCCGGCTTCGAGGACGATCGCGTGCCGGCGCACGACGTGAAGGTCGAGGGCGGGCGGGTGCTGGTGAACGTCGTCCCGCGCACGACGCGCCACAAGCCGAAGCACGACCCGCATCCGCTGGAGTTGATCCAGCCGCGCGGCACGCCCGGCGGACCGCCGCTCGATGCGCCGCTCCGCGTGGTCGGGATCTCGACCACGGTGATGAACGAGAAGTACCCGCGGTTCTCGACCTCGGAGCACCTGCTCGACTTCGGCCTCGAGCACGCGCGCGGAACGCTCGGCGTCGAGACCCGCTCGATCCGGCTCCGCGAGCTCAAGTTCCGCCCGTGCGAGGGCTACTACTCGATGAGCGCCCACGCCTGCACGTGGCCGTGCACGATCACGCAGCAGGATCCCGACGATCAGCTCGACCGCGTCTACGAGGCATTCGTCCAGTGGGCGGACATCTTCGTGATCTCGACGCCGATCCGCTGGGGCTCGGCCAGCGCGCTCTACTACAAGATGGTCGAGCGCATGAACTGCATCCAGAACCAGGAGACCATCGCCAACCGCATCCTGCTCCGGAACAAGGTGGTCGCTTTCATCGTCACCGGCGGACAGGACAACGTGCAGGCGGTGGTCGGCCAGATGATGAGCTTCTTCGGCGAGCTGGGCTGCCAGTTCCCGCAGTTCCCCTTCATCGCCCACTCGCGCGGCTGGCCGGCCGAGGACATGGAGCGCAACGTGGAGATCGTGAAGGCGAGCGACGAGCTGCGCGAGGCGGCCTGCGAGCTGGTGGGCCGCTGCGTGGACACGGCGGGCGCCCTGCTCGGCCGCCGCATCGGCGCCGAGCGCGTCTCGCGCGCCGGACGGAAGGCAGGGAAGATGTGAGCCTGATGGACCGGAGGTGAGGGACCTGCTGCTGGTGGCGTTCGGTGGCGCGGTCGGCGCGGTCACGCGCTGGAAACTCGGAGGTCTGGTGCTCCACCACGCGGAGGCAATGAAGTTCCCGCTCAGCACGTTCCTCGTGAACGTGCTCGGCTGCCTCGCGTGCGGGCTGCTGGTGGCGCTCGGGGAGCGGCAGGACTGGCTCACCGCCCCGATGCGGCTGCTGCTCTTCACCGGCCTGCTCGGCGGTTTCACCACCTTCTCCGCCTTCGGTCTCGAGCTGACGAGCCTGCTCCGGCGCGGTGACCTGATGATCGCCGCGTCCTACGCGGTGCTGAGCGTGGCGTGCGGCGTGGCCGCGCTGTTGGCCGGGATCTCGATCGCCGGAGGTGCCCGATGAGCGGGTCCCGCTTCGCGAAAACTCCGGAGCCGCCCTACTTCGCGGTGATCTTCGCCTCGCAGCGCACCCCCGCCGACGACGAGGGTTACGGCGCGATGGCCGAGCGCATGCTGGAGCTGGGCTCGCAGCAGCCCGGATTCCTCGGCATCGAGAGCGTGCGCGACGAGCAGGGCTTCGGCATCACCGTGTCGTACTGGGAGACCGAGGAGGCGATCCGCGCGTGGAAGGCGGACGCCGAGCACCGCGTCGCTCAGCAGCAGGGACACCGTGCCTGGTACGAGCACATCGAGCTGCGCGTGGCGCACGTCACGCGGGCACGCTCGGGTCCCGCGCGCGCCCAAACGGAAACCACGAGCCTGTCGAGCGGTTCCAGTAAGCAAGGCGGATCCAAACCGGAGTGAACATGGCCAACGAAAAGACCTACCCCTACGTGACCCATCTCGACGTGAAGTACCCGGCGCTCGAGGTGATCGACGTTCCCGGGCTGGTGAGCGCGTGCACCGACCGCTGGTGGAACCAGACCCTGTGCCGCGTGAACGACTCCGTGGTGCGGCTCGGCATCATCGAGGGCGAATACCACTGGCATCATCACGACAACGACGACGAGTTCTTCTACGTGGTCAGCGGCCGTCTCCTGATCGACCTCGAGGAGCGCACCGTGGACCTCCTGCCCGATCAGGGCTTCGTGGTTCCCAAGGGTGTGCGTCACCGCACGCGGGCCACCGAGCCCACGGTGATCCTGATGGTCGAGAACGCGGGCATCGTCCCGACCGGAGACGAATGAGCCCGAATCCGCCGATCGCGGCGCCGTCGATTCTCTCGGCCGATCTCTCGCGGCTCGCCCAGGAGCTCGAGGTCGTGGATCCCGCGCGAGACTGGCTGCACTGCGACGTCATGGACAACCACTTCGTGCCGAACCTGACCTTCGGCCCGATGCTGGTCGCCGCGGCGCGCAAGCTCACGAAGGCAACGCTCGACGTGCACCTGATGATCGAGAAGCCCGAGACGCTGATCCCGCGCTTCCGCGAAGCTGGCGCCGATCTCATCACGGTCCATCTCGAAGCCTGCGCCGATCCCGCCGCGATGCTGGCGCAGGTGCGCACGAGCGGCGCGCGCGCCGGGCTCGCGCTCAAGCCGCGCACGCCGTTCCACGCGGCCGAGCCCTTCCTCGAAGGTCTGGATCTGCTGCTCGTCATGACGGTCGAGCCGGGCTTTGGCGGCCAGGCCTTCATGGAAGACATGGTCCCTAAGATCCGCGCGGCCGCGACCTGGAGAAAGGACCACGGCGCACGCTGGCTGATCGAGGTGGACGGCGGCATTGGTCTCGACACCGCACCGCTCTGCCGGCAGGCGGGCGCCGACGTGTTCGTCGCCGGCCACGCGGTGTTCCGCGCACCGGACCCGCGCGGCGCGCTCGCGGCGCTCCGGGACGAGATCGCTTCCACGATTCCCCAGAGGTGATGCGGCGTCGCGTTGTACTTGCGCCGGCGGGGGCTGTGCTCATGCGCTGGACCTCGCGTGCGGTGTGGACGCGGAGCGCCTTGCGCTCGGATCGCTGATCACGAATGAACCTGCCCCGGGGCAGGTTTTTGACAGCGATGTTGAACAACGCGAAGCACGGGTTAACGAAACTCGCTGCGCAGCGAGTTCAGACCGGGACGCGCAGAGCCGGAAGGGGAGTTCGACACGCCTGGCGCACTGCTGATCGGTGCGCGCAAGGATCCACCAATGTGAAGACCTCACTCCACCAGGCACTGCGGAGTTTGGTGGCTCGAGCACGCCGCCCGCGCGCCGGCGCAAGCGCCCGGACCGCGGGCCGCACATTCGGTCCGGCCCGCGCTTAAGCCGGCCCGTCACCCTGTGCTAAGGTGCCCGGTTCCATGCGGGGATACCTGTGTTCGAAACGCTGACCGACCGGCTTTCCGGCATCTTCAAGAACCTCACCGGCCAGGCCCGGCTCACTCCCGAGAACATCCGCGAGAGCCTGCGCGACGTGCGTCGTGCGCTGCTCGAAGCCGATGTGAACCTGTCCGTTGCCCGCGACTTCGTGGCGCGGGTCGAGGCCCGGGCGGTGGGCGAGGAGGTGCTGAAGAGCCTGTCGGCGGGGCACCAGGTGGTCGGCATCGTCGAGGACGAGCTGACGGCACTGCTGGGTGTCACCCCCGTGACGCTCGCGGGATCGCAGCACGTGCCGACCGTGGTCCTGCTCGCGGGCCTGCAGGGCTCGGGCAAGACGACGTTCGCGGGGAAGCTCGCGAAATGGCTGCACGGAAAACAGCGGCGCACGCTGCTCGCGAGCGCGGACGTGTACCGTCCCGCCGCGATCGACCAGCTCGAACGCCTGGCGCCGAACGCCGGAGCGTCGTTCTGGCGGGCGCCGGAAGGAACGAAGCCGGTCGAGATCGCGAAGGGCGCGCTCGATGAGGGGAAGCGGCGCGGTTTCGATTTCCTGATCCTCGACACCGCGGGCCGGCTGCACGTCGACGACGAGCTGATGCACGAGCTGGCCGAGCTCAAGAGCGCGGTGCGCGCGCATCAGGTGGTGCTGGTCATGGACGGCATGACCGGGCAGGAGGCGGTGCGGGTGGGACAGACGTTCGCCGAGAAGATCGGCGTGGACGGACTCGTCCTCACCAAGATGGACGGCGATGCGCGCGGCGGAGCCGCGCTGTCGCTTCGGCACGTGACGGGGAAGCCCATCTGGTTCCTTGGGGTCGGCGAGAAGCTCGATGGGCTCGAGGTGTTCGACGCCCGGCGGCTCGCGGGCCGCATTCTCGGCATGGGCGACGTGGTCGGTCTGGTCGAGAAGGCGCGCGAAGCGGTGAGCGTGGAAGACGCGCAGGCGCTCGCGGCGAAGCTCAAGAAGTCGGACTTTTCGCTCGAGGATTTCCTCGAGCAGCTGAAGCAGATGAAGAAACTGGGACCGATCGAGGGCATCCTCAAGATGCTGCCGGGGATGTCGGCCGACCGCATCGAGCAGGCCCGGCCGGATCTCGACAAGCTGCGCTCGTACGAGGCGATCCTGCTGAGCATGACGCCGCGCGAGCGCCGGAGCCCAAGGATCCTGGACGGCAGCCGCCGGCGGCGCATCGCGGCCGGCAGCGGAACCACGGTTCCGGTGGTGAACCGTCTGCTCAAGGACTTCGAGCGGACGCGGATGCTGATGAAACATCTTCGCAAGGGTCCGCGCGGGCTGGCCGCGTTGCGCGGGCATTTCGGATAGCGGCAGGAATCGGGCGCCGCACGGCGACCCGGTTGGGATACACCCACAGGAGGGATTCATGGCGGTCGTCATTCGTCTCATGCGGGCCGGCGCGAAAAAGCGGCCTTTCTACCGGGTGGTCGCGGCGGACTCGCGTCGTCAGCGTGACGGGCGGTTTCTCGAGATCCTCGGCCACTACAACCCCATTACGAAGCCGCACGAGCTGAAGCTCCAGAAGGAACAGATCGAGGCGTGGATTGCCCGCGGCGCCCGGCCCTCGGAGCAGGTGGAGTCGCTGCTGCGCGCGAGCGGCATCGGCGTGCACGCGCCGAAGACGACGACGCCCAAGGCGAAGGTGAAGCCGGCGAAGGGCGCCAAGCGCACCGCGAAGAAGGCGCGTCCGATCTCCGCCCGCAAGGCGAAGAAGAAGGCTGCGAAGAAGGTCGCGAAGAAGGTCGCGAAGAAGGCAGCCGCAAAGGCCTGAGCGGATGCGGCACCGCCTCGTCGCGGCGTTGCTCCTCGTGCTGCTCTCCGGAGCCGCCTGCGGGCAGCGCGTGGATCCGGCCCGGCTCGAGGCGGCCCGCCTCAAGCGCGCCGAAGAGCTGATCCGCGCGGGCAACGAGTCGTACCGGAGCGGCGACTACCGGCTCGCGGCCCGTCGCTATGCGGCGGCCGCGGTGGTGCGCAAGAACGATCCTGCGGCGTATTTCGGCATGGGCATGGCGCTGAGCAAGCTCGGCCGTGACGAGGAAGCGCGCGTCGCCTACGCCAAGGCGCGCGAGCTGGTGCTGAAGGAGAAGCGCGAGCAGGAAGCCCGCGGCGCCGCCGCGCCGGTCGCCCCCTGATCCCGGGAGTCCCATGCACGATCTGAAGTTCCTTCGCATGAACAAGGAGAAGGTCGAGGCCGGCGTCGCGCTCAAGGGCATGCACGTCGACTTGGCGCGCTTCTATCAGATCGAAGAGCATCGCCTCGCGCTGCTCCACGAGACCGAGCAGCTGAAGGCCGAGCGCAACGCCGCGAGCGAGGAGATCGCCCGGCTCAAGAAGACCGGCCAGGACGCCGACGACCGCATCCGCGCGATGCGCGAGGTCGGCGACCGCATCAAGGCGCTCGATGCCGATCTGTCGAAGCTCGAGGAGGAGAGCCAGCAGCTCGCGGCCTGGATCCCGAACCTCCCGCACGCCTCGGTGCCGCCCGGACGCGATGCGGCGCAGAACGTCGTGGTGAAGACGGTCGGCGAGCCGCGCAAGTTCGACTTCGAGCCGAAGCCGCACTGGGAGATCGCGACCCGGCTCGGGCTCCTCGACTTCGAGCGTGCGGCCAAGATCGCCGGATCGGGCTTCCTGCTCTTCACCGGGCCGGGTGCGCGGCTCGAGCGGGCGCTGATCTCGTTCATGCTCGACCTCCACACCCGGCGCCACGGCTACACCGAGGTGTCGCCGCCGCACGTGGTGCGCCGCACGGCGCTGTTCGGCACCGGCCAGCTGCCCAAGCTCGAGTCGGACATGTACCTGATCGGGGAGGACGATCTCTTCCTCAACCCGACCGCCGAGGTCCCGGTCACCAACATCTACCGCGAGGAGATCCTCGAGCCCGGCGTGGTGCCGCGGGCGCTCACCGCCTACTGCGCCTCCTACCGGCGCGAAGCCGGCACCTACGGCAAAGACACGCGCGGCATGGTGCGCGTCCACCAGTTCGACAAGGTGGAGCTGGTGCGGATCGTTCCGCCCGAGACCAGCTACCAGGAGCACGAGCTGCTGGCCTCGCACGTGGCGGCGGTCTTCGACGCGCTCGAGCTGCCCTACCGTGTCGCGCTGCTCTGCAGTGGCGATCTCAGCTTCGCGGCCGCCAAGTGCTACGACTTCGAGGTGTGGTCGCCCGGGACTGCCGGTTGGCTCGAGTGCTCGTCGTGCTCGAACTTCGAGGATTTCCAGGCGCGCCGCATGGGCATGCGCTTCCGGCGCGAGGCCGGCGCCAAGGCCGAGCATCCGCACACGCTGAATGCCTCGGGCGTCGCGCTGCCGCGCACCTTCGCCGCGCTGCTCGAGAACCATCAGACCGAGCGTGGCACCGTGCGCATCCCGGCGGCGCTGCGGCCCTATCTCGACGGCATGGAAGAGCTGGGCGCCGGCTAGCCTCACCTCCCCATGAGGCGAACGCTCCTCCGGCCGATCCTGTTCGCGGGCAGCGCGCTGCTGATGGTCGGGGTGTTCGTCTTCTCGCTCCTCCTGATCCAGCGCCTCACCGACGAGGTCACGACCACGAGCCGCCTGCTCGCGCGCTTCTGCGCGCAGGCCTCGTTCCCCGCGACCACGAGCCCGCAGATCCGCAGGCTCCTGTCGGACGTCATTGCCGGCATCGAGTTCCCGATCATCATCACCGACGCCGAGGGCAATCCGCGCGCCTGGCGCCTGATCGAGGTGGACCCCGCCCTCGTGCCGCGCGAATCGCTGGACAGCCTGCAGATGCGGCTCGCGATCTCGCCCGTGATCCACGACCGCATCGACCGGGTGCGGGCGCGCGCGCAGGCGCTCGATCGGAAGAACACCCCGATCCGCATGATGTCGGATGGCGGCGAGATGCTCGGCCGCGTGCACTACGGCGAAGCGCCGGTGCTGAGCCTGCTGCGCTGGCTGCCGATCAGCTCGGTCGCGGGCGTGGCGCTGCTGCTGCTCGTGGGCTTTTCGGGGCTCGCCGGCATACGCGCCGCGGAGCAGCGCACCATCTGGGTGGGCATGGCGAAGGAAACCGCGCACCAGCTCGGGACGCCGATCTCGGCGCTGCTGGGCTGGCTCGAGCTGCTGCGACACCGCATCGCCTCCGGGCGCGCGGACGGAGGCGATGCGGTCACCGCGGCCGAGCTCGAGGAGACGCTCGACGAGATGACGCGCGACGTCGAGCATTTGAACAAGGTCGCCCAGCGCTTCAGCCGGGTGGGCTCGGCGCCCACGCTGGTCCCCGGCGATGTGCGCCCGGTGGTGCGCGAGGTGGCCGGCTACATGCGGAAGCGCGCGCCGCGCGACCGGGTCGAGATCACCGAGCGCTACGACGAGGTGCCGGTGGTGCCGCTCAATACCGAGTTGTTCGAATGGGCGGTCGAGAACCTGATCTCGAACGCGATCAACGCGCTCGACCTCAAGCCCGGACGGGTCGAGGTCGCGGTCGAGCGGGTGGCGGGCTCGGACGCAGTCGACGTGGTGGTGCGCGACACCGGCCGCGGCATGACCCCGGCCGAGCAACGCCGGGCGTTCACGCCCGGCTACACCACGCGCCGCCGCGGCTGGGGCCTCGGACTCCCGCTCGCGCGCCGCGTGATCCAGGAGTACCACCGCGGGCGGCTCTTCATCCGGCAGAGCGCGCCCGGGCAGGGCACGACCATGGTGATCCGGCTCAGGTCTTGATCTGGCCGCGGCCGGACCCGGCTACGGTTGAGCGTGCCTCGTGCCGGCGAACTTCTCGCCGAAGAAATCACCGGGATTCCACGTGGGTCGATGGTCGTCGTTCGCCACGTCGAGCGCGATCTCGAAGTTAGTGCGCGCGAAGCGCACCCCGGAATCGAAGTCCATCTTCTGCGACATGTCGTCCGTGATGTTGTGATAGGGGCCGGCGCGCCACGCTTTGCTCAGCGAGTCGCCGTCTGCACCGTCCGAGCACTTCGTTCCCGAGGTGATGAACACCGCGGGGATGCCCTTCCGGACGAACGGGAACTGGTCACTGCGGATGAAGACGACCTCCTCGGGGGCGGGATCGGGCGACACCGTGAAGCCGTGGTGTCCGGCGGCGCGCTCGGTGATCGCGGCGAGGCTCGAGTGCTCGGCGCCGAAGGCCACCACGTCCTCGAGCGGGCACAGCATGAGGAACATGTCGAGGTTCACGTTGGCGACGATGCTCCCGATCGGCACCGTCGGATTCTCGGAAAAGTAGTCGGCGCCCTGGAGTCCCTTCTCCTCGCCGGTGGTGGCGAAGAACAGGATCGACCGCCGCGGCTTCCTCGGCAGCCGCGTGAATGCGCGCGCGGTCTCGATCGTGGCGGCGATGCCCGACGCGTTGTCGTACGCCCCGTTGTTGATCGAGTCCCCGTTCACCGGTACGGAGACCCCGATGTGATCGAGGTGAGCGCTGACCAGCACATTCTCCTCGCGCAGCGCGGGGTCGGTTCCCGGGAGCCGTGCGAGCACGTTGCGGCTCGTGACGCGGCTGCGCTCGCTCACGGTAACGATGTCGAGCCGGGCGTCGAGCGGGAAGCTGCCGGGCTTGCCGCGGAGCGAGCGGGCGAACACCGAGTCGAGCGGCGTCGGCGCGCCCTTGAAGAGCAGCGCCGCGCCTGCGTCGTTCAGGACCGCGCCCGCTTTCAGCTCCTCGGGCTCGAACGAGGGATGGCCCTGCGGGTCCACCCATCGCATGTCGGCGCCATGCGAGTGGCTGAGCATCTTGGCCCAGGGGAACTGGCGCTCGTTCTCGGGCGTGCGGATCAGCACGATCCCGATCGCGCCGTGGGCGACTGCGTTCTGCTTCTTGATGCGGGTCCAGGCGTAGTACGCCCGCTCGTTGTGGGGCATGGTGGGCGGGGCGCCGCGCAGGAGCAGCACGATCTTCCCGCGGGCATCGACACCGGCGTAGTCGTCGTATTCGAAATCGGGCGCGGTAACGCCGAAGCCGACGAACACCACCCCGGCGTCGGCCCGCACCTCGTCCCGCAGCAGGTCCGGCGAGATCGTGTACACGTCTCCGTAGGGCAGCTTCCGTGTCCTGCCGCCGGCGGTCATCGTGAGCGAGCTCTTCGACTCGTCGAGCTTCGTCTTCATGAACGGCACTTCCTGGAACCAGGTGCCGCCAGTCCCGGCCGGCTCGAGCCCGAGCTCCTGGAAATGCGCGGCGACGTAATCGGCGGCCACCGCATAGCCGGGCGAGGCGGTTTCGCGCCCCATCAGCGCGTCGTCGGCGAGGAAGCGCATGTGTGACTCGAGCGAGTCGGGCGTGATGACTTCACCCGCGGCGCGGATCGCCTCCGGAGAGGGCGGTGAGGCGGAGCAGCCCGCGAGCGCGAGCAGGAACGGGACGAGTGCGATCGGGCGGAGGTTCACGGGGGGCGGCTCCGGGTTGGCGTCGGCTACGCGGCCAGGGGACGTTACGGTAGGAGTGCAAAGGGGGCCGGGTCAATCGCGGAGGAGGTGTAGATTCGCGCCATGGCGCCGCTCGTTGGCTGGACCTTTGAACGTGCATCGTTCCGCGGAATTCCGATGTTCTTCGACCCCGAGCCGCAGGACGAGCTCTCCGGGGTCCTGATGTTCCGCGTGGGGCGCGCCGACGAGGAGCCGTCGTGGGGCGGGGTTTCCCATCTCGTCGAGCATCTCGCGCTCCACCGGATGAGCGACACGGAGTTCGACTGCAATGGCACCACTGGCCCGCTGGTCACCCTCTTCGGCGCCACGGGCACGCCCGACGAGGTCGGCGGCTTTCTCAACGACGTGAGCCGGGCACTGAACGATCTCCCGCTCGAGCGGGTTCCGATCGAGGCGCGCATCCTGCGGACCGAAGCACTTTCCCGCGCTCCGGGACTCTCCGAGGAAGCGCTGTGGTTCCGCTTCGGCAACCGTGGACACGGCGTGCGTTACATGCCGGAGCTCCTGCTGCGCTCGCCCTCCGAGGAACGGGTGCGCGTCTGGGCGGCCGACCGGTTCACCGCCGGAAACGCCGCGCTCTGGTTCAGCGGGCCACCCCCGGCAGCGCTCGATCTCAAGCTCCCTCCGGGGCCGCGCCGGCCGGCTCCCGACTCGCCGACGATGGAGGGCATCTCGTGGCCGGCGTGCGTCCCGGTCCAGGCACCCCGCGTGGGTGTCTCGATGATCGTGATGCGCGAGCAGCGCCTGAGCTATGTCCTCGAGATCGCGGTGCGCCGGATCACCCGCATGCTCCGCCACGAACAGGGCGTCGCGTACGCGGTCCCCTTCACCTACGACGCCCTCGATCGCGATACTGCGTTTGCCGGGATGTGGGTGGATTGCCTGGCGCAGCATGTGGTGGCCGTGCGTGACGGCATGCTCGGCACGCTCACCACGCTCGCGAAGGAGGGTCCGAACCCGGAGGAGCTCGCGATCCTGGGCCATCCGCGACGCTTCGCCGATCGCCCGGAGCGGCGGAAGGAAGCGCTCGCGAACGCCTGCTACAACGAGCTGCTCGGTTTCCCGGTTCTCGATCCGGACGAGTACGCGAGCGAGCTGCAGACGCTCGACCCCGCGCGGCTCGCGTCGGGTCTCGGGGAGGCGCTCCGCACCGCGCTCGTAACGCTCCCCATCGGGTATGACGCTCCGCCCGGCTTCCTGATGTACCCGGTCGTCAGCAGGGCCCGGGTCCGCGGCCGCGTCCATCGCTCGGTTCTGGCACGCTGGCCCTGGTCCGTTGGTGACGAGCTGATCGTCGCCGATGACGGCGTTTCCTGGATCCAGCGGGGTGGCAAGGCGATCACCGTGACCTTCCCGGCATGCGCGGCGGCTGTCCTTCACCCCGGAGACACACTCACCCTCTATGGCGACGACGGCTTCGCGCTCACGGTCGCACCGGATGCGTGGCGCGATGGAGCGCGCGCCGTGCAGCGGATCGTCGATCGCCTGCCGCGGGGGAAGCTCGTCGACGCGCGGGCCATCGGAAGAGGATGATCCGCGCCGGCATTGGGTGGTTCACCGACTTCCGTTAGGATCACGCGCATGACGGAGGATACCCGGCGCCGCATTCTGTGGGCCGATGACGAGATCGAGATGCTGCGGCCCCACATCCGTTTCCTCGAGCAGAAGGGCTACGACGTCACCCCGGTGCCGAACGGCGAGGACGCCCTGGTGGCCCTCGATCGCGAGCGCTACGACGTCGTGCTCCTCGACGAGATGATGCCGGGCCTCGGCGGTCTCGCGACCCTGGACGCGATCCAGCACCGCGCGCTCCCGGTTCCGGTCATCATGGTCACGAAGAGCGAAGAGGAATCGCTGATGAACGAGGCGCTCGGGCGCCACATCACCGACTACCTGATCAAGCCGGTGAATCCGTCGCAGGTCTTCCTCGCCTGCAAGCGCGTGCTCGACAGCCAGAAGCTCCAGGAGTCACAGCGCTCGCGCGACTACGTCGGCGAGATGCAGCGCTGGCAGACGATGGACGCACGTGCCCTCGATGCCACCGGCTGGGTCGACCTGGCCGTGGAGCTGGCGCGCTGGGACGTGCGTTTCGACCGCACGCCCGAGGCCGGGCTCCAGCAGGCGCACAGCGACCTCCGGCGCGGCTTCAACATCGAGTTCGGTCGATTCATCGAGGAGCATTACCCGAAGTGGGTGCGAAGCGCCGACCGCCCGATGCTCTCGAACGACATCGTGGGGCGGGCGGTGGCTCCGCATCTCCGCGAGAACCGCCGCGTGGTGTTCGTGATCGTCGACTGCATGCGGCTCGACCAGTGGTTCGCGATCGAGCCACTGCTCGAGGACGAATTCGACATTCGGCGCGACTACTACTATTCGGTGCTGCCGACCGCCACACCCTACTCGCGGAACGCGATCTTTGCGGGCCTGCTGCCGGCCGAGATCTGGAAGCAGCACCCGGGGTTCTGGCAGGAGGCGAGCGAGGAGGAGCGCACCAAGAACAAGTTCGAGCGCGAGCTGCTCGAGCTCCAGCTCGCGCACCTCAAGCTCGGCGGGCGCCCTACCAAGTACGTGAAGATCTACGACACCGAGGACGCGGTGGCGACGCGGCGGCAGATCCATTCCTTCCGCGACCTGTCACTGGTGGCGCTGGTGTTCAACTTCATCGACATCCTGGCCCACGGCCGCTCCGAGAACGACATCCTGAAGGAGCTGGCGCCCGACGAGGCGGGGTTTCGCTCGGTGATGAAGGCGTGGTTCGCGAGGAGCGCGCTCTACGAGATCCTGCGCCTGCTGGCCCAGCAGGACGTGACCGTGGTGATCACCACCGACCACGGCGCGGTGCTGAGCCGGCGCGCGGCGCTGGTCCACGCGAACCGCGACACCTCGACCAACCTGCGCTACAAGTACGGCCTCAATCTCAACTGCGACGCCAAGCAGGCGGTGGTGATCCGCAAGCCCATGGACTTCATGCTTCCGGACGACGGGGTCAACAAGAACTACCTGCTCGCCCGCGAGGACTTCTTTTTCGTCTACCCGACGCGGTTCCACGAGTACGAGCGGCAGTTCCGCGGGACCTTCCAGCACGGCGGCATCTCGATCGAAGAGATGATCCTGCCGATCGTGACGCTCTCGCCGCGCCGCGGCTGAGCGGCGGCCCGGCCATGGCTCGTGTCACGCGGAGCGCCAACCGTTTCACGAGCGGCTCGGAGGAGGAGACCGCGCAGCTCGCGCTGGCGCTCGCGCCGCTGCTCGAGCCTGGCGACCTCGTGACGCTGACCGGGCCGCTCGGCGCCGGGAAGACGCGCTTCGTCGCCGGGCTCGCGCGTGGCATCGAAGCGCGCGCCCGCGTGCGGAGCCCGACGTTCACGCTCGTCCACGAGTACCCGGGGCGGATCACGCTCCTCCACGTGGACCTCTACCGGCTCGAGCCGCGCGAGATTGCGGGGCTCGGGCTCGAGGAGGGGCTCGAGCGCGCGGCGATGGTGGTCGAGTGGGGGGAGCGCCTGCCGGAATCGTTCACGCGCGAGGCGCTGGCGGTCACGATGACGATCGAGTCCGAAACGAAGCGCGCCCTAGGTCTGGAAGCGCACGGTGCGCGGGCGACGCACCTGCTCGCGCAGTGGCGGGCGGCGGTGGCGTCGGGCCCGCTGTTCGGAGGCCTGTGAGCGGGCTCGCCATCGAATCGGCCACCGATCGGCTCGAGGTCGCGGTGCTGGATGACGCGGGGCGGGCGCTCGCCCACGTGATCGAGGTCGTCGGTCACGGCCACGCGCGGCACCTCACCGGTGTGGTGGGCCGCACGCTCGAGCGCGCCGGCATCGGTGCGCGCGATCTCAAATGGATTGCGGCCGACCTCGGGCCCGGCTCCTTCACCGGCGTGCGCGTCGGGCTCGCGAGCGCGATCGGTCTCGCGATGACCGCCGGCGCCGAGGTGCGGGGCGCCTCGTCGCTCGCCGCCCTCGCGCACGGAGCCGGCGCCCGGCGCGCGCTGGTGGTGCCGCTCGTGCCGGCCGGGCGCCGCGAATCCTACGCGGGATTCTTCCGCACCGACGCGCGCGGCGACGTGCGGCTGCTCGCGGCACCGACGGTCGGTGACGCGCAGCGGATCATCGCGCTCGCCCGCGAGGCGCAGTCGGCGCTCGGCGTTCCACCGGTGCGCTTCGTCGGCCCGGGAGTCCCCCGCGACCGCGCGGCGCTCGAGGAGGCGTTTCCGAAGAGCACGAGCCCGGAATGGCGCGGCGAGGGGCTCTCGGCGCTCGATCTCGCGCGCGCCGCACTCAAGCCCGGCGATCCGGGCGCGGGACTCCCCGCGAGCGGCGCCCCGCTCACGCCGCTCTACGTGCGTCCGGCGCAGGCCGAGGAGCGCGTGCGTCACCGCGCGCATGCGGCGTTCCCCACCACCGTCCGCGACATGACCCCGGAGGATCTGCCGGCGGTCCTCGAGGTGGAGCGCGCGGTGTTCAGCGACCCCTGGCCCGAGAGCGGGTTCCTGAACGAGATGATCCACCCGTTCGCCTGGTCGCGGATCGCCGAGCGCGAAGGCCAGTTCGCGGGGTATGCCGTCGCGTGGCTCGGCGAAGGGGAGGGCCATCTCGGCAACCTGGCCACGGTGCCGGGCCTCCGCCGGCGCGGGGTGGCCGCGGTGCTGCTCGACGATCTGCTGGTCCGAGCCCGCGCGCTCGGGGTCAGGCGACTCACCCTGGAGGTCCGGGTGTCCAATTTCCCGGCCCAGTGGCTCTACCGGGCTCGTGGCTTCCGTTTGGCCGGGCTCCGTCGCCGGTATTATCGTGACAACGCCGAGGACGCACTGGTCCTCGAATGGCGTCCCGGGGCCGACGGCTGACGCCGTCGATCCTCGCGCTCCCCTGAAACCCGGCTGCCGACATGTCCTGGCTCAAGCGCGAACCGACCGGCATCAAGTCGAAGAATACGCAGCGCGCCGACGTCCCCGAAGGACTGTGGACGAAGTGCGAGGGCTGTGGCGAAGCCCTGTTCCAGACGGTGCTCGACGAGAACCTCTGGACCTGTCCCAAGTGCGGCCACCATTTCCGCATCCCGGCACGCGCCTACCTCGAGCTGCTGACCGATGCCGGCTCCTTCGAGGAGCGCTTCGCGAACCTCGAGGCCGGCGACCCGCTCGAGTTCCGCGACGCCAAGATGAAGTACCCGGACCGGCTGCGTACCGCGCAGAAGGAAACCGGCAACCGCGACGCCGCGATCGCGGGCATCGCCACGGTTGGAGGCAAGCCGGTCAGCGTGACGGCGATGGACTTCTTCTTCATGGGCGGCAGCATGGGTTCGGTGGTGGGCGAGAAGGTGGCGCGCTCGATCGAGGTGGCGCTCGCCGAGCGCCGCGCGCTGATCATCGTCTCGGCGACCGGCGGGGCGCGCATGCAGGAAGGCATCCTCTCGCTGATGCAGATGGCGAAGACCTCGGCGCTGCTCGGCAGGTTGCGCGAGGCGCGACTGCCCTATCTCTCGATCCTGACCGATCCCTCGACGGCCGGCGTGCTCGCCTCCTACGCCTCGCTCGGCGACCTGATCCTGGCCGAGCCCGGCGCCCTGGTTGGATTCGCGGGCGCCCGGGTGATCCGCCAGACCATCGGCCAGGACCTGCCGCCCGGATTCCAGCGGGCCGAGTTCGTGCTCGAAAAGGGTTTTATCGACCGCATCGTCCATCGCAAGCAGATGCGGTCCGAGGTCTCGCGCATTCTCGAATTCTTCTGGCGCTCGACCGGCGGCTTCGGCGTGCCGGACCGTGCCGTCGAGCGCATCGCAGAGCAGGCGCCATCTCCGTCCACCGCGCTCCCGCCGGTCGACGGCACCCCGAGGCCGAAGACGTGACGCGGTGAGTCTCAATCTCCAGCACTCCCTCGAAGAACTCTACGGACTCGAGCGGCGCCGCGAATCCCTCGGCGTCGAGGGAACCGCGCTGCTGCTCGGCCCCCTCGGCCGGCCCGAGCGGCGGTTCCGCTCGATCCACGTCGCCGGCACCAACGGCAAGGGCTCGGTCTCGGCGCTGATCGAGCGCGCGCTGCGCGCGGGCGGCGTGCGCAGCGGGCTCTACACCTCGCCCCACCTCGTCGACTTCCGCGAGCGGATCCGCGTCAACGGCTGGTGGCCGGAGGAGGATCGGATCGCCCGCCGCCTCGAGTACCTGAAGCTGCGTCCCGAGGGCGTCGGACGCACGTTCTTCGAGGTGACCACCGCGCTCGCGTTCGACGACTTCGCCGCGCGCGGCGTGGATTGGGCGGTGGTCGAGGTCGGGCTCGGCGGCCGGCTCGACTGCACCAACGTGATCACGCCCGAGGTCGCGGTGATCACGCCGGTCGCGCTCGATCACACGGCGATCCTGGGCAACACCATTGCCGAGGTGGCGGCGGAGAAGGCGGGGATCATCAAGCGCGGCATCCCGGTGGTGGTGGGAGAGCAGGCCGCCGCGGCCCGCGAGGTGATCACGGCGGCCGCTCGCGAGCGCGGCGCCGCGCTGCGCTCGGCGCCCGACTGGGTGCGGGTGCGCCGCATCGAATGCGGCCCGCACGGCTCGCAGCTCGAAGTGGAGTGTCCGCCGTGGGGACGGCTCGAGCTCACGATCGGGCTCCGCGGCCGGCACCAGGTCGGCAACGCGCTGACGGCACTCGCCGCGCTCTCGGCGGCGACCGTGCGCGGGCTGCCGCTGCCGGGTGCGGCGATCCAGGCCGGTTTCGCCGCCGCGCGCTGGCCGGGCCGGCTCGAGCCCTGCCCCGCGGAGGCGCGGCTCTGGTGGGACGGCGCCCACAATCCCGACGGCATCACGCGCCTCGCCGAGGGGTGGCGCGATCTCGGCTTCGAGCCGCCGGCTGCGATCGTGCTCGCGATCTCCTCGGACAAGGATGCGCCGGCGATGCTCCGCCCGCTCCACCGGCTCGCTCCGCAATCGCTGCTGGTCGTCACCCGTACGCGCAGTGGCCGCGCACTCGAGCCGGAGCGGCTGCGCGAGGCGGCGGAGGGTCTCGGCTGGGGGAGCGTGCTGGAGCCGGCGACGCCCACGGCGCTGCGGCGCGCGCTCGAAGCGACGAAGGGCCGCGTGCTGCTCACCGGATCGCTGTTCGTGGTGGGCGAGGCGATGAAGGAGCTGGGCGGCGCGCCCGGCGAGCTGCTGTGAAGAGCCGCGCGCGCGGGATGCTGGGGGGCGTCGCCGCCGCGATGTTCCTGGCGGCGGCCGCGCGGGCCCAGATCGCTCCGCCGCCCACGATCATCGACACCCATGCCCCGGTCGACACCCTGCTCGCCGAAACGCCGCTCAGCATCACCGCGCGCAACATGACGGGCAGCCGCGGTCCGGAGGGCGACGTCGTCAACCTGAACGGCGACGTGCGCATCACCCGCGGCTCGACCGTGATCACGGCCGAGCGCGGCCGCTATGTCCGGGCCATCGGCATGCTGTACCTCAACGACCACGTGAAGCTCGTCGACAGCACGACCACCGTGACCTGCGACGAGGCCCGCTACTCCGAGAAGAATGACCGACTCAACGTGAAGGGCCGGGTGGTCGTGGTGGACGGTGAATCGCGTCTCGAGGGGCCGGAAGCCACCTACGACCGCGCGAAGGGGATCGCCGAGATGTGGGGCGGCGTCTCCGCGAAGGACAAGGACCAGCGGCTGCTGGCGGACCGCGCGATCTACGTCCGCGATTCGACGCTGCTCAAGGCGCGCGGCAACGTGCGGGCCTCGGACACCGAGGGCCGGAACGAGCTCCACGCGCGCGAGGTGGACTACGACCGTGACGATCACTTCGCGATCGCGCGCGGCGCCCCGGTGCTGCGGAGCCACGAGGAGGGGGGCGGCGGGATCACCGAGCTCCGGGCGCGGCTCCTCAAGCTCGACACCGAGGCGCGCATCGCCGAGGCGATCGACTCGGTCACCGTCGACCGCGACACGCTCCACGCCCGCGCCGACTACGCCCGCTTCGACGATTCGCTCGGCACCGGCTTCCTCACCGGGAGTCCGCGCGCCTGGGACGAGGAGACCAACGTCACGGGCGACACCATCTGGATCCACTCCGTCGAGAAGGAGCTGGACCGGGTGGTGGTGCTGGGGAACGCCACGATGGACTACAAGGGCATCGGGACGGAGCAGGCCGGCGAGCAGAACCGGCTCACCGGCCAGCGCGTCGAGCTGTTCTTCATCGAGGACGAGCTCGACAGCCTGGTCGCGACCGGAACTCCGCAGAACCTGTACTCGGCGCCGCCGCGCGCGGGGAAGACCGCCGAGACCAACGCCACCCAGGGCGACACCATCGTCGTGTTCTTCGACGACCGGGCGATTTCGAAGGCGCGCGTCCAGGGCAACGCGACCGGCGAATACCAGTTCGCCGTGAACGCCGGCGACACCGCGGCGGCCGCCAGCGAGCGCATCAACTACGACGCCCGCTCGATCGAGTTCCTGGTGCCGAGCCGCGAGATCGTGCTCGATCCTGGGGCGCATCTCACCTACAACGACCTCGAGCTCAGGGCCCAGCGCGTCGTCTTCAACAGCGAGAAGCAGACCCTGGTGGCGCGCGGCGATCCCCAGCTCCAGGACCGCGGCGACGACGTGGAAGGCAACCTCATGACCTACGACCTCACCACGCGCGTCGGGAACATCTACCAGGCCGAGACCAAGTACGAGACCGGCTTCTACCACGGCGACCGCATCCGGAAGGCGACCGAGAACCAGCTCGAGGTGCTCGACGGGAGCTACACCACCTGCACGCTGCCGCACCCGCACTATCGCTTCCAGTCCCACTGGATGAAGATCTATCTCAAGGACAAGGTGGTGGCGAAGCCGGTGGTGTTCTACGTCGAGAACGTCCCGGTGCTGCCGCTGCCGTTCTGGTTCTTCCCGCTCCGCACCGGGCGGCAGTCCGGGTTCCTGTTCCCGCAGTTCGAGCTGGGCTTCAACCAGCCGGGCGGCCAGTTCGTGCGCAACCTCGGCTACTACTACGCGCCGAACGACTACGTGGACTTCACGGTCTCCGGCGACTTCTACCAGGCCGATCCGTCGTGGGTGATCCGCGGCGAGAGCCAGTACCGCCTCCAGTACGTGCTCGACGGCGAGGTGAACGGCAGCTTCCAGCGCAACCAGGCGTTCGAAACCGAGGAGTGGGACTTCAACGCGTTCCACAACCAGGAGCTGACGCCGCGCACGCGGTTCATCGGGCGCGCCTCGTTCGTCTCGAGCCGCGAGTACAACTCGAGCAACCAGTACGGACGTCCGCTCGCGCTCCGGCTCAACCGCTTCCTCACCTCGAGCCTCTCGCTGACCCACAACGCGGACTGGGCGACCGTCGCCGCCCTGCTCGAGCGCCGCGAGGACCTCGACGCCGACCAGGCGCTCGAGGATCCGGACGGTCCGGGCCCGGCGCCCGGGCCGCCCGTGGGCTCGGTCGCCTCGCTGCCCAGCCTGAGCGTCGTGTTCCCGACGCTGTCGATGATCCTGCCGACGCGCGCCGTGGGATCGGTGGGACTTTTCCGCAACACGCCGCTCGAGAAGGCGCTCGCCTCGATGTACGTGAGCGTCAACGGGCGCTTCCAGTCGTTCAAGGAGCGGCGCGGCTTCGTGCTCGACCGCCAGTTCTCGACCACCCAGCCCGGGAGCGACTCGATTCTCGTGATCGGGCAGAGCGAGGTGATCCGCCACGGCTTCCAGACCGACATCTCGGTGTCGGATGCGCGCCGCGCCTTCGGCTGGCTCACGGTCCGCCCGAACCTGAACAGCACCGTGGCGGTGTTCGACCACGACGAGCTCGGCAACAAAAACGTTCCGACCGGCACGTGGTCGACGGGCGTCGGCACCAGCGCCACCTTCTACGGTACGTACAAGCCCTCACTGGGACCGCTCACGGGGCTCCGGCACGTGCTGTTCCCGTTCGCCTCGGTGGTCTACAGCCCCGAGTTCCCGCACCTCGTGTACACCGACTCGCTCGGCTTCCAGCGGAACCGCTTCCAGAGCTTCGGGTCGATCGGAGTCTCGGGGTTCAAGAGCTTCCGCACCGACTTCGGGCTCGACCAGCGGCTTCAGGTGAAGCTCCGTCACGGGGAAAACACGGTGCGGCTCGACAACCTGATGAGCCTCGCGATCCGCAGCTCGTACAACTTCCTGTGGAAGGAGCAGAACCAGAAGCATCCGTTCACGCCGATCACGTGGGCGTTCCTGCTCCAGCCGCCGGCCTACCTCAGCTCGACCGTGAGCTGGGTCACCGACGTTTACGACGACCGCCCGCTGCGCTCACTGGGCGCGACCATGGGCTTCCGGGCGTCGAGCTCGCAGTCGCGCCGCACCGACGCGCCGGATCTCGCCGTGGACCGCAGCGCCGCCCCGAAGGAGATCTTCGACGACGCGTGGGAGGTGAACCTGGCCTACTCCTACGCGGGCGGGCGCGCGACGAACGAGGCCTGGACCAACAGCCAGAACATCAACGCGGTGACGACGTACCAGCTGAGTCCGGCGTGGCACCTCGAGTACTCGACGTCCTACGACATCACGCTGCGCCACCTGGGCACCCAGCAGTTCTCGCTGCTGCGCGACCTCCACTGCTGGCAGATCCAGTTCACGCGGACGTTCGTGGGCAACGGGGAGTCCGAGTTCTACTTCCGACTGGGGATCAAGGATCAGCCTGAGGTCTACGTCGACCGCGGCACGCGCGGCGGCACCATCGGCGGCATCGACTAGGCGAGGCCTGCTAGGCGAGGCCCCATTCGTCGAGGTGCTCTTCGCCGCCGAAGAGATGACCGACCTCGTGCTGCACCGTGATCCGGATCTCGCGTTCGAGGTCCTCGAGGTCGTGGCAGAAGCGGAGCAGGTTGCGGCGGAAGAGATAGATCGCGCCCGGCGTCTGCGGGACGTCGTTCACCGAGCGCTGGAAGAGATCGCGCTCGGCGAAGAGGCCGAGCAGATCGGGCGGCAGCGGTGGATCCGCCTCGCGCAGCATGTCGAGGCGCGGCAGGTCCTCGACGAACACCGGCATGCGCTCGAGCTCGGTGCGGATCCGCTCCGGCAGCTCCTGGAGGCTCTTCTCGACCAGCCGGTCGAACTCGGCGTCGTCGAGCTCGAGCGCCAGCGGGAAACGATCCGGATCGAGATCGGCCGCCGCCTCCGCCTCCTCGCGGGCGCCGTCGGCGTCACCGAGCTGCTCGAGGGTGCGGGAGAGGAGGTCGCGGGTCTCGGCGAAGTCGCCGCGGATCGCGATCGAGCGCTCGGCGTCGCTGCGCGCACCATCGAGCCGGCAGAGGTCGAACGAGGCGCGGGCCCGGAGATAGAAGAAGAGCGCGGGATCGGCCGAGCGCTCGGCGCCCTCGAGCACCTGGATCGCCTGGGCGGCCAGGCCCTCCTCGATCCGGAGCGCCGCCTCCACGATCCGGAGATCGGCGTGCCCCGGGCGCTCGCGATAGAGGCTCTCCACCTCGGCGCGGGCCTCGGCGACCTTGCCCTCGTCGAGCAGCTCCCAGGCGCGGTCGACGCGGCTCCATTCGGATTCGTTGAGGGTCTCGTATTCCATGGGGGGATGGAGCGTAACGATTGCCGGACCCGGTGTCACCCGGCACGGCCCCGCGCCGGCCGCGTCTGCTAGCATCGCAACACCCCGGGAAGGAGGTCCATGACCCAGAACGTGGTTCTCAGGAGCACGCGCCGCCGCTTGTGGCGCTCGCTCGAGCAGCTGATGCGGGACGTGTACCGGCAGGGTCACGAAGATGGGCTCGCGCGCGCCCACGGCCACGGCCGGCGGGCCCGCACCGTGCGCCGCGACGCCACCGTCCAGGGCCTGATCCGGCTGATCGAGCGCCATTTCAGCCTCGACCGCTACCGGTTCGAAGTCCGGATCGTGCACTCGGGAACCGGCCGGCGGGTGGCCGGTGGAGATCGCATCGGGAAGTACCGATTGGAAGGGTGATCCCCGAGGTCAGCGTCCTGTAAAAGGTTGTGTGGCCGGGCGGCGGGGGTCCCGAGGATTCTTGACCATGCGGCGAATCCGCCCGTAAACTCCACGCCCTCAGAAGTTTCTCGTGACCCGGAGACTCCATGAAGCGCATTTCCACGGTATTGCTCGCGCTGACGCTCGCGATCGTGGCGTGTCTCACGCTCGCCGCGGCCGCCAATGCACCGGTGCTGCAGCCCGACAAGCTGGTCATCCTCTCGACGACGGACGTCAAGGGCGAAACCAGCCCTTGTGGCTGACACACGCCCAAAGGTGGTCTGGCCCGGCGGGCCAGCTTCGCAGACAGCGTTCGAGCGGCGTACGGACAGGTCCTGATCGTCGATAACGGCGGCTTCTTCCCCGAAGCCGGGAACCAGCACGGCAAGGCGTGGTTCCTCATGGACGCGATGAAGATACTCGGCGTCGACGCCGTGGGCGTCGGCGATCGCGATCTCCGCTACGGCTATGCGTGGCTCAAGTCCCAGGTCAAGCGCGCGAGCACTCCGATCGTCTGCGCCAACCTGGTGGACAAGTCCACCAAGAAGACGGCGTTCCCGCCGATGCTGATTTCGAAGAAGGTGCCGAACCTCAAGGTCGGCTTCTTCAGCCTGATCAGCGACAAGGTGGATCTCGGTCCCGGTCGTGATTCGCTGTCGGTCGAAGATCCGCACGCTGCGGCGCGCCGCGCCATCGCGGATCTCCGCAAGCAGGGCGCCACGGTCGTGGTGCTGCTCTCCCAGCTCGGCAAGGTCGAGAGCGAGGACCTCGTGACCGCGGTCGACGGCCTCGACGCCGTGATCGTGGGCCGGAACGTGTCGCTCCTCCAGAAGGGCCGCCTCATCAAGAACACGATCCTCACCTACGGCGGCGAGCGCGGGCAGTACATGGGACGCACCGTCCTCAGCCTCGACAAGTCCCGCAAGGTCGTCGCGAGCGAGAGCGACACCTACATGCTGGGTCCGGAAGTCGGCGAGCGGGCGGACATCCTGGCCCTGGTCAAGAGCTTCGAGGACGCCTTCAACGAGAAGATGCGGCGTCAGGAGAAGGAGACGGCTGCACAGACCCAGTCGGTCAAGAACCAGGAGGGGCAGGACCACTTCCTGGGCTCGGAGCTGTGCATCCGCTGCCACGCCGAGGAAGGCGCGCAGTGGAAAACCACGTCGCACTCGGTCGCCTGGCAGACGCTGATCAACGCCAAGAAAGACGCGACGCCGGAGTGCATCGGCTGCCACGTGGTCGGCTACAACCAGCCGGGCGGGTTCGTGAGCGCGACCTCGACGCCCAACATGTCGAACGTCCAGTGCGAGAACTGCCACGGCATGGGCACGCGCCACGAGGCGTTCCCCTCGAGCACGCGGGCGGTGACCGCTCAGGTCTGCATCACCTGCCACCAGGGCGAGAACGACCCCGAGTTCAACTGGGAGAAGAAGCTCCCGATGATCGCGCACGACAATCTCTCGGGCCAGACCATCAAGAACAAGAAGCAGAAACCCGACGGCACCACGATGATGAAGGGGAGCGGTTCGGGTTCCGGCCACTAGGCCTTAGTCTTTCTGCTAACCTCCTGCCGTCCACCGTCACCCTGAACCCCGCGCAGGAGCGTTTCACCGTGAGTCGCGTGCTCGAAGGCGTCGACTACCACGAGAGCATTCTCGACACCGTGGGACGGACGCCGCTGGTCCGCCTGCGCAAGGTCGCGCGCGACTGCCCGGCTCCCATCCTGGCCAAGCTCGAGGCCTTCAATCCCGGCGGCAGCGTCAAGGACCGCATCGGGCTCGGGATGGTCGAAGCGGCGGAGCGCGAGGGCCGGCTCAAGCCGGGCGGCACGATCGTCGAGTGCACCTCGGGCAACACCGGGCTCGGGCTCGCGATGGTGGCGGCGGTGCGCGGCTACCGCGCCGTGTTCTGCATGCCCGACAAGGTGGCGATCGAGAAGGTCAGCCTGCTCAAGGCATTCGGCGCCGAGGTGCTGCTGAGCCCGACTGCGGTGGCCCCCGACTCCCCGGAGTCCTACTACTCGGTCGCGAAGCGCTTGGAGAAGGAACGGCCGGGCGCGGTGCTGATGAACCAGTATCACAACCCCGCGAACCCCGAGGCGCACTACCGCACGACCGGTCCCGAGCTGTGGGAGCAGACCGCGGGGAAGATCACGCACTACGTCGCGGGCATGGGCACCGGCGGCACGATCTCGGGCACCGCGCGCTACCTCAAGGAGAAGAACCCGAAGGTGCAGGTGGTCGGCGTCGATCCCATTGGCTCGATTCTCAAGGCCTACAAAGAGACCGGCAAGATCACCGAGGCCCACACCTACAAGATCGAGGGCGTGGGCGAGGACTTCATCCCGACCGCCACCGATTTCTCCTTGATCGACCGCGTCATCGCCTGCGACGACCGCAGCGCGCTCAACATGGCGCGCCGTCTGGCGCGTGAGGACGCGATCTTCACCGGCAGCTCGGGCGGGATGGCGGTGTGGGGGGCGCTCCAGCTCGCGCGCGAGCTGGGCCCCGAAGCGCTGGTGGTCGTGATCGTGCCCGACACCGGCGAGCGCTACCTCAGCAAGGTGCACAGCGACGAATGGATGCGCGACAATCACCTGCTCGATCCGAGCGCCGCGTCCGCGGGCGAGGTGGTGCAGAACAAGGCGCGCCGCATCCCGATGCTGCTGTCGGTCGAGTCCGGTGTGCCACTGCGCCAGGCGCTTGCGCTGATCGAGAAGCACGACATCAGCCAGATCCCCGTGATGAAGAACGGACAGGTGGTGGGGACGCTCCAGGAGAGCGAGGCGCTCAAGGCCGCGCTTGCCGACCCGCGCGCGGTGGAGTTCCCGGTGGACCGGTGGATGTCCGCATCGCTTCCGGTGGTGACCGCCGAGGAACACGTTGCCGAGCTGACCCGCCTGCTCGCGCGCGAGCCCGCCGTGCTGGTGCGTCGGAACGGCGAGGTCGTCGGGATCCTGACGCGCTACGACATGCTGCAGTTCATCGCGGGAGGCGAGTAATGGGCGGCGATCATTCCCTGAAGCCCGAGTCCGGCATCAGCACGCGCGCGATCCACGCCGGGCAGGAGGCCGATCCCACCACGGGTGCGGTGGTGGTGCCGATCTACCAGACGTCGACGTATGCGCAGGAGGCGCTCGGGAAGCACAAGGGCTTCGAGTACGCGCGCACCCACAACGCCACGCGCTTCGCGCTCGAGAGGAACCTCGCGGCGCTCGAGGGCGGGCGTCACGGGTTCTGCTTCGCCTCCGGGCTCGCCGCCACGACGACCCTGATGCACACGCTCTCGACCGGGGATCACGTGGTCGCCGGCAACGATCTCTATGGCGGCACCTACCGGCTCTTCGAGAAGGTGTTCCGCCGGCTCGGGCTGGAGTTCACCTTCGTCGACGCCTCGGACACCACCGCGATCGAGCGCGCGATGACGCCGCGCACCCGCTTCGTGTTCGTCGAGACGCCGACCAATCCGATGATGAAGCTCACCGATCTCTCGGTCGCGGCCGGGATCGCCCGTGCCCGCGGCGCGCGGCTCGTGGTCGACAACACCTTCATGACCCCGTTCTTCCAGCGGCCGCTCGCGCTCGGCGCGGACGTGGTGCTGCACTCGGTGACCAAGTACCTGAACGGCCACAGCGACATGGTGGGGGGCGCGCTGGTCACGAGCGACGACCCGCTGGCCGAGCAGCTTCGCTTCCTGCAGAACGCGGCGGGCGCGGTGCCGGGACCGATGGATTGCTGGCTCGCGCTGCGGGGAACCAAGACCCTCGCGGTCCGCATGCAGCGCCATGAGGAGAACGCGCGCGCGCTCGCGCGGTTCCTCGAATCGCACCCCGCGATCCGGACCGTCCATTACCCCGGTCTCGAGAGCCATCCGCAGCACGCTCTGGCGCGCCGGCAGGCCACGGGATTCGGCGGCATCATTTCCTTCATCGCCGGCGACGGTTCACTCGAGAGCGGCCGCATGGTCTTCGACCGGTTCCGGCTCTTCACCCGTGCCGAAAGTCTCGGCGGCGTCGAGAGTCTGGTGTGCCACCCGGCATCGATGACGCATGCCTCGGTTCCCCGTGAGGTCCGGGAGGCGACGGGGTTCGCGGACGGCCTGCTCCGGCTCTCGGTCGGGATCGAGGACCTGGCGGATCTTCAGGCCGACCTGGCCCATGCGCTCGAACCCGTTGCCGGCCAGCACGTTGGCGGCGAGGCCCGGGCGGCGGCCAGCCCCCGGCGTGGTTGACACGCCGCACCAAGCGGACCTAGCTTACAGCCGCTTTGGCCTGGGGTTGAGGTCCCTGAGCTCTCGCCCACCCCCTCGCATGACAGCTCGGAGCACTCGAGCACAGGGACGTTGCGCGCCAGGACACCTATGCGTTCGCAGTGGTGTCCTTCGGTTTTGTGTGAATAAGGAAGAACGAGGGCCGTGGCCGGCGACTCCGGACGCGGCAGTCCGAGAGGAGGTGACGTGAACACAATGCGGAAGTTCGTCGCGATGGGTCTTATCGCCATGCTGGCGGCATTCATGGCCTTCGCCGCTCTGAGCTGCGGCGGCCAGAAGCCGGCCGAGGAGACCACGACCGAGACGCCGATGGAAAACGCCATGCCCGATACGGGAATGGGCGGCATGGGTACGGATACGATGATGTCCGACACGGGGGCAGCTCACTGAGCACTCCTGTCGCAAGGCTCGGGGGGCGCCCTGCTGGCGCCCCCCGTTTTCGTGCCCCGAAATGAAACCCGCGGTGGACCCCTCGCGTAGGTCAAGGCACGAAGGGAGGCACCCAGGTGAGAGTCCTGTATCCGGTGCTCGCGCTGGCGCTCGCATTTCCCGCGCTGGCCGCCGCGGAATCCACGAAAACGATGGAGGAGAGCACCGCCGAGGTCCCCGCTGCCGGGGTGTCGACGGTGGTCGTCTCCAACCCCCGCGGGCGGGTGCTGGTCCGGCGTGGGGCCGGCCCCGGGATACGTCTCCGGGCCCTCAAGATCGCGCGGGGGAGCGATGCCCGCTCGCGGCAGCGGATGAGCGATGAGACGCACGTGCTCACCTCCCGCGAAGGTTCGCGATGGTCGGTGCGCGTGAACTACCCTGATCGCCAGCAGTACCGGGTGACGTTCTGGGACCTGATGAATGGACACGAAGTACAGCGGGTGAGCGTCGAGCTGGAGATCGATGTCCCGCCCGGCATCGCGCTCGATCTCAAGTCCGCGAGCGGAGATCTGGAGACCGAAGGAATTGCCGCCGACCAGACCCTGGAAACCTCGAGCGGAGACATCGAAGTGCGGAGCGCCGGGCGCGTGATGCTCGAAGCGGCGAGCGGCGACGCCACGGTGCTCGGCCTCAGCGCGGGCCACCTGCGCGTGCAGAGCGGCGACCTCCGGGTTCAGAACGTGACGGGCCCCCTCGATGCGCGGACCTCGAGCGGCGATCTCACCGTGGGTGATGCCGGCGACTCGCTCGTGCTCGAGACCGTGAGCGGGGACCTCGAGGTCGACCGTGCGCCGGCCGGGATCCGGGCCACCAGCACGAGCGGCGAGATCGAAGTGAGCCGGGCGCGCGGGCGAGTGGATCTCGAGAGCGTGAGCGGGGGAATCCATGCGACGCTCGAGCGCGGCACCGTCGCGGCGCATCTCGAGACCAGCAGCGGCGACATTCGCGTGCGCCTCGCGGGGCTTCCCTGCGAGCTGGACGCGCAGACCAGCAGCGGCGACATCGAAACGGCCGTGGCCATGCAGATTCGTGAAGTCACGCGCCGCCGGGTGGCGGGCCGCGTGGGATCGGGGGATACGCCGGTGCGCCTGCGAACCTCGTCCGGGGACATCGACGTTGCGGAGGGGGAATGAAATACATCAGGGGTAAGGGGGCATGGCTGGCGCTCGCTCTGCTCGCCGGAGCGATCCTCGCGATCCTGGCCGCGGAGCGCAGCCCGTGGGCGCACGTGATCCTGCGCCAGGGCGGCCGGGTGCTCGCCCAAGCGGCGAACACGGTGGTGAATGCGGCGTGGGCCGAAGAGAAGCCGCTCACGTTCAAGCCGGTTCCTCCGGAGAGCACCACCGAGATCGAGAAGCGGCGCGCGGCGCGGCGCACGGAGCAGATGCCGGCCGAGAAGCGTGCCGACGAGGTGCATCCGCTCGAGCCGTCCGCTGTGCCTCCGACCCCGAAGACTCCGGCGACGCCGACCACCCCGGTGCCCCCCCAGGTTCTCGTCACCCGCAGCGGCGACGTCATGCGCGTGGCCTCGGACATCCACGTGGGGCCCGACGAGGTGATCGAAGGCGACCTGCTCTCCGTGGCGGGTGACGTCACGGTCGAAGGAAGGATCGAAGGCGACCTGGTCGCGATGGGCGGCGACATCTACCTCCGCTCCTCCGCGCAGGTCGACGGCGACGTGGTCGCGATGGGCGGCGAGCTGCACGAGGACGACGGCGCGAACGTCGGCGGCCAGCGCGTGATCGGGATGGGCGTGCGCGACGGCAAGCGGGTCAGCCGCCGCGCGCACGAGCGCGAAGAAGGAAAGAGCGGCGATTCCCACGCGGTGGACGCGCTGATCTTCCTGCTCATCCTGCTGGGCATCGGCTGGCTGTTCTCGAGCCTGGGCGCGAGCCGCACCCGCGCGGCCCTCGCGACGCTGTCGGCGGCCCCGGCGTCCTCGCTCGGCATCGGCGCCGTGATCTGCGCGCTGGCGATCCCGTCACTGGTGGCGCTCGTGATCGTGGTGGCGCTGCTGTGCATCACGATCATCGGCATCCCGGTGGCCCTCGCGGCGCTGCTCGGCTACCTGATCTTTGTGTGCGTGATGTTCCTGTGGGGCTACATCGTCGCGGCATCCGCGGTGGGCGGCATGGTTCTGCGCCGGCGTGCGCAGTCCGTGATGGCTCCGCCGACCCCGCCTCAACCGCCGATCATCGAGGGCATGCCGACCGGATTTGCGACGGCGGGCCAGACGATGTCGGCCGCACCGGCGATGGCTCCGGTCTCGCTCACCCGCAGCGTGATGTTTGGGATCCTCATCCTGAGCGGCAGCGGCACCCTGGGGCACATTCTCAAGATCTCCGGACCGCTCGGCGGTCTCGGCAGCCTGCTCATCGTGCTCTCGTGGCTGGCGGTCGCGGTGGCCGCGGTGGTGGGTGCGGGCGCCTGGCTCACCAGCGAGGCACGCACCGGGTTGATCGCGCGCATCTGGGCGGGACGCCGCCGCGCCACCGTCGCACCCGGGACCCCGGCGACTGCCACGCCGCCCGCCACCGGGGGCGCCGCCTAGCCGGCGTCAGTCCAGAATCGCCCGGCGTCCCTGCTAGGATGCCGGGCGATTTTCGTTTCCAGTTTTGCATGGGCGCCGCCAGCACCGGAGGGCCGTCATCGGGGAATCACTGCTTCTTCTCTGCGCGGTGCTCTACCTCGACGCGGCCACGCTCGCTTTCGCGACCACCGCGCTGCTGCTCGTGTACGGGCGGAACTACGAGGCATGGCAGGTCGCCGTCTTCGGCGGTGCCGCGAGTGCGGCGGGAAGCGCGACCCAGCTCCTGCTGCTGCGCTGGGCGCTGGCGAGCGGCCAGCCCTGGATGCGCCGCTTCGCGCCCTCGCGCGACCGCGTGCAGGCGGCGCTCGCGAAGTTCCCATCGGCCTCGTTTCTCGCGCTGACGCTGGCGCGCGCGACGCCGCTCCCCGACGCGCCGCTCAAGATCGTCGCGGCGGTGGTGGGCTACCCGATCTACCTCTACGGCCTCGCGACGTTCCTGGGCTCGATTCCCTACTACTGGGCGCTCGCTCTGCTCGGTCGCGCCTTCAAGTTCCCGTGGTGGGTGCTCGGGGCGGCCGCGGCGCTGTTCGTGGTGGGGATCGGTGTGGACGCGCTGCGGCGCCGGCGGAAGGCGGCATGAGCGCGCGCACGCCGCGTCGTGCTCCCGCGCCGGTGGCGATCGGCATCGACACCGGCGGCACGTTCACCGACTTCGTGGCGCTCGCGAACGGCCGCCTCGTGACCAACAAGATCCTCTCGACTCCGGCCGCCCCCGAGCGCGCCGTACTCAGCGGTCTCGACATGCTGGGCGCCGGGCGCACCACCGCGGTCCGCCACGGCTCGACCGTGGCGACCAACGCGCTCCTCGAGCGCAAGGGGGCGCGCGTCGCCTTCGTCACCAATCGCGGCTTCGAGGACCTGCTCGAGATCGGCCGGCAGGACCGGCCCGAGCTCTACGCGCTCCTCCCGCGACGGATTCCGCCGCTGGTGCCGGCCGAGCGGCGGCTCGGCGTGGGAGTGCGCCGCGCCGCGGACGGTGACGCGGTGATACGTCTGCGTTCCTCCGACCTCGCACGGCTGCGGCGGCAGATCGCGCGCCTCGAGGTAGAGGCGGTGGCGATCGGATTGCTGCACTCCTACTCCGACGGCACGGATGAACGCACCATCGCGCGGGCCCTCGCCCGCCTCGGGCTCCCGATCACGCTCTCCTCCGAGCTGTGTCCCGAACATCGCGAGTACGAGCGTTTCGCCACTTGCGCCGCGAACGCCTACCTGGCCCCGCGCGTCGCGCGCTATCTCGGCGGCCTGGCGCGCGCGGCGCGCGGCTCGCTCGAGGTCGTGCTGTCCCACGGCGGCACCGCGCCCATCGCGGTCGCCGCGCGCGAGCCGGTGCGCCAGCTCCTCTCGGGGCCTGCGGCCGGCGTGCGCGCCGCCTTCGACGCGGCGCGACAGGCGGGCTTCGACACCGCGCTCACGCTCGATGTGGGCGGCACCTCCACCGACTGCGCGCTCGTGCGCGGCGAGCTGCCGCGGCGGCGCGCCCGCGAAATCGCGGGCTTCCCGATCCAGCTCCCGATGCTCGACGTGCACACGATCGGCGCGGGCGGTGGCTCGATCGCGCGCGTGGACCGCGGCGGGCTGCTGCACGTGGGGCCGGAGAGCGCGGGCGCCGATCCGGGCCCGGCCTGTTACGGGCGCGGCGGTCCGCCGACCGTCACCGATGCGCTGCTCGTGCTCGGACGGATCCGCGAGCAGGAATTCGCGGGCGGCGCGATCCGGCTCGACTTGGGCGCCGCGCGGCGGGCGATCGGCGCCGTGGCCCGCGCACTCGGCGTGCGCCAGGTGCTCGACGCCGCGCAGGGCATCGTGGCGCTGGCCGAGGCCCACATGGCCGCGGCCCTCCGCAAGGTTTCAGTCGAGCGTGGACACGATCCGCGCAGCGGAGTGCTGGTGGCGTTCGGTGGGGCCGGCGGGCTCCATGCGTGCGCGCTCGCCGCGGCGCTCGGCACCCCAGTGCTCTTCCCGCGGCACGCCGGCGTGCTGTCCGCGCTCGGTGCGCTCACCGGCGGCTCGCGCCGCGAGAAAAGCCGCACCGTGCTGCTGGAAGCCGGGGACGCACGCGCGATCGGCGGGGCGATCGCTGCGCTCTCCGCCGCCGTGCGCCGCGAGTTCCCGGCCGCGGCGCGCCGGCGGCTCCGCATCGAGCACTGGGCGGAGATGCGCTACGCGGGGCAGTCGCACGAGCTGCCGGTCGCACTCGGCGCGGCGCTGGCGGAGCGGTTCCATCGCGAGCACGAGCGCGCTTACGGCTTCGCCGACCGGCGAGCGAGCGTCGAGGTGGTGACGCTCGAGGCGCGCGCCGCGCTCCCAGGCGTGACGCTGCCACGGGAGCGCGCCGCGACCGGCCATGCGCAGATCGCTCGAACCCGGGTGTGGTCCGAGGGCGGGTGGCGGTCCGCGCCGGTGTTCGACGCGCTCAGGATCGGGCGGGGTTTCCGGGCGCGTGGCCCGGCGCTCGCGATCGAGCCGGGCGCCACGCTGTGGATTCCGCCGGGCTGGAGCGCCACCGGCCACGCCGCGGGCGGACTGCTGCTGGGGCCAAGCCGATGAAGCTCGACGGGGTGAAGCTGGCGCTCGCCCAGGGCCTGTTCGCGGCCGCGGCGGAGGAGATGGGCGTGACGCTGATGCGCACGGCGCGCTCGCCGAACATCAAGGAGCGGCTCGACCACTCGTGCGCGATCTTTGATCGACTCGGTAAACTCGTCGCTCAGGCGGCCCACATTCCCGTCCACCTCGGCAGCATGCCGCAGGCGGTTGTCGCGGTGCTCGAGCGCACCGCGCTCGAAGACGGCGACATCGTGATGCTCAACGATCCCTACGCGGGCGGCACCCATCTGCCGGACATCACGCTGGTCTCGCCGGTGTTCCTCGACCCGCGGCGGCGCGCGCCGGATTTCCTGGTCGCGAGTCGCGCCCATCACGCCGACGTCGGCGGCGCGGCGCCCGGCTCGATGCCGCTCGCGCACGAGGTTTACGAGGAGGGCTTCCGGATTCCGCCGGTTCACCTGAGACGCCGCGGCCGCCTGTGCGCGGACACCCTCGCGCTCCTGCTCGCGAACGTGCGGACGGCGGAGGAGCGGCGCGCCGACCTCATGGCGCAGATCGGCGCCCAGCTGACCGGCGAGCGCCGGCTGAAGGAGCTGGGACGCGCGCAGGGAAGGAGCGCGCTCGAGAGCGCGGTCGAGGGACTGATCGCCTACGGCGAGCGCTGCGTGGCGGCCGCGATCGCCACCCTGCCGCGGGGCCGGTTCGCGTTCGCGGACGTGCTCGACGACGACGGTCTCGGCAACGGGCCGCTCACGATCCGCGTCGCGCTCACGATCCGCAGGTCGAGCGTCGACCTCGACTTCACGGGCACCGACCCGATGGCGCCGGGCCCGGTGAACGCGGTCGAGGCGGTGACGCGCGCCGCCGCCGCCTATGCGGTGCGCTGCGTGCTCGGCGGCGACTTCCCGGTCAACCACGGCTCGCTGTCGCGGATCCGGGTCCGGGTGCCGGCGGGCACGCTGGTGAGCGCGCGGCTCCCGGCCGCGGTGGCGGCGGGCAACGTCGAGACCTCGCAGCGGATCGTCGACACGGTGCTCGGCGCCTTCGCGCGCGCGCTGCCCGGCGTGATCCCGGCCGCGAGCAGCGGCACCATGAACAACTTGCTCATCGGCGGCCACGATCCCGGGCGCGGGCGGCCGTTCGCCTACTACGAGACGCTGGGCGGCGGCCACGGTGCGGCCGCCGGCGGCGACGGCGAGCACGCGATGCAGGCGCACATGACCAACACGCGGAACACGCCGATCGAATCGCTCGAGCACGCCTATCCGCTCCGCGTGACGGAGACCCGGATCCGGCGCGGCAGCGGCGGCGCCGGGCGCCGGAGGGGGGGAGACGGCATCGAGCGCACGGTCGAGCTGCTCGCGCCGGCGCGGGTCACGGTGATCTCCGATCGGCGCGCGCGTGGGCCGTGGGGAGCGGCCGGGGGCCGCGACGGTCAGCCGGGAGAGAATGGCGTCGCGCTGCCGGGAAAGGGTGAACGCTCCATGCCGGGCAAGTTCGTGGCCGACCTGCCGGCCGGTGCGCAGGTCCGGGTCGCGAGTCCCGGCGGCGGCGGCTACGGCCCGCCGCCCCGCGGCCGGGTCAGTCGCCGATCAGCGCGGCGATCCGGCGCGCGACGACGCGGCGCGTGAGCGTGGTCGCGTCGGAGGCGGAGATCCGCACCGCGGCCTCCGGCACCTGATCGAGGAACGCGTCGTTCTGCAGGCCCACCAGGATGGTCGGCCGCTCGCGCACCGCCGCACGCAGTGCGGCGACCGCGTCGTCGTCGAGGGGAACCCGCCGGCCCACGGCGATCACGGCCGTCGTGGCGTCCGCGTCCACGCGCACACCGGCCTCGCGGAGCGGAGTCCCGAGATCGGTGTCGATCGTGATCCCGGTCGTGAGCGGCGGCACCGGATGGTCGATCCTGAGGCCGGCGGGCGGCGCCGGGAGGGTCCCCGACACCACGAGCCCGCGCTCGATGATCTCCGCGAGCCCGGTCTCCCAGTCGGGCGGCGTGAGGGATTCGAGCGCCGCGGCCGTCTCGTCGGCCGTCGGCGGGGGAATGCGCCGGTCCAGCTCCGCGAGCCGGTCGCGGCCTTCGTCGAAGCGGGTGCGGTCGAGGCCGCCCTCGGTGAGGAGCCGGGCCAGCTCGAGCCTCAGCCGCCGCACCTCCTCGTCGTGAAACGCGAACAGCAGCAGGTCGCATCCGGCCTCGAGCGCCAGACGCGTGACCTCGAGCGGGGTGCCGATCGCCGCGCCCTTCATCTCGAGCGCGTCGGTGATCGCCACGCCGCGGAACTCGAGACGCTTCCTCAGGAGATCGTGCGCCGCGGGTGAGAGCGTCGCGGGACGGCCCGGCTCGAGGTCGGGAATCACGACGTGCGCCATCATCACCGCGTCGGCTTCGCGGTTCTCGCGGAAGGGAACCAGCTCGCGGCGCTCCAGGGTGTCGAGCGGCGGGGCCGTCGGCAGCACGAGATGGGAATCCACCGTGGTGGCGCCATGTCCGGGGAAATGCTTGAGGCAGGCGCCGAGCCCGGTGGCGCGGAAGCCGCGCAGCACCTCGCCGACCGCCGCCGAGACCGTGGCCGCGTCGGTGCCGAAGGCGCGCGGCCCGATCACGGGGTTCGCGGGCTCGGAATGGATGTCGGCGACCGGCGCGAACACCCAGTCGACGCCGAGCGCGCGCAGGCGCCGCGCGGTGACGCGGGCGACGTGCTCGATCCCGCCGGACCGGGCGCCGCGCGAGAGCAGGAGCGCGTTGGGCGGCACCGTCACGAGGTCCGTGAGCTGGGACACCACGCCGCCTTCCTCGTCCATGGTCACGAAGATCCGGCGCGGCTGCGCCAGCTCGCGCAGCCGGGCCGTGAGCCGGCGCAGATCCTCGAGATCGCGGAAGTCGCGACGGAAGAGAATGACGCCGGCCGGCGTGTAAGAGGCGAAGTCCCGTTCCCAGGCGGGGGAGAGGCCATCGCGGGGGAGACCGACGACCATTCGGCGCGCGATACCGCGCTGAGCGTCCACGGCGGGGCACCGTGCCCTCGGGCCCGTGCCCTGTCAACCGGCGCCCCCGCCGGAGGTTCGTCCCGAGGACGGTGCTCAAGGCTTCCGATCTCGGGCGGACCGACCCGGGCCATGCGCCGGCATTGCGAAATGCCACGCTCGTTGAATATCGCCTGTTGGGTCGCGGCTCCGTGGGCGATAAACTCATGCCGTGAAATCGCGCGTGTCCGAACGCAGCACCCGCTTCACCGAATCCGTCATTCGCGAGATGACCCGGCTTTGTCAGGAGCATCACGGGGTCAATCTCGCGCAGGGCTTTCCCGATTTCGCCGCGCCGGCCGAGCTGAAGGAAGAAGCGGCGCGCGCCGTCCAGGCGGACGTCAATCAGTACGCGATCACGTGGGGATCGAAGCGTCTCCGTGACGCGCTCGTCGAGAAGACGCTGCGCTTCTCGGGTCTCACCTACGATCCGGAAACCGAGATCACCGTGTGCTGCGGAGCGACCGAGTGCATGGCCGCCACGCTGCTCGCGCTCGTCGATCCCGGTGAGGAAGTGATCGTGTTCGAGCCCTACTACGAGAACTACGGACCGGACGCGATCCTGTGCGGCGGCGTGCCGCGCTTCGTGCGTCTCCGTGAGCCGGACTGGTCGTTCGATCCGGCGGAGCTCGAGCGTGCATTCTCCAACCGCACCAAGGCGATCGTGGTCAACACCCCGCACAACCCGACCGGCAAGGTGTTCACACGCTCCGAGCTCGAGAAGATCGCCGAGCTGTGCCGGAAGTGGGACGTGATCGCGGTCACCGACGAGATCTACGAGCACATCCTCTACGACGGCGCGACGCACGTCTCGATGGCGACCCTCGACGGCATGCGCGAGCGGACCGTGACGATCAGCGGGGTGTCCAAGACCTACAGCGTGACCGGCTGGCGGATCGGCTATTGCCTCGCGGCGCCCGACCTCAGCCTCGCCATCCGCAAGGTTCACGACTTCCTGACGGTCGGCGCCCCGGCGCCCCTCCAGGAGGCCGCGGCGCTGGCGCTGGGCCTGCCGGACGCCTATTACGAGCGGCTCGCCGCGAACTACCGCGAGCGCCGGGATTTCCTCGTGCCGGCCCTGGAAGGCGCCGGCTTCCGGACGTTTCCGCCGCGCGGCGCGTACTACGTGATGACGGACATCTCCGGCTTCGGGAACGACGACGACGTCACGTTCGCGCGGCGGCTGGTGTCCACGATCGGGGTCGCGGCAGTCCCGGGATCGAGTTTTTACGCGGCCGCAGGCGCCGGACGGAACCGTCTACGCTTCCATTTCGCCAGGAGAAAAGAGACACTGGAGCAGGCTGTCGAGCGGCTGAACCGCCTCGCCGCGGCAAGTCCGGCCCCATAACGCTGAAACCGAGGACATCCATGGGATTCTTTCGTCGCCATTCGGTCGGGCCGCTGGTCGTTGCCATGCTGCTCTCGCTCCTGCTCGGATTCGGGCTGGCGCGCGGGCTCCAGGCCACCGACGACCTGCGCAGCCAGCTCGATCTGTTCTCCCAGATCCTCTATCTGGTCCAGAGCAACTACGTCGAATCGCCCGACAACCAGAAGCTCATGAAGGGCGCGATCGACGGCATGCTGAAGACGCTCGACCCGCACACGGTCTACGTGCCCGAGCAGCGCGTGCAGCGCATGGACGAGGAGTTCCAGGGGGAATACTCGGGGATCGGCATCCAGTTCGAGCTGCGTGAGGGGGGCATCGTCGTGATCTCCCCGCTCGAGGGCACGCCCGCCTACCGTCTCGGCATCACGGCCGGCGACCTCATCGTGGCGATCAACGGCAAGGCGCTCGAGCGCACCATCACCAACGAGGACGTGTTCCGCATGCTGCGGGGCCCCTCGGGCTCGACGGTGAACGTCACCATCCGCCGCCCCGACGTGGAGGAGCCGCTCGAGTTCGCGATCGAGCGCGCCAAGATTCCGATCGAGAGCATTCCCTACTCGTACATGATCCGGCCGGGCGTCGGTTACGTGCGCATGATCCGCTTCTCGGCCACCACCGGCGAGGAGCTGCAGAAGTCGATCACCGCCCTCCGCCAGCAGGGGATGAAGTCGCTGCTGCTCGACCTGCGGTCCAACTCGGGCGGTCTGCTCACGCAGGCGGTCGACGTGCTCGACCAGCTCGTGCCGCGCGACAAGTTGCTCGTCTACACCCGCGGCCGCACGCCGTCCTCGAACTCCGATTACCGGAGCAGCGAGCGCGACAAGTACCTCGACGGCCCGGTGGTGGTGCTCATCGACCATGGCAGCGCCTCGGCGTCCGAGATCGTGGCGGGGGCGATCCAGGATCTCGACCGCGGCCTCATCTCCGGCACCAACTCCTTCGGCAAGGGCCTCGTGCAGAACCAGCTCCGGCTCCACGACGGATCCAAGCTGCTGCTCACGATCGCCAAGTACTACACGCCGAGCGGGCGGGCGATTCAGCGCGATTACACCAAGTTCTCGGACCGTGGCGACTACGCGGCGGACGCCTACAAGGTGGACGTCCCGACCGACTCGGTGCTGGCGACGCTGCCGCAGTTCAAGACGGCCGGCGGCCGGTCGGTGTTCGGCGGCGGCGGCATCTATCCGGACGTGATCGTGAAGGACGATCTGCCGCTCACCCAGGAAGAGGCGAACATGATCCAGAACCGCGTGTTCTGGGAGTTCGCGACCCAGTATCTGCGTCGCCACAAGGGAACGACCTGGAAGCCCGGCTCCTTCGGACCGAGCTTCACCCTGACCGACGCCGACTGGAAGGACGTCAAGGCGGCGGCCGCGACCCGCAAGGTGACGCTGAGTGATTCGACCATGACCGCCGAGCGCGATTTCATGCAGCGCCAGGTGCGCGCCGAGCTCGCGGCCGCGACGTTCGGAACGCTCGAGCGCTACAAGGTGCTCATCGAGGACGATGTCCAGCTCAACGCGGCGCTCGAGCTGTTCCCGCGCGCCACCAAGCTGATGGCGGGCGTCTTCGAGCCCGAGAAGAAGCTGAGCGGTGCGCCGACCGGCACGAAGGATCCGAAGAGCGAAGCCGAGGTCACGAAGAAGGCCGACGCCGAGAAGAAGGCCGACGCCCCTGCGGACCCGCCGCGCAAGAAGTAGCCGACTCGAAAGGTAGTCACGCGAAGGCCCGGGAAGCTCTCCGGGCCTTCGGTGTTTCCGGTCGGCGCTCGCCGCCGGCATCCGTTCTACGTGCGCGGCGGTCCGGTGAGGCTCACCCGCACGCGGTCGCCGGCGCCGAATCCCAGGCGCGACGAGGCGTGTCCGCCCACCTGCGCGATCTCGAGCCGTCCGCTCGAACCGAGGATCGCGACCACCGCGCCGACCGGGGAATCTCCGTAGGAGCGGGAGAGCCCGTGGATCGTCCGGCTCACCACCTCGAACACGAGCGCCGATTCCGGCGAGCCGGGGAAGGTCTTCGCGAGCGCCTCCGCCGTGATGTTGGTGAGGCCGTTGCCGAAACGGTCCACGTGCATCACCGCGCCCGTGACCTCGTGCTGTCCGGCGCGGCAGGCCGGCATCCCGAGCCGCACCGGATCGCGCACGACCGGCCCCAAGTCAGCGAGGCGGACCCCGTTCGCGAGGTGGGCCGCGACTGGCGCGAACACGTCGCGCCCGTGGAAGGTGCGGCTCACCGGCTGCCGGAAGAACCGCGGCTCCGCGAGCTCGTGCACCTCGGCCGCCGGGTCCGCCAGGCCCCACTCGAGCACGCCGTTGTCCGGGCCCACGAAGAGCTGCCCGCGGGCGCTCAACGCGATGGCGCGGCGCGAGGTCCCCACGCCCGGATCCACGACCGCGAGGTGGATGGTCCCCGCCGGGAAGTCGGGGGCCGCCGCTTCCAGGATGAAGGCGGCAGCGGGGATATGACCCGGCGGCACCGAGTGGGCGACGTCCACCACCCGCGCCTCGGGGCAGATCGAGTGGATTACGCCGTGGACCACCCCGACGAACCAGTCGTCGGTCCCGAAGTCCGAGGTGAAGGTCACGATCGGGCGGCTCACCCGGCCAGCCTGCCGGGACCGGCCTCAGCGCACAAGGACCCCCTTGACAAGATTGATATCACGGTAATATCTTGGTGATGTCAACGGGGAGGTGCAAAACCATGGTCCGTGAGAGAGGTGCCCGGAGCCTTCCGGGTGGGTTCATGCTGATGTTCCTGCTGGTGGCTGCGTTCGTCACGCTGTGGTCCGGCATCCAGTCGGCGCGGGCGGATCAGGCGTTCCCCGCGATCGCCTGGTTCCTCGGGTTCGCGGCGGTGGTGATCGCGTTCTTCGGGCTGGTCGTGGTCCATCCCAACCAGGCCCAGGTGGTCCAGCTCTTCGGAAACTACGTGGGGACGTTGAAGCAGCCAGGTCTCCAGTGGGTCAATCCGCTGACCACGCGGAAGAGCGTCAGCCAGCGCATCCGTAACTTCGAGAGCGCGAAGCTCAAGGTGAACGACCACACCGGAAACCCGATCGAGATCGCCGCGGTCGTGGTGTGGCGCGTGGTCGAGACCGCGGAGGCGGTGTTCGAGGTCGACGACTACCAGAACTTCGTGCACGTCCAGAGCGAGGCGGCGCTCCGCAACCTCGCGACGTCCTATCCCTACGACGCGCACGTCGAGGGTGAGATCTCGCTGCGCAGCCACACCGGCGAAGTCGCCGACCGGCTCCGGCACGAGATCCAGGACCGCCTGTCGAAAGCGGGGGTGGAGGTGTTGGAAGCGCGGATCAGCCACCTCGCCTATGCGCCGGAGATCGCGAGCGCGATGCTCCAGCGCCAGCAGGCGAGCGCCATCATCGCGGCCCGCACCCGGATCGTCGAAGGCGCGGTCGGTATGGTGGAAATGGCGCTCGAGCAGCTCTCCGCCAAGAACATCGTCCGGCTCGACGACGACCGGAAGGCCGCGATGGTCTCGAACCTCCTGGTGGTGCTGTGCGGAGACCGCAATCCCCAGCCGGTCGTCAACACCGGGACGCTGTACCCGGGATAGGCGAGAGCGATGGCGGAGCGCAAGCCATTCCTGCTGCGGCTCGATCCCGCGGTGCACGATGCGCTCCAGAGGTGGGCGGCGGCGGACCTGCGCAGCCTGAACGCGCAGATCGAATTCCTGCTCCGCCAACTGCTGATCGACGAGGGGCGGCTGCCGAAGGAGGGCGCCGCCTCAACTCGTTCGAAGGGCCGGTGACCCCGCGCGCACGAGCATGGCCGCGAGCCGCGTCCAGACGCCGTCCACGGTGAGGCGCTTCAGGCAGCGCAGGTCCTCGCACTCGTCGCGGTGACACGGACTGCACTCCGCGCGCGCGTAGTAGGCGACGTGGCCGCCCGCCGGATCGTAGGGGAAGAACATCGCCGGCGAGTTGCGCGACATGAGGGCGAGTGTCGGCGCTCCGGCCGCGACCGCGGTGTGCAGGGGCCCGGTGTCGCCCGAGACGAACGCCGCGCAGCGCGACTGGAGCGCGACGAAGCGGTCGAGTGGCCAGCCGGCGACGGCCAGCACCCGCTCGGGCGGAAGACCGCGCCGGATCTCCTCGATCAGATCCCGCTCCGAACCCGCGCCGGTGACGAGCGCGACGCCGTCCGGGCGCCCTTCCAGGTAGCGCCGGATCAGCTCGCGAAAGCGCTCCGCGTGCCAGCGCCGGGTCGGCCAGCGCGCCCCCGGGTGGAAGCCCACGAGCTCCGCTCCGCGCGGCGCGCCCAGGTGCGTCAGCTCGCGCTCGGCCTCCGTGCGCGCCGCGGGCGCCACGTGCAGGCGCGGCGTGCGATCCGCCGCCGGCCAGCCGAGCCGCGCGATCGAGGTCAGGTGAAAGCCGACCGCCGAGAGCGTGCGCGGGCGGACGTGATGCGTGTAGACGCCCGAGCGCCAGCCCTTGTCCGGGTACCCCACGCGCACGCGCGCCCCGGAGAGCGCCGTCCACACCGCGGTGCGCGGGTTGCAGAAGCAATCGAACACGACGTCGGGGGCGAACGCGCGGATCCGCCGCACGAGGGTCGCGGTCTCGACGAGCGACGCTCCGAACTGCGTCACGAACACCTCGTCGAAGCGCGGGTCGCCGGCGATGAGCGGGGCGCTCGCTTCCTCGACGACGTAGCCGAAGCGCGCCTGCGGACACGCGGCCCGTGCCGCGTCGACCGCCGGCAGCGTGAGGCAGATGTCCCCGAGGTAGCGGGGCCGTACGAACAGCACGCGGCGCACCGCGGCGGGGTCCACCGGATTCCGGATCACGGCTGAAGTATGATGACCGCGCCCGTTCTGACAAGCGCGAGGAGGCCCGCATGAAGTCACGCCCCGGCGCGAACACGCTCGCGGTCCATGGAAATGGAACGCCTGCGGGTCCGCTCGGCACCCCGATCGTCCATTCCTCCACGTTCTCCGCACCCAGCCTGGAGCGGATGATGGAGGAGCGCGCGCTGGGGCCGGCCGGCGCCTTCTACCAGCGGAGCGGCCATCCCACGCTGCATGCATGCGAGCAGCGGCTCGCCGCCCTCGAGGGGGCCGAGCGCGCGCTGCTCTTCTCCTCGGGGATGGGCGCGATCTCCGCCGCGCTGTTCGGGCACCTGGGCGCGGGCGATCACGTGGTGGCGCTCCACCAGTGTTACGGCGGCACCCGCGAGCTCCTGCGCTGGGGGGCCGAGCGGCTCTCGTGGACCTACGACTGCGTGGACGCCGGCGACCCGAAATCCTGGGACGCCGCGTTCCGCGACCGCACGCGGCTCTTCCTGGTCGAGTCGCCGACCAATCCGATCGCCGCCGTGGTGGACCTGGCGGCGGCGGCCGCCGCGGCGCATCGCCATCGCGCGCTGCTGATCGTCGACAACACGTTCGCCTCGCCGGTGGGGCAGCATCCGCTCGAGCTCGGCGCCGACCTCGTGGTCTACAGCGCCACCAAGTCGATCGGCGGACACGCCGACCTCATGGCGGGTGCGGTGATCGGGTCGGCCACCCGCGTGGAGCCGGTGTGGCAGGCCCGCACGGTCTTCGGTCCGATCCCCGATCCCTCGACCGCGTGGCTCGTCGAGCGCAGCCTGAAGACGCTGCCGCTCCGGGTCGAGCGCCAGAACGCGAACGCACTCGCGCTCGCCCGGCGCCTCGCGGGCGATCCGCGGGTCAAGCACACGCACTATCCCGGCCTCCCCGGGAACCCGGGACACGAAATCGCGAAGCGGCAGATGACGCTCGGCTTTGGCCCCGTGCTCGCCTTCGAGGTGCCGGGCGGCGAGCCGAGCGCCCAGGCGGTCGTGGAGCGCTTCCGGCTCGTGCTCCATGCCCCGAGCCTCGGCGGGGTGGAGACCCTGGCCTCGCTCCCTTCACGCACCTCGCACGTCCATCTGAGCGACGCCGAACGGCAGCTCGCCGGGCAGGTCGAAGGCCTCATCCGGCTGTCGGTCGGAATCGAGGACGAAGCCGACCTGTGGGCCGACCTCGACCAGGCGCTCGGGGCCGACTGAGGCGCGTTTTGGGCGCCCGCCGCGCATGCTAGAATGCGCGGCCAAATCCCATCACCGTTTCCCCTGTTCCAAGCGCCGTTTTTGGAGGACTGTCTCCCGTGAAGCGATGGATCGTGGCACTGGCTCTCGTTGCCTGGACCCCCTGCGTGCAGGCGGCCGATCCGCCCAAGACCACCACCTCGACGCCGGCCAAGCCGGCTGCCGAGAGCGCGAAGCCGGCAACGGCTAAGCCCGCGCCGGCGGTCGTCGACAGCCTCGGGATGCTCGAGAAGGCCGTGGCCAAGGACTCGACCAAGTTCGACAATCTCTACAAGCTGGGCGTGATGTATCTCGATCGTGACCGCGTCTCCGAGGCGTCCCGCGTGTTCCACAAGGCGCACCAGCTGAAGCCGAAGGATGCGCGCGTGATGACCAACCTGGGCGCCGCCTACGACGCCGCGGGCGACGGTGCCACCGCCCAGAAGTGGTACGCCCAGGCGCTCGCCGCGGCCCCTTCGGATTCCGTCGCGCTGTGCCGCATGGCGGCTTCGATCCACGGCCAGCAAAAGTACGACGAGGCGATGAAGATGCTGCGCGACATGCTCGCGCAGAACCGCGGCGCCCACTGCGCGTACTTCACGCTCGGCGTGGCCTTCGCCGACGCCGGCATCTACCGCGACGCGATCCGCATGTGGAAGAAGGTCGTCGAGCTCGCGCCGAACTCGCCCGAAGCGTCCAGCGCAAAAGAGTCGATCGAGGTGCTCGAGCCCTTCGTTCAAAATTAGGCTGGCGCGCCCGGGGGAGTCATGATTTATCTGGACCACAACGCCTCCACCCCGGTGCGGCCGGAAGCGATCGCCGCCGTCGAGGCCGCGCTGCGTGATCTCTCCGCCAATCCTTCCAGCGCCCACCGTGAAGGCCAGCGCGGTCGTGCCGCCATCGAGCAGGCGCGCGCCCGCGTCGCCGGTCTCGTGCACGCCCGCGCCGACGAGGTGGTGTTCCTCTCGGGTGGCACCGAGGGCGATCACGCGGGACTGATCGGCGCCGCGTGGGCGCTCGAGAAGCACGGGCGTCGCGTCGCGGTGTCGGCGGTCGAGCATCACGCGGTGCACGGCGCCGCCGAGGTGCTGGAGCGGATGGGCTTCACGATCGACCATCTTTCGGTGGACCGCGAAGGCCGCGTCGATCCCGCCGCGGTGGACCGTCTGCCGGAGGGCGTCACTGTCCTCTCGGTGATGCTCGCCAACAACGAGACCGGGGTGCTGCAGCCGGTGGCCGAGGTGGCCGCCCGCGCCCGCGCCCGCGGCATCCGGGTCCACTGCGACGCCGTGCAGGCCGCGGGCAAGATCGTGGTCGACGTGGAGGCACTCGGCGTGGACTACCTCGTGATCTCGGCGCACAAGCTCGGCGGGCCCAAGGGCACCGGCGCATTGATCGTCCGGCGGGGCGCGCCCTGCGAGCCGCTGTTCCGTGGCAGCGCGCACGAGCGCGGCCGGCGTGGCGGAACCGAGAACCTGCCGGGGATCGTCGGCTTCGGCGTGGCCGCCGAGCAGGCGCGACTCGATCTCGAGGCGGAGCAGGCGCGGCTCACCGGGCTTCGTCTCAGGCTCGAGCGCGGGATCCGCGACGCGGTGCCGGACGTGGTCGTGGTCGGGGGTTCCGCCGAGCGGCTGCCCAACACGGTGAACGCCTGCTTTCCGGGAGCGCGCAGCGATCACATGCTGATGGCGCTCGATGCGGGCGGCGTGGCGGTGTCGGCGGGAGCGGCGTGCGCGAGCGGCGGTGTCGAGCCCTCGCCGGTGCTGAAGGCGATGGGCGTGCCGCGCGAGATCGCCGTGTGCGCGCTGCGCTTCAGCCTCGGGCGCACCACGACCGCGGAGGAGATCGACGAGGCGGTCCGCCGGATCGGCGAGTGCGTCGCCTCCGTGCGCGCGATGGAAGTACGGTCGGGAGGCGGACGATGAGCCGGGTGCTCGCTGCCATGAGCGGCGGCGTGGACTCGGCGGTGGCGGCGGCCCTGCTCCACGAGCGCGGCCACGAGGTCACGGGGGTCACGCTCAAGCTGTGGTGCTATGGGACGAGCCCGCTCTCGCCGCGCGCCTGCTGCACCCTCGACGCGATGGCCGACGCGCGTTCGGTCGCGGCCCGCATGGGGTTCGCACACCACGTGGTGGAGGCGGAGGCCGTCTTCCGCACGCGGGTGCTTCAGCCGTTCCTCGACGACTACGCCGCGGGCCGCACCCCCTACCCGTGCGCGCTCTGCAACCAGCACCTCAAGTTCGGCGACCTGGTGTCACGCATGGAGCTGATCGGCGCCGAGCGGCTCGCGACGGGGCACTACGCGCGGGTGGAGCGCGGCGCGGACGGCGAGACGGCGCTGCTCACCGCCGCCGATCCTTCCAAGGACCAGTCCTACGCGCTCGCGCTCGTACCTTACCCCGCACTCGAGCGCGCGGAGTTCCCGTTGGGCACGCTGCTCAAGACCGAGGTGCGCGGGCACGCCGAGCGGCTCGGGCTCGAGGTGTGGGACAAGCCCGAGTCGCAGGACCTGTGCTTCGTTCCGGACGGGGACTACGCGGGCTTCATGGAGAAGAATCTCGGCGAGACCCGCGGCACGACCCCCGGTCCGGTGGTCGACCGCGCCGGCCGGCGCCTCGGCTCGCACCGCGGCATCATCCACTACACGGTGGGGCAGCGCCGCGGCCTCGGAATCGCGGCCTCCGATCCGCTCTACGTGCTCGAGGTGGATGCGGCGAGCAACGCGGTGGTGGTGGGCTCGCGCACCGAGCTGGACTGTGAGGGCCTCGTGACCGAGCCCGTGAACTGGCTGATGCGCACGCCGCCGGCGGATGGCGCCGCGGTGACGGTCAAGATCCGCGCCCATCACCCGGCGGCCGCGGGCCGTCTCGTCCACGCGGAGCAGGGAACGATCGAAATCCGATTCGACGTGCCGCAGGCCGCGGTGACGCCGGGCCAGCTCGCGGTGATCTACGACGGCGACCGCGTGCTGGGCGGCGCCCCGATCGCCGCGCGACTGCCGGCCCGCCCGGTCCCGGAGCCCGTGATCTGAGCGCGGCCGGGCCGCTCCCGACCCGCACCCTGGACCGCTGCCTGGCGTGCGGCGGCCGCTCGCTCAGGGCGCTGCCGCTCCGCTACGAGTTCCGTGGCAGCTTCCCGCTCGTCGAGTGCCGCTCGTGCGGCATGCGATTCCTGGGCGTCCAGCCCAGTCCGGAGGGGCTCGTCGAGCTCTACTCGGCGGGCTACTTCGAGACCGACTTCCGCTGCGGTCGCTCGGAGGCGGCGTACTCCGACGAGAGCGCGTTCCTCGAGGAGAACCGCGGCCTCGTCGACGACTTCGAACGGCTGCTGCCGGAGGTCCGTGAGCGCCGGCTGCTCGAGGTGGGATGCGCCGGCGGCTGGCTGCTCAAGCACGCCACCGGGCGCGGCTGGGGGGTGCGCGGGGTCGAGCTCTCGGCCGACGCGGCGGCGCGCGCCCGCGGACTCGGTCTCGACGTGATCACCGGCGATCTCGACACGGCGCGCTTTCCGGCGGCGGCGTTCGATCTCGTGTACATGGGCGACGTGCTCGAGCACGTCCCCGACTGCCGCGCGACCGTGGCCGAGGTGGCGCGGGTGCTGGAACCGGGTGGCTGGCTCTACCTGCGCGGACCGATCACGACCCATTCGATGGCGCGCCGGCTCGGGCTGTTTCTGTATGGGGTCGCCGGATCCACGATCGTGCTGCGCGAGCCGCCCTATCACCTGTGGGAGTTCCGTCCCGCACCGCTCCGCCGGCTGCTCGAGCGCGAGGGCCTGGAGGTGGTGCGCCTCGTTCAATCCAAGACTCCGCCGAGCCGCAAGAAGGGGATCGGGCACACGGTGATGGGTGCGATCGACGCCATCAACGTGCCGTGGACGGGCGCATGGGGCGCGCTCGGGGACCGCGTGGTCGTCGTCGCCCGGAAGCGCTAACGCGCGGCGCTCGAGAGGTACTTCGCTGCCGCCGGGCCTTCGCGCTCGCGCAGCGACACGCAGTCGGCGGCCCCGGACGCCACCTGGTCGAGGGTGATGTCCATTCCCTCCGAGCGGCGTGACGGATCGAGGAAGAACTTGCGCGCCTGCGCGACCCGCTCGGGCGAACACCCGGCTGCGTAGTTCGGCAGGTAGGCCCAGGTCCAGCGCGGGATGCGCTCGGTGAGCGCGGCGAAGTTGGTGGTGACCCAGCGCCACACCCGCTCCTCGTAACGCGGGTCGCTGCGGATCGGGCGGATCAGCCCGCCGATCTCCTGGGGCCGGAGCGGGCCGTCGAGCGCGTAGGCGAGGCTGCGCTCGACCTCGGCGGGACGCCGGAAGCCGCCGAGAGCCGCCAGGTAGCGGCTGCGTTCGGCAGGTGCGGAGGCGGCCTCGAACTTCTGGCGGTACGCCTCCCACAGCATCGAGTCACCCTGGATCGCGGCGAGCTGGAGCGTCGTGGTGGCGAGTGAGGCATGAATCGCCTTGGGATCCGCGAGAAGCTTCGGCGCCGCCTGGCGCGCCCAGTCCAGGATGCCCGAATCCTGGCCGTAATCGCCGAGCCAGGTGAGGAGCGATGCGCGCAGCGTGCTCGTGGACGGCGATTCGGACAGCTGCGGCGCTCGGCCGATCCGCTCGAGGGCGGGTGTCAGCGTCGCCCGGATCCAGTTCCGGAAGTCGGGAGCCGACTCGGGCTCGATCATCGCGAGCCGGACGCGGTCGAGGGCGGCGAGCACCGCTTCCACGACCTCGGGCTCGGGATCCGCGACGAAGGGCTCGAGCAAGCCGAGAAAGCGATCGCTGTGGACGAGCCCGGCATCGAGGAGTGCCCCGAGATTCTGCACGTAGCCGATGCGCTCGCGGAGACCGAGCCGTGCGCCGGCCGCGGCCGGCAGCGCCGCGAGCCAGACCTCGGGGAGCTGCCATCGGTAGTAGCCGAGTTGATCGGCATTGGGATGGATCCACGCCCGTACGACCGGCGGGTCGAGCGTGATCACCGTGTCGGCCGAGGCGAGCAGCAGTGACACGACCTCCGAGGAGTCTCCGGAAGCACAGCGCAACCGGACCGGGATCTTCCACGTCGCCGGGTGGGGATCGACCAGGCCGTAATTGAGGAAGCGCGACTGGCGGAGGCGGATCATCCCGCCCTCCAGCGGCTCAACGCTGACGAGCGGCACACCGGGCTGGTCGAGGAACGTCGACATCGACGATCCAACGTCCGTTCCGGCGGCAGCCGACAGCGCCTGCCACAGGTCGGACGCGTTGGCGCTCTTCCATTCGTGCTCCTTGAGATAGCCCACGACGCCGCGGCGGAACACCTCGGGACCGAGCCAGCTCTCGAACATCCCGAGCACCGCCTGTCCCTTGTCGTAGGCGAGGTCGTCCCCGAGCAGGTCGAAGTTGGCGTCGGCAGGGACCGGCTGGCGCATCGCGTGGGTCGAGAGCCGGGCGTCGGTCTGGAACGCGTCCTCCATGTCGGACAGCGAATGGATGCCGGTGTGGAGAGCGGGATACACCTCGTCCACGGTCTTGTCGCCCAGCCACGAAGCGAAGGATTCGTTGAGCCAGAGGTCGTCCCACCACTCCATGGTGACGAGGTCGCCGAACCACATGTGAGACAGCTCGTGGGCCAGGGTTCCCGCCAGCGATCGCCGCTGCGGCGGCGAGCCGGTGCCGTCGAGGAGCAGAACGCGGTCGGCGAAGGTGATGGCGCCCGCGTTCTCCATGGCCCCGGCCCAGAACTCGGGCACGGCGAGCAGGTCGAGCTTCTCGTAAGGGTAGGGGCGCCCGAAGTAGCGCTCGAGTGAGGCCAGCAGCTTCGGCGTCTGCCGCACGGCCTCGGCGGTTCGGGTGCGCTGTCCCTTCACGGTGACGATGCGGCCTGGAACGGAGAGACCGGGGATCGGTACGGTTTCGAGCGGGCCGGTGGCGATCGCGACGAGGTAGGAGGGAAGGGGCGGGCTCTCGCGGAACACCACGCGACGCCGGCCGTCCGGCTCCACGCTCTCGGATTCGACCGGCGTGTTGGCGATCGCCACGTGGCTCGCCGGCACGATCAGCGTCAGCTGCCAGGGAATCTTGAACTCCGGCTCGTCCCAGCAGGGGAACGCCTCGCGGGCGTCTATCGACTCGAACTGCGTGAAGCAGTAGGACTCACCGCCGGTCTCCATCCGGTAGAGGCCGGCCGCGCGCTCGTTGAAGGACTGGGTGAAGTGGATGTCGAGCGTGTAGCGGCCGGCAGGGAGCTGGAGCACCGGCTGGAGCGTCAGGCGCTCGCGCGCCGCGGGGCGGAACGCGACCCGGCGGAGCCCGGTGGCCGCGCGCAGCGTGACCTGCTCGATCGCCTGGCCGCGGACGTTGAGCTGGAACGAGTCGGTGGGCGCGGCGACGTCGATCTCGATCGAGACGCGTCCGCGATAGTCGCGCTCCGATGGATCCAGCTCGAGCAGCACCGACTCGCGCACCGGAACCACGTCGTGCGGGAGGCGGCCCGTGCGTGCCGCATGCGCGGACGGCGCGGTGGCGACCAGCGCGAGCAACGCGAGCCCGCCGAGCGCACCTACATGCGCACCCAATCGCGCATCCATTCGTGCACCTGTTCGCGCGATCACTCGCACTCGCCTCATCGTTCCCTCCTGGATTCCGCGCCCGCCGCAGGGCGGACGGTCGGGGAGTATATACTGCGTCGCCATGTCGACACCCTTCTCCGGCCCCGCAGTCGACACGCGGGGACTCACGCGCGTGTTCAAGGCCTCCCGCGGCAGCACCGAGGTGCAGGCCCTGGCCGGGACCGATCTCCGCATCGAGCGCGGCGAGATCTTCGGGCTCCTGGGGCCGAACGGCGCGGGCAAGACCACCTGCATCAAGATCCTCACCACCCTGCTGTTCCCGTCCTCCGGCGAGGCGCGGGTCGCGGGTTTCGACGTGGTGAAGGAGCCGGGCGAAGTGCGCCGCCGCATCAATCTCGTCTCGGGCGGCGAGACCTCGGGCTACGGCATCCTCACCGTGCGCGAGTGCCTGTGGATGTTCGCGCAGTTCTATGGCGTGCCGTCGGCGGTCGCCTGGCCCCGGATCGACGCGCTGATCGACGTGGTCGGCATGCGCGAGCACCAGCACCGCCGCATCAACCGGCTCTCGACCGGCGAGCGCCAGCGCATGAACTTCGCGCGCGGCTTCGTGAGCGATCCGGAGGTGCTGTTCCTCGACGAGCCGACGCTCGGGATGGACGTCAACGCCGCCCGCGCGCTGCGTGAGTACGTGACGCGCTGGGTACGGGAGCGCCCGGGGCGCACCGTGCTCCTCACCACCCACTACATGGCCGAGGCCGACGAGCTGTGCGACCGCATCGCCATCATCGATCGCGGCCGCGTGCTCGCGCTCGATGCACCGGCGGCGCTGCGCCGCTCGGTGCAGGGCGGGCAGCACGTCGAGCTCGAGATTTGTGCCGCGGACGGCAGCGTGGATGCCCTCTCGGAGAAGATCGGGCTCCGCCTCGCGTGGGGTGCACCCCACCCCGAGCGCGGCACGCGCACGCTCAAGTTCCGGCTGCCGCCGAGCATGGTGCTCGGCGAGATCCTGCGCACCCTCGAGGGCAGCGCGGTGCGGGTGGAAGGGGTGGCCACCCGCGAGACCACGCTCGAGGACGCGTTCATCGCGATCGTCGGACGCGGCATCGAGGACACCGAGGTCGCGTCGTGACCGCGGCGAGCCGGATCGCGCTCGACCTGCGGGCGCTCCGGGCCCGCGCCTACGTCCGCATCGTGGGCTCGATCCGCGAGCCGGCGTGGGTGGTCAGCGACGCCGTGCTCCCGGCGTTCGCGATGGCGGCCTTCGTCCTCCTCTATAGAGCACTCGGGGCGCCGCGCTCCTACGAGACCGTCGCCGTCATCGGCGGGATCCTCTCCACCTACTGGCTCAACGTGCTGTGGGGGATGGGAGCCCAGCTCTACTGGGAGAAGCAGCAGGGCCAGCTCGCGCTCTATTTCGCCGCACCCTGCTCGCGGATGTCGATCCTCGCCGGCATGGCGCTCGGCAGCATCCTCATCGTCACGGTGCGATCGGTGATCGGGATCGTCATCGGGTTCCTCGTGCTCCGGGTGCCGATCGGCGCGTTCGACCCGGGGGCACTGGCGCTGGTGTTCGTGGTCACGATGGCGGCGCTCTATTCGCTCGGCATGCTGTTCTCGAGCCTCTTCCTGCTCTATGGCCGCGAGGCGTGGCACCTCTGCAACGCGATGGTCGAGCCGGTGTATTTCCTCTCCGGGATGTACTTCCCGCTCCGCACGCTGGGGGCACTGGGTGCGGTGGCGGCGGGCATCATCCCGCTCGGGCTCGGCACCGACGCCATGCGCCAGGTGCTGATCGGCGAGGCGGCGCGCGGCCTGCTGCCGGTGCGCACCGAGGTGGCGCTGCTCGCCGGGCTCGCGGTGGTGCTGTTCGTCTCCGCGCGCGGAGCGCTCGCCTACATCGAGCGTCTCTCCAAGCACGAGGGACGCCTCACCCAGAGGTGGCAGTGAGCCTGCGCGCCGCCGCCACGCTGGGCTGGAGGATCGAGTCCAACTGGGCCGACCCGCTCGTCTTCGTGGTCTACGCGCTGCTCCGTCCGGTCGGCCAGGCGCTGATCCTCTCCGGCATGTACTGGGCGGTGGCCGGCCAGGGTGCCTCTCCCGAGCGCTTCGCCGCGTTCTACCTGGCGAACGCCTTCCACGAGTACGTGGTGCGGGTGCTGATCGGCATGGGATGGGTGGTGGTCGAAGAGCGCGAGGAGTACGAGACGCTGCGCAACGTGTGCGTCTCGCCGATCGGGCTCCCGCGCTACCTGGCCGGCCGCTCGCTCGTGAAGTTCGCGCTCGCGACCACCAGCGTCGTGATCGTGCTCGGCATCGGCTGGGCGATCGGCGTGCGCTGGGACTTCGGCGCCGTGCGCTGGGGCTGGCTCGCGCTCGCACTGCCGCTCGGCCTCGCGGCCACGCTGTTCGCCGGGTTCCTGGTCGCCGGGCTCGCGCTCATGATGCCGCGCGCCGCCATCAGCGCGAACGAGGGCATCGCGATCGGGCTCTATCTCCTGTGCGGGGTGATCTTCCCGGTGGACCTGCTGCCGCGCGGATTACAGGAGCTGTCGCTCGTATTGCCCTTCACCTGGTGGTACGAGGCGCTGCGGCGTTTCATCCTGGGCGCCGGCGCCAGCGAGCGGCTGGGTACCCTCTCGGACGGGTCGCTGGTGCTTGCCCTCGCCGTCACCACCGCGCTGCTGGGCGTGGTCTCGCGGTGGGGATTCCGGGCGCTCGAGCGATCCGCCCGGCGCAGCGGGCGCATCGACCAGGCCACGCTGTTCTAGTCGTCGGTGCTGAAGATCTTGAACGAGCCCTTGCGCTCGACCACGGCACGGAGCCAGTACATGGTCTCCACCTTGTCCTCGTCGTTCCTGGCCACGAGCCGCATCCGGCTGTACATCTTGAAGTTCTTGTACTGCATGACCGAGTCGGCCTCGACGCTCACCAGCGTCCAGAGCGGGCCGTTGTAGTCACGAACCGCGCCCGAGCAGCCGTTCACCACTCTCATCCAGACCGTCTTCCAGCCATCCTCCCAGGTGAGTCCCGTCACCGGCCGGCTCTGCGGGAACTCGTTCCACAGGATGTCCCGGAACTCCTCACGCGAGACGCACAGATTCCAGAGCGAGTCCCGGCTGTCGTGGTTGATGCCCGCGAGCACCCGGCGCCCCAGGTCGTCCAGGCTTCTGCCACCGCCCTTGAACTTCGCGCTGACGATCGGCGCGTTGGGCCGCCGGCCGAGCAAAACGGAGGTCGATTCCGGATCCACCAGCGGCACGTAGCCCGGTGAATCCTTGATGCTGTAGGTCTTGTGGCTGGTGGGAGGTGTCGTCGTCGTGCTGCCGGTCGAAGGCGGTGTCGTCGCCGATTCCGAAGCACGCGTCGCGAACAGCCCGGCGGGCGACACCAACACGGCGAGTGCCGCGATCGCTGCCATTCTCGAGGAACGTCGGATTCGATGGGTCATGAGCCGTAGGAGAGTGAGAGGGAGAACGCGCGGCCGCGACGGGTGCCGGAGACCTCGTGCTCACCCTGGGTCTGCTGGATGAGCGGGTCGGTGAGGTTCTTGGCGGCGACCTTGAGCCTGAGGCCGTGGTACGGCATCCAGTTCATGGTTGCGTCCAGATAGTCGAAGCCCTGCTCGTAGACGTCCGGGAGGGGATCGTAGCCCAGCGTCTTCAGACGCTTGCCGACGCGCCCGTACATGACGGCGAATTCGGTCTTGGGGCTCGCACTCCAGGTGAGCGCGAGGTTGGCCAGGTAGCGGGCCTGCCCCTGGAGCGGGTGCAGCTCGCTGCCCGTCTTGGAACCGGCCGTGTTCGGGACGATGGTCACCTCGGACGAAATGATCGAGCCATTGGCGTTGACGAACAGCCTCCGCATCCGCCGCCACACCCGCTCGAGCCCGGCGCGGGCTTCGAACTCCGCGCCCACGTTGTGGCCCTTGTCCGAATTCCGCGGGATCAGCGTCGGCGGCGAAGTGCCCTGGATCACCTGCTCGATCGGCTGGTGCAGGTCCTTGTAGAAGACGCCGGCGGCGAGCACCTCGGAGAGCCCGAGGAACGATTCGACGCGCACGTCGTAGTTGTTGATGGTGGCCCGCTGCAGGCCCGGGTTGCCGCCGACCTGGTAGCCACCGACGTACTCGAGAGCGGGGGCGGACGACAACTCGTTCAGGTCGGGCCGCGAAAGTGTCTTGCTCGCTCCCAGCCGCAGGTTGGTCTTCTCCGTCATCGACCAGGTGATGTTGGCCGACGGCAGCACGTCGGTGTTGTCGAGCCGTCCGTGCCCCAGCAACCTGGTGGGATCGAAGAGATCGAAGCACTGGACGTCCTGATAGCCCTTCTCGACCCGGACCCCGAACGTCCCGCGCAGTCGGGAACCGAAGGGGATATCGGCGCTCACGAAGCCGGCGGTCACGGTCTGGTTGGCGGTGTAGTTGTCGTCGGCGAGGGTGCCTTCCTGGACGTAAGCCGAACCGAAATCGCCCGTGAAATTCCCTTCGGCGTAGATGGACTCCGGCGCCGCCGTCGGGTCGTCGCCACTGTTCCGGATGAAGCTGAACCGCCGGTAGAAGTTCTCGCGCTCCTTGATCTGGCGGTCGTACCCGGCGGTCAGTTTGCCGTTACCGAGCGAAAAGAGCCGGTACGGGATCGCCATGCTGACGTTGCCGCCCCAGCCGTTGTCGTTGAGGTCCCCGAACTCCCGGGTGGCGACTCCGCCGATGTAGGAGTAGTTCACGATGTTGCCGGTGCCGTCGTCGTAGCCGCTGCGGTCGTAGGTGTATTCGCGGCGGTCGGGCTGCTGGCGGCGGGCCTTGGACCGCGCCAGCTTCCAGTCGACCGTGCTGCCGAAGAGTTGCGGGATCTGATGCTGGCCGCCGACGTTCCCCGAAAGCACCGTGCGCTGGATGTACATGAGCCGAGTGTTGTCGTGGTAGGCCCACCGCCCGACGGCGTCGGTCTGGTTGTGATCGTCGCCGGTGTACTTGCGCACCTCGTCCTCGGCGCTGTTCGTGTAGAAACCGCGGACGCTGATCGTGTTCCGCGGGCTCAGCCGGTAGCTCACGCCGGCGATGCTGCCGAGCTGCACCTCCTCCTGCGAGCGCTGGACGTCGTAGGCGTAAAGGGTGTCGTAGGAGCTCTGGTAGAACCGCTGGCTCTCCTTGATGTAATCGACCGAGCGGCTGAGGTTCCCGGAGAGCACCAGGCCCAGGGGCCGGCCGAAGATCGGGAACTCGTCGCCGTAGGTCGCGGCCCAGCCGCCGCTCGGAAGCGCTTCGCGCGAGGTCGGCGACCAGACGTTGTCGAATGACTTCCCGAAACCCGCGAGCTGGTCGAGCGTGTAGCCGCGTGAAGGATCGTTGCTCTGGACCAGCTTGCGGTCGGGGACTCCTCCGGGGATTCCGCGGGAGTCGGAGCCGAAACCGAAGATGTCGGCACGGCTCGCCGGGTAGGTGCGCAGGTTCTCCATGGTCGCGCCCTCCTCCCAGCCCTGGGAGATGCCGAAAGACCACTGGCGCTTGCCGGGGAAGTCCTTGGTGCGGACCTGGACGTCGCCGCCGCCGAACTCGCCCGGGCGGTCGGCGGTGTAGGTCTTCTGGACCACGATGTTCTCGAGCAGCTGCGCCGGGATCAGGTCCATCGGGACCACGCGCTTGTTCTGCTCGGGGCTCGCGACGCGCACGCCGTCGATCTCGGTCGAGCTGTAGCGTTCGCCGAGCCCCCGCACGAAGACGTACTTGCCGTCCGATACCGAAAGGCCGGTGACGCGGCGCAGTACTTCGCCGGCGTCCTTGTCGGCGGACTTGCGCACGACTTCGGCGCTGACCGCGTCACCCAGCGATGCCGACTTCTTCCGCGCCGCCAGCAGGGCCGCCTCGTTGTTCTGGATGGCCTTGGCCTCGACGACGATCTCCTCCTGCTGGATGGCCTCGGGCTTCAGGGCGGTGTCGAACGGGAGCAGCTCGCCGTCCTCGAGGACGATGCCCTCGACCTTCCTGGTCTGGTAGGACAGGGCACGGACCTGGAGCGTGTAGGGCCCCGCGGGGGCCTGGAGCATGAAGGTGCCGTCGGCGTTGGTGAGTCCGCCGATCTTCTTCATCGTGGTGTCCGCGGGGATGAGCAGGAGGTCGGCGAAGCCGAGCGGCTCACCGGTATCGGTGGCGACGATCTTCCCGGCGATCCTGCCGGGTGCCGCGCCGGCCGTGGCGACGGCGGCGAGGCAGAACAGAAACGCGAATCCGATCGCGTGAACGAGCGATCGCGGGAAGGTCGAACGACCCGTGACGGGGCGATTCATCCGAGCGGACCTCCTGCGGTGGGCTGCACCGACTGGTTTTGCGTGGTTCCAGACACACACGCGACCCGGCGGCGAACTTCGCCGCCGAGTCGCATGCGAACTTTCAGACACTGCGCTCAGTTGACCTTCGTGATCTTGCCGGTGGCGTTGGCCAGACCGTTGGCCGCCGATACCTTGTAGAAATACACGCCGCTCGGCGTCGCCTTGTCGATGGTCCAGGCGATCGAGTGCGGTCCGGCTTCCATGTGACCGCTGGCCAGCGTCTGCACGTGACGGCCGTCGGCCGAGAAGATGTCGACCTGCACCGGTCCCGCCTGCGGCAGCGAGAAGGTGAAGTTGACCGAGTTGCGGAACGGGTTCGGGTGGCTGTTGGCCACGAACACGTTGCCTTCGGTGATCGGAATCACACCGACCGTACCCGGGCAGGCGAGCGTCGGACCGTTCTGCACGATGCCGCCGCCGAGCGCGAGGCAGTGTGCCTGCCACGTCGGCTGGTCGCTGATGCGGAGGCCGTGGGTCTTGAAGTTGTAGACGATGCTGTTGAGGATCGTGGCGCCCGTGCCGCGACGCAGCTCGATGCCCTGGGTCGCACCCGGGAAGTTCGGACCGGTGCGCTTGTCGCCGATGAACGTCGCGTTCGCGATCTGGCAGAACGAACGGCCGGCGCACTGCACCTGGTCGTTGTTGAACTCGTTGTTGTCGGCCTCGATGCCACGCTCGCCGAACTGGCCGTTGGTGGACGCCGGAGCCGGCTGGCCGGTGGTCCGGACGATCACGAACTGAGCCTTGTTTCGCGTTCCGAGCTGCCAGTCGTAGCCGTCGTCGGTGCCGTCGATCGCGATCAGGTGGGTGTTGTTCATGCTGCCACCGAACCACTCGAAGCCGTCGTCGGCGCCGAAGTACGACTCGAGGTAGTCACCCTTGGTGCCCGTGCCGCAGCCCGCCCACACGAACGAATTCAGCTCGTTGTTGGGAGCGAGCTCGACGCCGGCGTACTCGACGCGCACGTAGCGGAGAGCGCCCGCGCAGTGCGCATCGTTGTTCCCGCCGAAGAACGCGGCGTTCACCCCGACGGCGAAGCCTTCGACTGCCGACGAGTCGCCCAGGCACGAGTTCACGACGTTGGTCTTGGCGAAGCCGTTGTGCACGATGCCGCCGCCCTGTCCACGGGTGGACGTGCCGGGAGCCGCATCACCGGTGATGATGATCGGCGCGCACTGGGTGCCGACCGCATAGAGCCGGCCGCCACGCTCGACCACGATCGTCCCGATCGACGCCTTCTCCTGGAAGATCACGGTGCCCGGGCAGATCGAAAGAACGGCCTGGGCCTTGATGCGGAGCTGGCCGCGTACCAGGTAGTTGCTGTCGGTGCAGAAGTACGCGTTGCTGAAGATACTGATGTTGTCGTAGACGGCGAGCGGCCGGGGATCCGGCATGCCGGTCAGGTGCAGGTCCTGGCGACCCGTGCCGGTCGAATCGAAGTACGTCCAGCCCTCGGTCCAGTCGTCGTCGGCATTGGGGCCGATCGCGCCGCGGTAGCACACCTGCTGGAAGAAGCCGTCCCCCGGCACCGTCACCGCGCTGCCGTAGGCCGGGCTGCCGAGATCCGGCTGGAAGCTCGGAAGCACGTTCGGAATGTAGCGAGCCGTCGGGAGCAGCGGATCGGAGTGAAGGTTGTTCGGGTACTTGAGCGTGCCGAGCAGTGCGGCGGTGGTTCCCACCGAGCAGGCCGGGGCAGCCGCCGTCGGTGCGCCGTTGAACTGGCCCGCCAGCGTTCCAGTCGCGTTGTTGTTGAAGAAGATGTTGCCGTCGAAAGTGATCTGGGCGGAAGCCGTGCCGGCGGCGATGGCAATCATTCCCATCCCAACCAGAGCTCCCAGGCTGTGGCGTGCAGCGAGACGCATCGAACCCCCTCCGTGATGTCTGACCTGCATCCGTATGGACGTGGTCCGCCGCGGGGCGATCACGACGGCTGCGAAATGGGAGAAGAGTGAGCGGTGTGGACGTCACCCGGGCGCTCTCCCAAGCCGCAGGCAAGGTAGGGGAGCGCTCCGAACGGGAGGATTACCGGCGTGTGAACAACCCGTAATAACCGATCACGTTGTGTGAGGAGGATTGCGCCGCAATGGATTTGCGGCGAAGTCGTCGGAGTTGAGTGACTAACCGACGCGGCGGAGCAGGACCTGCATGCGGGCTTTGGGAGACCAGGCGCGCGCCTGCATCCGAACCAGGAGCACCTGGCGCTCGTTGGAGAACGAGGCGAGCTCGTAGAGACCGCGGTCGTAGATCCGGTTTCCGCCGAGCTCGATCTGCTCGAGTCCGCCATCCTCGAAGACGATCTCGACCTTCCCGATCTGGGTCTTGCCGGCGACCTGGAGGTAGAGTCCCTGGCCGTGGTCGCGCAGTGCGAATCCGACCGTCGTCCAACCGAGATCGCGGTGAATCCGGGCACCTTCCTTCGGCCGGAACCATCGAATTGGTGTGAGCAGCACGTCGGTCGAGAGGCTCACGAGGTCGAGGACGGGCCCCGAATCGGGTGAGGAGCGCGGGAGGGAGCCCCCTCCCAGTGTGGAGGCCTGCGACGGTCCCGCCAGAAACGCCGCGCAGAGCAGAATCGAAGGAAGTCTCACACGGATATTCTCGGCGATCGGGCTACCGTCATAAAGAGATTATTTCCGAAAAGTTTCGGCCATGTTACAAAGGAGACCGGGACGGGTCCGCGGGGCGGCCGGTTGCTTCCCCCCGGGGGAACCGTATAGATTGCTCGGCCCCGGGACGACTCGGCCCTCGACGCGGAGGGATGGCCGAGTGGTTTAAGGCGCCGGTCTTGAAAACCGGAGAGCGTAAGCTCCGTGGGTTCGAATCCTACTCCCTCCGCCACGCGTTTGGAGAGGTGGCCGAGTGGCTGAAGGCAGCCGCCTGCTAAGCGGTTGATCGGGTAAAACCGATCCGGAGGTTCGAATCCTCTCCTCTCCGCCAGTCGTGCCGAACGGGGCGCGCCCTTAGCTCAATTGGATAGAGCATCTGACTACGGATCAGAAGGTTGCGGGTTCAACTCCTGCAGGGCGCGCCATACTTAGCCGAGCCACCGTAGCTCGACCGTAGCCGAACCGCGTCGCGCCACCGGGTTCCGAGCCACCACGGGCAGGGCGCGGTGCTGATTGGACGGACCGGGAGTCAGCGTGAGTGTGCCCGGCTCGGTTTCCCCAGCATCGGCGCAGGGGAGGACGTGCGGTTTGAAGCTGCTTTTCACCGGCGCGAGCGGTTGCGACTACGAAACGTTGAAGCGGCTGAATATCGTGGCCGACGAGATCGGGTTCATGGACCGGCCTTCCGTGGTGTTTAAGAACTGGGGCACCATTGGCCACGACTCGTTCTTTCGTCGCTTCCGGGATACTGACAAGGGGCCGGTGAAGTGGACCGTTCACGCACCGCCTTCGGGTCCTGCGCGATTCCTTTACGAGCGGTACATCGATCCCGATCTTGCTAACCCCGATTTCCGAAGCCGTACACGGCGTGGTCGGTTGAGATCAACGCGCTCGCGGCGCGGATCGATGAGATGGATCCGGCCGAAGTGAGTACTCACCTCCCCGCGATCATGGCGACCGAGATCATGCCGCGCGTCCGCGAGTACCGGAACGAGATGGCGTCGGTACGTGACCGGATGTTCGGCGGGCTCGTCAAGGAGGTCACGCATTGGCGTGTGCCAACGCTGGCCGTTGCGTTCCTGACTCAGATGAATCTTTGCGTCCGCCCTTGTAGCCTTCGCGCTCGCGGCGTCGCCCGCCCTGCCACACGTGGTGGACTATTTTCAGCAACGACGCGAAATCGGTCGCCGTCGCGGGATTGGATACCTGATAGGCCTGTCCGAGATGAGTCCCGAGGAGCGCCCGCCGAGCATCCTTAGGTCCGAAGCGTGACGGGGATGAACGATTTGGAGCAGGTGCGCGCGGCGCTCGAGCGCGTCATGGGCGCGCGGGTGAAGATGGTCACGCGCGAGGAATGGGAGCGGAAGCTCAAGCGCGGGGGCGAGCGCACACTGCTGGGCGAGCCGTTCGAGCCGTATCGCGGGGCACTGGACGCGCCCGGCTTCGTGAGCGTGGTCGCGAGCGGGCAACCGTGGGCGGACGAAGGGGGCATCCACAACGTGCGCCGTGACGACGCCGCGCCGCCGAGCCGCAGATTCAAGACCTACTCGGACGCCGTCATAGAGGATCTGATCGCGGACGCGAGATGGCCCGACGTGCTGCGGATAGCCGGGCTCACTTCCTCGCCCACGCTGGAGGCGAGCGTGCGCGCACACGTATTTGCGTACTCCCGCCGACGCGGCGATCACTAGAAGGACACGATCCCCGAGGACATCGGCGGCGCGACGCCGAAGGGCGGCTCGGACTCGGACGACCAGGAGGAGTCGAATGGCTGAGCGCGTCATGATCTTCTGGGACAACTCGAACATCTTCATCCCTGCGAAGTACGTGGCGACCCGCCGGGATGGCGGAATGGCCGAGTACAACATCCGCATCCAGTTCGACAACCTGTTTGCACTCGCCCGAGGCGGCCGGGACGTGATCGCTGGCCTGTGCGTGGGCTCGGTACCTCCCGAACTCGAAGCGGTGTGGCGGAAGCTCCGGGCGACCGGCATCACAGTCGAGCTGTACGAGCGCGGTGCCGGATCTGGCAAGGAGCAGGGTGTGGACCAGTGCCTCCAGGTCCACATGCTCCGCGCGGGCTTGGACATTCATCCGCCTGCCGTGGCGGTGTTGCTTACGGGAGACGGAGCCGGTTACGACGATGGCGTTGGTTATCACGCCGACCTGGAGCGGCTTGAGCGCGCCGGTTGGGGCATCGAGGTCATCTCGTGGGATAACGCCTGCGCCGGCAAATTAAAGGAGTGGGCCGGGAGCGTCGGCGTCTATGTGAAGCTGGAGGACTACTACGACTCCGTCACGTTCATCGAGGGAGGGCGCACAGCGAGGCCACTCTCACTCATGAGTCGGGGCCGGGCGACGTCGAGGACGTCGGCCAGCGTGGAGAGACCAGGCGCCTGAACTCGGACGACGACAGAACCGGGATCGCAACCGAGCCGTCGAAGGCTCCGATTGCTGAGCCGCTCGGCGGCTGGCCGAAGCCCGTGAAACTGCCCGTGCCTCGGAGGATCTTCCTCTGGTTCCGGGGCTGGCGAGTGTGGAAGATCCTCCGCGCGCTCCGTGGACCACGGCTCTCGTTCGGCACGCAGGAGGACTTCGACAACGAGAGCATCGCCGTGGGCATCAAGAAGTGGTTGCGGCGTGCGGCCTACTGGCTTCTTGTCCCTACGGTGAGCGTGGCGCTGTACATCATCGGCCAGCGCGTGCTCGGGTCAGCGACGGACGTCGACGGGGTACTAAGGGACGTTCTAGCCGCCGCGTCGCTCACGTCGGGTCTCCTCGCAGCAGGCCTGATGAACGCTACGTCACAGACTAAGGAGTTGCGTCGGCGACGAGTCGACGAGCTTCGCGCGAGTCAGGAGGCGCTGCAGCCGATCCAGCGCGCGTTCGATGCACTCGCGATGAGCCTGGCTAACAGGCCAAGGCCGACGTTCGATGCGAACAGCGCGGCGTTGCGAGCCAGGGCCGGATGGGGCGTCGGCAAGAGTCTAGAGCATTTCATGCACAACCTCGGCCGCGTTACAAGCGGTTGGAACACGCATGGCGAGTACTTCGGAGGCGGTAAGCTCATCACCGTCGAGCAGATTGCCGAAGTCGAACGGGCGCTGAGTGACATGAGTGGAGTGCTCTTGCGCAGAAAGCACTTCATGTATCTGGTCGAGGACCTAACGGGCACCCCCGCAGGCAAAGTAAACACGCTCGACGGAGTTCGCTTGACCTATTGGGGTGGGGTCGAATACGCGCTGAATAGGTTCCGGCCCCAGACCGACGATTCGTGGCAACTGGTGTCGTTCTGGGAGGACCTCATCAACGAGACGCATCAGCTCGCGGTGCGCACGCTTGGGCTCGCAGTCGAGGTCCACTATCACAACCCAACGCAGCTGCGTGTCATGTTCACCCACCTCGCATGGCTCACGGTAGTGGGAGTCGGGGTGCCCCTCGCAGCCGTCACGTTCCCCGTGCTTGGCGCGCACAAGCCGGGGCTTCTTATGGTCGGTGTCGGCGGATTGCTGCTCGTCCTCGGAAGCACGCTGGTCATGCTCTACCGATGGATAACGCAGCGAAGGCTGCACGACGAGGGCAGGCTCGAGGTGTAGGGCACCGGGTCCTTCCCGGCCAATCGGCTCGCGGGTCACATGTTCAATGCTCGTGAGTTGGCCTCGCGGCTCTGAGATGGGCCTACTCGCGTTCCGGGTAGCGAAGACGCCCAAAGAAGCTCTCCATGCCCTGCGCTGGCCGCATGTCAGTCATGCCAAGTTCCTCGGGAAGTCGCCGTAGGTATCCCTCGTAGTTCGTGAGGAAGTTGTTGTAGCCATCCACGAGTGCGTGCATCGGATGCCGGTCGTTCTTCGGCGTCCTGTCCACGAGCCCGCTGAGATGCTCCCCTGCATCGCTCATCCAGAACAGGAGATCGTTGAGCCCTGCCAAGCTGCTCACAAGGAACTCAGGGTTCATCTGCTCGCCAATCGTCCGCTGCATCCCATCCCACGCCTCGAACCACGCGCGAGCCATGTTCAGTCGGTCGTACGTGTAACGCCACTCATCGGTTTGCTGAAGGCCGAGGTTGGAGACGACGTTGAAGGACGCAGGCCCGCGAAGTGTCAGGCATGCGCGCTGATCGGTCACGGTAGCTCGCAGTCGAGCGGGCAGGTCACGCAACAGGCGACGCCGCTTCCAGGGCCATGCCCCCTGTAGCTGCGTCAGGACGCGTGGAAGAAACTCCTTCAGGAATGCCCGAGCAGCGTCAGTGGCGACATCGCGGAGCATGTCTGGTGGATTGGGAACGGTTATTTCATCCTCGGGTGGGTACCCGCCGGGTGGTCGGGATCATACCGGACCCACCCCACGAGGGATCGGGTGTCGTCCTGCTACGGGGCGAAGGGCTCGATCGGATCGAAGACCGACGACTTCGACATGTCTCGTCGCAGGTCGAACTCGCCGAGACAAGCGACGAGATCGAGTTGGCCGAGGCCGTTGAAGTTGAGCCGTCGCCACTCGTCGCGAGCAACACGCACGCTCAGCAGATACTCGTCTCGCTCGGTCCCTGTGGCGGGATCAGTCCGCTGTGAGAACCCTGAGCACATGACCTCATTGAGGCTGGGCAACGTGGCGAAGGATTCTCCGATTCCTCTGAAAATCACCGCGTGTACGTGCGTCATGTAGAGCTTGCGAACCTGCGTATCGGATCGCCCCTTGATGTTGAGCTTCAAGCCACGAGCCGCAACCTCAGCCGATCGTGTGGGCATGTCCTCGACCTCGGGGAGATCAACGTCCAGGAAGAGGGTCCGCCCGTCGTCATTCAAGTCGAAGCTGATGAGGGTCTCGCGCGGCCACGGAACGACAGTCAGGGCCTCGTTGAGCAACTCTTCCATCGTGGGCACATCTGTGAGCCGCAACTCCTCGTATCGGTGACGATGCCCCTCCTGCTTGGCTTCGTGGGCTTCCTTCGATTCCTTCCACTGCCGAGTCTCCTCGCCGCGCATTTCGACGGCATTGTTGTGGTCCAGCACGCGACGCCTCTTGCGGCCCGGTATCAGGTGGTCGAACAGGCCGAGCTTCAGCGGCGGGACTGGGTACGGCTCAAGGGTTCGGAACCGCTCGGGGTTGTAGCGGTGCTGTTGGTCTGGCGATGGCGTGCGGAGATGCAGGGCTAGAATCTCTTCATCGCCATCGTTGATCGAACGACACTGCTCATCGAGCCATGCGCGGAACTCTGGCTCCTTGTCTTTGCGTGCTCGTCGCTCGACGCGAGGGTCGAGGGGTTCTCCATCCGGCCCCGAGAGGACGAGTCGTCCGTTGTCGTCGAGGCTCAATGCCACGCTTAGGCTGTAGAACCCATCGCCAACTGCCCGCGCGCCTGATGGGATGGCATCGACAGCCATTGCTCTTGAAGAGGGTCTTCCCGAGGATAGCTGTTGACGGAGAGATAGCCCGGTTCCTGGAAGACCAGCGTGGCTGGTCATCCCCGACGAGCCGAACGTCAGCCCAGCACCGCGCACACCCGCTGAGAGGCTCAGCCCACTTTTACCGAGGTTGAGCCTGAGGCCCGGTGCGAGCCGGATGCTTCGGCGGAAGCGGAGACTCATCCCGGTATCCTAGCTGAGCAGGCGTGGCGAAAGGGGTCAGATCGTGACGCCCGCGTCGTCGAGGATTCGGAGGATGGCCGTCACCGCCGCGCAGAAGAATTCAGGTGGGCCATTATGTTCCTCGTCCTCGCCGCTAATGCGAACGAAACCGGCAGAGGATACCCCAACGAGGCGCTTGCAGTGCCGAGTCGTTCCCCGGCTCAAGGGGTGCTACGGCCGTGCCGAAAACTTCTCGGATAACTCGGCCGTTTCCTGGTGGGTGCGTCCCCACGAGGGAACCTCGGCCCCAGTCGGATCGGAGGTTCTCGTCATGAAGAGACTCACTCTCGCGCTGTGTGTCCTCACGGCCGTGGCAAGCAGTTGCGCCACGACGATGCCGCCTCCGAACATCAACACGATGTACACGGCAACAGGGACCCCAACACCACGGCCGGACTCGGCGCTCGTGGAAGTCTTCATGAAGGGGAACGCGCCGAAGCGCGAGCATGAGGTGCTCGGTCAGGTCGAGATCGCAACCGAAAACCAGTCTCGCACGTTGGAAGAGATGCTCAACTATGCCCGCAAGGAAGCGCGTAGGCTGGGCGGTGATGCTCTCGTCGGGCTCGATACGGACGCGACTCCTACTCCGCCAGGAGCCTCTTCGACCTACCCCGTCTACAACCTCTACACAGGCGCGATCATAGGCTACCGAACGAGGACCAGTAGCCCCGGCACTCGACGAGTCATGAAGGCTCTCATCGTGAAGTGGAAAGGTCCCGACCTCGTGTCCAGTCCAGAAGTCGTCCGGTAATGAGGGAGCGGTTCGACCGGCCCCCATGTCCCGGGCCATGTGCGCCGCTAAGCGCCTTCCTTCACCCCGGAGACATGGCTGACGAACAACTTGCGGAGCTAGCCAACAACTGAAGCAGAACGTTCACAGAACTTGAGGAGAGGAGGCTTGCAGATGATTGGGAAGCCAGTGCGCGGCACGAACAAGGCCGGCGAACCACAGATCACCTACGTCAGAACCATGAAGGGGAGCGGACAGACCCAACTCCGGATCGGCCATCGGCGTGGCCGTGGACAGACGCAGATCATCGACCTCGATGCTGCCGCAACGGCACGCATCGTCGAACAGCTTGGCCAAGCCATCGCCGAGACCGTCATTCGAGATGCCGAGTGACCTTCACGGAACGTGATTTCACCAAGAAGGATAAGGCACTCATTGGGAAGTGGGGTGCTCGCCTCGAACACCTCGGCCACCTACACCGCTACATCAGCCTTCGGGACGATGAACGGTTCGGCTGGTTCGAGAACGTGGTGTTGGGTTCGAAGCTGCACTTCTCTAGCTTCAAGGGCTTCAACGACCCGTTCGATGGCGCGGTGCAACTCACCTACGACGGTACGGAGCAAGAGATCAGGAGGTTTTGGGCGGAGCATCTGGACGAGATCGGCCAACCGTTGGACGCAGGAATGCAGGCGAAGATCGATTGGTTCGTGGCTGGCGCGAACGAACCGAAGGTTCACGAGGCATTGCGGGCCGAGCACGCGAAGGAGGTGGCCAAGCGCGGGGTGCTGTGCATGAGCGAGCCTCCGGACCACTTCCCCATGTGGGGCTACTACGCCGACTCCCACCGCGGCGTGTGCCTGCGTTTCCACGTTTGGGGGCTACTCGGGTGGAAGGACTGCTTCCCGCCGATCCGAATGAACTACGAGAACGAATACCCGGTCGTGTCCTTCTACCGGGACAGCCGCTTCAGGCGCGGCCAGGTGACGATCGCAACCAAGGCCAAGGTGTGGAAGCACGAAGCCGAGTGGCGGATGATCAGCGATGCATTGGGTTACGTGTCGTTTCCTCCCGAGGCGCTTGCAGCCGTCATCATGGGTAGCGGGATCGATCCTGCTGTCGAGAAGCGTGTGCGCGAGGTGGTCAGCAAGCGCACTCCTCGGATCGAACTCCTAAAGGCGCATCTCGGAGATCGCAAGTACAGGCTCGATACTCTTCCCGCTTGAGCGTGAGCGTCCGCGTCGCGACGCCGTCGGGCTACGAAAGTTGGGGGTTCAAATCCTCTAGGGCGCGCCATTCCTACCCGGGGACTCGAGAGTCGATCACATTTGCGTGCGCGTTCTCACAGGGCGTGAGCAGCCCGCGCCAAGGATCTTTGCGGCCCGCGGCCAGCGAGCTCGCCGCGCTCTCTCGGCCTACCGCCTCGCGACCCAGGTCATCATCGACCGCATGTTCTGCACGACGCTCGTCTTGAGCGGATCGACAAGCGTGCCTCCCATGCGCGCCGTCGCGGCCACCACGTAGGCTTCGTCGACGAGAAAGCGCTCGTCGCCGTCCGGCATGACGAACCGACGGTTCCCCAGCGGGCGGACGCGCGTTTCGTGTCCGATGTCCGTGGCCAGCCGGGCGAAGAAGAGTCCATCAGGCTTGAGCACGCGCCACATCTCGTCCAGCATCGCCTTCCACTGCTCCTCATCGCTGGCAAAATGCAGCACCGCGCTGCTGATCACGACGTCGAAAGTCTTGTCCGCGAACGACATGTGCTCCACGGGTTCGACGCGGAACCGGTCGACTGGCAGCGACGGCGCCAGCGCCGCGGCCTGCGCGCGCGCCGCGGTGATCGCGCGCTCGTCTGCATCCGTGCCCCAGACGTCGAATCCGCGACGATGGAGATACACCAGATTGCGGCCACCGCCGCAACCGGCGTCGAGCACCGTCATTCCCTCGGCGATGCGTCCGCGGTGGAGCTGATCGAAGAGGTAGATGTCGATGTCGCCGAACTCGCGGCGAAGATCCTCGCTCGGTTGGGTCATGCCGATAACTCCCTCACGGCCCCGGCGAGATCAGCACCGCTCGCCGCGTCGTAACGGTCGAACACGCTGCGCGTCCGATGCCCGGTGACGAGCATGGCTGCGTGCTCGCTGACGTTCGCCCTCTCACCGCCGCACCGACTTTGCCATGCCTTCGGCGGTTGCGAGCGCCGCGCGCGCTTCCTCGATCAGCGGCTGGATCTCGGGGTCGGGAGTGCGGACGGTTTCGGTGAAGATCTGCCAGTGTCGCTTCGCGTCCTCGATGCGCCCCATGCGGGCGTACAGCAGAACAAGCCGCCGGTGGGCGAAGGGTTGAACGACGCCGCGAAGGTGGAACTCCCACCGGGCGGGAGCGGGATCGGAGGTGACCCGCTCGAGCGTGACCGCCGCCGAGTCCGGCTGGCCGAGCTTCTCGAACGCGTCCGCCAGGAACCAGCGGAGCGGAGACATGCCCGCGCGACCGGGGATCCTCGTCCCGATCTCCACCCGTTGCGAGGCGACCGGCTGAAGGATGCGCGCCGCTTCCCCCCATCGGCCTGCCAGAGCCTCGATCCGTGCATCCAGGAGGGCAGGAGTCGCTCCCTGCCAGACCAGCTCGCGTCTCGAGCGCCCCCGCGCAGCGCTCAAGAGGCGCTGCGCCTGGGCTCGATCCCCCGCGATCGCAGCCCGCAAACTGCAGGTGATGAGCGCGGTGGTCGAGCTGTCGCGGGTCCAGGCATCCGGCGGTATGGGAATCGCACCATCGCTCACGATGGCGAGCATCAGCCGGCCGCGGCGTGCATAGTTCTGATAGACCTTGGGCGTGCTAGTACCGCGGGCTGCTTCCTCCGCGCGGGCGAACGTCCCGGCGGCGGCCTTCAGGGCGCCGCGCGCAGCCTGGGCCGAGGCGAGCATGAGGAGAGCATCGGCACGCCCGTCGCCGTCGAGCCCGGGATCCGCGATGAGGGTGTCCGCGATGCGCTCGGTCGCCGCCCAATTGCTGGCCTGCATCTCGATGGTCATGCGCCAGGAGGCGTGTTGCTGCTTTCCACTGATGTATCGAGCGACCTCGCGAGCCTCGTCCACGCGCCCGAGATTGCAGAGATTCCCCAACTCGTTAGCTCGCACGAGTTGGGTTGCCCCGAACGGGGATGACCGCGTGGACATTCGGGTGCTCTCGAGCGCTTCCTCGAAACGGCCCAGCCCCCAGAGGAAATACCCACGTAGCATCAGGGCTTCTGCAGAGGTCCGGTCGGCCTCCAGAGCGCGCTCGCTCGCCGCCAGGGCAGTCCTGAGATCCCCGTCGGCAGACGCACGCACTCCCGCGGCAAAGAGCCGCTGTTCCGGCGTCAAGCGCTGCGTGTGGCGCAGCGCTTCGTCATAGGCCGCCAGCGCGGAGTCCATCTCGCCGAGGTTGTTGAAGGCAGCGCCCATAATCAACCAAGCGTGGGCAAAATCGGGATCCAGAGCGACCGCATCGCGGAGGACGGGAATCGCGTCCTGACTCCTCAACGACAAGATTAGGCGGCGTCCCTGGACGAAGAGCCGGTAGGCCTCGAACGACGGCGTCGCAGCGGGAATCGCTGTAGCGACCATCTCTCCGCTGGCCCGGATGGCACCCCGCTTCTCTCCCAGGCCGGCGCTGAGCCTTTCCGCCAGCCGCCCGAGCGTGGGAATCAGCGCGTCCTCGTCTTTCGCCACCGCGCGCTCGGTGAGGATCACCTTGAGGCTTTCGGCGTCCACCACCCGCAGCACCACCGAATAGCCTTGCCCCAACCGGCCGATCTTTCCCTCGACGATCGCGCGCACCGCGCTGCGGTACGCCAGCTCGCGTGCGACCCCCGGGTCCACGCGGGAGTCGGCCGACTTTCCGGCCCTCTCGAGCGCGAGCTGGATCTGATCCTGCGGCACGGTGGCCACGATCTGTGACTGATCGAGCGCGGCGCTCACCAGGTCGCGCGTCGTGACGGCGAGGCTCGAATCGTCCGCCGGGCCGTCGAAATCGGCGACCACGATCCAGTCCTTCATGCCGGCGCCGGCCGAACTCTGGGGGTGCAGGAGCTTCGAGACCCAGGGGCCGCTGATCCATACGCCGGCGATCGCGATCGCGAGCACGGCCCCGACTCCGGCAAACGCCCGGCCTGGCTTGCGACGCTGGCCCTCAGTACCCGCAGGGCTCTCGCTCGCTGCCATGGCGGCGGCGAACTCGGCCGCGGTTGCGTGCCGGTCCGCCGGCGCCTTGGCGAGCGCCTTCGTGACCGCCCGCTCGATCGCATCGGGAACGGCAGGTCGCACGGTGCGAAGCGGAGGCACGGGATCGAACGCGTGCCGCGCCTGGATCGCCCACGCGTTCGGGCCCGTGAACGGCGGGTTCCCCGCCAGCATCTCGTACAGCACGCAGCCCAGGGCGTAGAGGTCGCTCCGGCCATCCAGCTCCGGACTCCCCGCGGCCTGCTCCGGGCTCATGTAGGCGGGAGTGCCGATCGTGACCCCGGTCGCCGTCAGCTTCTCGCCGCCTGCGGCCTGGATGGCGCGCGCGATCCCGAAGTCGGCCAGCACCGCGTGCCGATCCACGATCAGAATGTTCTCGGGCTTGATGTCGCGGTGCACGATGCCGCGCCGATGCGCGAAGTCGAGCGCGCCGGCCACCTCGCGCGCGATGCGGACCGCGTCCGCGAGCGGGAGCTGCTTCTCGCGCTCGAGCCGCTGCCGGAGCGACTCCCCCTCCGCGTACGGCATCACGAAGTAGAGCAGGCTGTCCGCGGAGCCGGACTCGTGGAGCGGCATGATATGCGGGTGACTCAGGCCGGCGGCCAGCTCGATCTCGCGCTGGAACCGCTCGGCCCCGATGGCCGCGGCCAGCTCGGGAAGGAGAACCTTGATCGCTACGCGCCGGGGATGCTTGAGGTCCTGCGCGAGGAAGACGGTGCCCATACCACCACGGCCCAGCTCGCGCTCGACCCGGTAGCGGCCGGCGAGCGCGGCGTTCAGTCGGTCGGCGAGGTCGGACAATCCGGGAAGTCCTCGGCACGTGGGGGGTGAGCCAGAGGACACCGAATCTACCAGAGGCAGAGGAGAGCGTCCCATGACCGGCGCACCCCATCGAATCCGTTCTTGCGGGTGCGGCGACGGTGCTGTCATCCTCATCGGGCGCCCTCAGCAAACGATCCAGCCGGATGACCCCGCCGACACGGGCTCATGGCCGGCGGCTTGGGGCGGGCCCTCGAGGAGTATGCCGCCATGCGCCCGACGCTTGCGACGATCTTGCTCGCCTTCTGCGCCCTGCCCGTCGGCGCAGCCCTCGCCGGTGAAGTCGATCCTTCCTGCACGCACACGTCGTGGCGACGCCCGCCGGCGTGGCGGCCGCCGGCCTCGATGCTCGCGCTCCGGGCCGGAATGCGGATCGAACCCGAGACCGGCGCGCAGCAGACGCCGATCACCGAGCTCCAGGCGATGGGCGCGGCGCGCCGCGAGGCCCTGAGCCGCGTCCCGATCGTGACCCGCGCCGACGGCTCGCGCTACGCGGTGCTGGGCGGGCTGATTCGGGCGTACACGGTGGTGACGGTCGGACCCGACGGCAAGCTCGTCCAGGAGTGCGTCCACTCCGAAGAAGCGGCGCGTGCCCGCGTGAACGAAGCGGCGACCGCGCCCGCGAAGGAGAAATGACCATGCGCGAACGCATCGTCGTTCTCCTGCTCGTGCTCATGCTCGGCTCCGCGCTTCCGTCGCACGCGGGGTTCGTCATCGTGAACACCGATGCTCCCGGCGAAGGCTTCAACGACGGGACGGCCGCGGCGCCGGTCGGCGGCAACCCGGGCGTGACGGTGGGGCAGCAACGCCTCAACGTGTTCGTCAAGGCCGGGCAGATCTGGGACGCCATTCTCGGCAGCGCGATCACGATCGAGGTGCGCGCCGCGTTCGACCCGCTGCCCTGTGCGGCGACCAGCGGCGTGCTCGGATCCGCGGGGCCGTTCGTGGTCGAGACCGACTTCGCCAACGCTCCGTTCGCGGCCACCTGGTTCACGGGCGCCGAGGCCAATCGCCTCGCCGGGGTCGACCTCCACCCGGCCGACGAGGACATCGAGGCCACCTTCCAGTCCAACGTCGGTCAACCGACTTGCCTCAACACGCGGTTCTGGTACTACGGGTTCGACGGCAACGAGGGCGCCAACGGCATCGACCTGCTGCCGGTGCTGCTCCACGAGTTCGGGCACGGGCTCGGTTTCCTCACCCTGACCGATGAGACCAACGGCCTGTATTTCGGCGGACAGCCCTCGATCTTCGACCGCTTCCTGATGGACAACGTCAGCAACAAGCACTGGATCGACATGACGCCGGGCGAGCGCATCGCCTCGGCGATCAACACCACGCACCTGGTGTGGGACGGTCCGGCGGTGACGCACCGGGCGCCGCAGTTCCTCGGCAACCGCGCCCACGTCGTGACCGCGGGGGGGATCGTCGGCGACTTCGAGGGCGGCCAGGGCGTATTCTCGCCGCCGATCACGGCGGGCGGCATCAGCGGGCAGGTCGTGCTCGTCAACGACGGCGTCGGGACCACGGGCGATGGCTGCAACATCCCGTTCGTGAACGCCGCCGCGGTGGCGGGCAAGATCGCGCTCATGGACCGCAGCGCCACCTGCACGTTCCCGCAGCAGTGTCTCAACGCGCAGAACGCCGGCGCGATCGCGGCGATCATCATCAACAACGTGGGCGGTCCGCCGCCGCCGCTCCGCGGCGCGGCGCCGGCCGTCACGATCCCCTGCGTCAGCGTGACCCAGACCGACGGCAACGCGATCCGGGCGGCGCTCGGTGGCATCGTCAACGCGACGATCCTGCTCGATCCCGCGCACCTGGCCGGGACCGACAACGCCGGCCGCGTCCTGATGTTCGCGCCGAATCCCGATCAGCCGGGCTCGAGCGTGTCCCACTACGACGTCACGGCGTTCCCCAATCTTCTGATGGAGCCTTCGATCAATCCCGATCTCGACGACACCGTCGACCTCACGACCATGCTGTTCTTCGACATCGGGTGGTTCCCTCAGTTCGTCGGAGTCGGGGAGCGCACCGGCGATGCGCTGTCGTTCGCGGCCCATCCCAATCCTTCGACCACCGGGGGTGTGCTGCGGTTCCGGCTGCCGGAGACGCGCCGGGTCAGCCTCGTGATCTTCGACGTGGCGGGTCGCGCCGTGGCGCATCTGGCGGATGGCGTCCTCGGCGCCGGGCCGCACGAGATCACCTGGGCCCGCCGTGACGACCACGGCCGTCGGGTCGAGCCTGGCGTCTACCTCGCGCAGCTCCGGAGCGGCAACGTCATGCGCACGGTGCACATCGTGCTGATGGATTGAGGATCCGGGGCTCCAACCCTTCCCGCGCTCCCGGTGTCCTAGAAGGTGAACACGGTCCGCCCCCGGGCGGGCCATGCCTTGGAACGCACTCGATCGGAGCCACTCATGACCCGGCCTGCCGGCAGTTTCTCCATCGCGGTTCTCGGTATCGCGCTCATGCTCACCCCGGCCTTCGGCGTTGCCGGATCGCATGAGTCCGGTGAGAAGGGGATTCCCGCGCCTTCCGACAAGGACGATTGGTGTGACGATACCCGGCAGCGGGACGACGAGAAGGTGGGTTACTGCGAGGTTCGCGAGATGCGGATGGCTGCCGGCAGGAAGCTCGCCGTGGACGGAGGGATGAACGGGGGGATCGCGGTCAAGGGCTCGAGCCAGAAGGACGTGCTCGTGCTCACCAAGGTGCAGGCCTGGGCCCGTTCTGAAGAAGGCGCACGTGAACTCGCGGACCAGGTCGAGATCGTTGCCCGCGACGGCACCGTCAGGGCCAAGGGGCCCGAGACGAAGGGTACCGGTTCGTGGTGGAGCGTGAGCTTCCGCATCTACACCCCCAACGCCACCGACCTCGATCTCGAAGCGCACAACGGCGGCATCACGATCGATGGAGTCCAGGGGGACATCGACTTCGAGACGATGAACGGAGGAGTCGTGCTCCTTCGCCTCGCCGGCGACGTCAACGGGCACACCACCAATGGCGGGCTCAACGTGGTGCTCGACGGCAGCCGATGGCAGGGTGCGGGCCTGGACGTCGATACCAACAACGGGTCCATTCACGTGGTCTTCCCTGCCAGCTACAACGCCCAGCTGGAGACCGGCACCACCAACGGCAGCGTGAACGTCGCTTTTCCCGGCGGGTACTCGGGCAGGAACCACGGGCACTTCCGTGGTCAGGTCGGCAAAGGCGGACCGCCGATCCGTGTCGTGACGACGAACGGCGCGGTGAACATCTCCACCGACCCGGGCGACTGACGAGGCCGATGGCCTTCGGGTTGATCCGCTTCGGGCCTACCGACTCCTGCTCACCGACTTGGTCTGACCTGTACGAGTCCGCACCTGACAAGGCCTCCAAGGGGATTGCAGCTCCCCCCCTAACGAGCCAAGACGAGAGTGGCGCGCGACACGATGGCCCCTACCTCGAGTCTCGCGAAGTAGATGCCAGCGGGGACGCTGGCACCCTTGCTGTCGTGGCCGTTCCACCTTGCGATGAAGCTTCCGCCAGCGACCGGGACTTCGATAGAGATCATGCGACGGCCGGTGAGATCCACGATCGTGATGCGTGCGTTCGTGGCGGCACCGGAAGGCACCACGCCGCGGAACTGGACCTCACCGCGCGTGGGATTCGGGTGCGCGGCGAAGCTAATGCCCGATGCGCCTGAAACGGGTGGGTCGACAGCCGTCACAGATCCTCGGAAGGTACCCGTCAAGGTATAGGGGCCACACTCATCGGCCGGTCCGTCGATCACGAGGTGATAGGTACCGGATGTCGGAAAGACGTAGTCGAACGCGGCCGGCGAGGTGCCGGGGTCCACGGGGTACTGGCCGATGAGGCAGTTGGGGCTCACTACGCAGGCGTCGATGACGTAGAGACCCGGATTCCAATCCCCCGCAACCGCCACAGAGAGGGTGTCGCCGGCCAATGCTTCGATGCTGTAGATGACGTCCCTTCCGTCCATCTCGTCGGGGAGGCAATCGAGGGTCGTGAAGGCGGGACTCACGTCGTTTGACGCGTAGCAGGTGACGCCGTGGAGCGTGAATGAGCCGGCCGGCAACGCGGCGGCGCCGTCGCACTGGTCGTTAGAAGGCTGACCGGTCGGGGGAAAGGCTCCAACCGCGACGTCATCCACCGCGAAGTCCGGCCCAGATGTTCCTTGGACGCGAAACGCGAACTGTATCGAGTCGCCCGCGAAGGAAGCGAGATTGACGACTCGTTCGCGGTAGACGAAGGCGGTGGCCAGAGGTTCATTGGCGACCAGGGACCAGACCTGAGTCCACGGGACCTCACCCTTGCGCCGGATCTGGCAGGTGGCGTTGGCGGCCGAGGCCAGAGCGCTGTTGCCTGCCCAATAGAAGCTGAGGCCGGTATCGCCGGGGCTGACCCTGATCATCGGGGAGACAAGCCACTCGTCGCTAGCGGAGGCATACTGCCCGATGCTGATCGCCGCGCCTGCCCCCGACTGAACGATGAGCGCGTCAGTGGTTCGGTTCCAGTTGTGCGGCGCAGGAGCCCCGCTTGTCATGCGAGCCCAGCCGGTCGGTGGGAAGGTGGCGGCATCGAACCCTTCCTGGAAGCTCGCCGTTACAGCGGCGGAACGCGTGCTGACGGACATCGGCAGTCGGAATCCTTGGATCGGACTGCCGCGACCACTCGCATGGGCGATCGCGGCCGCTAACCCGGCCGGCGTGGACAACTCGGGGTCCACAGGGGCACCGCCGGGGTCCATGTAGTGGGTCACGCCGCTGGCGATCGCGTATGCCATCTGGGACTGCACCCCGTCGTCTTGGATCAGGTTGAACTGACAACGATTCGTGAGCTTGCAAACCTCAACGAGCATTGCGGGCGCATGGACATCTCGGATCATGAAGAAGTCGCCGATCTGAACACCGCCGTCACCGCGGCACGGGAGGAACGAGATGTCCGCCTCGGCGTCGACGTAGGGATGGACCGTGAGTGCGAGGGCAAAGCTCTGCGAGAAATTGTACGAGTACCCTTCGCCCGCCTTCGGGTTCCAGTACGAGGTCGTCTTGTGTTGCGTGCTGTCGCACACCCCCTTTTTGTTGCAGGCCGCGTCCATGTGGATGCTTATGATGATCCGGGAACTGTCCCTGAAGGTAAGGTCGTTCGGATCAAGTCCGTTGAGAATCCGGGTTCGCACACGGGGCTTGAGCCAAGTCGTCGGGTTTCCTTCGCCGTTTCGGGTGAGTGCGACGGTGTATCCGAAGCTCTCCAGCCATCCGAACAACCACTCGGACGTTGGCATGGTCAGATTGGCTTCATTCGGAAGCGATGGCCCGTCAATGCCGGGCGTGCCCGTGTCATAGTTGCCGTGTCCCGGATCCACCCAAACATCGATGGTGGCGAAGGCTGTCCGTGCTTCCACGAGAACCAGCGTAGCGGCCGCTGCGAACATGACGGCCAGAACGCGCAAAGCTCTACTGGACGACATGATGGCCCTCCGCGAGCTAGGGGTGACGAACCGCGTCCGTGCGATTCGATGTGGACTTCTCGGTCAATTCGATGACCACTTCTCGCTCGTCGCCGACGTGTTCCCCATTGACGGGTGCACTGAGCAGCGCGAGCGATCGTATGGCCACCCAGAGCGGTCGCCTCTCAACTTTGTCTGTGGACTCGATCACGCGGCACCTGACTCGTCCCGCGCGGTCGGTGATCCAGAGGTCTGCCTCGAGGACAAGCTCGTGTTCGGTCGCTCGAGCTGGCCGCGCATAGGCCAGCAGTCTCGAGTCCGGAGACCAGCTGTAGTCGAAGTCGGCGATCACGGAGGTCCGATCCACCTCCTTCGTTCGGCCGTTGGATGCCTGGGCAATCACAAGCACTCCGTCACCCGTCGTTCGATCATCCCCATAAACAGCGAGCGCCTTGGCGTCGGGCGACCACTTGCAGTCGGCGACTGACAGTGACGAGCCCGCCTCAACGATCTTGCCGCTTCGCCAGTCAACGATCACCAGCTGACGCGGCCGCTTGAGCGATTCCGAGACAATGCACGCTACGAGCCGTCCGTCGGGCGACCATTCGGGGCGGAACGCCGGGCTGCTGATCAATGGACGCTCACGCCCCGTTCTCATGTCCCTAAGTACCAGTTCGGGCCGGTGATGGGCGTCGTTGCGATCAATGAGCCGGATGGAGTCCGGCCCCGGGAACTCCCTTTGGCCGTCCTCTTTGCGCGCAAACGGCAGCTGAAGCTCCAGGATTCGATCGCTTGCTACCCGTTCGCGCGTTGTAGCGACCTGCCATCGACAGGGTGTCGGTCCACCGACGACGGGCCCCGCGACCAGAAGTTCAGCAAACACGAGCGAGAACATCGCCATCCGACTAGACATCAGCATGCCGAGGAACGTCCGCCGGATCAGGGAATGGGCCAAGCCCGACCTCCGCGGCAACGAGAAGTCCATCTGTGCCTTGGCCCCAGGTCATGTTTGTGGGCGGGATCCCCTTAGGTCCCGGTACCTCGTCATGAGCCAAGCCTTCCAGGCACCCACGTAACGTGCGTAGTCGTCGGCCGAGACGACGCGGGTCTCGTAGGTGACCACGCTCGAATCTTGAAGTGAGTAGATAGAGAGAGAACCCTGCTTCCACTGCCCGAAGTCGTCTGCGTCTCGCCAGCCACCGAGCGCAAAGCTCGTCGGCGAAAGCCACTTTCCCCAATGGAATCCGCAGGAGGTCCCGCATGCCTCGAGGATGGCCTCTAACCTCGTGCGGCGGTCGATCAGCGTGGGCTGTGAGTCCGGCTCGCCACCGACCTCGAGGGTGTCTCCTTGCGGCTGAATCGACTGATACCAGTCCACGTCGAGCACATAGCGTCCTTCGGGTGATGGCAGGCCGAGGACTTGGAAAGCGATCTCGCCATCAATGCTCTGGTCGTCGATGTCGCGTTCGAGCTTCCTCACATAGACGGGCTTCCACCGTCGCTGGCCCGTAGCCCACATGGAGTCAGCCTCGAACCCGGGGAGCGCCGAGCGCCACATCGTGACCCATTCAGAGACTCTTGGCGCGGCTGCATTCATGATTGGGTCGGTCCGGCCGACTTGCGGATCATCAGGCTGCGATGGCGATTGGTGAGGCACATCAGCGGGATTGACGTAGCCGGGCACGATGTGTGCCGTGGCCGAATCAGGCGCCTGGCCGGCACGCCCTCCCTCTTGTCTCGAGCATCCGGCAGTAATAAGGGTGAGAAGAGTAAGGATGGCGCGCCGGAGGTGTCGCTCCTGAGGTGCGATCACTCGACCTGCATGCATAATTGTTTCCTTGTTGAAGCCTGCACGGGCCCACGCGCCGGCAAGGAGTACGGCCCCGAGTTTGCGGACCATCGCAAAGCGCAGCTTCACCGTCGGTGATCCTAGAACGTCGTACGAGTCTGTCAATGCCTAGTGTCAGAGCCATCGGTGCTGGCCAGCAAGGGATCGAGCCATCCGTTCGTGGACAGCCTCGTGAATCAACTACGGGAGCGGAAGCTCCCTGCGAAAGAGCGAAGACAATTGGGCCGAAAGGGTGATCCGGTGCAGCTCGTCGAGCCATGACACCGGATGGCGGTAAGTCTTCTCGACAACGACCGCGTGCGGGGCGGTGGGCGGCTACGACCCCCCCTGCGGTCACGAGCCCCTGCGAGGCGGTGCTCCTTCGGCAGCGAGCGGAGCGCGACGACATCGCGCGCTGGGAGTTCTCGACCCGTGAGCACCGCGAACCCGAGATCGCGGAGGCCGGGATCGAGTGCAAAACTGGTGTGGTTGCCAGCCGTACGCACCCGATCGTGGCGGGGATCTGCGCGGTGCCCGGGCTGGCGCACTGGTTCCGGAAGCTGCGTCAGCCGGTTCGCCCGGGTAACATGCCGGGCATGAAGATCCTCGATGACCTGCAGGGCATCCAGGCGGCGCTGCGTGCCGCCGAGTCCGCGCTCGAGATCGACGAGGTGCCGGTTGGCTGCGTGATCGTCCACGAGGGACAGATCATCGGGCGCGGCTACAACCAGGTCGAGTCTCTGAAAGACGCCACCGCCCACGCCGAGATCCTCGCGATCGGCGCGGCGTCGAATGCGCTCCAGTCGTGGCGTCTCGAGGACTGCACGCTCTACGTGACGCTCGAGCCGTGCGCGATGTGCGCGGGGGCGATCATCCTGTCCCGCATCCCGCGGCTGGTCTACGGCGCCACCGATCCCAAGGCCGGCGCCTGCGGCTCCGTGCTCGACGTCATCCACGAGCCGCGCCTCAACCACCGCGTGGAAGTGACCGCCGGCATCCTCGCCGGGGAGTGCGGCGACCTGCTGCGCGAGTTCTTCCGGCGCCGGCGGGCCTCGAACCCGACCTAGTTCTCCGCGCGGTCATTTCGCGCAGGACGCATGCCGTTCCGCGCATCCCGCACGGGTCGATGCGCCACGCCTCCCTTCCGGCTCTGATTCCCAACGACTTGGCTCGTTACAGCGCCGATCGGCCCGGGAATGTTTCCTGCAACGCAGGAGTGCGCCCTTTTTAGATCACTCCTTTATATAGCCCCTGGCTGCGGTCCAGGGGTGGAGGTGCCCGTGCCGGGCCAGCGTGGTTTCTCGCTCATCGAGCTGCTCGTGGTCGTCGCGATCATGGGCGGCGTCATCGCGCTCTCGGTGCCGGCGTTTTCGCGTTATCGGGCCACGCTGATCCGACGCGGCGCGCTGCGGACGCTGATCGAGGACATCGGGACCGCGCGGCAGACCTCGGTGACGCGGCATGCGCCCGTCTACATGACCTTCGGATCCCCACCGACGACGACCGGCATCACGAGCTACCGGGTTCACACCGATCTCAACGACGATCACATGGTCGGCGCGAGTGAGCCGGTGACGGTCCGCACGCTTCCGGGCGGCGTGGTGCTGTCCGAGGTGGCGCTCACGCCGATCGACTCGCTCAATTTCGCGACCACCGGGATCCTGAGAATCGGCGGCGGCGGCGGACGGCTCGTGGTCCAGGGCAGCGGCCGCCGCGACACCGTCCTCGTCTCTGCGGCCGGAATGGCGTACCGCCAATGAAGCCGCGCGCGGCAACCCTTGCGAAGACGTACCCGGCGGGCTTCACGCTGCTCGAGATCCTCGTTGCGGTGGTGGTGTTCACGATCGGCTCGCTCGCTCTCGCGTTCTCGATCGGCCGCGGCATGCACAGCGTCAGCGAATCCGGGCAGAAGACGCGCGCCTCCGCGATCGCGAGTCAGCGCACCGAGAACCTGCTCGCCGCCTCGCACTCCGACCCCCTGCTCACGGCCGGCACTCACAACGATGCCGCGAATCCCTACCCCGGGAACTACTTCGTGAGCTGGTCCGTCGAGAACGACCAGCCCATCACCGGATGCAAGCGCATCACCGTGATGGTGCGGCGGGGGAGCGCCACGACGCCGCCGGTCGTGCGCACGGTGGTCGTCTCCTCCTCGCTCGGAAGCTGACCATGACGCGCGATCGCGGCCTCCGGGATCCCCAAGGCTTCACGCTCATCGAGATGATGGTGGCGGTGGCCATCCTAATCGTCGTGCTCCTCGCTCTCTACGCCACGCTCAACGGCGCCCAGCGGGCGGCCATGGTCAGCACCCGGCACGTCCAGACGCGCGATACCGGACGCGTGGCGATCCAGCTCATGGAGCGCGATCTGCGCATGGCGGGCTCGGGCTGGGGCCTGGTGGCGGTGGAGACGTCGGACAACGGCAACCCGCTCCAGCTCCGCGGCATCATGCCGGGCCCGGGGGCGGTGAGCGATTCGATCCGGATCCTCGGCAGCTGGGGGGGGATCGCCCGGCTCAGCCAGGACATGCCGCTCTCGACCAGCGCGATCCGCGTCGATTCGCTGGCCGGCTTCACCGCCGGCGATCTCTGCGTGGTGACCAACGACGAAGGCAGCGCCCATCTCTTCCAGGTGACCAGCATCGGCACCGCGCCGAACACGCTGGTGACCGGCCCGTCCCCCTGGAACACCGCGGGCGGCCACGCCTCCTGGCCGGCGGGCGGCTATCGCCAGGGCACGACGGTCTATCGCGTGGCGCTGGTCTCCTACGCGGTGGACTCGGTGACGTACCGCCGTCCTTCCATCGTTCGCACCGAACACGGCCAGGCGTCCCAGCTCGTCGCCTACGACGTTCACGATCTCCAGATCTGGTACGGCCTGCTCAACGGCGCACGGACCCGCGCACCTTCCGACCTCTCGATGATCCGGGAGATTGCTCCCGTCATTCACGCTCAGACCGGCAGCTCCAGCCAGGATTCGTCCTGGACCGCCGTCCGGCCACGGGTGTTCTAGGAGGAATCATGCTGCCCCTCCGGTATCGACCCCGGGACGAACGCGGAATCGCGTTGCTCACGGCGGTGCTTTTCGTGCTCCTCGGAGTCATCATCACGGGCAGCTTCATCGCCACGAGCGTTCACGAGACCGCCTCCACGTCCAACGTCCAGATCGCGAAGGGAGCGCTGTACTCGGCGGACGCCGGCGTCCGTACCATGCAGCAGGAGCTGGCGAATCGCGCGCGCCGTCAGCTCGACTCCCTGATCACGGTTCACCAGGCCGCCGGCGGAGTCGGACCCGTGATCACGGCACCCGGCTCCTTCTTCCCGACCACCCCGATCACCCTCACCTCCACCAACCCGGTGTTCTCGGTGAGCGCGACCGTGGCGTGGGCGGACAGCGACATCGCCGACACTTCGCAGGTCTACAACTATCGCTACAAGATCAACTCGAGCGGGGCGCTGGGAGCCCGCGGGGCACGCGGCGTCGAGACCACCGGGATCCTGCGGGTGAGCGCGGGGCGCGGCTCGTTCGCCGACTACCTGATGTTCACCCACGTCCACACCTCGGCTTCGGGCGGTTCGGTGTGGTTCACGTCGAACACCCGGTTCGATGGACGCGTCCACACCAACGGCCAGTTCAAGTTCGCGTATCAACCCACGTTCCAGGACCTCGTGACGAGCGCCAACAGCAAGGCCTGGTTCTACGGCGACGGCCGCACCACCGAGCTCGCGGCGGACAACAACCCGCCTTGGGACGTCCCGGACTTCTTCGGCGGATTCACGCGTGGCGTGGCGCCGGTGACGCTCCCCACCAACACTTTCGAGCAGCAGAACGCCGCACTCGGCCTCGCCGGCACGTCGGCCCCGAGCAACGCGACGATCAACGGCCAGCTCGGGTTCTCCGGGTCGTCCGCGCCGCCGGCCGGCATCTACCTGCCGGCGGTGGGAAGCGTGCTCACGGGCGGCATCTACGTCCAGGGCAACCTCGACCACTGCCTGCTTTCGGTGGACGCCAACGGCAACCAAGTCTACGCCCTCAAGCAGGGCGGGACCACCGTGACGGTCACGGTGGACCGGCTCGCCAACACGACCACGGTGGTGCGGGGCGCCAACCCGCCGGAGATCCTGGTGGGCACCCCGCGCGGCTCGACCTATACGACCGGCACCATCGCCAAGCTCGCGGGCCCGACGCGCCTCGACAACGCCCCGCCGGTGGCCGGGGTCGCGAACGGGACGCAGATGCTCTACACGGCGGCCGGTGACATCGTGATCCAGAGCGACATCCTGGTGACCGACTTCGACCACGGGAACAGCGTGATCGGGATCTATTCGAGCCTCGGCAAGGTGCGGATCGGCGAAGACGCACCCGACAATCTCCACATCGACGCGTTCCTGATGGCGCTCGGTGCCCAGGGCGTGGTGACGGTCGACGGCTACGACTCGGGCGCGCCGCGCGGCGACGTCGTGCTCCGCGGCGGCATGGTGTCCCGCTACTACGGCGCCTTCGGCCAGTTTAGCGACGGCGGCGTGAGCGTCCACGGATACAGCCGTCTCTTCTCGTACGACCGGCGCGGACTGATCCCGCCGTTCTACCCGATGACCCCGCTGTTCAACGCCAACGTGCCGTCGGCGCAGACGCTGGCGTGGAAGGAGCTCTAGAACATGGCGAGCCGCGTGGACTGGATCCTGCGCGTGGTGGTGGTGAGCGCGGTCGGACTGCTGGTGGCGGCGATCGTCACCGAATCGTGTCGTGGCCGGGTCAAGGCCCCGGCGGATCGCGTTCCGATGACCAGCACCACGGCGCTAATGGCGTCGCCGGACTCGATCAAGCAGAAGGAGATCGATGAGCGCACCCGGCATGTCCCGATGGACGTGGTGCCCGGAACGCCGTCGAATCAGTAACGATATCCGGCTCCCTGACGGGCGCGGTCCACTCCGGACCGCGCCCGCCGCCGTTCCGGGGGCGTCCGTCGCCCGGGCTTGAAGTCGCGGCGGGGAGTGCCTAGGCTCCGTCGAACTCACCCACCGCGGCACGGCCGCCACGCAACGACCGGAACAAGGAGCTTCCAAGACATGAAATCGAGTCGCCTTCTCGGCCCGCTGGGCCTCCTGCTCACCGTCGCCGGGCTGGCCTCCTGCGGCGCCTCCACGCGCTTCACCGACATGTGGAAGGACCCCAGCCTCACCACGCTCCAGGAGTTCAAGAAGGTCGCGGTTTTCGCCATCACCTCCGACATGTCCATGCGGCGGGTGGTCGAAGACGAGGTGGTGAAGAACGTCAAGAAGCGCGAGGCGGTGGCCTCCTACACGTTCCTCAACCAGGAGCAGATCAAGAACGTGGACTACGTGAAGTCGACGCTCAAGGATATGGGGTTCGACTCGGCCGTCACCCTGCGCGTGGTGGGAGTGGACGACCGCACGACCTACGTTCCGGGTTCGTACTCGACCTCCGCCGCCTATCCGGCGCCCTACTACTCGTTCGGCGGGTACTACGGTTACGCCACCCCGATGATGTACGAGCCGGGGTACAACATCACCGAGCGCTACGTGAACGTCGAGACCAACATCTACCGGATGGCCGACGAGAAGCTCGTGTGGAGCGGCCGCAGCGAGACCGTCGATCCGACCTCCGCCACCGAGCTGGTTCGCCAGGTCGCCCAGGAGGCGGCGCTGGTCTTCAGCCAGCAGGGCCTGATGAAGTAGCTCGTCCGGAAACACCGAGGGGGCACGGTACGCCGTGCCCCCTTTCCTTTTCCCTTCTGCGGAATCGCTACTGCGGCCGGCCGGGGTTCGGGGGCGGCGCCGCGGGCGACTCGTACCACTTGGCGGGCGGCACGATCACGCGGCCTTCGGGCTGGCCCTCGAAGTGCGGCGACATGATCTGCACGCCGTGCTGGTTGAAGGCGTCCTGGATGTTCGCGTGCAGCTCGGACAACATCTGGAACCGCTGGGCGGCATGGTCGACCCGTACGATCAGTGTGTACTCGACGTAGAAGTCGGACAGAGCGGACTGGAGCACGAACGCCTTGGGCTCCTTGCGGACGAGCGCGGTGCGGTCGGCCGCCCCCAGCAGCATGGCGTGGACCTGCCGCCACGGCGCGTCGTAGCCGATCGTGAGCGTGGTGCGCACCACCGCCCCGCCGTCCTGCTCCTGCCGGGAGAAATTGGTCGTGGTGGTGCCGACCAATACCGTGTTTGGAATCGTGATCTCCTCGCGCCGGATGGTGAGCAGCTTGGTCGAAAGCATGCCGATCTCGGTCACCGTGCCCTCGTGTTCTCCGACGCGCACGTATTCACCGACCCGCACCGCCCGTGCATAGACCACCACGAGGCCGCTCATCACCTGGCCCACGACGCCGCTCGCGCCCAGCGAGAGCAGGATGCCGGTGAACACGCTGACCCCTTTGAACACATCGGTGTCGGACCCGGGCAGGTAGGGGTACGCGACGATCACCGCGAACAGCCAGAGCAGCCACGAGGCGATCCGCCGGCTGGCGGTCGCCGTCTCCGGATGGATCCCGGGAATCGTGACCGTTCCGACCTCGGCGGCGCGGAAGATCGAGCCCACGATGCGGATGGAGAAGCGCGTTACGAAAAAGATGAGTACGACCATGCCGAGGCCGGGCAGCGCCTGCAGGAAGCCCTGCCCCAGCACCGCGAGGCTGCTCAGGAGCGATCGCCCGAACAACGCGCTCCACGGCCGCGTGTACGGGAAAAGGCTGAAGACGAACGTGATCCACAGGTAGAGCGCAGCGACGACCGCGCCGAGCAGGAGCACGTCGACGCCGCGCTGCATCAGGAGTCGAACCTGGGGGCCGACCTCGAACCCGAGGAAATGGAATTTGCTGACCCGGGCTTCGATGGTCGTCATCTTGGGCTGGATCCGGCGGCGGAGGCGCTGCAGGAGCCAGAGCACGACAAACAGGGCCAGGGTGGCGAGCGCGCCTTCGATCAGCGCCGTGCGGAGGTTCGCCGTGTTCCGCTGCTCGGCACGGGCGGCCAGGATCTCGCGGACGTTGGCGACGGCCGTCGATGAGAGCGAATCGAGAGTCTCGCCCGAGAGCTCGTTCACGTCGCCGGGGAGAATGGCGAACAGCGGCCGCGAGCCGGCGAACACCATGCGGCCCTCGGCGTCGCCGATGCTGACCTTCTCGGCCACGACCGCTCCTGCGAGCGCCTGGTCGGGAAGGTCCTGGATTCGCTGGGCGGCCGCCTCGGCCCGCTCTTCTGGCGAGAGTTCGCCATAGTGGGCACGGAAAAGGATCACCGGGCGGTTCCAGACGGTGAGCTCCGCGGGAGGCGTCTCGGCCTTCGCCGGCGCGGGGGCCGGTCCCGGCGTGGGGACGGTCTGAGCCGCGGCCGGCGAGAAGGCGGCGAGCGCGGCGAGGACAAGGACCAGGGGGCGCAGGCGCATCGCTCAGGCCTTCGTCAGGCGACCGCTGATGAACGGCCCCGCACCCACGCCGAGCCGCGCGAGAACGCGAACCGCTTCGCGCACCGTGATGTCGGTGCGCCGCACCTGGGATTCGTTGAAGAAGTAGAGGGAGCCCGATATGGGAGAGGGCACGCCGGGAACGAACACCGCGAGCATGCCATCCGGCATCTCTTCGATGAGGAATCCGAAGAGCCATGCCTCGTCGAGCGTGACGAGCAGCACTTTCACGTGCTCGTCGTCATCGTCGGTGGGAAGTCGCAGGAAGCTCTTGAACAGGGTGTAGCCCGGGATCCGCCCGAGGGCTATCCGCTCGACCTTCGCGCCGAACTGGCGGCCCGTCCGGGTCGCCGCGAGCAAACCGAAGAGGAAGGCAAAGATCAGCGTCGCGATGGCGGCGACCAGGTAGTCGGCGGCCGGCCCGGTGAGACCGGCGGTCGGCAGGAGCCGGGCCAGCGGCCCCAGGATCTTGCCGACGAATCGAAGCACCTCGCGCAGGAGGAGCAGCAGCACGAGGAACGGGATCAGGAACATGAGCCCGCCCATGACGCGCGCGAAGAAGAACGTGAGCACGTTGCCCTTCCGGCTCATCGAAGCGGTCCAGAATGAAGGTTCGCTCTCGGGCGGGCGCGGCACGAGCGTGGGCGCGGCATGCGCCGCAGTATGGCGGCAGCGCCGGCACGATGCCAGCGCCGGAATTGGACGAAAGCGCTGGGCGCTGCGATGCTCCGCGGCCGAACCGGGCCGTGGATGCCCGGCGCATACGGAGGGCTCATGGTGGGACTGCTGCTCAAGCTGCGATGGCTGGCGGCGCTGATCGTGATTTTCTCGGCGCTGCACTCGGTCGCGTTCATCGGGATCGGGGTCGTACGCGGCGTCGAGGGCTATCGGATGCTGTTCGAGGGCCCGCCCTGGGAGGGCGCCCACTCTCCAGGCGTGCAGCTCGCGCGCTCGATCGACGCCTTCCTGCTGTCGATGGTGTTCTTCGTGTTCTCGATCGGGGTGGGGACCCTCTTCCTGACGAAGGCCGACAGCCCGGGCCTGAACGCGATTCCGGCATGGATGCGGGTCCACGACCTGCCGGAACTCAAGTTCCTGATCTGGGAGGCCATCCTGGCCGCGCTGGTCGTCGCGAGCGTGGAAGGGTTCGTCACGGAACATCGTCTCGACTGGACCTCCCTGGTCCTGCCGCTCGCGGTGCTGGCGTTGTCCGCCGGCCTGTTCCTGGCGCGTCGCTCCCGGTAGCGGTTTCCGGGAAACAAAAGAGGCCCGGTCGCGAGACCGGGCCTCTTACGTTTTCAGGGCGCTCTACTTCTTGGCCTCGGCCGCGGGCGGCACCGCGCCCGCGGGGAACAGCGGCAGCTCGGTCGCGATCTGGAGGTCGATGAGGTTGTTGATCGCCAGCTCGACCTGAATCGCGCGGGCGGCCATCGAAGGACCGATCACCTTGCTGAATTCCTTGTAGTACTTCTCCAGCAGGGTGGTGCGCGACTTCTGGTTGGCGAACACCTGCTTCGCCAGCTCGGAAGCCTTGGCGTCCGTCATCTTGTCGAAGTTCGCGGCGTAGTCCTTGATCAGCGCCAGGCGCTTGTCGCCCCAGGCGTCGGCTTCGAGCTGGTAGTTGCGATACACCGGCCAGAACGCCGTCGCCTTGTCGTCCGGAAGGTTGAGAGCGGCGTCCGCGAGCGACTTGCGGGCGTTCGCGACGTCGGTCCGCAGCATTTCAATGTAAGAGTCGATGCCGGTGTTGGTGCTGGTGGAGGTGCTGGTGGTGGTGCTTCCCTGCGCCAGCGCCTGCGAGGCTCCGACCGGGAACGCGACCGCCGCCATCAGAAGCACTGCCCAGATTCCACGCTTCATGGGTTGAGACTCCCTTCCTGTCATTGGCCGAGGGTGAAGGTAAGGCCGATCGTCGCGTCGCCCTGCGGCATCGCCGACCCGCCGGAAACCGTGAACCCGCCGCCGCCGCTGCCGAAGTAGACGCCGCCGCTCGCCCAGTTCACGGGAAGCAGGAAGCGCGCCTGGGCGCGGATCGCGACGCGATCGCTGGTTTGAACCATGATGCCGCCGCCTGCCGACATCGAGAACAGCCACTGGGTGTCGAAATTGCCGAACGTGGAGTTGCCTGGATCGAAGATCGTCGCACCGAGCCCGCCCAGCACGAAGGGCATGATCTTGGAGCCCGGACGCTCGACGTACCGGACGCCGCAGGCCTGGATGTAGTGGGTGCCAAGGTCGAAGAGGTCGTACTCGGGACCCACGTTGGGACGCGCGATCACCTGGGCGCTCTGGTAGGTGTACACGATCTCGGCGTTGTAACCCGGCCGCACAGGAACCGAGAGGGCGCCGCCGTAGCTCGACGCCGAATTGATGTGGATGTCGCCGCTCACGAAATCGAGCGTTCCGCCCCACTGCCAGCCGACCATGGGGGTCAGCTGGGGCCCCTGGGCCGAAGCGGTGCCGGCGAACACGAGCAGGAACGCCGCCGCGACCGCGGCGCGCCTGAGAATCAACTTCGAATTCATGGGTTCCATCTCCTTGGGACCAGGTCCCGGCTACCGGAACATCGAGCCGAATTCGACCCGGATCTGGCTGAACATGGGAACGCTCGACGAATTCCCGAAGTCGTTCCACTGGGCGTTGTAGAGCAACTTGAAGAAGAAGGACTCGTCGGAGTCCATGCGGATTCCGCCGCCGACCCGGTAGACGAACGCGTCGTCTCCGTAGGTCGAGGGGTAGCTGCTGCAGATGTAGCCGTACCAGGGATCCCACCAGCAGTAGCTGTTCCAGTCGCCGGTGGAGATGTTGCTGTCGAAGACGCCCCAGCCCAGACCGCCCGTGACGTAAGGCGTGAACTTGTTGGCCATCAGGTGGTACGTGAGGTTGAACATCCAGGCGCTGGTCTCGGCCGAGCCGCCCGCCGACCTCGGAAGAATGGTACCGGAGCTGTCCGCAAGGAAGTTGGCCTGGTAGTTGACGAAGTTCCAGCCGAACTCGGTCCCGAGCTGGAGCTTCTCGCTCGCGTTGTAGTTGATCGCGAAGCCCCAGGCGAAATCGTCGTCGATCTCGACCGAGGCGTTCTGGAACGACAGGTCCTTCTGGAACTGGTAACGGGGCTGGAGGCTCATTTCCCAGGTGCGGGTGCGGAGGCTCGGCCCGGCGGCCTGCGACTCGACGGCGGTTGCGAGGCTCACCAGCGCGATGAGCGCCGCCATTCTCCTGTGCATCTTGCATCCTCCTGATGAGTGGAGACACCGGTCCTTACGACCAAGAAGCGACCGGGCACTGTAGCACCGGGTGGGTTCGCGTCAACCGGGGGCGGCGCCGGGCGCAGGGTAACGCGTTGCCGGCGACGGGTGTCCACGCCCGCCTCTACCAGCCGGCGCCGATCGACAGGTGGTAGGCGAAGCGGCGCGACTTGTGTTTCTTCAACGTGTTCACGTCCTGTCCGTCCGCGATGGAGCGGATCAGGTCGTCCGAATCCACCAGATCCTCGATCGACGGATTGAGCTTGTACCCGATGCTGAATCGGATCGGTCCCACCGGCGTGCCGAGGTCGACACCGGCGCCGCTCCCGAAGAACCAGCGTTCCTGATCCTCGACGTCGAACCCGTGCTTGAAGTCCGAGTCGGACGTCCACACCCGGCCGCCATCCACGAAGAGATGGGACCCGAAGTTCGAGCCGAGCAGCGGGAAGGGGAGCTGGATCTCGAGCGAGCCCGAGACGCGCTCGAGTCCGCCGAGGGGAACGTAGCCGTCCGCGCTGAACGTGGTTTCGGCGCCTGCGACGCTCATCCGCGCGTCCGGGAACTTGGGCCCGAGGAGGCGGTTCGACCAGCCGCGCACGTCGTTCGTTCCGCCGGCCGTGAACGCGACATCCTTGATCTGGAGGAATTTGACCGCGGGATCCTCGCCGGGGGCCGGCACGCTCTTGCCGAACGGGAAGAGGCGCCCGGCGCCGATCCGGGTCGCCAGCGTGACCGTCCGCCCGAGCGGCGCGTAGGCCCACACGCCGACGTCCACTCGCGTGAACTCGGTGCTGTTCCAGGTCTGCGGCAGCGTGACCTCGATGCTCGGACGCAGCACGCGCCCGCGCCGCGGACGCGTCGGGTCGTCCAGGCGGCCGGTGGTCGAAGACAGCGTGAGCGAGCTGCGCCTGAGCCCCGTGCCCAGGCTGTCGAGGGCGGCCTGCGCCTGCTGCTGCAGGAACGTGAGGAAGTCGACGTCGCCCGTGGTGAAGTCCCCGAACCGGTACTGGTACACGTCACGCCTCGAGATGCCGTACTTGAGCGCCACCGAGCTCAGCGGACCGAGCCGCCGGAGCAGGGTCAGGTCCACTCCATACTGCGTGGAGCGGTCCTGCTGGTCGTCGCGGTACTCGATGAAGGGCGTCCCGAGCAGGGACCAGCTCCGGCTGAAGAAATAGGGACGCCCGAGCGTCACCGATCCGCGATAGCGGCGGTCCGGCTGCTCGACCAGGGCGAGCCATCCGGTTTGTGCCACCGCCGAGACGGTGAGCGTGGTCGCCCGCCCGTTCAGGTTGCGGTGCGACCAGCGGGCCTCCGTCATCAGACCCGCATCCGAGACGTAACCGAGATCCCCGCTCACCAGCCGCAGGTCGGATTCGCTGATGCGCACCCGCACGTCCACCGTGGAGTCCTGCGGCTGCGGCGGCAGGTCGATCACGGCCAGGCGGACGATGTCGAGCTGCTGGGTCTCGCGCTTGCCTTCGGCCACCGCGCCCTCGGAGTACGGATCGCCGGTTTTGAACGGCAGCTCGCGGGCGATGGTGGCCGGGGTCACCGAGGTGGTGCCTTCGATCAGCACCTGGTCCACCCGCGCCTCGGCGCCGGGGTTCACGCGCACCGCGATCCACATCTCGCGCTTCGTGCTGTCCACCCGGGCCTCGGTGTGCGTGACCGTCCACGGATGCGCGCGCTGGCGGAAGAAGGCTCCCACCCTCTGCTCGAAGCTCGCGATGCCGCCGCGCGCCGCGGGGGCGCCTTCGAGCTGCCGGCCGGCGGCCAGCAGGCGTTTCCAGTCCCGTTTCTCCTTCTCCCCGATTTCGAGCGGCGGCAGGCTGTCGGTCGCGGTGACCGTGACCTGCCGCACCACGAGCGGCGGGCCGGCGTTCACACGGAACGTGATCGCGACGCGGTTCCGGCGCTCGTCCTTCACCACTTCGTACCGGGCATCGGCTTCCGGGTAACCCGAGTTGGTGTATACGTTGCGGATCCGGATCAGGTCGCGCTGCAGCTCGATGGGGCTGAAGAGCCGCGGCTCGGGCGACTCGACGAACGGCAGCCAGGCAAACCAGCGGGAGAGCGCGTCGGTATTGCTCGGCGCCTTCAGCACGATCACCGCGCGCAGGTCGCTTTCCGGCACCGCCCGCCCGGGTTCGAGACGGAACTCGATCGAGGACACCTCGGTCGTCGCGTCCACCCGGACCTGGGCGGCGGACGCCGCCGGCAGGGTCAGCGCGATCAGGAAAACCGCCAGGCGCTCAATACGCATGGCGCGCACGGAAGAACGACTTGAACTTGGAGGTTTCCGCGAGGAGGTTGAGCGTCAGCCACTGGTAGGCCGAGTATTCCAGCTCGTACTGCGTGCGGTTGGCGGTGCCGGTGGTCTGGTTTCCGGTCTCCTCGCCCGACACCGGCTGCCGGAATCCGATGTACAGCTCGGGGCTCATGTAGCGACCGGCGATCAGTGTGGTGCCCTGCAGGCCGTCCTGCCGCACCTGGACAACGTCGAGACCGACCGCACGCTGCGCGTAGTCCTCGAGCCCGGCGGTCACCCGCGAGAGCCCGACCTGAGCGGCCATTCCGCCCGCGCTCATCGACTCGCCGGTCTCGCTCTGCGACTTGCCGGTCACGATGTAGTTGATGATCTCGCTCTGATCCATCGGCGGCTCGGAGCTGAGGATCAGCTCCAGCTTGTCGATCCGCCCGCGCACCTCGAGGCGCACCACGACCTGGGATTCGCCGCTGTCGTCGCGGTCCTCGATCCGGTACACCGCCTTGAGGTCGATGTCGTGCTCCTTCATGCCCCCGTTGAGCCGGATCTCGCCGCCCTCGTCGAAGTCGAACTGCCGCGCGAACTCCTCGACGAATCCGCGACGCGGCGTGGGCCAGATGCGACCGGTCAGCAGCGGCTCGCCGTAGGGCTCTTTGGTGAGCTTGAAGCCTCCTTCGAGTTTGGCGGCGATGCGCGGCGCGACGCGCTGGCGGATCCAGACCGCGGCGCCCAGCTTCACGTCGAAATCGAGGCGGGTGGCGGCGAACAGGCTGGTGTTCGGGTCGCGGGGCCGCGCCACGTCCCCGAAATGCTCCTCGAGCATTTCGAGATCCGCCTCGCTCAGATCCACAGCCGAGCCCGGCGTGCTGGCCGGAGCGAGATAGATCTCGGTCTGGTCGATCAGCATCTTCCCGGTCGCCACCGGGGCGCCCGGAGTTCCGGTGAGCTTCAGATTCCCCGTCACCACGGCCAGGTAGTCGCGGGTGCGGATCACCTGGAAGCGCCGTGCGGTAAGGTCGAGGTCCAGGAGCACGCGGCTCAGCCGCTCGAAGCGGATGCTGCCGCGCATCTCCGCCGTCCCTTCCCCCGAGGTGAGCACCGCGCGCTCCACCTCGACGTTGTGTCCCTCGATCCGGGTCTCCATCGCCATTTTCGAGTAGCTGACCCCCATGCCCGGGAGATCGAGCGCCCCGTCGGCGAGACGGATACCACCGCGCCCTTGCACGTCGCGGCTGGTGCCGGCGAACGTGACGTCGAGATCCATGGTCCCCGCGTGCGGAAGCAGAGCCTTGGGGTTGAAGAAGGGGGAGAGGGAGGTCAGCGTCACTCCCTGTCCCGTGAGGTGCAGGTCGACGTCGCCTTCGGCTTCCGTGACCAGCGCGGCGTCCGGCGCCAGCGACAGGACGAGCGGCAGCTTCGCGGTGAGCTCCACGGGCGGGGAGCCGGACGGCTGATAGGAGGCGTCGAAGTTCATCCGACCGGCCTGCCAGTCGAGACGCGCGCGTGCATCGCCGCCGCCGCTGCCGGCTTGAACCCGGGCGCTGACCTCGCCCGTCACGCGCGGCTCGGCGGCGCTGCCTTCGATGCGAAAACGGGCGTCCATGCGGCCGCTGAGATCCTCGCGCTGCGTCCAGTCGGTGAGACCGCGCAGCGACGCGCTGCTGATCGTGGCGCTGAAATCCAGGTCGCCCCGGCGCGCCAGCCGCCCGGCAATCGAGATTGCACCGGTGTCCGACCGGGCTTCGAAGGAATCGACCTCGAGCCAGCCGTCGCCGAAACGGATCTGCGCGGGCTTGGTCAGGCGCCACGGGACGTCCACCGGACCCATGCGGGCCTCGGGGATCACGAGGCGGCGCTGCGCCGAATCGCCGGCGAGCGTGGCGACCGCCTCCATTCTCCTCTTTGGTCCCAGGCCCCCGGCGATCTGGATCGCCAGCGAGTCCATCTGACCCGCGACCGTGACCTGGGTGTCGACCAGCCGCAGCCCGCCGGCTTCCAGCCGTCCCAGCGATCCCGAGACCTGGAGCGAATCCGGTCGCAGGCGGGCATCGAGGATTCCCGCCAGCCGCAACGCGATCTGTCGCGCGCGGAACCCGGGGAACTCCACCTTCCGCGCTCCGACCCCGGCCGCGAAGTCGAGACGGCGCGAAGGGCCGTGGACCTCGAGCGCCGCCTGGCCGCCGATGATGTCGAGCGAATCGACGCCGAACAGCCCGGCGAGCGCGTCCGAACGGGTGATCGTGCCCTGCACGCGGAAGGCAGAGAGGGTCCCCGTGGTGTCGAACAACGCGAGCGGCCCCGACCCGGCGGCCGACACGGCGTCGGATTTCACGATCAGGGTGTCGACGTCGAACACCCCGGCGCGGGCATCGAAACGCGTGAGGATCGAATCGAACCGCGCTTCGCCGATCTGGCCGGAGGCGACGAGCGATCCCGTGCCGCTGGCGGTCCTGAGATCCGGTCCCGTGAGATCGATCGCGACGCGCGCCCGCCCGGAAGCCGTCAGGGAATCCCGCCGGGCGAGCCGGAGGAGGGCGGCGAGCGGCGCTTCGCCGCTCGCCGCGAAACGCTCGGCCGATCCCCGGGCTTCGAGATCCAGCGGCCCCTCGCCACCGACGTCAATGCGCGCGCCGGCGTTCCATTCGGTTTCCGTCTTCCGTCCTTCGAGGCGGGCCGATTCGATCGCGATGCCGGAAAGGGTGGAGGGTTCGAGCGTGATCGTCCCCGACAGGTCGCGGATTCCGGAGTCCCCGAGCGCGGCTGCGAGCGTCGCGTTCCCGGTGAGCCGGGAAGCGAGCGCCGGGTTCGCCATCCACGGGGCGAGGTCGAGCCGCTCGAAGCGCGCCGACGTGACGGTGTACGCGGGCTCGCGCTCGAACGGCTGCCCGGTGCCTTTGAGCGTGAGGTTGCCGGCGGCGGTTTCGAACGCCGCGTCGAGCTCGAGCGCACCGCGTTCGAGCCGCGCGTCGACCGTGCCGCTCCGGATCTCCTGCCCGCGGAACGTGGAAGGCGCCGCCGTCAGCCGGAGCCGTCCCGACGGCCGCGGGCCCATCCGGAACTCGCCGTCCGCCACGGCGTCGATGTGGCTCGCGAGCGCCTCCTGGGCCAGCCACGCGGCGAGATCGATCTCGCGGAGCCTGAGTCCGGCGGCGCGGACCGTGAGCGGAGCGGCCGGAGTCACGCGCACCGAATCGAACGCGAGCGTGCCGCCTGCGATCGCGCCGCCGGAGCCGTCCACGCGCGTGATCTGCCCCCGTGCGCAGTGGATGGCCGACAGCCGGCGCAGGTCGAAGTCCCCCGAGAGCGCGAGCTGATCGTCCGCCGTGCCGATCGCGAGGCGCGTGCGCGCGACGCCGCCGGCGATCGATACGTCGAGGTCCGCGTGCCGGGGTGCGTCCGCGTTCCATGCCGGGAGCCCGGGTATCTCCGCAGGCAGGTTCTCGATGCGGACCGCAAGCTGGCCGACGGGAGCCGCGTTCGGGCCGGAAATCCATCCTTCCGCGGCGAACGGGATCCCCTGGACGCGCACCCGGGTGTCGAAGTCCACGCGGCCTCCGGCGAGCCGGACATCGGCCGTTCCGTCACGGAGGTCGATCGCCCCCACCACCGCGCGCCGGGTCTCCGCGTGCAGCGTTCCCTGCAACCCGTCGACCCGGGCGCCGCGCAACTCGACGTGCGTCGCCACCCGGCCGTGCGCGCGCAAGCCGGGTGCGAAGAGCGCGAGGTCCGCTAGATCGAGCGGCCGGGCGTCGAGCACGAACACCGCGTCGCGGATGGTGTCGCGCGGCGCGCGGGCGAGCATCACGGTGCCGGAGCCCTGGACGGTGCTCGAGTCGCTGAGGAGGTGGAGCGATCGCAGCTCCAGCCGTTCCGCGCTCAGATCCGCGCGGGCGCCGAGCGTGCACCAGCGGTCGAGGGGGCCGGGGGGGCGGAGCCGCGCGCCCAGCGTGTCGAGCGTGACCGCGGCCGGGCCGCCGCCGAGTGCCAAGCCGCGCGCCTCGAGGCGGATCTGCTCGGCGCGCGCGCCGGTCGAATCGTCGAGCCGGACGAACGTCGAGCGCGAGACCGAAATCCGTCCGACCCGGATCGGCAGGCCCAGGTAGAAGCCGCCGGTGAGCCAGCTCGCCGGGGGGCGTGGCGGCGACGGCTCCTTCTTCTCCGAGGAGTCGGGCGGCGCGAGCGCGTAGTGCCCGCCGTGGATCTCGACCCGGCCCAGGACGATGCGCCGTCGCAGCAGCTCGAGCGGGGAGTAAGAGATCGCGAGGGTGTCGGCCGCGAGCAGCAGCGTGTCGCCGCGCGTCACGCGGAGCCCGGTCAGCGCGAGCGACGTGATCCAGCTCCCGCGCACCCCGGCCAGTTCGACGCGCGCGCCGCGCGAAGTCGGCAGCGCGCGGATCAGCGCGGTGGCGGCGCCGCGGGCCGGCAACGGGAACTGGAGGATGACGAGAGCCAGTACCGGCAACAGGATCAGGACGGCTGCCGTCAGCCCCAGGATGCGGAGGAATGCCGGAAGCCGGCGGCGAGGGGCTTCGATGGGAGAATCGGGCGCCATGAGAGAAGCTCTCAGCTTGCCACAGGCGCGGCGAGCGGCGATAGGCGCGCCGCTGCGAAGTCGCCGTTAGGCGCCGGGTTTCACGGGCTCCATCCGACCCGCTGCTTCGTAGACGTTGAGCCGGTTATAGAGCGTCTTGAGGCTGATGCCGAGCCGGCGCGCGGTCTCCTTCTTGTCGCCCTCGGTGAGGCGAAGCGTCGCGAGGATCACGCGCCGCTCGATCTCTTCGAGACTCTCGGAGAGCGAAATGGTGAGGTTGGGCCCGGTCTCCGGATCGGAGGTGGTCAGAGGGGCGCCCTGGGGAAGTGGCGGGTCGTAGATCACGCTCTCCGAAAGGATGGCGGCGCGATCGACCACGTTCCTCAGCTCGCGGACGTTGCCCGGCCACGAATAGTTCCGGAGCTTCCGCAGCGCCTCCGGCGACCAGCGCTTCTCGGTGCCTTCGCGCTCGTTGAACATCGCGAGGAAATGAGTCGCGAGCGGCTCCATGTCGTCCGGCCGGTCGCGGAGCGGCGGGATCACGATCGGGAACACGTTGAGGCGATAGTAGAGGTCCTCACGCAGCTTTCCTTCGCGCACGGCCTGTTCCGGGTCGCGGTTCGACGCCGCGATCAGCCGCACGTCGACCGGGATCGCTTCCGAGCCGCCGACGCGCATCACGTTCCCGGTCTCGAGCACCCGCAGCAGCTTCACCTGGAGCTCCGGCGACATCTCGGTGATCTCGTCGAGGAACAGCGTGCCGCCGCTCGCCTCCTCGAAGTACCCGCGCCGCACCTTGTCGGCGCCTGTGAAGCTGCCCTTCTCGTGGCCGAACAACTCGCTCTCGATCACGTTGGGCGCCACCGCTCCGCAGTTGACGGCGAGGAAGCGCTCCCGCGCGCGCGCGCTCATCCGGTGCACCGTCTCGGCCACGAGCTCCTTGCCGACGCCGCTCTCGCCGAGCACCAGCACGGCGACCCGCGTGGGCGCCACGCGCTCGATCAGGTCGAAGAGACGCGTCATGCCCGCCGAGCGGCCGACCAGCAGGCCGAAGTGCCCGAGCTCGCGCAGCTCCTCGCGCAGTTCGCCGACCTCGCTCCGCAGGTTGCGGGTGCGCTCGACGTGCACGAGCGTCGCGCGGAGGCGGTTCCGGTCGACCGGCTTGCTGAGGTAGTCGAGCACGCCCTGGCGGAGTGCCGCCACCGCCGACTCCGCGGTGACGTTCCCCGTGATCACCACCATCTCGGGCCGCGAGTCGCCGGCCGGCTCGCCCTCGAGCAGGTCGAGACCGCGCCCGTCCGGCAGACCGAGGTCGACGAACACCACGTCGACCGAATCTTTAAGGTGCCCGCGTGCCTCGGCCAGGCTCGACGCCTGGCGCACTTCGAAGTTCTCGCGGCTCACGAGGATCGCCAGCGATTCCCGGAAATCGGCGTCGTCGTCGACGAGCAGTGCGACCCGCCGGGGTTGCGTGTCGGCCGCTGTCCTCGGCCCTTCACGGGGGGTCATGTCGTCCTTCCGAACTGCATGGGGGGTCTCCTCCCGAGCGTGCCCCCACGGTCCGAAAGCGGTTGGTCTGGGGCAATGCCGCCCAGAAGCATAACCCGGCCCGTTACGGGATGCTCGGAGAAGGAAGGGTGAAATAGAGGGTGGCCCGGGCGCCGTCGCTCTCCCCCCAGACCCGGCCGCCGAGGCGGCCTACGATCTTGGAGGCGATCGCCAGGCCGAGCCCCGCGCCCTCGACGTCATGACCATGCACCCGCCGGAAGGCCTCGGACAGTTCCGTGCGGGGCTCGGAATCGGCGGCGCCGCTCCCGGCCACCCGGTAGACGATCTCGCCATCGCCCGGCGAGGCCCCGACCCGGATCAGGCGAGGTGTGTCGTTCCGGGAAAAGCGGAGAGCGCTGCCGAACAGGCTGATCAGGGCTCGTTCCACGAGGTCGGGGTCTCCCATGGCGGCCGGCAGGTTCTCGCGGATGAACTGCACGCCGGGCGAGGGATCGCGGCCAAGGGCTTCGGCGAAGGCCCGGTCGGCGAGGTCGTTCATGTCGAGCTGCCGCACGTTCCGGGGTCCGGCGTCGGTCGCGGAATACTCGGCCAGGGAATCGAGCAGATGGTTGGCGCGTCCGGCCGCGCCGCGGATGCGATCGAGCAACCGGCGGCCCTCGGGATCCAGCCGCGACCCGTAGTCCTCCTCGAGGACCGCGCAGAAATTGAGGATGGCGCCGATCGGCGATCGCAGGTCGTGCGAAACGGACTTGTTGAACGTCTCCATTTCGCGCAGCGCGCGAGCCAGCTCCGCGGAGCGGTCGTGGCCACCCGCGGCCGACACGTCCATTGAGACCTCCGGTCCCCATGAAGAAATAAGGGCGGTGAAATCTACCGGTTATCGGCACGGATAGGGTAGCCGCTGCCTGCGATAGACTCACCGCCCAGGTCTTGCATCACCATGCTCTGCTTAGAAGCGCACGCCTCCCATCAGGGCGACGTCGCTGTTGTCCGAGAAGACACCCTTGAGCTGAACGAACGGGCGAACCTCTCCCTGCAGGCCGGCCAGGCCGGCGAGCACATTCAACCCGAGGTTGGTGTCCCCGCTCCGGTGAAGCAGCGCAGGGCCTCCGCCGACATAGGGCGAGAGACTCCCCGACGTCGGGAAGTCGTAGTGGAAGTCCCCGTTCAGGGCGAGGACGTTATCGCCGTCCGGCATCACGACCTCGATGTTGGGATTGAAGAACCAGCCGGACTGCAAGCCCAGAGGGGTCAACAGCCCTCCACCGATCGCGAGTCCCTCCGCATCCGTATACACGCCGGCACGAAGGTCTGCGTCCATGTGTCTTGTGGTTTCGGCATGCACGGGGGCGTGCGAGGCCGTCACGCCCAGGACCGCGAGCGCGAACGTCGCGACCATTGTTGCCGAGTTCGAAGCCTTGAGTTTCATGAGATGCCTCCTTGTGCGTTCGTTGTCAGTGGGTCGCCGCGCCACCTGCATCCTGGGAGTCGGGGAGATGCCTGCGTCGCGGCGACCACCCTGGCCCTCTGCAACTTGAAGGCCGCGCCCGCAACTCCGCCGCCTGCACCGATTCCATGCACGGAACGGTGACCGGGAGGGGGCGGCAGCCGTTGTAGGTTCTGCATTCGACCACGGGTTTCCCTCCGCCCCGGGCCGTCGTGTTCTCCTCATTCCGCCCCCGAGAAGCCCGCGCCGCATCGGCTTCCGTCCGATCCGCCCGGGCTGGCCTGCGCATTGCTGAAGGATGGTGGATCGTCCACGTCGCATGGACGTCCGTGGACGAAGCAGCAACCACACGGCCGAGTAGGAGGCGGAACATGACAACTCATTCTTCGAACACTCGTCATTTCAGCGCGAGCGCGGCGCTCGTTTTCCTCATCATGGCGGCGTTCGTCGTCATCGGGCTGGCCTGGGTCGGGGCGCGTGAGGCACACAGTGCCGAGATCATTCCGTCCGTGGGCTTCTCGCGGCCGGTGGACAGCGACACCGACGAAACCGAACTCTCGGCGGGACTCGCTCTGCGCGCACCGCTGGGAACCCCCTTTCTGTTGGGCGAGGTCCAGGGGTCGTACCGGACCGAATCACGCTTCGGCGACCAGCTGAGGCTCCGGATGTGGCCGCTCACGGCGTCCCTGTATGCGGCGCCGGTGCAGTACCTGTATGTGGGCGGAGGTGTGGGCATGTACAACATCACCTTCGACTTCGACCAGGACGTGCTCGCCCTCCCGAGCGACAGGACGGAGCAGGAATTCGGCGTTCATCTGGGCGGAGGCTTCCGGATTCCGCTCACACCCGGGGCCACGGTCGACCTCGGCGCCCGCTACGTGATGCTGAGGGACCAGGACACCACGCTCATCCCGACCGGCAGTTTCGATCCGGACTTCTGGACGATGAACGTGGGTCTCGGATTCGGTTTCTGAAAAAGGCGAGGGCGCCTTCCACACGGCGCCCGGACCTCACAGCACATTCCCCCGGCCGCGGCCCCGTTCAACCCGGGCCGCGGCCTTGAACATGGCCGCGGAACACACCTCCATGACGCCCGCTTCGTCAGAGCCCGCACCGTCACCGCACCCGGAACCGATCCTCGTCGTCGTGAACCCCGGCGCATCGCGTCTCGGGCCCGACGAGCGGAGTACGCTCGATGTGGCGCTGAGCGCGCTCGATCACGGGCACCGGCTGCTCGAGACGCGCTCCGATCCCGGATCCGGCCGGCGCATCGAGTCCGGGATCCACGATGCCCTCGCCGCCGGCTGCCGCCGCTTCGTGGCGGTGGGCGGTGACGGCACGGTCGCGCAGGTCGCGGGCGCACTGTTGCGGGCGCGCCCGCGTTGTCCGAGCGCCGTGCTCGGCATCGTGCCCGCCGGGACCGCCAACGTGCTCGCCCGCGATCTCGGGCTGCCGCTCTCCCTTCCGGCAGCGATCGCGCTGGCGCTCGGCGGCGATCACACGCTCGAGCTCGACGTGATGGTCGCCGGCGACCGGCCGGTCCTGACCCAGGTCGGGATCGGTGTCGATGCCCAGATGATCCGCCACACCTCCCGCGAGGCGCGGAACCGCCACGGACGGCTCGCCTATGCCCGCGAATTCCTGAAACGCTTCCTGCGCGCGAGTCCGGCCCGGTTCGAAATCTCGATCGACGGGGAGGAGCATCGTTTCCGCGCCTGGCAGGTGGTGGTGGCGAACGTCGGGGCGCTGGGCGCACCGTCCTTCACTTGGGGTCCCGCGATCGATCCTTCGGACGGCATCCTCGACGTGTGCATCTACCGCGCGCGCGGACTCCGCGAGAGCCTGAAGCTCGTCCCGCGTGTCCTGAGCGGGCGGCATCGCCGCGATGCCGCATCGGATTTCCTCAAGGCCCGCGAGCGTGTGGTCATTCGCACCCACGGACCGATGCTGGTTCAAGGGGATGGCGAGGTGCTCGGCCGGACCCCGGTCACGCTCGACTTCAAGCCGCATGCGCTGCGCGTCTGCGTGCCTCGTCCGGTGCCGCCGCCGCCCGATCCCGAGGTCGCACTCGTGGAAGCCGAAGCAGCGATGGCCGGGCCGCCGAAACCCCTGCTGCCCGCCCCGCTGCAGGGCGGGCCTCCGCCCGAGGCGGTGGTCGAGAACGTGGAGACGATGGTCGCGCAGCGATCGCGGACCTGGATCCTGCAGGGCTGGTGGCGACATCCGGCCACGTTTCTCGGCGCCCTCGACGCCGCGCTCTTCCTGCGCATCAACGAGATGCAGCTGGGCCCGTGGGCGGACCGCGGGCTGCTCCTTGTCTCGCGGGTGATGCACTACGGAGAGGGCTGGGCGATCGTGGCCGCGCTCCACATGACCCAGGATTTTCCGGGCGGAATCCGCGCCGCCGCCGAGGCGCTTCCGGTGCTGTGGGGAACGATGCTGATCGTGAACTATCCGCTCAAGCGGATCTTCCGGCGCAAGCGCCCGTTCCGCGCCTACGTGCACGCGCGGGTGACCGGCCCCCAGCCCGAGGACTACTCCTTCCCGTCCGGCCACACGGCGGCCGCTTTCGCCGGCGCGCTGCTGTTCAGCGCGAACCTGCCCGGCACATGGCCCGCGTATTATCTGCTCGCAGCGATCGTGGGATTCTCTCGCGTCTACCTCGGGGTGCACTACCCCGGCGACGTCCTGGTCGGCGCGGCGATTGGAACCGGGTTGGCCGCGGGCCTGCTCGAACTCCTCCGCGCGATCGTGAACCGGATGTAATGGCTACAAATCCGAGCCCCGTCCTACAACGTTCGCGCGCCCTCCCGCGACGCCGAACGGCGCTGCAGCTTGAACCACATGGGTTTCACCCGACGCGCGCACGTGGCACGACCATTGCCCTTGCAGCCTCGACGGACGATCGCATCGGGGATTCGGTTGTCCGCGAACTGGTAGGAGGACCCATCATGCTGTGGACACTCGTAGTCGTCCTGCTCTTCCTCTGGCTGCTCGGCATGGTCACGTCGTACACGCTCGGCGGCTTCATTCACGTGCTGCTGCTGCTCGCACTGGCGTCGATCCTGATCCGGGTGATCGAGGGTCGCAGACCGGTCTGACGGTCGGAAAACACGCCGACCCGGTGAATGCCTGCCGGACCCCGGCATTCATGCAACACGAGGCCGCGTGAGATTCGAGGAGGTGAAGTTTCATGAACTGGGATCAGATCCAGGGACACTGGAACGAGATTCGAGGCACCGCGAAAGAGCGCTGGGGCAGGCTGACCGACGATGATCTGGACATCATCGACGGCCGCCGGGAGCGTCTCGTCGGGCGCCTGCAGGTGCGCTACGCAATGGCCGCGGAACAGGCGGAGCGCGCGGTCGACGACTGGCTGCTTCCGCTGAGCACCATGCAATAGATCACGAGGCGGCTTTCGATCCCGCCCTTTTGATAAGAGCTCCACGGATGGGGCTCGATGTACGGCCCCAGGGTTTGAACGCTGGCCTGGGTCACCAGGAGGGACCAGGTCACGTGTTCGGCATCGCGTCCATGCGGATGCGGTGCCCCTGGGGCTCGTTGTTTGCCCGTGAAAGGATGCCGGCGCTACGGTTGATGTCGTCCGCATTGACCCCCTACCCGAAACAGGAGAGCGCCATGATTCTGGTTCGCGAGATCATGTTCTGTAAGCCCGGCAAAGTGAAGCCTCTCGTCGAGAAGTTCCTCGCCATGTCCAAGCTCGGCGAAACGATGGGCATGCCGCGCATGAAGGTGATGACGGACTTCTGTGCGGAGCGCTACTGGACCGTCGTCGCGGAGATGGAAGCGAAGGACCTCCAGGACCTCGAGGCCATGTTCGAGGGGCGCGGGCAGAACGAGACCGCCATGAAGGAAATGGAAGCGCTCATGAAGGGCTACCACGACCTCGTGGATCACGGCCGTCGCGAGATCTACAAGATCGAAGGCTAGCCGACGCCGGCAGTCGAGCGGCGATAGATGTCGGTATTGAGGTACTTGAGTCCGGAGTCGGCCATCAGCGTGACGACCGTGCGGCCGGGCCCGAGCCGTTTCGCCACCTCGATCGCCGCGACGACATTGGCCCCCGACGAGGTGCCCGCGAACAGCGCCTCTTCGCGGGCCAGCTGGCGGGCCATTTCCTTCGCCTCGGCGGTGGGCACCGCGATTACTTCGTCCACGAGCGAGGGTTCCCAGAGCGGCGGCGTATAGCCGATGCCCACGCCTTCGATCTTGTGGGGCCCGGGCGGTTTCCCGCTCAGCACCGGGGATTCGCCCGGCTCGACGGCGACGATCCGCACGCCGGGCCGATGGCGCTTGAGCACGGTGGCGACGCCGCGCGAGGACGCCGCGGTTCCGACGCAGTGGACGAACGCGTCCACCCGGCCGTCGGTCTGGCGCCAGATCTCCTCGGCCAGCGGGAAGTAGCCCGCGATGCTGTCGTGGTTGTTGAGCTGGTCGGTCCAGTAGACGCCGGGCTCGCGGCTCAGCTCGCGCGCCTTCTCGATCATGTTCAGGATGAGCTGCTTCGTGGTCCGGCCGTCTTCACTCGCGACCAGCGTGATCTCGGCGCCGAGCGCCGCCATCTGGTCGAGCTTCTCGCGGCTGAATGCATCGGAGCTGACGATGCGGATCCGATAGCCGCGGGCCGCGCAGACCAGGGCGAGCGAGGCGCCGGTGCTGCCCCCGGTGTACTCCACCACGGTGCCGCCGGGCTTCAGCCGGCCGTCGTTTTCAGCAGCCGAGATCACCGCGTGCGCCATCCGGTCCTTGACGCTGCCGGTCGGATTCTCCCACTCGAGCTTGACGAAGATCTCCGCGGCGTCCGGCGGTACGATCCGCCGCAGTCGCACGAGCGAGGTGTTCCCGATGGCCTCGAGCAGTTCCATGCAATGGGCGCCTCCTGAGCCGCCGCGGCCGGCATCATAGCGTCACGGAGGCGCGTGGGGAGGTCCGGCGCTCTCGAGGTACTCCTTGAGGTTCTGGAGCACCAGGTTCCAGGACTCCTCGGACAGGCGGCGGGGCGGCTCGAAGCGGAGGATGACGCCCTTGTCCACGTAGGGTCTGCCCTCGTACTCGCCGCGATGGACGATCGGGCTTCCCACCTTCCATTCGCTTTCGGTTTCCACTCCGAAGAACCATTTCTTGATCAGGTCGGGCGTGGTCAACGCGCGCCACACCGCACGGACGTTCGCACGGATCACCCTGGAACTCGTTGCACGGAGGCCGGTCATGTCGCCTCCTCATGCCGGCCTCGTCTTACACGTCCCGGCGCTCCGGCGTCCGGCGGTCGCGCTTGCGGGACTCCGCGCGCGCCAGGATGCGCTGCAGCTCCTCCATCGTCACCGGTTTCACGATGTGCTCCGCGAAGCCGGCCTGCTCGGACTGCTCGCGGTCGGACTCCTGCCCCCATCCGGTCTGGGCGACCAGGAACACTCCTGCGAGCTCGGGGCGCTCACGGATGCTGCGCGCGACCTCGTTGCCGCTCATCCCGGGGAGGCCGATGTCGATCAGGGCGACGTCCGGCCGGATGCGCTCCACGGCTTCGAGCGCGGTGGGACCGTCGGCGGCGACATCCACGTCGTGCCCCAGCAGCGTGAGCAGCGTGCTCAGGCTTCGCACCTGGTCGGCGTTGTCGTCCACCACCAGCACGCGCAGCCGGGTGCCGACCGTCACGCTGGTCGGCGGCCCGAGCTCCGCCTCGTCGTGCAGCACCGACGGCACCGGCGGCACCGCCGGCAGATGGATGGCGAATTCGCTTCCGCGGCCGAGTCCGGCGCTGTGCGCCTCGATGCGGCCGCCGTGCATCTCCACCAGGCTGCGCGCGAGCGTGAGCCCGGTGCCGAGTCCGCCGCGCGGCTGGCCCGCCCCGCTCTGGCCGAACGTATCGAACACGCGGGGGAGCAGCGTCGGGTCGACGCCAATGCCGATATCGCGAACGGAAATGCGCACCTCGGACGGCGCGCTCAGCGGGTCGCCGTCGCGCCGCACGCGCTCGGCCGTGATCCAGATCCTGCCCCCCGGGTTCATGTACTTCGCCGCGTTGTTGAGCAGGTTGATGAGCGCCTGGGCGAGCCGCCCGGCATCGGCGTTCACGTAGACCGGCCGCGGCGGCAGCGACACCACCAGCCGGTGACGGCAGGACTCGATGTAGACCCGAGACGCTTCGACCGCCATGCCGATGATGGTGTCGAGGACGATGCGGGTCCGGCGCAGGTCGATCTTCCGCTCCACGATCCGGTTCACGTCGATCAGATCGTCGACGATCCGCGAAAGCTGGCGGACCTGGCGGTCGAGCACGTCGCGCGCGAGGCCCACGTTCTGCGGGTCCTCGGAGAGCCGCATGATCTCGATGGCGTTCCGGATCGGTGCGATCGGGTTGCGCAGCCCGTGCGCGAGGGTCGCGAGGAAATCGTCCTTGCGACGGTCGGCTTCGCGCAGGCCGGCCTCGGCGCGCTGCAGCTGGGCGCGGGTGAACTCCAGCTCCCGGCGCAGCAGCTCGTTCTCGCGCTCCCGGTCGTGCAGGAGCTGATCTGCTTCACGCCCGAAATCGGAAGGGGAGTCCGGCGGGCTGGAGTCGTGCGGGTGGATCGCCGCGGAATGCCGGGGAAGGGTCGAGTCGGACACAGTGTGCTCCCATGGAGGGTCGGACGAACGCAGGAGCACGAGCCAGCGAACGGAGACAAAGGCTACAGGATCGGCCCCCGGAGGGTCCACCCCCGTGCAACGCCCGGTGTGTCGACCCCTCAAGGGCAGGCGGTTCGCATCTCCTCGCGGGTCACCACGTTCTTGGTGCCATAGCCGTCCAAGGGCCATGTCGGGACATAGGTTTCGACGTCGAGTCCGAGCTTGCGCACCGTTTCGCACAGCTTCCTCGAGCGGCCGGAGAGCGGCTTCCCGGGGTAATAGAAGAGGAGGTCGCCAGTGAGCAGCACCTTCTGCCGAGGGAAGTAGACGATCAAATACTCGTCCGTGTGATCGGACTCGACGTTGTAGACCTCCGCGGTGTTCATCCGGTCCTTCAGCGTGCGCCGCTTGGACACGGATTCCATGCGCAGCGCCCGCGGCTCGGCAGCGAGCGCGTCGGGGCGCAGCCGGCGACCTTCCTGGACCATGGTCTCCATCAGGGGCGCCGTGGTCGGCGGGACGAGCACAGTGGCTCCTTCGTGGACATAGCTTCTCGTCCCAGCGACGTACTGGCTGTGGATGTGGCTGAAGGCGTAGTAGCGCACCGGCTTCCTGAAGTGCTCGTGAAGGCGCGTGACAATCGGGTCGGAGTTCCGCGAATCCCAGGCGCCCTCGAACACCATCAGGTGGTCGCTGAACTCGGCGACGAAGACCCGCATGTTGAGGGACACGAGATCGATCGAGAAGACGTGCGGCGCGATCTCGCGCGGCACGATCTCCGACACCGGCGCAACCCACTGGCGATCGCGCTTCCGGTCGCCCGCCGCGATGCCCACGCTGTCGGCCTTCTCGCTGGTGGCGAAATCGATCCGCAGCACTTCGCGGCCGAGCGTGTTCACCACGACGCTCCCGGGTGAGGTCGCGGACGAATCGCGGGGCCAGCCTTCGTAACGAACCTCCTGCGCCTGGTCGCCGTAAACGTAGCTCGCGTGCTCGAAGCGCAACCCGGCCACGCGATCGGCCGCAGCGGGATCCCGGCTAACCGTCCACAGCTCGTCGTTCCATGCGAACACCAGGCCGTCGTCGACGCGCCGAACGCACTCGGGACGCTCGCGCATCGCGTTGAGGACCAGGGCGGGATGGAGTGCGGCCACCGTGGCTCCATGGACGTCGCCAGTCGAGCCGGGAAGGATCTCGGCGCCCTTGTCGTCCACCTGGAAGATGCGCCCGCGGCGCACGTGATACCGGTTGGTCGAGCGCTGCGTCGAGGTGTCCGTCCCTGCGTACTCGAGAACGATGACGGCTTCGCCCGGCACCGGATCGAAGGTGATGCTCGCGTTGAGGTGGTACTTGAAAAACCAACCCGGGTGCATCATGTGACCGGAAGTCGTCACGTAGCCGGTACCGGTGACACGATACGGCGCGGCGTCGGTCGGGGCCGCGGAAACGCCAACCAAGCAGCACGCAAGCGCGTATGCGCCACTCACCGTGCTGAGGTAACCGGGCCCGGTCATCGCAACGTCAGCCCAGGTCCTGCTCGATGTGGCTGCCGTCGCAGAACGGCTTGTTGCGCGATGCACCGCACCGGCAGAGCGCGGCATTGTCGCCGGCGAGTCGCACCCGGCCATCGGCGCTCTCCACCTCGAGCCGGCCCCGCACCCGATAAGGCCCGGCGGCCTCCACCGTCACCCGCATCGTGCCGTCCCCGGCGGCGTCCGCCTTCACGCCACCTTCGAACACTTCGCCGCGGTCGACGAAACGGATCGCGCGATGGCTGTTGTCGCAGTAGGGCTTGCTGGCGGAGGCCCCGCAGCGGCAGAGCGCGAGCCGCACATCGCGAGCGAGGACCGTTGCATCCTCACCGATCACCTCGATCCGGCCGCGGAGGTAGAGCGGGCCGTTCCGGGTGACGCGGACGCGGTTCGACTCGTCCGGCTCCTCCGCGGGTCCGCCGTCCTTCCGCTCGTGGTGGAGCGCCCCGGTCGGACAGCGCTCGACGACCCGGGCGATCGCGTCGGCCGCTGCGGCCTGCGGGTCGATCCACGGGCGGCGCTCGGGATCGAAGACGGCCTGGAGACCGAACACGCACTCGGCGGCATGGATACAGCGCCGCGGCTCGAAGCGCACCGCGATGGCGCCGCTGGCGTAGGTCTTTTCGTGCTTGCTCAGGTCCGCCTCCGGAAAGGGGACCCCAGCCTACGTCGCGGTCCGGCGCGTTTTCAATGGCAGCGGCCCCAAGGCCTGCCGGCGAAATGGGGCTTGACTCGCGGAAGATCGGCCCTCGATACTTCGCGGCGAGGGGTTCTTCGCGAGTACCTCGTGAGGCGACAGCCGAAACATCGCGTCCTCTGTTCCATTCCCACCTGGAGGACGTCATGCCATCTCTCTCCGAAATCTCCATCCCCCAGCTCTCGCGTCTCGTCGGCACGTCCGAAGCACCCGCCGTCGTGGATGTCCGGACCGCGGAGCATCACGCCGAAGACCCACGGTCGATTCCGTGCGCCGTGCGCCGCGACCACCGCACCGTGGCCGAATGGGCGCCGCAGTTCGCGGGCCGCGCGGCCGTCGTGGTGTGCGAGCGCGGCCAGAAGGTCAGCCACGGGGTCGCCGCGTGGCTGCGCGGCACCGGTGTTTCGGCCGAGTCGCTCGAAGGCGGCCACGCCGCGTGGCGCGACGCCGGCGAGGTGCTCGTCAAGCCGGATCGTGTGCCGCCGCGCGACGAGCAGGGCCGCACCCGCTGGGTGACGCGCGCGCGTCCCAAGGTCGACCGCATCGCCTGCCCGTGGCTGATCCGCCGCTTCGTCGACGCGGGGGCGATGTTCCTGTTCGTGCCGGCGTCCGAGGTGGTCGCGGTCGGACAGCGCTTCGGCGCGACACCGTTCGACGTCGAGGGCGAGTTCTTCAGCCATCGTGGCGATCGCTGCAGCTTCGACATCATGCTCGACGAATTCGGACTCGACCACCCGCCGTTGCGGCGCCTCGCCACCATCGTGCGCGGCGCCGACACCGCACGGTCGGACCTGGCGCCCGAGAGCGCCGGGTTGCTCGCGGTGTCGCTGGGTCTCTCGCGCATGTACCGCGAGGATCTTCCGCAGCTCGAAGCCGGGATGGGTCTCTACGACGCGATGTACCGCTGGTGCCGCGACGCGACCGAGGAGACTCACAACTGGCCGGCAGCCAAGCCGACGACGTGACCGCTTCGGCGGTTGAACACCAGGTGAGCGGCGAGGGCGAAACACCGCCCTCGCCGTCCGCGACCTGGCGGACCTGGGCGCGCATCGGGCTGCAGTCGTTCGGCGGACCGGCGGCACAGATCGCGCTCATGCACCGCGTGCTGGTCGAGGAGCGGCGCTGGCTCGACGAGTCCCAGTTCACCCGCGCGCTCGGCTTCTGCATGCTGCTGCCGGGGCCCGAGGCCATGCAGCTCGCGACCTATGCGGGGTGGCGCCTGGGCGGCGTCGCGGGCGGGCTCAGTGCCGGGCTCTGGTTCGTGATGCCGGGCGCGGTCGTGATCTCGGCACTCGCCGCGCTCTACGTCGCGTTCGGGCATCTGCCCGCGCTGGCCGCGGCGTTCCTCGGCATCAAGGCCGCCGTGCTGGTGCTCGTGCTGCAGGCGGTCGTCCGGCTCTCGCACCGTGCGCTCCGGCAGACCTGGCATCGCGTTCTGGCGGCGGCCGCCTTCGTCGCCCTGTCGGCGACCGCGCTGCCGTTCCCGGCGGTGGTGATCGGCGCCGGAGCGATCGGCGCGATGGCCAACCGGAGTCGCGCTCCCGATGACGGGCCCCGCCCTTCCGGAGGCTCGTGGAGAGCTTCGGTCACCGCGATTCTCGCATGGGGCGTGGCCTGGTTCGGTCCTCTGCTGGCGTTGCGGGGATGGCTTGGCCCCGATCACATCCTGGTGCGGCTCGGCGCGTTCTTCTCGAAGCTCGCGGTCGTCACCTTCGGGGGCGCCTACGCGGTGCTCGCCTACATGGCGCAGGACGTCGTCGTCCGCCACGGCTGGCTGAACGCGCGACAGATGGTGGATGCACTCGGTCTCGCCGAGACCACGCCGGGGCCACTGATCCTCGTCAACCTGTTCGTCGCCTTCGTGGCGGGGACCAATGCACATCCGCTCCAGGGGCTCGGGATCGGGTTCGCCGCCGCTGCCGTGGCGCTGTGGTCCACCTTTATACCGTGCTTCCTCTGGATCTTCGCGGGCGCGCCGCACGTGGAGCGGCTGGCCTCCGAGCCGCGGCTGCGGGGTGCCCTCGAGGGGATCACGGCCGCCGTGGTCGGCGTCATCGCGAGCCTCGGGTTCTGGTTCGCGGTGCACGTGCTGTTCGCGGCCACGCGCGAAGGCCGCGCGGGGATCCTGCGCTGGACATTGCCCGATCCCGCGACGTTCGACCTGCGCGCCGTGGTGCTCGCAGTCGTGTGCGCGATCCTGCTGCTCCGGCTCCGCTGGAGCGTGCATCGGACGCTCGCGGTTTCGGCGCTGATGGCCTGGGGACTCTTTTTGCTGCAGTGATTTCAGCCTAGAAAACCCTTCGCGCCCCCGTTGCCGGCGCGTACCATGGATGCTCTCGAATCGTCCCAAGCACGATTCCCTCCTCCGAGGTCCGCCACCATGCCCTTTGCTCGAGCCCTACCCGTCCTCCTTGCGCTGCTTCTCCTCCCCGGATTCGCGACCGCCGCCACGCTCAAGTGGGTGGGCGGCACCAGTGACGACTGGCACGAGCCCTCCAACTGGGATCCCGCCGGGGTGCCGAAGGTCGGCGACCAGGCCATCGTCTTCAACCTGGGGTTCCAGCCCGTCGTGGTGACGGCGAACACAGAAATCCGGGACCTGATCGTCGACGAGGGTGCGGATCTGCGGGTAGGAACCGGCATCACGCTGCAGGTCGATGCGGATCTGACCAACAAGGGCACCGTGAGCGGGACGGGCCCGTTCACCACGCGGCTGGTGTATGCCGGCACCTCGCTCGCGAACCATGGAACGATTTCGCTTCCCGCGGTGGAGTTCGCCGGCACCGGATTTCAGAACGTGAGCGGTGCGGGGGCGTGGACCGGACTCGGGATCTTCGTCGACGCGGCCTCGGTCCTGGTGCCGTCCAACGACATCACGCTGGGTCCGTCGGCGGGTGGACCCTTCGTGGTGCGTGTGATGGGCGAACTGATCGTCGACGTGGGCCTGACGCTCACCCTGGAGAGCGCCCAGCTCATCGTGGGAGAACCCTTCCTGGCGCCGGGCGTGGTGACGGGCGCCGGCACCCTCCGCACACAGGGCGCGAGCGAGCTGCAGCTGAACGCCGGGACCTACGGCGTGCCTCTGCTCGTGGCCAGCGGTGTGACCCGTGTCACCGAGGCCCTCATTCCGATCGACGCATCCATTCTCGTCGAAGGCACGTTCGATCTCCTCAACAACGTCGTCCTGGTCACGGGGTTCCCGTTCCACGTCTCGCCCGGTGGCGTGCTGCGCGGCAGCGAGACCGCGATGCTCCCGGCCAGCGCTCTGGTGAACCGGGGGAGGATCGAGCCCGGCGCTTCGCCCGGGCGGCTGGTGGTGGAGGGCGCCCTCAATCAGCAGGTGAACGGCGCCATCGAGATCGAGATCGCGGGAATCCACCCGGTGACCGAGCACGACCGCCTGGTCGTCACCGGCAACTTCAAGATGAGGGACACGCTGCGGGTCGTGATGATCGGCCCGTACACGCCGAACGTGGGCGACCAGTTCCACGTCCTGTCGTTCGGCTCACGCAACGCGACCTTCCAGCGCATCGTGGTGGTGCCGGGGAACCCGTACACCATGCCGCAGTTCGCCCCCATCTACGACGACACGTCCCTCACCCTGGTGGTCACCGCGGTGGTCGACGTCGCTCCCGGCAATGAGCAGCTCCTGGCTCCCACGCGCACGGTCCTGTTCGCTCCCGAGCCCAACCCCGCTGCGGAGCGGACGGCGGTTCGCTTCGAGCTGGCCTCGCGCTCGCCCGTCCGGCTCGAAGTGTTCGATGCCGCCGGCCGGCGCGTGCGGGTGCTGGCCGATGAGACCCTCGATACCGGCCGCCACCGGCGCACGTGGGACGGCTTGAACCAGCAGGGCGATCGCGTCGTTCCAGGCGTCTATCTCCTGCGCCTGGAAGCCGGACCCCTGCGGGAGACCCAGCGGATCGTGCTCATCGGAGGCTGACCTCAGCCTGGAGTCCCGAATTCGAACCGGCGCGGCGCCCTGCCGCGCCATTTCCCCCGAAACGCCCCCCGCTTCCCCTGCCCGTAAACCGGGCTAAATCCCCCCGCCCTCTCTTCCGATAACCCGCGTCGAGGAAGCCTGCCCGAAGGATCGAGGCAGGCACGGTCATTTGGCGCAGCGCATTGCGTTTCGCCCCTCACGCGTGGTGCCGCTGTCGTCCCGGCGACGCCGACGTAAGCGACCAGGGACACAACGAAGGAGACCAGCGATGCGTCTGACCCCACCTCGCCGTCTTGGCGCGGTCATGGCCCTACTGCTGACCATCGCGGGTGTCGTCGCGGCGCACGCAGAGGTCCAGATCCAGCTCACCGCTCACCGCGTGCAGAAGAACGACCGCGGGATCGAGGTGCTGGCGCCGGCCGAGGAGATCAAGCCCGGCCAGCTCGTCGAGTACCGCGCCGTCTACACGAACCAGGGCGCGAAGGGCGTCGAGAAGCTGCTCGCCACGCTGCCGATCCCCGCGGGCACCGAGCTGGTGGCCAGCACGGCCGCCCCGGCGGGTCCGATGGCGAGTCTCGACGGCTCGAGCTACGCGCCGATGCCGCTCCGGCGGAAGGTGCGGCTCGCCGACGGTCGCGAAGTGACGCGCGACGTCCCGCTCTCCGAGTACCGCTACCTGCGCTGGTCTCTCGGCACGCTCGGTCCGGAGCAGGAAAAGACCGTGAAGGCCCGCGTTCGTGTGACGCCGATCCTGTCGGCCGCCGCCGCGAAGTGATCCCGTGACGTCTTCCTTGATCAAGCTCGTCAGTGCCCACCCCCGCCCGGCACGGACGCCCGTGAACCCCGTAGCACACACAGGGAGTGTCCCCATGAAGTCCTCTTCATTCGAACGCGCGCGCGCCGTCGCGCTCGCGGCGGTGTCGGCGGCGTGTTTCGCGCTCGGCGTTGCGATGGTCGCGGCTCCGGCCGCGGCCGCGCCGCCCGCCGGCACGACCATCGGTAACCAGGCCTCGGCCCAGTACCTGGACGCGACCGCAACACCGCGCACCGCGACGTCGAACGTCGTCAACACGATCGTCCAGCAGGTGGCGAGCTTCTCGCTGACCGCGAACGGCAACGCCACCACGGCGCCCGGCGGCCAGGTGACGTTCCCCCACACTCTCTCCAACACGGGCAACGGCACCGACACCTTCCCGCTGACGCTGGCCAACCAGGTGGCGGACGATTTCGACCTGACCGGGCTCGCGATCTACGCCGACTTCAACGGCGACGGGGTTCCCGACAACTTCGTCGCGCTCAACACCACCGGCGCTCTCGCGGCAGGCGCGGACTTCCGCTTCGTCGTGGTGGGAAGCGTTCCGGGCACGCAGATCGGCGGTCAGATCGGCCGCATGCAGATCAGCGCGCTGAGCACCTTCGATGCCGGCCAGACCGGCGCGAACCTCGACGTCGTCACCGTGACGGGGAACGCGGTGGTGAGCGTCACGAAGGGGATCAACCAGCCGAACGGCGCCTCGCCGAGCGGTCCCTACACCTACACCCTGTCCTACACGAACACGGGCAACAGCACCGCGACCAACGTGCTCCTCACCGACGTGCTTCCCCCCGGCATGACCTACGTGGCGGGCAGCGGAAGGTGGAGCGTGACCGGCGCCACCGTGCTGACCGATGCGAGCGCAGCGGACGGCCAGGGCGTGGCACCCAATCAGATCTTCTACGACTTCGGCGCCACCGCCGGCGGGACCATGACGGCCACCATCGCTCAGGTGACCCCGGGCTCGAACGGCACGGTGACGTTCCAGGTCAACGTCAGCCCCGGCCTCGGGCCGCAGACGATCAACAACAACGCCAGCTACTCGTACAACGACGGCGCCGCCAACGTCGGTCCGTTCGCGACCAACTTCGCGCCGTTCACGGTCGATCAGACGGTCTCGCTCAACTTCAGCGGCCAGTCGATCGCGTCCGCGCCCCAGGGCGCGACGGTGTCGTTCTCGAACATGGTGACCAACACCGGCAATGGCACCGACCGCTTCGACATCACGTTCGGGTTCTCGACGTTCCCGGGCGGCACCGGTTACGCGCTCTACCAGAGCGACGGCGTCACGCCGCTCACCGACACCAACGCCAACGGCACCCCCGACACGGGTCCGCTCGCTCCCGGGGTCGGGTACAACGTCGTGCTGCGCGTCACCCTCGCGCCGACCGCGACCGGCGGACCGTACATGGTCCAGAAGATCGCGACCTCGGTCGTCAATCCGGCCATCAATGCCACGGCGTTCGACAACCTGACCAACATCATTCCCAGTGCCGTGGACCTCACGAACACCACCCCGGGCGGCCCCGGCAATGGACCCGGCCCGGAAGCCTTCGCCGTCGTCACCGTCGCCACCAATCCGGGAGCGACCGCCCGGTTCACGCTGTACGTCAACAACAACAGCGCCGTCGCGGACAACTTCGACCTGCAGGCCAGCACCGACAATACGTTCGGGGCGTTCACGCTGCCTGCCGGCTGGTCGGTGACCTTCCGCGACGGGGCCAACACGCCGATCACGAGCACCGGCAACATCGCCTCCGCGGCCAACATGCTGGTGTACGCCGACGTCACGGTGCCGGCCGGCAACGCGGCGGGCACGACGAGCATCTTCTTCCGCTCGCGTTCACCGGTGTCGTTCGCCCAGGACCCCATCCACGATGCCGTGACGGTGAACGCCACCCGCAGCCTGACGCTGGTGCCCAACAACAGCGGGCAGGTGACGCCGGGCGGCTCGACCGTCTACACGCACATCCTGTCGAACTCCGGCAACGTGGCGGAAGGCGACGGGGTGGCGAGCGTGGTCTCGCTGACCATGGGCAACAGCGGCGCCTCGTGGAACTCGGCGCTCTACGTGGACACCAACAACAACGGCTCGCTCGACGGCGGCGACGCTTTGATCGCCGATCTGGGTTCGATCGGCGGGCTCGCGCCGGGCGCCAGCGTGCGCCTGTTCGTGAACGTGTTCTCGCCGGCCGGCGCCCCGTTCGGCGCCACCAATGTGACCACGCTCACCGCGACCACGACCAATGGCACCTACGTTTCCGCGGCGCCGGCGGTGGTGAACGCCACCGACCTGACCACGGTGCTGAACGGCCAGCTCCAGGTGGTGAAGAGTCACGTGATCGACGCCGGATGCGACGGTCTTCCCGACGGCGCCTTCGCGATCACGGACATCACGACCGGGGCGCTCCCCGGAGCGTGCATCCGCTACGAGATCGTCGTGACCAACGTCGGCACCGCGTCGGTGTCGAACGTGGTCCTGAGTGACGCCACGCCCGCCAACACGACGTACTCGGCGACGGTGCCGGCGGCGACCACCCAGGGACTCATCGTGGCCCCGGCCAACGGAGCCACCGGAACCATCACCGCCACGGTCGGGGTGCTCGCGCCGGGAGCCTCGGCGACGATCACGTTCGGCGTCCGGATCGATCCGTAGCACGACATCCCACAGCCCCATCCGACCGTTCCCGCACGGGCGTCGCCGCCAGGCGACGCCCGGGGGAGCGGCGGGGATCGGCTTCATGACGACATCTCCGGACGGGAAACAGCAGAAGCCGCGCAAGCGAACGCCACGCACACGCACCTGGTGTGCCGTGGTGTTCCTGTGTGTGCTCGCCGGGGTGTCGCTTACTTATACGCGCGCGCGCGCAAATTCCCAGTCGGCGGGTTCCGGCCGGAACCCGGCGCCCACCGCCGGGCCCGCGCCCGGGTCGTTCGTAGACAACACCGCGACCGCCGACGGTCTCGACACGCTGGCGGTTCCGATCACCGTGACCTCGAACACCGTCCGCGCCCGGGTCGACGCGCTGGAGTCGATCGCGTGGGACGCACCGCAGGGCGCGCGCTTCGGCCGCGGCCTGAGGGGTGTGTTCCTGCACCGGCTCACCAACGCGAGCAACGTCCCGGTCGACGTGCGCCTCGACGTCGCGAACGAACCCGGTGACGGATTCGATCTCTCCGGGTTCGCGCTCGTGCGCGACGACGACACCGACGGTCTCCCGAGTCCGGGCGACAGCACGATCACCCCCGGCGGAGTCGTGCACCTGCCGCTCGACGGCACGGTGCGCGTCCTGATCGGCTTCGACGTGGATCTCTCGGCGCCGGCCGGCTCGGTGGCCCGGTTCCGGCTGTCCGCCACCACCGTCGGCCAGGCCGTGCCGGCGATGGTCGTGGACACCGCGAGCACCGACCCCGACGGACCGGCGGCACTGCGGATCGAGCTGGTGCCATCGCGGAACACCGCGGAGATCGGCGATGCGCTGGACTTCACGGCGCGCGTGACCAACACCTCGAGCCTTTTGATCGGGCCGACGCTCGCGAGCGTCTCCCTGCCGCCCGGGTTCGCCTACCTGACCGGCACGACGCGCGGCGATTCGCTCGTCCTGCCCGATCCCGCGGGCGGTGCCGGACCGACGCTCGCGTTCGACATCGGCGCGCTCGCGCCCGCGCAGATCGTGACGCTGCGCTACCGCGTTCGCGTCGGCCCAGGCGCCGAGCCCGGCGAAGCCATCTCGCGGGCGAGCGCCGTGGCGCTCATCGCCCAGTCCAACGTCGCGACGGCGTCCGTCGTGATCCTGGACCGGATCTTCGCCGACGAGGCGGGCCTGCTCGGCACGGTGTTCGTGGACCTCGACTCCGACGGCCGGCGCGGCGCCGGCGACGCGGGACTGGCCGGCGTGCGGATCGTGCTCGACGACGGCACGTTCGCGATCACTGACGGATTCGGCCAGTACAGCCTCTACGGCCTCACCCCGCGCACGCACGGGCTCCGGGTCGATCCGACCTCGCTGCCGGACGGCGCGAAGCTGATTTCGCTCGACCACCGGGATGCCGGAACGCCGGGCTTCCGGTTCGTGGATCTCCAGCGCGGCGATTTCCAGCGGGCCGACTTCGCGATCGCCGCCGACTCGGTCACGCGCGTCGCGCCCCAGGAGCGCCGCGAGATGATCGCCCGCGACGGACCGCTCGGGGCCGTCGTGAGGCGCCCGCTGAACGCGGAAGAAACCGGCACGCTGCCGGGCGATCCGCGCTCGCGGCCGACGTCCGCGCAGTGGGGTGAGGCCGACGCTCCGTCGCGACCGTCATCGCCAGGGCCCTCCGGTCCCACGCTGGCGGCCCCCGGTCCGGGCGGATACGCGGGTGTGATTCCGCCGTACGTGCAGCCGCCTCCGGCGGGCGCCGAGGACGGAACCGCTCCGCCCGACACCTGGCAGTGGTTCGGCTTCGTCGGCCGGAAGGACGGCGACACGCTCACCACCGACCAGGCGACGCTGCGGGTCGCCGGAAACAGTGCCTGCGTCCTCGAGCTCCGGGTCAACAGCGAGCTGGTGTCGCTCTCCCGGGTCGGCATGCGCCGGCTCAATGCCGCGGCCGGGCTCCAGACCTGGGACTACATCGGCGTTCGTCTGCGGCCGGGCGTGAACACGCTCGAGCTGGTCGAGCGCACCGCGGACGGCAGCGAAGGCACGCGCGGGTCCATCACGCTGATCGTGCCCGACCGCCTGGCGCGCGTGGAGATCGACGCCCCCGCCGTGTTCGCCGCCGACGGGCGCAGCATCACCACGGTGCGCGTGCGCGCGCTCGACGAGAACGGCGTGCCGGTCGCCGGCCGGCTGCCCGCGACGCTCGAAGCCGGCGCCGGCGAGCTGCTGGTCGACGATGCCGACCCGGTGACGCCCGGCGTCCAGACCGTGGTCGAGGGCGGCCTCGCCGAGTTCCGGCTGCGCGCCCCCGCACAGCCCGGAACCGCGACGATCACGGCGACCGTCGCCGGCCTGCGCGCCCGGACTTCGGTCGACTTCCTGCCCGACCTGCGTCCGCTGTTCATGGTCGGCTCGCTCGAGTGGAAGGTCGGCTGGAACCAACGCCTGACCGGCGTCTCCACCCCGTACCGGGCGCGCAGCGGGTTCGAGCAGCCGTTCCAGGACCTGGCCACCGAAAGCAGCGATGGCCGGCTCGCCGGTGGCGCGCGCGGCTCGCTGTTCGCGCGCGGGCGGGTGGCCGGCGATCTGCTGCTGACGCTCGGCTACGACTCCGACCGGCCGCAGGATCTGCGGCGCTTCCGCGACATCCAGCCCGACGCGTTCTATCCGCTCTACGGCGACGGGTCGGTGCGCGGCTACACCGCGCAGTCGACCGGGAGCCTGTATGCGCGCCTCGATCGTCCGGGCGCTTCGCTGCTCTACGGCGACTTCGTCACCAACCCTTCCGGCGGCGGGCGCAGCCTGGGCGCCTACAGCCGCAGCCTCACCGGCGTCCAGCAGCACTTCGAGAACCGCCGCATGCGCATGGACGCGTTCGCGAGCCGCGGCCGCGCGCAGCGCACCGTGGACGAGCTGCGCGGGCTCGGCGTCTCGGGTCCCTACACCGTGTCGCGCGCGCCGATCATCGAGAACAGCGAGCAGGTCGAGATCCTGGTGCGGGATCGCAACCAGCCGGGCATCGTGCGGTCGGCGACCCCGCAGACGCGGTTCGTGGACTACGAGCTCGATCCGTACACCGGGCGGCTGCTGTTCAAGCAGCCGGTGCCGGGCTACGACGCCGAGCTCAACCCGGTGTCGGTCCGCATCGGCTACGAGACGCGTGATGGAGGCGACCCCTACTGGGTCGGCGGTGTCGAAGGCCGCGCCCAGGTGGCGCGCCGGGTCGAGCTCGGCGGCAGCGTGGTGGCCGACGACGACCTGACGCGCCCCTACCGGCTCGGCAGCGTGTTCGCGGCGACCCGGATGGGCGAGTCCACGCGCCTCGAAGCCGAGTTCGCACGCACCGCGGCCGGCGGGGTTCCGGCCGGCGGCTGGCGTTTCGAGGCGGTGCACGATCGGCCGGACGCGCAGGGCCGCTTCTGGGCGGCGAACACCGACACCGGTTTCTCCAACCCGCACTCGGGCTACGCCCCGGGCCGCGCCGAGTTCGGCATGCGCTGGACGAGCCGCGTGGACGAGCGCCTGCAGCTGCTTTCCGAGGGCATGTTCACGTCGGAAGCCGCCGGTGCGTTGCGCGGCGGCATGCTGATCGCGCTCGATCGCCGCCTCGGCGGCGGCAGCCGCGGCGAATTCGGCGTGCGCGCGTCCTCGACGCGGACCCCGGGAGCCGTCCAGGATCCGCCGAGCCTCGCACTGCGCGCCAAGCTCACGTCGCAGTTGCCGAGGTTTCCGGAGCTGAGCGGCTTCGCCGAGCTCGAGCAGGACGTGGTCGATACCGACCGCCGGCTGGCCGCAGTCGGCGGGGAGTACCGCTTCTCCACGCGCGGCCGCCTTTACGCCCGTCACGAGCTGGCCTCGACGCTCACGGGCCCCTACGCCTTCGACGCGGCGCAACGGCGCCTCGCCACCGTGCTCGGCGTGGACGCCGACATCACCCGCAGCTCGCGTGTCTTCAGCGAATACCGCCTGGCCGACGCGTTCGCCGCCCGCGAAGCCGAAGCGGTGATGGGTCTGCGCAACGCGTGGCGGGTGGGTGCCTATCGGATCAATACCAGCTTCGAGCGGCTGACCTCGTTCGAGGCAGACGGAAACGGCCCGACCACGGCGGTGACCGGCGGCCTCGAATCCCTCGATGACCCCAACGTCAAGGTGTCCACCCGCATGGAGCTCCGCACGTCGCGCGCGAGCGACGGCTACTTGATGACGATGGCGGGCGCGTTCCGGGCCAACCGTGCCTGGAGCGTGATCGGCCGCACCCTCACCGACATCAATCGCGGCCACGACCGCGGCAATGCGGTGCGGATGCGCACCCAGCTCGGCTTCGCGTACCGGAACCCGGATCGCGAGGCGTTCGATGCGCTCGGCCGCTACGAGCTGAGGATCGATCGCGAGCCAACCGATGCCACGCATCGCACCCGTCACCTCGCACACATGGTGGCCCTGAACTCAACCGGCCGCCTCGCCCGGTCGCTCCAGGCCTCCTTGGGATGGGCGGGCAAGCTGGCGGGGGAGAGCTCCGATGGGCTCGACACCCGCACGGGCGCGCAGTGGCTGCACGGCCGACTCTCGCGCACCTTCGCGAAGCAGTGGGACGCGGGCGTCCACGCCAGCACGCTGTTCGGCCCCGGGTCCCACGACAACGGGCTCGGATGCGAGCTCGGCTACCAGATCCAGCAGGGCGCGTGGATGTCGGCGGGATGGAACCGGTTCGGCTACTACGATCGCGACCTGCCCGACGAGGCGTACACGCGGGCCGGCGTCTACCTGCGCGTGCGCGCGCGCTTCGACGAATCCATTCTCGGCGGCTTCGCGGGAGGTGGACGATGATCCGCCGCCCGCTGGCGCTCGTCCTCGCGGTGTTCGCCGTGTTCCTCGCGGCGGCGCCGGCGAATGCCCAGATCTTCCGCGGCTTCACCCCGCGTTACACGACCAACGACAACGGCGGCATCACGCTGGTCGGCAACACCCTCATGAGCTGCACGGGCGGCGGCAACTGCAACAACGCCCGCAACGGCAACGGAAACAACCAGAACAACAACGACTGGGACATGCAGTACGTGGACGTGGACGGGGACATCGCCACGCTCAATTCGAGCCAGGCCACGCTCACGCTGCCCGCGGGCGCGACCGTGCTGTGGGCCGGACTCTACTGGGGCGGCTTCAGCAACGCTGCCGCACGCAACACGTGCCGCTTCGCCACCCCGGCTGCCGCCTACGTCACGCTGACCGCCGACCAGCTCGACGCCACCGCCCAGGCCTACTCGGCGTTCGACGACGTCACGGTGCGGGTCCAGGCGGGCGGCAGCGGCCAGTACACGGTCGGCGGCGTCTCCTCCACGACCGGCGCCAACAACTACGCAGGGTGGTCGCTGGTCGTCGTCTACCGTCGCGCCGCCGATCCGCCGCGCAACCTGACGGTGTTCGACGGCTACGCCGAGATCGACCCCGGTGCCTCGGTCAACATCCCCGTGAGCGGATTCCTCACGCCGCCGGCGGGGGCGGTCAACACCAGCCTCGGCGTCGTGGCCTACGAAGGCGACCGCGACTTCAACGGTGACGCGTTCCGGCTCAACGCCACCGTGCTCACCGATGCCACCAATCCGGCGGACAACTTCTTCAACAGCTCGGTCTCGCTGCTCGGCGCGAGCTTCACGGCCAAGAACCCGAACTACCTGAACCAGCTCGGCTTCGACGCCGACCTCGTGAGCGCGAACGGCGTCCTCGCCAACGGCGCCACCAGCGCCACCATCCAGCTCACCTCGACCAACGACCGCTACTACCCGAGCGCGGTGGCGTTCTCGACCGAGCTCTACCAGCCGGTGCTGATCGGCAACGGTAACTTCAAGTCGGTCGTCGACCTGAACGGCGCGCCGGCCCGTCCGGGTGACGTTCTCGAGTACACCGTGCGCGTCCTCAACACCGGCAACGACGCGTCGGTGAACACGGTGGCCCGCGACACGATCCCGGCCAACACCGCTTACGTGCCGGGTTCGCTGGTCGTCCTCAACGGTCCGAACGCCGGGGCCAAGTCGGACGCGGGCGGTGACGACCAGGCCAATTTCGACGCCGCCGGCAACCGCGTCCTCTTCCGGCTCGGCGTCGGCGCCACCGCTGCGGCCGGCGGACAGATCAACCCCGGCGTCCAGACCTCGTTCCGGTTCCGGGTCGCGGTCACCGCGCCATCCCCGACCGGCACGGTCGTCTCGAACCAGGCGGTCACCGACTTCAACGCCGCGCAACTCGGCACGGCGCTGACCGCGTTGAGCGACGCCGACACCACGGTCACGAGCGCCCAGCGCACCAACCTCAGCGTCACCGCCCCGACGATTTCGGGCATCGTGTTCGAGGACGTGAACTACGGAGGCGGCGCCGGCCGCGCGCGCCTGGCATCGGGCGGCGTGGGACGGCCGGGCGCACGGGTCGAGCTCTACGACGCGACTGGCGCCTACCGGGCATTCGCCACCACCGGCGCCGCCGGCGACTTCAGCTTCGGCGGCTGGACTCCCGGCAACTACACGGTGCGCGTGGTGGACGGCACCGTGACCTCTTCGCGGCCGGGCGCGGCTCCGGGTCTCGTGCCGGTGCTGACCTTCCGGACCGATGCGACGAGCGGCGCTGCCGTGAACGACGTCACGCGCGTGGGCGGCGAGAGCCCGGGGCTCGTGGACGCGGGTTCCAACCTCTCGAACGCATCGCTCGCTTCGCTGACGACGGTGACCACCACCGCGCAGTCGCAGGCCCCGCTCACGCTCGGCACCGCCGACCTTGCGGGCATGGACTTTGGCTTCAACTTCAGCACGGTGGTGAATGCGAACGACGCCGCCCAGGGCAGCCTGCGGCAGTTCCTGCTCAACTCGAACGCGCTCGGGAACGCCGGCCTCGCCCAGGCGGGACTCACCGCGGGAACCGAAAACGCGATCTTCATGGTCACCGACGGCGCGGCCCATCCGGGCCTGCGCGCCGGACTGCCGAGCCTCCTGACGGGCGGTGTGGTGCGGGTGACCGTGCTGTCGGCGCTCCCGGCGATCACCGGGGCGTTGACGACCGTGGATGGCTCGCTCCAGACCCTCAACATCGGCAACACCAACGGCGTCACACTCGGCGCCGGCGGCACCGCGGGCGTCGACGCGCTCGCGATGCCGTCGGTGGCCGGACCCGAGGTCGAGATCCGGGACGGCGCGGGCCTCGCGATCGGGCTCGATCTCCAGGCGACCGACATCACGATCGCGCGCCTCTCCGCCTGGGGATTCGGCAACGCCGCCGGCAGCGACGCGAACGCGGTGGTGCGCATCGGCGCGGTCGCCCATCGTGCGTTCCTCGATGGCTGCGCGCTCGGCACGCCCGCCACCGGGTTCACCGATCCCGGCGCGGGTGCGCGCTCGGGCGGCGATCTGGTGCGCGCGACCGGCGGTGACGACGGCATCGTGCGCAACGGGCTCGTCGGCTTCGCGGCGGGTTCCGGGATCGCGCTCACCGGCGGCTCGGATGGCTGGCAGGTGCTCGCCAACGAAATCCTCGGCAACGCGATCGGGAATCCGACGCGCGATGGGCTCGGCCTCGAGGCGAGCGGCGTCGCCACCGTGCGCGGCAACCGGATCGCGAACCACGAGGGGCCCGGCATCGATGCGGCGACCAGCGCCGGCTCCAACACGCTCCAGAACAACACGGTCACCCGCAGCGGACTCGGTGCGGGAAGCGTCGAGACTCCGGGCATCCGCCTGGGAGGGACGGCGAACACGGTGGACCGCTGCGTGCTGCTGGACAACTACGGCGCTGGCGTGATGGTGGCGTCGACCGCCTCGACCTCGCGTCTCACGCGCAATTCGATGCGCGGCAACGGCACGATCGCCGGCGGGCTCGGCGGCCCGAGCGGCCAGCTCGGCATCGACCTGCTCGCCGCCGCGAACGATGCCGCACGCGGCACCAGCCCGTTCGTCACGCTCAACGACAACGCGGACGGCGACGCCGGCGGCAACGGCCTCCTGAACTTCCCGGTGATCGAGTCGGCGGTGATCGCGGCCGGCAGCATCACGCTCACCGGCTGGGCGCGCCCCGGCTCGGAGATCGAGCTCTTCGTCGCCAACCCCGATCCCTCGGGGTTCGGCGAAGGCGAGACCTGGGCGGCGTCCCTCACGGAGGGCTCGGGCGCCGATCTCGATGCCACGACCGGCGCCTACTCGGGTCCGATCAACGGGGTGGACCAGGGCAGCGACAACACGAACCGGTTCCGGTTCACGATTCCGACGCCGGGCGCCGTCACGTCGGGCGCGCGGCTAACCGCGACCGCAACCGTGGCGCTAGCGACCTCCGAGTTCTCGGGACTCGTCCAGGTGACCGGCGGAATCATGGTGAGCGGCTTCGGCTACGAAGACCTGAACCACAGCATGAACCGCGACGGCACGGAAGTCGGCACCAGCTCCGCGCTGTTCGTGAAGCTCGTGGCATCCACCTCACCGGCGACCGCCCAGACGGTGGTCGCGGTGGATCCGGTCACCGGCGTCTGGAGCATCGGGTTCGTGCCGGCCGGCAACTACACGCTCGTGCTCGACGACAACGCCGTGGCCACCGACGTGACGGCCACGTATCCGGCGGGCTGGATCGGAACCGAGGCCCCGGCCGGCACGCGGTCACTCACTGTCGTCGCCACCAACGTGGTGGACCAGGACTTCGGTCTCTGGCACGGCAGCCGGATCGTTGGGCTCGCGTTCCGCGACGACGGCGCGGGTGGCGCCGCCGCCAACGACGGCATCCCGCAGGCCGGTGAGTCCGGCCTCACCGGAATCCACGTGCGCATCGAGAGCGCCGCGTGCGCCGGCGGCGTCTGCGACAGCACCCTCACCGGCGGCGGTGGCTCCTACACGCTGTGGATCGAGCACGCGGCCTCGGGATCGGCGGCGGCGGTGTTCGAGACCAATGCGTCCGGCTGGATCTCGACCGGAGGCGGCGTCGGGACCACGGGAGGGACGTACACGCGGGCGACGGATCGCATCACGTTCACGCCCGCGAGTGGAAACGCGTACACGGGTGTGAACTTCGGCGACGTGCCACCCAACCAGCTGGTGCCGCCCGGCATGCAGTCGGCGGCAGCCGGGGCGGCCGTCTACCACCCGCACAACTTCGTGGCAGGCAGCGCGGGCAACGTGACGTTCACACTCACCCAGGCCCCGCTGCCGGTGCTCCCCGGATGGGGCGCCGTGCTGTATCGCGATCTCGACTGCGACGGCACAGTGGACGCGGGCGAGCCCGCGATCAGCGGCCCGCTCGCCGTGACCGGGGGACAGATCGTGTGCCTCGTACTCCACCATACGACCCCGGCGGGTGCACCCGACGGAGCGCTCGAGCAGGTGACGCTGTCGGCGAGCATGAGCTACACCGGAGCCGCTCCCGCGCTTGCCACCCTGGTGCAGCTCGACGACCGGACCACCGTGCTCGACGCCGGCAGCCTGCGCCTCGTCAAGAGCGTGAGCGCCGCCACCGTGCTGCCGGGCGACGTGATCACCTACACCATCGCCTACACGAACATGGGCGCGGCGCCGCTGACCGCGATCGAGATCCAGGACATGGTGCCGCCCTATTCGCGCTTCCAGTCGGCCTCATGCGGTTCCCTCGGCACCGGCCTCTCCGCCTGTGGCGTCACCGTGCAGCCCCCGGTCAACGGCACGGGCCCACTGCGCTGGACGCTCAGCGGCCCGCTCGATCCGGGCGCCACCGGCAGCGTCACCTTCCAGGTCCAGGTCGAGTAGGGGCGTGATCTAGGGAAATGGACGCGGGCGTGGCTGCGGCCACGGCCACGGGTCCATGCCGTCCTTGCCAGCGACCGCCTGCACCGCGATCTTCCGCACCTCGGGGTCCTTCGACTCGAGCAGCTCGCTCATGCGCTCCGCGCGCTCTCCCGAGTGGACGAGTGCCCGCAGGATCGCTTTGCGCACGCGGTCGTTCTTCTCCTTCGACAGCGCGGTTCGCAGTGCCGGCAGCGCCGCCGGGTCGCCGATCTCGGAGAGCGCCCAGGCGGCGGTGAGCCGCATCTCGGCATCCGGTGAAGCGATGGCGTCGATCAACCCTTTGGGCGCCGAGTCGAGACCGAGCTGACCGAGCCCCCACGCCGCCGTGCGCCGGACTTCGTCGCTAGCATCGTGCGCGACCAGTTCCCCCAGCACCGCGGCGGCGGATGCCTCGCCGTGCTCGCCGAGCGACCAGGTCGCGGCCTCGCGCACGTCTTCATCGGCGTCGCTCTTCGCGGCCGCGATCAGCGCAGCCATCGACGAGCTGCCGTCGTCGAGGTTGCCGAGGCCCCACGCACACATCTCGCGGACCTCAGCGTCGGAATCCTTCTTGAGCGCCACGGCAAGGTCCGGGGCGGATCCGTGATCGTCGACCTGGACGATGGCCCACGCCGCGACGCGCCGGACCTGGGGCTCGCGGTCGATCTGGAGCGCCCGCACCAGGCCGGGCAGTGCGCTGGTCGCTTCGAGATGCCCCAGCGCTCCGGCGGCGGTGCGACGCACCAGCGCCGACTTGTCGTCGAGGCATCTGGTGACGGATGCCGTTGCGCGACGGTCTCCGATCCGGCCCAGCGCCCACACCGCGTTCGCGCGCACGCTGGACGAAGCGTCGCCCGTCGCGCGGATCAGCGGGTCGACCGCCTTTTCGGGCTGTGAGATCCCGAGGCCGAGTGCGGCCACCACACGGATCGCCGAATCGCTCGAGGCGAGTCGCTGGATGAGCCCGGTCGTGACCTCTTCGCGATCGACGCTGGCGACCAGTCGAACGGCCAGCTCACGAACGCAGGGGTCGGGAGTATCGAGGCTCCCGAGCAGGAACTGGATGTCGGCCGCCGACATCTGCCGCTTGTGAATGCGGCGCGAGCGGGTGCCGAGCGGAGACGCCGGAGCATCCGTCCAGCCCCAGCCGTTCTGAAGCGAGCGCGCCGCGTATTCGCAGAGGACAGTCGGGGCGCCACGCGCCGACTCGATCAGGGCGCGGATCTCCCGGGTGAGGTTCGGGTCCGGAGCGGACGTCGCGGCGTTACCGTCCGTCATCAGCAACACGAGAAGGACGACGTTGAGGGCACAGAGGTTCATGATCCGCCTCCAATCGGGGCTCTGGTCGCGTGCTGATATTTCAGCACTTGAGCGCAGCATCGAACGCGCTTCGAATCGATCACGTGGGCTTCGAGCGGGCTCAGGGGTACGGGCGCGGCTCGGGGCGGGGCCACGGCCAGGGGCCCGTGGTGTGCCCTCCCGCGAGCGCGGTGATCGCCACCGCGCGGATCTCGGGATCGGGCGAGCCGACGAGACGCGTGAGCGTCGCGACCGACACGTCCCCCATCGAGCCGAGCGCGCGGATCAGGCCGTGCTGTACCTCGGAGTCCTTTTCCTTGCTGAACGCCGCTTCGAGCTCGTCGGCCGTCTCCTCGTCGCCGATCTCCATCAGGGCCCAGGCGGTCGAGAGCCGCACGTCGCGATGGGGATCGGAGAGCAGTCGCACCAGCGCCGGCGGGGCTTTTTCGGGCTCGCAGCTGCCGATCGACCACGCCGCCATCTCGCGAATCTCCGGGTCGGCGTCGGCGAGAACGCCGACCAGCACCGCGACCGAGGAAGGATCTCCCGTCTCTCCACAAGCCCAGGTCGCCGTGCGGCGCACCGCGCGGCTCTTGTCCTTCTGTATCGCCTTCTGGAGCGCGGCGACTGCGGCGGCGTTGTGGTAACTCCCCGACAACGCCCACGCGGACATCTCGCGAACCTCCTCAGCGGCGTCGGTCTCGACTGCCGCCGCGAGCGCCGTCACCGCCGGGTCGGAATCCGCATAGCGCTCGAGGCCCCACGCCGCGACACGACGGACTTCCGGGCTGGTGTCGGTCCGCAGGGTCTTCGCGAGCACGGCGACGCGCTGGCTTGCGTCGGCCTCCTGGCTCTCCTGCGCGTTCGAGCCTTTGGCGGCCAGCGCCAGGGCTTCGTCGTAGGACGCGTCGGTTTCCGCGATCCAATCTCGGCTGTCCTTGCCCGGCTTCGGGGTGTAGGTCTGCTTGCGCTCGTGAGTGACTTGCGTCCTGGAAGTGTGTTCGACCGTGCTCGTGACCGTTCTCGTGACGGGTTTCGACTCTGAAGCACGCGCCGGCTCCGCGGCCATCGCCGTGGTCCGCGGCGTGGGCGTGGTGGCACCGACGATCAGGGCCAGCAGGGCCAGCGAGCCGGCGAGTCCCGCGGCCTGCGCGCGACCCGGGCCGCGACGCCGGACCCGCGGGTCGAGGATCGCGAGCATGCGCCCCTCGAACTCGTTCGGATTCGCCATCGCGAGCGCCACCGCCGGCGTGCGGTGATCGCGCACCGTCGAGACGATGTCGAGCAGGTGCTCCGCGTAGTCGGCCGGCCGCGCCCCGAGCCCGAGAACGAGGTCGTCGCAGGCCCGCTCGCTCTCGGCGCGCAGGCGCTGCGCACCGGTCCACACCAGCGGGTGGAACCAGTAGAGGGCGCACACGATCCGGCTCAGGGTGTGGCCGACGAGATCGCGCCGGCGTACGTGTCCCAGCTCGTGCATCAGGACGGCACTGCGCCGCTCCGCACTCCACTCCTCGCTCTCGGCCGGGAGCACGATGTGGCAGTGCCAGAGCCCCGAGGCGAACGGGATCGAGATGCGGTCGCTCTGCAGCAGCTCGGGCGCATCGCGCAGCCCCAGGCGGTCGGCAATCTCGTAGAGCGGCTGCCGCCACGCGTCGTGGTCGAGAACCCGCGCGCTCCGCACGATGCGACGCACCGACCACGCACCGAGCGCCAGTCGGCCGAGCAGGAAGAGAACACCCAGGACCCACGCCGCGAGCAGCAGCGCGCCAGTGCTCACCATGAGCGGCATGGCGTGAGCCCGAACCGGTTCCATCGGTGCCGTGCTCGAGACCGCGGGAACGGAGGGCTTCGCGGTTTCAGTGAGCACCGGGGACGCAGCCGACTCCGTGGTCTGAGTCTCGTGCGTCACGCTCGCCATCTGCGGGAGGACGCGCCAGGAGACCGGTCCCCAGGCCGACACGAACGGCATCACGAGCATGGCGCCGAACGTCACGAACCACACCAGGTGCCGGACACCCGCCGACGCGCGCCGCAGCGAGAAAGTGAGGGCAAGCGCCGTCAGCAGGACGAGCGTCACCTTGAGCAGCGCGAGCCCCGCGGCCAGCGTGGCGGCGGAGGGCGGGCCCGTCAGCGGTTCTGGCCCCAGGTTCATGGCCGGCTCCCTTCACTCTGGCGCGCGCGACGGATCTTCTCGCGCAGCCGTTTGAGATCGGTGTCGTTCAGCTTCGTGTCCGAAAGCAGCAGCAGCGCGCTCACCGCGTGTTCGATCGAGCCCGAGAAGTAGGTCTGGACCACGTGCGCCAGGACGTCATCGCGCGTCTTTTCGGTCGAGCCGGCGGGTGCATAGACGTAGCGCGGACCGTCTTCGTGGTGACTCACCAGGCCCTTCCCGCCGAGGATGCGGAGGATGGAGCGCACCGCCGAGTAGGTCGGCGGGTCGGGCATCGCCTGCATGATCTCGGCCACCGTGGATGGTCCGCGGCGGTGCAGGATCTCCATGACCTGGCGTTCGCGGCGGCTGAGACTCTCGGTGACGGGTCGCTTGCGCATGCGGGTTCTCTCAGGTTCACCCGCTCCAGAGCGGGTAAAAAGAAGGGCGACTGAACGAAAAGGAACGAGAATCAAACTTCCAGCTGCTGCAGTGTCGAAGTTTCGGTTGCTGCCCTTCAGCAGTGCTGATATTTCAGCATACGCAGTCGGGAGTCAAGGGGGAGTTCTCGGGGGAGGGCCGCGCCGGGCTGCTGAAACGCCGCGGTTAGCGCACGCGGGCGCCGTCCTTCATCACGAAGCGGACGCGGCGCAGGCTGCGGATGTCCTTCGTCGGGTCGCCGTCGAACGCCGCCAGGTCGGCAAGGTAGCCGGGCGCGATCCGCCCCAGCCGGTCCTCGAGATGGAACACCCTGGCGTTGATGCTGGTGGCCGAGCGCAGCGCCGCGAGCGGTGTCATGCCGTACTCGACCATGTCCTCCATCTCGCGCACGTTCTCGCCGTGCGGGAAGACCCCGACGTCACCGCCGAAGCTGATGGTGACGCCGGAGGCGAGCGCGGCCTTGAAGCTGGCGCGCTTCGCGTCCAGCTCGGGCGTCGCGGGCTTCTTGCCCTTCTCCCATCCATGGAAATAGGTCGCATACGCTTCCGCAGCCGCGATCGTCGGACAGAGCGCGACGCCGTGTTTCTTCATGAGGCGAAACACCTCGGCGGTGCCGGCGTCGCCGTGCTCGATGGTCTCGACGCCGGCCAGCGTCGCGCGCCGCATTCCCTCCGGGGTCGAGGCGTGTGCCGCGACCGGCCGGCCGCTCCCGCGGGCCGTCTCGACCAGCACCCGCAGCTCGCCGAGGCTGAACGTCGGTCGCGCTTCGCCGCCCGGGCCCCAGCGGTAGTCGGCGTACACCTTGATCCAGTCGGCGCCATGACCGATCTGGCTGCGCACGACGCGGGTGATTTCCTCCGCACCGCTCGCCTCCTCGGCCCCCTGCGGGGGATCGAAGGCGTAGGCGCTGCGATGCGGTCCGTAACTTCCGGTGGCGACGATCGCGCGCGTCGTCGAGATGATCCGCGGGCCGGGGACCACACCCTTCTCGATCGCGCGCTCGAGCTGTACGTCGCCGTCGAATGCGCCCTCGGTGCCGAGATCCCGCGTCGTGGTGACACCTGCTTCGAGCGTGGCGCGGGCGTGCGCCACCGCCTCGATCATCCGGTACGCGAACGGCTCCTTGAGGACCTGATCATCCCAGAGCGTCTCGTTGTAGGGATGAAGGAAGAGGTGGGAATGCCCTTCGATGAGACCGGGGATCAGCGTCGCCCCCGGAAGCTCGATGTGCTGCGCGTCCGCCGGAAAGGTCATGCGGTCCGCCGGGCCGACCGCGTCGATGCGATTCCCGCTCACGACCACGAGCCAGCCGCGATGCGGCGCATCGGACACACCGTCCCAGACCGCGTCCGGCGTGATCACAATCGGACGCGGCGGCTCCGCGGCTGGCACCGCCTGCGGAGCCACGACCGCCATCAGGAAAGCCAGGGCGACCTCGATCGCCCGCACGGGGCTCCAGCGCGTTCGCGGCACGGCCCGGCAGCCTAGCACGAGCCTTCCGTCGCGACGCTCCACCCTTTGCGGCGACCGCTCGTCCTGCCCCCGCGACCGCTCGTCCCATTCGCGCACCCCGGCGCCGCCTTCTCGCGTTGAATGCTCGTGTCCCTCAACCGAAGGAGGCTTCCGATGAAACTCCATCTGACGATTGCCGCGCTGCTCATCTCCGTCACCGCCAACGCCGCGACCCCGACCCCGCGCGTCTTCGAGAACCCGGTGCTCAAGGTCGAGGTCTCAGGCAAAGGCCGGCCCATGGTGCTGATCCCCGGGCTCACCTGCGGCGGTGACGTGTGGCGGGATGCCGTGGCCCACTTCCAGAGCCGCTACGAGTGCCACGTCGTGACGCTCGGCGGGTTCGGGGGCAAGCCGCGTTTCGACGGTCCGTTCCTGGATTCGGCGCGGGATTCACTGCTCGCCTACCTGCGCACCGCCCGGCTCGAGGCTCCGGTGATCGTCGGCCATTCGCTTGGCGGCACACTGGCGATGGAGATGGCAATCGTGGCGCCGACCCGGATCGGTCCGCTGGTGATCGTGGACGCGCTGCCGTTCCTGGGCGCGGCCGGAGACACCAATGCCACCGAACAGTCGGCGCGTGCCCAGATGGAACCGATGCGCAAGATGATCGCCGGTCAGAGTCAGGAGTCCTACGCCGCGTATCAGCGCCAGGCGCCGTGGCTGCGATCCATGGTGGCGCCCGGCCCCAATTACGAGCGCGTGGTCGAGTGGGCCACGACTGCGGACCGGGTGTCGGTCGCCGACGCCATGTTCGATACCGGCACGCGCGACCTGCGCGCGAAGATCGCGGCCGTGCGGTCGCCCATGCTGGTGCTGGGCTCGTGGTACGCGTACAAGGATTACTCGACCCGCGCCGCGGTCGAGGCTACGTTCCGCAGGCAGTATGCGCAGGCACCGAATTACACGCTGGCCCTGGCCGACACCGCGCGGCATTTCGTGATGCTCGACTCCCCAGAATGGACGTGGGCGCAGATGGACGCATTCCTCGCCGGCGGCAAGGCTGCGGCGGCGAACCGAGGTGGGCAATGAACGTCCTGAGCGCCGTCGAGAGCGCGGCCCCGCCGGTGACGAGGAAGCCGATGGACGACATCGAACGGGCGCTGGACGACGTGAGCGCCAGCTCGGCCGGTGGCGCGCCGTTCCTGATCGCCTTCGGACTGACGCTCGCGATCTGCGCCGTGCTCGGTCAGATGCTTCCGGTGCGCGTGGCCGCGCTGATCACGCTGTTCCAGGGCAACCTCGCGTTGCCGCTCGCGTTCCTGCTCGAGCGGAAGCTCCGCGCGCGGCCCTCGCAGGGGGACCGGCTTCGGCCGCTGGCGATCCAGCTCGCGATGTCGCAGATCGTGGCGCTTCCGGCGGTGCTGCTCGTCTACTCGCTCGAGCCCGCCTACGTGCCGGCGGCGCTGGTGGCCGTCGGCGGCGGACACTTCCTGCCCTACGCCTGGCTCCACCGCACGCCGGTCTACATCTTCCTCGGAGTCGGAGTTTCGGTCGGGGCGTATGCACTCGCGATCGCACTCGGGCGCGATTCGTTCTCGCCGGTGCTGTTCTACGTCAGCGCCTGCTATCTCGCGGCCGCGCCGGCGCTGTTGTTCCATGCGCGCCGGCTGACCGCGCACGCGGGGGCGCCTGCATGAACGAAGTGCCGCGCGTAAGCCGCGCCTACGTGCTGTGTCAGATTCTCGGCTGGGGCGCCTATGGACTGCTCGGGGTCGCGATGTCCCGTGCGTTCGGCTACGGCAGCGTACGGATGGATGCGACCACGCTGCTCGGCGCCACGATCGGAGGAGTGGTCTCGCACCTCTGGCGCGGCGTCGTGCTGCGACGCGGCTGGCTCGGGCTCGGCTTCGGCAGGCTGCTGCCGCGCCTCGTCCTGGGCGTCGTGGTCGCGGCGGTCATTGCCGAGCTCCTGGTGTGGGCGGTCGGGCTGTTCGTGACCCGCGGCTACACAATGAAGACCAGCACGCCCGGGGTGATGTTCGCCACCACGTTCAACTGGATCTTCACACTGCTGCTATGGACCGCGATCTACATCGGCGCCCAGTGGTTCGCGCGCTGGCGCGACAGCGAGATCCAGCGTCTGCGGTTCGAGGTGGTTGCGCGCGACACCCAGCTCCAGGCGCTCCACTCGCAGATCCAGCCACACTTCCTGTTCAACGCGCTGAACGTGCTGCGCGCGCTGATCCCCGAGGATCCCGCGCGCGCGCGCGAGCTCGTCACCGAGCTGTCGGAGCTGTTGCGCTACGCGCTCCAGGCCGGCCGGCGCGAGCAGGTGCCGCTGAGCGAAGAGCTGACGGCGGTCGAGAGCTACCTGCGGGTGGAGTCCGCCCGCTTCGAGAACCGGCTCACGTGGAGCATCGAGGCCGACGAGGCGGTGCGCGCGACGCGCCTGCCGCCGATGCTGCTGCAGACCCTGGTCGAGAACGCCGTGAAGCACGGCATCGCGGCGCGGGAGAGGGGCGGCGAAGTGAACGTGAAGGCGTGGCGCGAAGGCGACCTCGTGCGATTGCGCGTCACCAACCCCGGACGCTTGGGGAAAGCCGCGGATACCGGCGTCGGCCTCGCCAACGCGAAGAGCCGCCTCCAGCTCATCTACGGCGCGCGCAGCGCGTTTGCGCTCGCCGAGCACGATGGCCACGTCGTGGCCGAGGTCACGCTGCCTGCGGGTGCTCCCGCGTGAAGGCGCTGATCGTCGACGACGAGCCTCTCGCGCGTCGCGAGCTGCGCCGGCTGCTGGCCGCGCATCCCGAGATCGAGGTCGTCGGCGAAGCCGGAAGCGCCGTCGAGGCCGAGCGCGCGATGGCGACGCTCGCCCCCGAGCTGATGTTCCTCGACATCCAGATGCCCCAGCGCACCGGCTTCGAGCTGCTCGAGTCGCTGGAGGATGCGCCGCAGGTCGTGTTCACCACGGCCTACGACGAGCACGCGCTCCACGCGTTCGAGGTTGGAGCGATCGACTACCTGCTCAAGCCGATCGCTCCCGCGCGCCTCGCTGCCGCCCTGGGCCGGGTACGCGAGCGGGTGACCGCCGCTCCGCCCAGCGAGTGGCTCGACCCCGACCGCCCGCTGCTGGTGCGCGACGGCCTGAGTGCCGTGCTCGTCCGCCTGCGGGACGTCGCCTGGATCGAAGCCGCCGGCAATTACGTGCAGCTCCATTTCGGCGAGAATCACCCGCTGCTACTCCATTCGATGGCCGCCCTCGAGCGCCGCCTCGACCCCGACCGCTTCTTCCGCGCAAGCCGTGCCGCGATCGTGAATCTCGATCACGTCGAGGGCTTCGACACCGGCGTGCGCGGCGAGCTGATCGCCCGGCTGCGCGGCGGCGGCACGGTGGAATTCTCCCGCCGCCAAACCTCGGTGTTCCGCAAACGCCGGGAGCTGTGACGCACCACTACAGCCGCTTCAGCACCTCATCACACGTGGTGATCTCACCCAGCGAGGGGAAGACGTTGGCGACGCTGTTGCGATGCGCTTCACCGTTGCGATCGGTCATCGCGTCCACGACCAGCACCACGTTGTAGCCCAGCTCGAAGGCGCTGCGCGCCGTGGACTCCACGCCGCGTGTGGTCGAGATCCCCACGAGAAAGATCTGCGTGACACCACGCTGCCGCAGATCGGCATCGAGTGTCGTACCGAGAAACGCACCCCACCGCTGCTTGCTGATGAGGAGATCGTCCGGGTGCCGCTCCAGCTCGGGAACGAGCTCCGCCCAATCCGGAGGGCGCGCGCCCCGGGCATCCCCGCATCAGTGCGGCCCGGCGCGCCGCCGGTCACGTTCACGAGCACGACCGGCAATCGACGCGCGCGGAATGCGCTGGCCAGCCGATCGGCACGCTGGACGACCTCGCCCGCCGGATGTGCGAGCGGCAGCCCAACAATGCCCTTCTGCAGGTCGATGACGACCAGGGCGGCGGTGGGATCGATCGTGGTTAGCGGCATGCTCTGCCTTTCAATGGGGCGACGCGGTCGGTTCGGTTCGGTCCCAGGGACCCGTACCCTCCGGAGCGCGCGCAGGAAGGTTTTCAAGCGCATGCTGTCCTGAAGTGCAGAAAGCTCCCTTGCGCTAGGCCAGGGTCCCTAAGCATTTGAAGGCTCTTGTTCGCCGCGGTACTCTCCCACGTCGCTCAGGAGTCGTGCCTTCAACGCCACCCCTTTCCAGAGCTCAAGTGCGCACGGACCTCTACGTCAAGAGCGTGATGGAAAAGGCTGAGGCCCTCAAGAGAGCAGGCCTGTGGTCACAGGAGCCGAATCTCCGGCCATCCGCTTGGCTCGGCAATTTCGCAGACAACGAGGACCGGCTTCTTGGGGCAGTCCTGCTGGACAATCTCGTGTTCTATTCCGACCGCGCTTCCGATCGTCTTCTGTTGTGCGCATTTCAACGTCTCGAGGACGCCATTCTCACCAATCGAATACCCTCAAGCGGTGATCCGAGCGCTTTCCTTGATAGCTTGATCTTCACTCCTGTCGAGGGAGAGCATCCTCGCCCACTGACTCGGGCAAGACCTTGTGCCGGAAGCTCCGTTCCGTCGCACAACTCGAGGATGGCCGTTTTTGTGATCCACGCGAGGCTCTGTCCAAAGTCCAAACAGGAACCCCCGTTGTCTTTGTGGACGACTTCTTGGGTACCGGTCAGCAGATAATACAAACATGGCGACGCGCGTACAATTCTGCATCCCCGAAATCATTCGCGGAGGCCTACGCCCTCCGAAGCTTTCCAGTCTTCTGTATCGCCCTCGTTGCAACCGAGACTGCTCTCAAGAATGTGACTACGGCCTCGATCCCTATCACACTACTTCCGGTCCACGTGCTTGATCTCACGTACTCCGTACAAGCGCTCAACTCACCCTCGATAACTCCACCAATCTCAAATTTCCAGGCCACTCTTAGATCGTTCCTACAACGTTATGCGGCGGTGCTCACGCTTGAACCCTTCATGAAGGTTGGCGAACATCCGCTCTTTGGGTTCAGCGCACTCGGCCTCACCCTGGCCTTCGAGCATGGTGTCCCTGATAGCACTCTCCCCGTATTGTGGGCACCGGGAATCGGCAACTGGACTCAGCTCCTGAGACCACAATGACGGCGGCCGCACTAGGGGAGGGCGCGACGCCTCTGCGGGGTCTTGGCGACCTCTTTTCTGACTATCGCGCTGAGTGGTCTTCCGACCTGTTTGCAAAACTGTTCATCGCACCACCTTACTTCGCAAAGCTCGAAATCCCGCGGCCATGTCTTTTGATAGGCGGTAGAGGTACGGGAAAGACCACTACTCTTCGCTCCATGAGATTCGACGCGACGGCCGCACGAGCACAATCGGACATAGACCGCGGCCACCAGAACGCCACGCCGGAGTCCGTCGCCTATTACGGTATCTACCTTCGTATCAACAAGAACCGTGTCCTTGCCTTTCAGGGCCCGGGACTTTCGCCGTCGGGGTGGGACAAGGTCTTCGCCCACTATTTCAATCTGTTATGCGCGATCGAACTCTGCCGCCTGGTGCAATGGCTTGAGTCCCGTCAAGCATCACTCGCCCTCGATCTCAGCGGCTTTGCCTCAACGTTTGGAATCCGCGAATGCGCCCGGTCCGAGCAGCTGCTGCCAGCCCTTACCGAGGCTCTTGTAGCTCTCGAGCTATATGTAAACAACCCGTCCCGTCTCGAGTTGCCGATACTCTCTATCGCGGAAGCGCCTCTGAGATCCTTCGTTGAGACCGTCGGGAATCACCCTCCCCTACAGGGGCGCCACATATTCTGCTGTATTGATGAATATGAAAACCTGCTCGATTCGCAACAGGCACTGGTGAATACGTACATAAAGCACTCTGAACCACCGCTGTCGTACAAAATTGGCATCAAGCGTGGCGGGCTTCGATCGCGAGCGACAATTGACACCACAGATGTACTGTCGACTCCAGATGACTATGTCGCAATCGATATTGCAGAGGAGAGCTTTGAGCTCTTTGCCCGCCAGGTTGTTGAACATCGTCTTGGTCTCGCCCGAAGTAGAGGTATCAATGTCGCAGAGACGTTAGACGAGTTCCTGCCAGAGTTGCCTTTCGCTCGAGAAGCTGAGCTCCTGGATTGCAAGCGCATTGCTGACGAAGTAAAGGCCAATATCCTTTCATCGAAAGACACAGTGCTAGTTGAGTGGGCTGAGAGGATGCCCGCGACCGAGATCTACTTTCTGAAGTATTGGTCGGAGGGCACTTCCGAGAGCATTACGGCACTCGCTGGAAGTTGGATGTCTGATCCAGACGCGTGGGCAACACGACTCGGTAACTATGGGTACGCGAGCCTGTTTTGGTTATCGAAGGGGCGGAAGGGTGCGCGGATTCGAAAGTACTACGCGGGAGCTCGCACCCTTGTGGCCCTGGCCTCTGGAAACATCAGGTACTTCCTAGAACTGATAGATGAATCGCTGAGCGAGCTGACTGCAGACGTCAATGGCAACTTCATGAACGTAAGCTCGGTACCATCGAAGCACCAAACGCTGGCCGCGCGGACTGTAGGGAAGCGTAGACTTGATCAGCTCGACGGACTGACGGATCACGGTTCGGAGATCAAGCGGCTTGTCCTGGCTCTGGGAAAAGTGTTTTTCGAATTTGCCAGAGACCCCGTGGGAAAGAGTCCTGAGCGGAACTCCTTCGTTGTAACAGGCGGCGCAGATGCTCGGGACAGAGTTCTCACTCTGCTGAACGAGGGAGTTGCCAATCTTGCCTTTGAGGCTACGCCTCGCACCAAGGCCACGTCGCAACACGAAATGCGCGACGACGAGTTCCGCCTTCACCCAATCTTTGCCCCATTCTTTGAGTATTCACATCGAAGGAAGCGACGTTCAACGTTTGCGGCTGAGACCCTATTGGAGGTTCTCACGAATCCCTCGCGGGCCCTTGGGGCACTCCTGGGACGTCAGCCCGCGTCAGTCGACGAACTGCCCCAGCAAATGGCGATGTTCTCAGCTTTTTACGAGTCCTCGGACGCACCGGAGTGACACCGCGACGCCCTTCGGCTGGGAAGACCTTGCGTCTTCAGAGTCCGGGATTGTCCGATCTCTCTCCTGACGCTGCCTATGTCTTTAGCGCTCCAAGTCCTGAACCACGGGCTCGAGCCCCCATCTGGAACATTTGCGCCGCGCACCGGTCTCGCAACTGCTTCGAGATTACTGAAGTTACGAGCACAACTCTGACCTACCGGCGGGACGGCGGTGCTCCCCAGGTGGTTGCCCTCAACGATCAGGGGGCGCTCGTGAATATGATCTCCGAGTTCCGGGTTGCATACGTCGACATTTCTGGAGTGCCGCATGGTGTATGGGCACCGCTCGTTCGTGCTGGATTGTCTGCCCTTGAAACCTTCCACGTCATGTACGCGGAGCCAGGAAAGTATAAGCAGCATCCGAGCCCGACCTCCCTCTCCGAGTTTCTCCTCTCAGCGGACATTCGCGGGATTGCGCCATTGCCCGGATTTGCCAATCTTCGGGGTCCTGAGAACGAGAACGAGGCCGTCCTCGTTGCGCTCCTTGGATTTGAAGGTGATCGTGCAAAGCGAGTCGCACTAGAAGTGGTCTCACAAAGGGCTGATGTGATGTAACGTGCTTTCTCACGACGTCATGGATGGCGTCGAGGAGGGAGCCATGGACCTCACGGACGAACAGTGGAACATCCTCGAACCTT